>Ga0335075_10000112_pt1 | contig 158588 bp, 130 predicted proteins | sample Lox_Sample_24_FD_206723 | JGI IMG/M metagenome (GOLD analysis project Ga0335075, IMG submission 206723) | Soil microbial communities from Loxahatchee National Wildlife Refuge, Florida, United States - Lox_Sample_2.4 | ecosystem: Environmental > Terrestrial > Soil > Wetlands | place: USA... | reverse complement strand
TTCGGGGCCATTCGGAGGGCTCCGTCGAGGCGGATCACCTCTCCGTTGAGCATCACGTTGTCGACGATGTGGACGGCCAGGGCACCGAACTCCTCCGGGATGCCGAGGCGTGACGGGAAGGGGATGTTCTCTCCGAGCGCCTTGCGGGCCGGCTCCGGCAACAGCGCGAGCAGCGGGGTGTCGAACAGGCCCGGGGCGATCGTCATGACCCTTACTCCGCTGCGGGACAGGTCACGCGCCGCCGGCAGGGTGAGGCCGACCACGCCGGCCTTGCCCGCCGCGTAGGCGGTCTGGCCGATCTGGCCGTCGTAGGCCGCGATCGACGCCGTGTTGATGCACACACCGCGCTGGAGATGCTCGTCGGGCTCATTTCCGACCATGACCTCGGCGGCGAGCCGCAGCACGTTGATCGTGCCCATCAGGTTGATGCCGATCGCCCACTTGTAGCCGTCGAGTCCCGCGGCGCCGTCCTTGCCGACGATCCGTCCGGCGGCGCCGACTCCAGCGCAGTTGACGCAGATCCGCAGGCCACCCTCACCCGCAGCCGCCGAGGCGACCGCGGCCTTGACCTGGTCTTCGTCGGTCACATCGGCGACGACGAAGGTGCCGCCGATCTCACGGGCGACCGCGCCGCCCTTCTCCTCGTTCAGATCGGCGACGGTGACGACATGTCCGGCTTCGGCCAGCTTGCGGGCCGTTGCCTCGCCGAGACCGGAAGCTCCACCGAAGACGATTGCTGCCTGGGACTTCATTTCCTGATTGCTCCTCTTGAAATAGAGTTCGCTGAATGGATAGAGAGATCTTCGAAGCTGATCACAAAGACTTCCGCGAAAGCGTACGCCGCTTCATCGCCGATGAGATGTCCCCCAACTTCGAGCAGTGGGAAGAAGAGGGCCTGATGCCGCGCGAGGTCTTCAAGAAGGCCGGCGAGAAGAACATGCTCGCGATGAACGCGCCGGAGGAATACGGCGGTCTCGGGCTCGACGATTTCCGTTTCAACCAGGTGATCGTGGAGGAGGGCCAGTACGCCGGGGTCACCGGCAGCATGCTCGGCATCTCGCTCCACAACGACGTCTGCTTCCCCTACTTCATGGAGTACTGCACCCCGGAGCAGAAGGAACGCTGGATCCCGGGAATCGTCGACGGCAGCCTGATCACGGCGGTCGCGATGACCGAGCCCGGCATCGGATCCGATCTCGCCTCGATGACCACCAAGGCGATCAAGGACGGTGACCACTACGTGGTCGACGGATCGAAGACCTTCATCACCAACGGCATCAACGCCGACCTGATCATCACCGCGGTCAAGACGGACCCGAAGGAGAAGCACAAGGGAATGTCGCTGATGATCATCGAACGCGGCATGGACGGTTTCGAACGGGGCCGCAACCTCGACAAGGCCGGCATGCATTCGCAGGACACCGCCGAGCTCTTCTTCAACGAGGTGCCGGTGCCGGAGGAGAACCTGCTCGGCGACGAGGGCATGGGCTTCAAGTACCTAGTCTTCAACCTCGCCCAGGAGCGCATGTCGATCGCGGTCGCCGCGATCGCCTCGGCCCAGGCCGCGCTCGACTGGACCCTCGAGTACGTGAAGGAGCGCACCGCTTTCGGCAAGCCGATCGGTTCCTTCCAGAACTCCCGTTTCAAGCTGGCCGAGATCGCGACCGAGGTCGACCTCGGCACCGTCTACCTGGACCGCTGCGTGAAGGCCCTCAACGAGGGCAAGCTCTCGGTCGAGGACGCCGCCAAGGCGAAGTGGTGGAGCACCGAGATGGCGGGCCGCGTGATCGACGAATGCGTCCAGCTCCACGGCGGCTACGGCTACATGATGGAGTACCCGATCGCCCGTCTCTGGACCGACCACCGAGTCACCCGCATCTACGGCGGAACCACCGAGATCATGAAAGAGATCGTCGGCCGCTCCCTGGGCGTCTGACCAGCCAAACCCAACTCTGGCAATGATCGGGGTCCTATTTGGCGCCCGACCGTTGCCAGACATGAGGGCTTGGAGCCTGGCAACGATCGAGGGGTAAATAGGCCTCCGATCATTGCCAGACCTGCTTCAGGTGCGGGCTACTTTCTGTTGTTGCGATGGAGGCTGATCGAGTTTCGATCCGGTCGCCGCTTGCTACTGTGCGAGCATCCGGGGAGCGTGCTTCGGCTTCTTCTTCACCGTCGCCTTGCGGTACTCGCGGTTCAGCATGCTGATCACGTCGAGTGAGATCTCCTGCGGGCAGGCCCGGGAGCACTCGCCGAAGTTGGTGCAGCCGCCGAAGCCCTCCGCGTCCATCTGGTTGACCATGTTGATCGCGCGGGACTCGCGTTCGGGCTGACCCTGGGGCAGCAGGTTGAGGTGCGTGACCTTGGCTCCGGTGAAGAGCATCGCCGCGCCGTTGGGGCAGGCCGCGACACAGGCGCCGCAGCCGATGCAGATCGCCGCGTCCATCGCCTGCTCCTGAACGGCCGGAGCCACCGGCATCGCGTTCGGCTCGGGCTGCGGACCGGTGGTCGTGCTGATGTAGCCGCCGGCCTGGATCACGCGATCGAGCGCGCTGCGGTCGGTGACCAGATCGCGGATCACGGGAAGGGTGTTGCTGCGGAACGGCTCCACCTTGATCGTGGCGCCGTCGATGAAGTCCCGCATGTAGGTCTGGCAGGAGGTGACCTGGCGCGGACCGTGAGGGTTGCCGTCGATCACCAGCGAACAGGATCCGCAGATGCCCTCACGGCAATCGGAGTCGAAGGCGACCGTGCGCTTCTTCTCCCGGCTGAGGCGCTCATTGAGCTGATCCAGCATCTCGAGGAACGAGGCGTCCGGATCGATGTCCTTGACGACGAAGGTCTCGAAGACCCCATCCTGTCCGGATTCGAACTGCCGCCAGATCTCGAGCTTGAAATTCACTTGTAACTCCTTGTCGCCAGCTTGACGTTCTCGAAGGTCAGCTGCTCGTCGTGCGGAACCGGATCGCCTTCGTCCCCACGGTACTCCCAGGCCGTGACCTTGGCGAAATGCTCGTCGTCGCGCAGCGCCTCGCCGTCCTCGGTCTCGTACTCCTCGCGGAAGTGGCCGCCGCAGGACTCCTCGCGGCGCAGCGCGTCGCGGCACATGAGCTCACCCATCTCGAGGAAATCGGAGACGCGGTTGGCGTACTCGAGGCTCTGGTTGAGCTCATGGACGCCGGGATCGACCCGCAGGTCGGTCCAGAACTCTTCCTTGATCCGCTTCAGGTCACCGAGCGCCTCGGTCAATCCCTCGGCGGTGCGGGCCATGCCGCACTTGTCGAGCATGACGTTGCCCATCTCACGATGGAACTCCTGGGCCGAGCGGCTGCCGCCAACGTCGATCAATGCCTGAATGTGGCTCTCGACATCGTCCTGCGCCTTGTCGAAGGCGGAATCCTCGGTGCTGACCGCCTCACGCTTCTTGGTCATGTGATGGGTCACCGTATGCGGGGCGATGAAGTAGCCGTCGGCCAGCGCCTGCATCAGCGCGCTCGCCCCGAGGCGGTTCGCGCCGTGATCGGAGAAGTTCGCCTCGCCGATCGCGAACAGGCCCGGAATCGTGGTCTGCAGCTCGTAATCGACCCAGAGCCCGCCCATCGCGTAGTGCGGCGCCGGGTAGATCATCATCGGTGTCTCGTACGGGTTCTCTCCGGTGATCCGCTCGTACATCTCGAACAGGTTCTGGTAGCGGCCCTCGACGAAATCCCTGCCGTGTTCGGCGATCGTGTCGCGGAAATCGAGGTAGACGCCGCGGCCGGTGCCACCGACCCCGAGCCCGTCGTCACAGACGACCTTGGCCGCGCGCGACGCGATGTCGCGAGGGGCGAGGTTGCCGAAGGCGGGGTAGCGCTCCTCGAGGTAGTAGTACCGCTCGGCCTCGGGGATCTCCGCGGGCGGGCGGGAATCCCCGGCCTTGCGCGGAACCCAGATACGTCCGTCGTTTCGCAGCGACTCGCTCATCAGGGTCAATTTCGATTGGTACTCACCGGTCTGCGGGATGCAGGTCGGATGGATCTGGGTGTAACAGGGGTTGGCCATCAGAGCGCCGTGCTTGTGGGCGCGCCAGGTGGCGGTCACGTTCGAACCCATCGCGTTGGTAGAGAGGTAGTAGACGTTGGTGTAGCCGCCGGAGGCGAGGATCACCGCGTCGGCCGCGTGCCGCTCGATCTCGCCGGTGACCAGGTTGCGCACGATCACGCCGCGGGCCTCGCCGTCGACGATCACGATGTCGAGCATCTCGTGACGGTTGTGGACCGTGACGTTGCCCGCCTGCACCTGATGCTCGAGCGCGCTGTAGGCGCCGAGCAGGAGCTGCTGGCCGGTCTGGCCGCGTGAGTAGAAGGTGCGCTGGACGAGCACTCCGCCGAAGGAGCGGGTCGCGAGCTGGCCGCCGTACTCGCGGTTGAACGGCACGCCCTGCGCGACCGCCTGGTCGATGATGTTCTCCGAGAGTTCGGCCAGGCGCCAGACGTTAGCTTCACGGGAGCGGAAATCGCCGCCCTTCATGGTGTCCGCGAAAAGCCGGCGGGTCGAGTCACCCTCGTTCGCGTAGTCCTTGGCGGCGTTGATCCCGCCCTGGGCGGCGATGCTGTGCGCGCGGCGCGGCGAATCCTGGAAGCAGAAGCTCTTGACCTTGAAACCCTGGGCGCCGAGGGTCGCGGCGGCGGAGCCTCCGGCAAGGCCGGTGCCGATCACGATCACGTTCTTGCCGGCGCGGTTCCTGGGGCCGACCAGGCCATGGGCGTCGAGCCAGGTGCGCCACTTGGTCTCGATCGGACCGTCGGGGATCTTCGCGTCGAGAATCATCAGAGGACTCCTCCGGAAATCGCGGTGATCGTGGAACTCGGGACATTCGGCTCCGCGAGTACGTCAGTCCAGAAAAGGATCGGCACGAGCGCGAAACCGACCACCAGCACGAGCGCCAGAGCCGTGGCCCCGAGACGGATCTTCTGGTTGCGGGCCGGCGAGTCGAGACCGAGCGTCTGGGTGAGGCTCCAGATCCCGTGGCGGAGATGAATGCCGATCAGGACGAGGGCGACCAAGTAGATCGCGACGAAATACCACTCCTGGAATGCGTTGTAGAGGTTGGCGTAGATCTCGCCGTGGTGGAGCGGGGTCACGTCGATCGTGAGCGTCGTGAACTGCAGGATGTGGAAGATGATGAAAGCGATCAGCAGGGTGCCGCTGACCATCATCAGGCGGGATTCCATCGAACGGCCGATCCGCTTCGCCGGGTACTGCGCCGGACGGGCCGCCCGGTTGCGGGCGCTCAGCTGGACGACGCCGGTGATGTGGACGATCACGGCTCCGAGGAGCAGCGCGCGCATCAGCCACACGATCCCGGCGTATGGGATCAGGGGCTCGCCGAAATCACGGAGCCAATGGCCGTACCAGTCGACCCGCGCCTCGGAGACACCGGGTCCCCAGAGCGAGTTCAGGTTGCCGGCCATGTGAAGAATGAGATAGCCGAGGAGAAAGGCCCCGGTCACGGCGACGATGGTCTTCTTGCCGATCGTCGATTTCCACATATCAACCACGGATACCACTCCCCCGAATGGTTGTCTTGAACTGAGCTTTGGACGTCACGGCCTTCAATCTTATGGAGCGGCAGGCGCCGGTGACGGCCGGTGTTATGGCTTTGGGATGCCTAATTCATGCCCGTGCGGTCGGGATACCGCCTCTGATGGGGTCCGGAGCGCCCCGGCCGGAGGGTGACGCTACTTGCGGGCCGTGATCCGGTCCAGCTCGACCTCGCCGCCCTCTTTGGTGTCTTCCATGACCACGTAACAGAGCGGCGGACCGCCGAAGAAGGTCGCGTTCTCGCCTTCGCCCACGAAGATGCCGGGACGGGTCGAACCGTCGGCGTTGTGCACCCAGATCTCCTGGCCCTTTTCGAATCCCTCGAATCCCTTGTCGGACATGGCCCCAATCTACATTCTCCCGGCGGCGCGATGCCCGCATTAGAGTGGCTGCAGACAGATGCCCGCGTCCGACTTCGAACATGTCTTCCAGCCCGGCGAAGGTGCCTGGACCCTCCTGCTGCTGCACGGCACCGGAGGGGATCAGAACGACCTGGTTCCCCTGGGACGCCAGCTCGCACCGGGAGCGAACCTGCTCAGCCCGCGCGGCAAGGTCCTGGAGAACGGCGTCTCGCCCCGCTTCTTCCGCCGGCTCGCGATCGGCCAGCTCGACATTCCGGACCTGATCGAGCGGACCGACGAACTCGCCGCCTGGGTCGGCGAGGCCGCCGCCGAGTATTCGCTCGACCCCGGGCGAATCGTCGCCCTGGGCCTTTCCAACGGGGCCAACATCGCGGTGAGCCTGCTCTTCCGGCATCCCGAGCTGCTCGCGGGCGCCGGTCTGCTCCGTCCGATGCTGCCCTACGACCCGCCGGAAGGCCTCGATCTGAGCGGCCGTCCGGTCCTGATCGCCGCCGGCGGCAGGGATCCCTACGTGCCGGCCAGTGAGAGCGTCAGTCTCGGCAAGGTCCTGGAGGCGGGCGGGGCCGAGGTGACGACGCACCTGAATCCGGAGGCGGGTCACGGCCTCACCGAGGGCGACCTGGTGGAAACATCGCGCTGGATCACCGCTCTGCTGGCCTGAGGCAGGCGCCCGAGGGCTATATTCGTGCGATGCCCACCTCTCGCAGCACTCTCTGCCTCGTCCTGATCGCCGGTGCCGGTCTGCTGGCCGGCTGCGAAGCATCGGTGAGCACGGGTGGCGACACGATCGATTCGGGTGATGCCGAGCTGACGATCAAGCGCCAGTATCCCGGCCAGGCCGAGGGCCTGAAGTTGACCGAGATCAGCTGCGGCGAGGCGGACGCGAAGGTCGATTCCAAGTTCACCTGCACCGGCGAGAACGATGCCGGGGTGAGCCTCGATTTCGAATCGACGATCACCGAGGTCAACGATGACACCGGCAAGGTCGGTTTCGATTGGACGATCACCAAGGCGACCTCGGACGGCAAGGTCTATGGCGACGCGGCGGCCGAGAATCTTCAGCGGCAGGGCTACGCGGTCACTGCGGTCGAGTGTCCCGCGATCGTGATCGAGAAGGGCCGGCAGGTCGATTGCGAGGCGACCATGGACGACGGCTCGAAGCAGAACGCGACCCTGACTCTCACCAACGGCAACGGCGGGTTCAACGTGAAGACGTCCGGCCCGCTGGACAGTTCCGGCTGAGCCGGATTCACGACCCGGCGGGATCAATCCCCTATTCTTGATCAAGTTACTAGGTTATTAACCGGATTCTCGGCAGCACCCGATTTCAACATGAACCGAACAGGAGAACCATGAGCGACGAAGAGACCAGTTTCAGCCCCGAGACGATCGCCCTCCACGCAGGCCAGGAGCCGGATCCGACCACCAACGCGCGGGCCGTGCCGATCTATCAGACGGTGTCCTACGCCTTCAACGACGCCCAGCACGCACAGGACCTGTTCGCGCTGGCCGAGCCGGGCAACATCTACACCCGGATCATGAACCCGACCTGGGATGTGCTCGAGCAGCGCATGACCGCGCTCGAAGGCGGAGTCGCGGCCCTCGCGGTCGCCTCCGGCCAGGCCGCGGTCACCTACTCGGTGCTGAACATCGCCCGCTCCGGTGACAACATCATCGCGCTCTCGAAGCTGTACGGCGGCACCTACAACCTGTTCGCCCACACCCTGCCGCAGTACGGCATCGAGGTCCGCTTCGTCGATCCCGACGACGTCTCCTCACTCGAGGGCAGCGTCGACGACAGGACCCGCCTGGTCTTCGCCGAGACGATCGGCAACCCCAAGCTGAACGTGGTCGACATCGAGGCCTGGGCCGAAGCCGCCCACGCCAAGGGCCTGCCCCTGATCGTCGACAACACGGTCCCGACCCCGGTGCTCAGCAACGTGTTCGAGCTCGGCGCCGACATCGCGGTCCACTCGGCGACCAAGTTCATCGGCGGCCACGGCACCTCGATCGGCGGCGTGATCGTCGACTCGGGCAAGTTCGACTGGGTCGCCAACAAGGAGCGCTTCCCGGGCCTGACCGAGCCCGATCCCTCCTACCACGGGGTCGTATGGGCGGACGCGATGGGACCGGCCGCCTACGTGGGCCGGGTGCGCACCGTTCTGCTGCGGAACACCGGCGCGGCGCTCTCGCCGTTCAACGCCTTCCTGCTGCTCCAGGGCATCGAGACCCTGCCGCTGCGGATGGAGCGTCACGTCGAGAACGCGACCGCGGTCGCCAAGCATCTCGAGGGCAGGGACGGCGTGACCTGGGTCTCGTACCCCGGACTCGAGAGCTCCGAGTACTACGAGGTCGCCCAGCGGGTCCTGCCCGGTGGTGGCGGCGCGCTGGTCGCCTTCGGCGTCGAGGGTGGCCGTGAGGCCGGACGCAAGTTCATCGATTCGCTCGAGCTGTTCTCCCATCTGGCGAACATCGGCGACGCGAAGTCCCTGGCGATCCACCCGGCGACCACGACCCATTCGCAGCTGGACGAGGGTGAACTGGCCGACGCCGGTGTGACCGACGACATGGTCCGCCTCTCGGTCGGCATCGAGAACATCGACGACATCCTGGCCGACATCGACCAGGCGCTCGCCAAAGCGAAATAGCGAGCAGTCGTGCCCGAGGGTGTAGGTCTCGTCAAGACTCAGCGGGTGGTCGTGTTCGACCGCGACCATCCGCTGACCCTCGACTCGGGCGCGGTCATCGAAGAGGTCGAGGTCGCCTACGAGACCTACGGTGAGCTGAACGAGGACCGGAGCAACGCGGTCTTCATCTGCCACGCCCTCTCCGGTGACGCGCATGCGGCCGGGATCCACGAGGGCGACGACCCGAACCGTCCCGGCTGGTGGGACAACCTGATCGGCCCGGGCCGCCCGCTGGACACCGACCGCTTCTTCGTCATCTGCGCCAACGTGCTCGGCGGCTGCAAGGGAACCACCGGACCCTCGTCGATCGATCCGGCAACGGGTGAGCCGTACGGGCTGAGGTTCCCGCTGATCCAGGTGCGTGACCTGGTGAACGTGCACCGGGCACTCTTGGCGAAGCTCGGAATCGAGAAGCTGCTCGCCGCGGTCGGCGGATCGCTGGGCGGCATGCAGGCCCTGCAGTGGTCGCTCGACCATCCTGGGGAGATCGGCGGGGCCCTGATCGTGGCGGCATCGGCCCGGCTTTCGGCGCAGAACATCGCTTTCTCGGCGGTCGCCCGCGAGGCGATCATGCGCGATCCCGACTTCGCCGACGGTGACTACTACGGCACCGGCAAGAGGCCCGACCGGGGCCTCGCCCTCGCCCGGATGATCGGCCACATCACCTACCTTTCCGAGGAATCGATGCGGGAGAAGTTCGGCCGCCGGATCCAGGACGCCGAGGTTCCCCGCTACGGCTTCGACGTCGATTTCCAGGTCGAGAGCTATCTTCACTACCAGGGGCAATCGTTCGTCGAACGTTTCGACGCCAACACCTATCTCTACCTCGGGCGGGTGATGGACTACTTCGACCCATTCGCCGATCCGGTCCGCACCCGAACCCAGATCGCCGGAGGAGACACCCGGTTCCTGGTGCTCTCCTTCGACTCCGACTGGCGGTTCTCCACCGAGCATGCGCGGGAGATGGCGGGTGAGCTGCGCGCGGCCGGGGCGCCGGTCACGTTCCGCGAGATCTCTTCGCCGCATGGGCATGACTCGTTTCTCTTCCCGACGCCCGACTACCACCAGACCGTCGCCGGCTACATGGACCGGCTGGAGGCCTCGGTCTGATGCGGGCGGATCTCGACATCGTCGCCGGCCTGGTCGGGCGGGACCAGAACGTGCTCGACCTCGGCTGCGGCGACGGAACCCTGCTGGAGACACTGATCGAGCGTCAGGGATGCAGGGGCCTGGGTGTGGAACGGGATCTGGACGATTTCCATGCGTGCATCGACCGGGGAGTGCCGGTCACCCACGGCGACCTCGAGCAGGAACTGCGGCGCACGGGAACCGAGACCTTCGACTGTTCGGTGCTCTCCCTGACCCTCCAGGCGGTCCGCCATCCCGACCGGGTGCTCGAGGAGATGCGCCGGGTGGCCCCGCGCCAGATCGTCTCGCTGCCGAACTTCGGCCACTGGAGGCTGCGGACCGACCTCGCGCTGCGCGGCCGGATGCCGGTCACCCCGATGCTTCCCTACCGGTGGTACGACACCCCGAACATCCACCTCTGCACGCTGGCCGACTTCGAGGATCTCGCCCGCCAGGCCGGACTCGAGATCCGGGCGAGGATCCTGGTCGACGCCGACGGCAGGCGAAAGAGCGGCCTGACCGGGCGTGCCCCGAACCTGCTGGCCAAGGGCGCGGTCTACTCGCTTTCCGCCTGAGCGCCGCGCCGCGAATCCAGCTCCGGTGGAAATGAGTCGTTCGCGCGGCTAGTCTCTTCATGGAGGCAGCAATGCGCCGCAGTAGTTTCACAACGGCACCGCTGGTCGCCGGGATTCTCATCCTCGGCCTGCTCTGCATGGCCACCAACTCCCGGGCGGCACAGCTCTTCACCGCACCCGAGGCGACCGGCACCGCCCCTCCCTGCTCGCCTGACGCCCGCTGCCGGCTCGATTTCGCGATCACAGCGGCTGGAATCGGTGACGAGGTGCTCGCCGCTCCGGGCGAATACTTCGAATCCGGATCCACCCCGTGGGACGCACTGCCGCCGTTGGAGACGAGCCGGACCCTGCGGGGCGAGGACCCGGCGGAACCCCCGGTGATCCATGGCGAAACCGTGCTGAACGCGACGCCGTTCCTGCGCCTGGCCAGTGGGGCGACAGTGAGCGACGTGGAGTTCAGGACGACCGCCATCGACACGTTCGGATCCGGCTACGCGTACGGCGTGACCCTCGATTCCGGTGCGATCCTCAACCGCTCCCGGGTCGACACCGAGGGGGTTCCGGGAGTCACGATGACCGCATGCCTCCCCTTCGGGGCGACGATCCGCAACTCGGTGTGCAGGGGCTACGGTCCCGGCGACGTCGATGCCATCCAGAGTGCGGTGACCGGTCCCAGCCTGACCAGCCATGTGATCAATTCGACCGCGATCACGACCACGCCGACCGGATTCGGGATCAAGGTCGGCATGAGCGGTGCGTTCACCAACCTGATCAACGTGAGCAACTCGATCGCCAGGGGACCGTCGGCGGATCTCTCGACCGGAACCCGGGTGAATGCCCCGATCGGCACCGCGGTCCTCAACGTGGAGTACTCGAACTGGAACACCTACACCGCGACCGGCATGGGTTCGAACTTCCTCATTCCCGACGCGGGAAACCAGAACGGACCGACAGCGGCGACCCCGCTCTTCTTCGACGGCGCGATCGGCGACTACCGAGAGGCGGCGGGTTCGCCGACCATCGACGCCGGACTGGCGAGCGCCAACGCCGATCCGATCACGCTCGGCGGCACGGTCCGGAAGTCCGGCACAGCCGTGGACATCGGTGCCTACGAACACGTTCCGGCACCCGATGTGGAATCGAAGCCCGCCTCCGCGATCTCCGACACCACCGTGACCCTCAACGGCGATGTGACGCCGAATGGGTCCCCGACCGCCACTCGCTTCGAGTACGGCAAGAGCATCCCGTACGACCGCTCGGCTCCGGGACCCGGGATCCCCGCCGATGCGCCGGCCACCGGTGTGGAAGCGGAGATCACCGGCCTCGATCCGAACACCACCTACCACTACCGGGCGGTCGCCGAGTCGAATGGGGGTGGCGAATCCCGCGGCGCGGATCTCACATTCACCACCGCCCGGAATTCGGTGAAGCCCCAGCCGGCGCTGGCCCTCACGGGGCTCAAGGTCCGGAAGAGGTGGCGGATCTCCAGGGGCGGCCTGGTCCGCTTCCGCCTCTCGCTGCCGGCCCGGGTCGAACTGACCTTCAGCCGCGGGCGAAAAGGGTCCTTCCGCCGCCGCGGGACGAAGACCCTGCGGGCCGACAAGGGGGTGAACCGGGTCCGGATCAAGCGCCGGCTGAACCGGGGCAGACGTCTCGTTCCGGGCAGATATCGCCTGAGGGCGACGGCCACGAGGGCCGATGGTTCCCGGGACACCGCCGGGCCGGTCCGTTTCCGGATCCGCCGCTGAGCCACCATGCGCCCCTTGAAGTTGACGTAACGTCACCCCCTACCTTGATCTCACGGTGACCGTTCGGTCCCGAATCAACGACGGAAGGACAGGCTGTGAGCTGGTCGATCAACGAGGTGGTGCGCATGTCCGGGGTGAGTTCCCGAACCCTGCGGCACTACGACGCGATCGGGCTGCTGGAACCGGAATCGACCGAGTTCAGTGGTCGGCGGATCTACAGCCACGCGAATCTCCTGAGACTTCAGGAGGTCTTGCTGCTGAGGGATCTCGGGCTGCCACTGAAAACGATCGGCGAGGTTCTCGATCCTGCCGGATCAGGCCATCACCGAACCGCCGCGCTCGGCGAGCACCTCGAGTGGCTGCGCCAAGAGCATTCCCGGGTCGGCCGGCTGATCCGAACCGTCGAGAAAACGATCGAAGAAGGAGATCAGATGAGTCCGGAGCGGATGTTCGAAGGATTCGCGGCCAACCCCTACGAGGCCGAGGCCCGGCAGCGCTGGGGCGACGAGGCCGTCGACGAGTCCAAGGAGAAGATGAAGAATCTCTCCCCCGGGGAGGTGGAGAAGCTGAGGAAGGGGTTCGGCGGAGTTCACGACCAGATCGAGAAGCTGCACGCCTCGGGAGTGCCGGTCGAGGACGGCCGGGTCCAGTCAGCGGTCGCGGAGCACTACGAGATCGTCAGTCTCGCCTGGGAACCGAGCCGCGAGGCCTACGTCGGACTCGGCGAGATGTACGTCGCCGACGAACGGTTCCGCGAAGTCATCGGCCGGGGCAACGACGAGATGGTCGAGTACCTGCGGGACGCGATGAAGGTCTATGCGGGGGAGAACCTCGAGTAGGTGCTCCGGGATCCCTTCTCCCGAAGCTCACATTTCCGGAGCGTCCCGCCCTCCCTGAGGCATTTGCGGTCGTACTCGCGGGACGAGTAGACGCTCGAGTATCCGCGCAGCTGTTTCGTGACCCGCGCGCTTCCACGGAAATGGAGGCCGGCGTCGAACCAGCTGAATCCGCAACGGAACGAAAGACGGGAAAGCCGCCTGGCGCACGAGATCCGCAGTTTCTCCTTGGCCTTGATGTCTTCATCCATGGTGAGGCTGGCCCTGACGACCCCCTTCGCCTGATTCCGGGTCAGTGTGCGGGTGACGACCGGGGGCGTCGCCCACTTGTTCGGATCGCTTCCCGCCGCCCGCAGGCCTAGGACCAGCATCGGATCGTTTTCGCATCTGAGGATGGTCGGGGACGCCTCGGGATCGAAGTCACAGTCGAAGCGGCCGACGGACATGGATATCCCACCGTCACCCTCGGTCAATTCATCAAACTGCTCGAAGAACTCGATGTAGCTCCTATAGAAGGATCGAACCGTTCCGACCGCCTTCTCGCATTCGCCGTTGGAAACCCAGACGTGATTGGTCGACTCATCGAGGGCGGCTACCGGGCCGCAACTAGCCCAGGCGGCTGCCTGAGCGCTGCCGGGAACAGCCGCCACCAGTCCGAATCCGAAGGCCAGGCAGATCAGGATGCGTTTCATCGGACTCTTTCCTTGTGGGGCTCTCGGCCGGTAGCCGAGGCGTGTTCTATTCCAGGGTGAAGTGGAGCCTGCCGGAATCGAACCGGCGACATCCTGCTTGCAAAGCAGGTGCTCTGCCAACTGAGCTAAGGCCCCGCGCGGGAAGACCCGTCCAGGGATTGTAAGGACTGTGGAGAAAACGGCGCCGGCCGGGACCGGCGCGCAACTCAGTCGCCGAACTCGAAGTCCTTCGGCGGCTTCTGTTCGAACCAGAGGCGATCGTGTTCGGGCGTCTCCTCGAGAAAGTCGGGGGTCGCCTCGAGCGGATCCTCCTGGTCGAAGAAGTTGGGGTCCCCGGCCTGCTCCGGCTCGTCTTCCTCACCGGTCTCCGGCTCGAGATCCTCTTCGCCGGTCTCGGGCTCCACGGCCTCGCCTTCGGGCTCGTCGTCGAAAACCGCGTCGAACTCGTCACTGAGCGGATCGTCGGCGAGGTCCGGTTCGGCGGGCTCGGCCGGTGCCGCGGGTGCGGCCGCGACCGGCTCCTCCTCGAGCGGGCCGTCGAGGGCACGGTCGAGTTCGTCGGAGAGGGAACTTTCGCTGAGCACGTCGATCTCATCCTCTTCGGCAATCGCGGCGTCGACGTCGTAATGCTCGGTGGGGTGATCGGACAGTGTCAGGCGCTCCCGCTGGAGAGCGTCGCCGGCATCCCCGCCGTCGATGTCCTCGTAGGCTTCGGTCTCGGCTTCGATCTCGGACTGCTCGACAGGTGCGGCGGCACTTGCCTCCGGCACCTTCGGCTCATCGGACTCGTCGGCCCCGGAAGGCGCGGGGGCGGGCTCGGCCGTCGGCTCCGGCACCTTGTGCTCGACCACGGTGTCCTCTTCGGTTCCGGAGGCGGCTTCGGCTTCGGCCATGCGGGTGGCCTCGAAGACCTTGTCGAGCTGGTCGCCTTCACCGGCGGGAGTGGTCAGGCTCGATCCCGGGCTGATGACCTCGGTTTGCGCCTCGGTGGCGTCCGGGCGGTCGGCTGGACCGAAGGCCTCGGATTCAAGGCCCTTCAGTTCAGATTCCTCCGCTCCGTGCTGACGCTTTAGCTCTAGGTGTTCTCGGATTGCCTCGTCGAGGATGCCCATAAATGCCTTAGTAGCTGACGCTTCGGGTAAAGCTTATGCGGTTTTGAAGAATGTTTGGCATGACCCACGTTCTTTTGCACGCCGAGACTCCGTATCCTTTCTCCCCGAGGGGCTATAGCTCAGTTGGCAGAGCGCTTGGATCGCACCCAAGAGGTCGCCGGTTCGACTCCGGCTAGCTCCACTCGCAAGGAAACCCCGCCCCGGCGGGGTTTCTTCTTGCAGGGCTCGGATCAGCGGGAGCAGGCGGTGGCGAAGGCGGGATTGAACCGGGCCGGTGAGCGGTAGGCCCTGGTCGCCTTCTCGAAGTCCGAGCCGTAGCTGATCAGCTTGCCCTCCGACCAGCGGCGGCCGACCAGGACCATGCCGAACGGCCGGCCCTTGAGATAGCCGGCCTGGACGGTGACGTGGGGATGCCCGGCCGAGGTGGCGGTGATCGCGGCGATCACCCGGGGAACCAGGATCGCGTCGAGGTCATGGCGATTCATCGCCCTTTCGATCACCCGGTGGGTCTCGGCCCGGAAGCGCTTCAGGATCTTCGGTCCCTTCACCTCGTCGGCCCGGCTGACCGCCTCGGCGTCGAGCAGGAACTCCTGGCCGAACTTGATTGCGGCCTTGCCACCGGCGCGGTTGAACTCGATCACCTCGGCCAGTGACTTCATCGGCGAGGTGGGTCCGCGCTCTTCCAGATACCTGTTGAGACCCTGCTTGAAATCGGCGGGACCGCCGCGTGACGGCGCGCCGGCATCAGCCAGGTCTTCGGGGATCGGGAGGACGGTCGCTCCCTGGCGGGCCAGGGTCTTGGTGATCCTTCCCTTGCCGAGAATCCTGTCGGTGGGTCCCTCGCCGACGTTCGGCGTGACCCCGATACGGGCCCCCTTCAGGCCGTCGCTCCGCAGAAACCGCTGATAGTCGCGGGGCACATGACCACGCTGGGAACGGGTCGCGGGATCCCTCGGGTCGATGCCCGTCATGAGCCCCAGCATCAATGCGGCGCTTGAGAGGTCCCTGGCGATCGGTCCCGGTGTGTCGAAGGTCGGGATCAGCGGCACCACTCCCCCGCGGGACACCAGTCCGAGGGTCGGTTTGATCCCGGCCGCCGAGTTGATGAACGAGGGCAGGACGATCGAGCCCTGGGTCTCGCTGCCGACCGTGCCGGCGGCCAGCGAGGAGGAGGCGGCGATGGCTGACCCGTTCGAGGATCCGCTGGTGTTGTAGCCGCCGTAGGGGTTGGCGAGCCTGCCGCCGACGTTGGAGAAGCCGAGCCCGGCCCGGGGCGCGATCGCGGTGGCCCATTCGCTCATGTTGGCCTTGCCGAGGATCACGGCACCGGCCGCTCTCAGCCTGGCGGTGACGAAAGCGTCGGTCGGCGGTGGATCACCGAGCATCGCCTTCGCGCCGGCGGTGGTCGGCATGTCGTGTGTGTCCAGGTTGTCCTTGATCAGGATCGGCACGCCCGCCAGCCGGCCACGGGACTCTCCCGCCGCGATCGCCTGGTCGGCCGCGTCGGCCTGGGCCAGGGCATCGGGCGCGGTCATGATCACCGCGTTCAGCTTCGGTCCCGTCCTGTTCACCGCCGCGATGCGGGCGAGATAGGTCTCGGTCAGCTGCCTCGAGGTGACGCTGCCCCGGAGAAGAGCGGCCCGGATCTGCTGGATGGAGGCCTTGGTCACATCGACCGAACCGGCGATTGCCGGACAGTGGGCCGGCGGCGGCGCACCGGCCTCGGTCCTGTTCGGAGCCACGGCGAGGACCAGGCAGGCGAGCGTGGCCGCGGCCAAGGCGGTGAGTCCCCCAGTCGAAAGCACCTTCGCACCAGACATGAGCCTTGCTCAAACTAGCGATAGGAAGGGCTTCTTACAAGTCCCGTTCTCAGCGGGAACAGGCGGCTCGCTTCGCCCGCTTCCGTTTCGCCGCTTCGCGTTTCAGCTTTGCCACCTTGCGTTTGGCACGTGCGATCCGGGGGCGCTTGCCTACACGTCGCAGCTTCGCGACCTGTCGCCGCGCGATTCTCAGCTTTCCGACCGCCTTTCGGTGGAGAGCGGTGGCCCTCCGGCACTTCGAGCGATCCACCGGCGGGGGTTCGGTATGTATCACCGGCGGTGGCTGGTCGAAACCGATCGAGGGTGCTGCGCCCGGGTCGGTCGGGCGGCCGAAGAAATCGCCGGGACCGGGGTTCTCGATCGCGATACCGGCCTGCCTCGCCCGTGAGTCGTTGCCGAGACGGAAGTTCTCGGCGACGCCGAATCCGGATCCGGTCGCGAGTGGATCGATCAGTTCGGGATCCTCTTCGACCGCCTCGGATCCCGCGGACGGAAGGCCGTAGAAGAGGTTGTGCGAGCAGAAGTCACCGCAGGCCATGGCCGGACTGCCCGGATCGAGGGCGTACACGATGTTGTTGCGGAACTCGAAATCGCCCGGCAAGAGCATCGTGTCGGTGGGACCGCCGAGCACCGAGGCGGAAGGACGGGGCGCGACGATCGTGTTGTTGAAGAAGCGGAGACCGCTGAGCGTTCCGACCACCCCGCTCGCGATCCCGCACGGTCCGTGGCTGATCGTGGTCGAGTCGTTGACACTGAGGTTGAAGCGGACATCGCCGGATCGCGAAGCGTCGTCGGAGCAGAGCAGGACGAACCCGCCAGTGTTGTCGTGGCTGTAGTTGAACTGGACGATCGTTCCGTCCTGGAAGTAGTCGATGTCGAAGCCGGTCCCGTCGCAGCCGTTGTGTTCCATGCCGAACACCTCGTTGCGTTGGATCAGCGTGTTGTTGGCGCGGAAAGCCCAGATGCCCGCGTTGCACATCGCTCCCCCGGGATCGAACGGTCCCCGGCCACTGAGGTTGCCCCGGCTGACCACGTTGTCCTCGATGACCGCACCGTCGGTACCGCGGGTGACGATGCCATCACCGGCCATCAGGTCGATCCGGTTGCCGCGGATCCGCACATCCTGCGAGGCGGCGGCCCAGGGAGTCGACGCGGCGGGACGGTTCGCGTCGTTGGTGCCGGTGATCGAGATGCCGCTGCGGGAGACGCTCGTGATCGTGTTCGCCTCGATCGTCAGGTTCTCGAAACGGGCGGGCGGCGGACCGAGCGCGCTCACCTGGATGCCGGCGCTGCCCTGGGGGTTCTTGGTGAGGTCACCGGCGACGTCGTGCACGTTCAGGCGACGCAGGGTGAGATCGCGGACCTCTCCGGTGGTGGCGGAGACCATCACTCCGTTCCGCAGAGTGGTCGCCTCTCCCAGCGGCTCGCCGGAGCCCGGGTTGCTGATGTCGAGATCCTGGACGACCAGGTGCGACATGTCGGCGATCAGCAGCGCGTTGGTTCCGGTTCCGACGATCCGGGGATCGGAGCCGGTGCCGTAGGCGCCGACCGTCGCCGGGCCCGCGGGTGAGCCACCGCCCTGCGGTGCCAGCTGGCCGTTGCAGGTCGAGCCGCGCTTGAGCAGGAGCCGGTCTCCGGCGCCGAGATTCACCGTTCCCGCGACACCCGGCGAGTTGAACGGTGATGGCTCGGAGCCATCACCGTTCACCGCCGCCTGACAGTCGAGGTGGTAGTCGGCGGCCGAGGCCGCCGGAGCGCTGATCGCCGACCAGAGGAGCAGCACCGCGATCGCCGAGACGATCGCGGTCATCCACCGGCAGGCCTCGAAGCCGGGACGATCAGGCGCTGACTCAATTCGGCGGTGCTCTGTCTCCATCCCGATCCCTTCCCACGGTCGCGAGGCTCGTCTCAGGCTACCCGAGGTTCAGGCCAGCGCGACCGCGTCCGGCCCGGCCGGGAACCTGAGCCGCCCAGTGTCGTCCGTGGCCGCCCGGAGGACCTCTTCCGCCACATCGGACTCGGTGGTCACCACTTCGACGTTCTCGAAGTCGGACAGGATCCTGTGGGCGAAGGGCCCGTATTCCTCCGGGATCAGGTCCTCCATGCGCGACCCCGAGTTGCTCGTGAAGCGGGTCGTCGGGCAGTAGCCGGGTTCGACCAGCTTCACCGCGATCCCGAAGTCCTCGAGTTCGAACTGGAGTGAGCCGGTGAATCCCTCGATCGCCGTCTTGCTCGCCGCATAGACCGAGACGAGGGGCATGGGTGCCAGGGTGACGCTCGAGGTGACGTTGACGATCACGCCGGAGCCCTGTTCACGGAACCGGGGCAGGACGGCGCGGGTCATCGCCATGACCCCGAAGGTATTGGTCTCGAACACGTCGCGGATCGTTTCCATCGGTGTGGCTTCGAGGGCGCCGATCATGCCGATGCCGGCATTGTTGACGAGCACATCGATCGGGCCCGCCGCCTCGAGGGCGGCGCTGATGCTTTGGGGCTTCGTCACGTCCAGCTGGAGCACATGCATGCGGTCGGAGGTGGGCAGGATTTCTTGACGCGGCGTCCTCATGGTGGCGAACACGTTCCAGCCGTCGGCATGAAAGCGCCGGGCGGTTTCGAGTCCGTATCCAGAGGAGCAGCCGGTGATCAGTACGTTTTTCATGATCGGCACGCTACGCCGAAAAATTCGGACTTTCTACGGTGTATAGTCCATATTTCATTTGTGATAGTCCGAAATGACGAAAAACCTGCCGATGTCGACACTCTGTCGGAGATCATCGCGCTGCTCCAGCCGAGCACCGTGTTCTCGAAAGCGATCAGCGGTGCCGGGGCCTGGGGAGTCCGGTACGCGGCCTTCGGCCAGCCGAGTTTCGCCACCGTGCTCGAGGGCAGTTGCCTGCTGGCCGTCGACGGACACGACGAGATCACGCTGACGGCCGGCGACTTCGTCCTGCTGCCGGCCACTCCCGGATTCACCATCTCGGGATTCGAGCCCGTCAAGCCCGACCGGGTCGATCCGGCCGTGACCACCGCTCCGTCCGGCGAGGTGCGCCACGGCACTCCCGAGGGGCCGCCGGATCTGCGACTGCTCGGCGGATATTTCGTCTTCGATTCACCGGATGCCCAGCTGCTGCGCTCACTCCTGCCGGGACTGGTTCACGTGAAGGGAACCGAGCGGCTGTCGATGCTGGTCCGTCTGATCGGCGACGAAACCGGTGAGCGCAGGCCGGGCCACGAGCTCGTGGTCATCCGCCTGGTGGAGATGCTGCTGATCGAAGCGCTCCGAGCCGCCCCCGGCGACGACGCGCCCCCCGGCCTACTGCGGGGCCTGGCCGACCCCCGACTCGCACCGGCGATCCGGGCGATGCACGGTGACCTGGAACGATCGTGGACCGTGGCCGAGCTCGCACGTGAGGCGACGCTCTCCAGATCGGGGTTCTTCGACCGTTTCACCCGGCTGGTCGGCCTGCCGCCGATGGAGTACCTGCTCGCCTGGCGCATGACCGTGGCCAAGGATCTGCTCCGCGGCCGGGAACTGGGCATCGCCGAGGTCGCGGACCGGGTCGGCTACGGATCGGCGAGCACCTTCAGCACCGCGTTCAGCCGCCACGTCGGAGAGGCGCCGAGCCGGTACGCACGGAAAGATCCCCGCGGAACCGCGGAACCGGCTCCGGCCGGTGCCTCGTAGGCGGCGCGGTCGGAGCTGAAGCGGCTCTAGCCGGCCGGACCTAAGGAGCGGCGAGCCGGAAGAGGGTGGGCCGCTGCCGGCTGTCCCAGGCACCGATCAGGATGTCTCCGTTGAGCAGCTCGCCCATCGGCGGAGTCGGCGGATAGTCGGGTTCGGGGGAGGAGAAAGCGACCTTCTGTCCCCTGACCTTCGCGACCATCCCCCGGGCGGAAACGTTGAGCCCGACGGTCGTATAGCCCCGCGAGCGAAGAGCGACGCCCACCAGAGAGAAGATGCTTCCGTCATCGCGAACGACCGAACCGTAGGATTCGGCCCCTGTTCCGCGACGCATCTTTCCGTAGCTGCCCAACCCCGAGGTAATCGCAGATTCGTCCAGCCACAGGACTCCATCCCGTGAGAATCTCCTGTCCGGCTTCCCGTTCTTCGTCAATCGCAGCACGAATGACGAACCCTTCCGGGGGTTGAAACCCGAATAGACGATGCCTCCCGCCGGGGAGGCCGCGATGTCGCCGGCCACACAGAGTTTCGTCGGGTTCAGACAATCGCCGGACACGATGCGCGGTCCCACTGCCCTGCCGTGGTCGCCGAAACTCCTGTCGAGACGGCCGTTCGGATGGAGCCGCACCACCGCGGGCTGTCCGCCCAGGGTGCCGCCGGCGACGATCTTGCCGTCCTTCCGGATCAGGATGGAGCTCATCGCCGTCATCGGAACCCCCACGCCGGCCTTCAATCGAGTGGAGCCCTTCGTTCCGAAAGATGGGTCCACCGACCCATCACGTCGAAATCTGGTGATCGTCGCGACTCCGCGCCCCTCTCGCCCGGCGGCGACGATCCGGCCGCGCGAGTCGAGGGCGAGGTCGTGTATCGACTTGCCTCTGAACCCCGCGGAAAGCCCGGAGCTCCTGATCGTTCCCCCTGTGCCGAAGCTCCGATCGATCTCACCGCCGCGGTTCAGGCGCATCAGAAAACTGAAGATGTGGTCCGCGCCGTTCCTCGATGAGCCATACCCACCCAGCAACGTCTTGCCGTCCGGCTGGATGATCGCCGCGCGAAGGTGCGGAACCTCAATCCTCGGAACGAGAGCGTCCACCGATCCACTGCCACCACCGAACGTCTCGTCCACCGCGCCGTCGGCCATGTAGCTGCTGATCCTCAGGCTCTCGTCACCCAACACGATCCGGTCGTGCTTGCCAGTGGCGATGACCGCGATCCCCCGGCTGTCGAAGTCGGCGGGGTGGACCTTGCTCCCTGTACCGAACTCCCGATCGAGTCCGCCGGTGGAACCCCCGACGCGGTCGGGAGCCCCGAAGACCATCGCCAGGCCCACCAGTATCAGTGCCGCTATCCCAGACATCGTGATCGACGACACGGAACTCCTCCTTCTGACGGCTCAGGACCCGGATGCGAGCCGGAACGTCCGGCCCGCATCCAGTAAACCCTCACCGCCGAGGGGAGTTGCTGTGCCTCTGCGCCTACTCATCCTCGATCACGTCCGCACAGACATCTCCGACACCATCGGAGTCCGTGTCCTCCTGCTCGGGGTTGTAGTAATCGGGACAGTTGTCAGCACCACCGAGGACCTCATCTCCGTCCGGGTCAGGCGCGGTATCGCAGGCATCGCCGATTCCGTTTTCGTCAGTGTCCAGCTGTCCCTCGTTGGCGACGGCCGAGCAGTTGTCGATCACATCGAACACTCCGTCGCTGTCGGCGTCGGCCGTACTGATCTCCGGCTGCCAGGAGATGTCCGGGGTCTCGACTTCACTGTCCGCCATGGAGTTCAAGACGTCCACCGGAGTCAGTTCCTGTCCGTAGATGGCCACGTTGTCGACCACGGCCTCGGTGTGTTCGGTGATACCAGCCGCGGTTCCGACCCTGTTGACTCCCGCTTCGGGAGCCTTGGGTGTGATGTCCGTCCAATACCCGGTGGATGTGACCTCCCCGTCCAGGTATACGCTCACCGTCTCGTTCTGGATCGTGCCCACCACGTGGTGCCACTCCGAATCGGCAATGGTCTCGAACGAAGTCGCACTGTACGTCTCGGTGCCGTTTCGGGTCTCGAAAACGACATGGCCATCGGGCTCGCGGTACAGATGGACACCCGAGTCCGCGGCCCCGCGCGAGAAGAGATACTCCCGTTCGGTGGTCCCGGGTTCCAGCTGAACCCACATCTCGATCGAGTAGCCGGTCGCGGGTGAGATCGCGGGGTCGGCATCCGGCGTGAGGATGATCTCGTCGTCGACGCCATCCAGGCGAACCGCGCCATCGTCGATGGATGCGTCCGTGACCGGACTTTCGACGTTCAGCTCCGGCCCGTCGTCGGGGGTATCGCCCGCGGTCCAGGTTGCGTTGGGCAGGTACTCGCCTTCGTCGAGCTCCCCGATCGTGTTCTTGGCGGCCGAGCCCGATGTCTCTCCGAGCGAGAACATCGACGCCGGAATGTCGGCGTAATCCGAGTCCCAGCTTGAGGTGAGAATCGCGTCGTCTCCCTCTTCCGCGTCAACGTCGGACCCCAGCGCTCCCGAGGTGGGTGTCGGCGTCGCCGAGGCGGTCTCCTGGTAGTAGTCCGCGGCGGGCCCCCCGTATCTCGGTTCCCCGAGAGGATCGCGCTTGTTGCAATTGGTGGGAGTGGGATCAATCGTACGATTGTTGGTGCGGTTGTACTTGGCCTTTCCTCCACCCGGCCCGCAATCGATCTCGAAATCACGATGGGAATCGCCCCAGCCATCGCTGGCGATGATCGTGTTGGCCCCGGGACCGGGGCCACCGTTGAACACGTCCCGGTGTCCGCGACCGATGAACTTGTTCTCTCCGGAATCTCCCTTGAGATAGTCCGGGTTGTTCGACGATTCGATCCGGTCGATCCTGGTGATCGACCCCGTCTGCTCGGCACCGATGCCACTGCATCGCGGACTGGTGTCGTTCTGATGGTCGACGTTGAAACTGCCCGTGACCCCGGAGTTGAGGTTTACGTAGGCACCGCGTTTCCAGCCTTCGGTTCCCATCCACTTCGGCAGCTGCGCCCACTGGGAATTGTCGAGACCTCCACCCCCGTCGATCTGATCGTCGTTGCACAGAGCCGTGGACATCAGCAGGTCATTGCCGGCCGAGCCGTTGGAGCTGTCGGATCCCCGGTTTTCGATGATCACGTCGTCCCCGCCACCGCCGATCAGGACCTCGCGATAGGCGGAGTCCTGATTATCGCCATCGACGATGATCTCGTCGGCGATTCCGCCCTCCAGCCGATCACGATCAAGCCCGCCGAGAATGTAGACGGAGTGCTCCGGCTGGAAATTCGAAGCCATCAGCGAATCCGATCCCGGTCCGCCGGAGAGCACGATCGCGCCGAGCTTCTTGGATCCCAGGTTGCACGTGATCGTTCCCTTCGCGGTCGGATCCTCGCATCCCTCCGGGCTCGCCGAGTAGGCGAAAGCGCCGGAGTACGACCAGCCTCCGCCTGCTCCGCCGATCTGGAAGATGACTCTCCGCGGCGATTCGGCATAGGTGGCCTTGATGTTGTCGGCCCCCGCGCTGCCGCGCATGTAGAGGTCGATCTCGGCGGGAGCGTCTCCCGGATCTCCGAGTCCCGATACGGGGTGCACCTGACCGACCGAGATGATTCCGTCGCGTGTCCGGGGATCCACCGTGTTGCCCGAATTCTCACAGCCGACCGTCTTGCCGGCATCACCGGAGCGGCCGAAGCAGCCATCAGTGCCGGGGCCGCCGATGATCTCCGAACTGCCGCCGCCATCGATCACATCGCCGTCATGGCCGCCGTTGATCCGGTCGGGGCCTCCGCCACTCTTGATGTAGTCGGCACCGCCTCCGCCGAGGAAGGTCTCACGTACCGAACTGTTGGTCCCGAAGAGGATGTCCGAGAAGGCCGAACCTTCGACCCGCTCGATGTCCACCGGACCCGTGCAGCCCGGCTCCTTCGAGGTTCCCTTGCTCGACTTGGCGCAGAGCACGTCCTTCGCGCCGCCGAGTCGCGGCGGCCCATTCATCGCGTAGGGAGCGATCTTGTTGGTGGGCGACAGATGTCCGAGATCCACCCGGACGCCGCGGTCCTCGCTGGCCAGGGAAGGGAACCCTTGTACCTGGGGGACCGGAGTGCCGCCACTGGTCATCGGGATGGTCGTATCGAATCCGGGAGAGATCCCGTCGGCGAAGCTGACCGTGTCGTTGGTACCGGCACCGCCGGCGATGTTGTCGGAACCCTGACCACCCTGCAGGAAGTCATCTCCACCATCGCCGCGCATCGTGTCCGCACCGTGGCCACCGAGAATCCGGTCGTTTCCGGATCCTCCCTTCAGGATGTCGTCGCCCATGCCTCCGACGAGCAGGTCGTCACCACCCTCGCCATAGAGCTTGTCGTTGTTCCTGCCCGTGTAGATCTCGTCGTTTCCGTCCCCTCCGAGAATCACCTGGTCGTCATTCGACGCGATGATCAGATCCTCGCCGGAATTCGCCTCGACCCGCCTGGTGCCGTTGTACCGGGGATTGCTCAGATCAATCCGGTCCGCACACGTGGTTCCGCGAAGCACGCCGCGGCTGTCCGGCTTGGCGTTCAACGTCTTCCGGTTCGCCCGCAGCATGCAGGGGTTGCCCGATCCCGGGTTGGGTCCCGAAGGATGCGAAACGGGAATCGGCGAGGGCCAATTCGGGACGGCGGAACCTTCCTTGCCTTCGTGGCCGAGCTGGTCCTTGACCAGAACCTTCAGCCTCATCCCGGTAGCCGTCAGCTTGCTCAGCGGGACGTTCACGGTGCGCTTGACCCGCTGGGGACAGGTGTTGAACTCGAGGTTGCAGGTGAAGGTCTCGGAGTGGAAGGACTCCCATCCCGCCGAATCGTTTCCGATCCGCACATCGATCGACTTGACGCCGGACCGGAGAGAACTGATCGTTCCGACACTGTCGACCGCTTCGATGATGAGATACGGAGTCGGATTCACGGGATCCTTCGCGCCGCCGGAAATCGTCAGGTTCGGACCCTCGTGATCGACATTGACGTAGAAGGTCCTGGTAGGACTGTCCTTGAGCAGCGGATCCCTTGCTTCCACCGCGATCTCCCGACGTCCGCTCGCCATCCGCGTGGGATCGAATGTGAGGGCGGTCGGGAACGGACTGGCGGCCGGGCACGGAGATTGGACGCCACCGACGCAGTTGTTGTCCGGTGTCCACTTGACCTCATAGGTCGGAGTCGGCAGGTAGCTCGGATAGTTCGCCGTCGACGCGGTGATGTCTTTCACGCCCAGACCCGAGTCGGTGGCGTAGGTCCACACCATGAACGATTCGTCATCGATCCAACCGGTGGGAGTCCAGGCCTCGTTGATGGTCAGGGCTGGCGGATTGGCGTCGGCCAGCTCCATCGTCACCTGAGCGATCCGGTTGTAGTTCGAGTTGGTCACGCCGGCCGGCATCGTCTTCGCGACGAGCGCCCAGAGGCCCGCGTCGAAATGCTTGGCCCGCAGGGCCGGATTGGGGTTCGTGCCATCGAAGACGAGACTGCTGCCGGCATCGCTGTCGAAGCGGCCGCCCGACGCCTGCCAGGTGCCGGTCGCATCCTTGAGTCCCCACCAAGCGGCGGGGGAGTCTCCCGTCACACCCTTGTGGTACCGCCAGGAACCGATCGAAGCCGACGCGATGTATGAGTCGGTACCGGGTGCGGTGTAGCGCCACATTCCCGAACTGTTCGCGGGGTATGTCTGACCTCCGACCGCACGTGAATGGAGACCCTGACCGGTACCCGTACCAGACGCGTTGCACGAGTTCGTGAGCAGTGGCTGGCACGAGGTCAACACTTCGAAATTCGTGGTGCCTACATGCTGTGGAAGCCATCCCGGGAATACACCCCAGATCGTGCCATGAGTCGAGTTGTGCCAGTTCCAGGTATCGATCACCGGGTCGACCAGGAGTGGATAGGCAAGGTCCTTGCCCCGGTGAGGTACGTCGATGACCAGCGACTTGCCGTCAACGGTCATCGTGACCGGGACCTCCGCTCCCTGCGCGTCGACCGCGGTCGGGGCGTAGATCGTGATCTGACCGTCGCCCTCGTCCGAGTTGATCTCGGCGCCTCCGTCGGCACCGGCGACCAGTTCCGCTCCGTCGGGCACGTCAAGGTCCATGACGAACCGTTCGGGCCCCTCCGCCGACCTGACGTGAGCGAAGGTCTCCACTCCCTGCGGGATCGCCGCGACCGCGATGTCGGTGTCCCTGTAGGCGTTGGGGTACAGGGCGAGGGAATCCGAGTCGTCGTTCTCGGACGTGCCGATCGCGGAGGCCTCGGGTGCGTTTGATCTCGTTCCCTCGAATCCGATGGCCAGCCCGGTCCCGTCCAACTCGATGGGTTCGGAGACGTCCTTGGGAATGGTGACGGGAACCAGGGCCTCTGCCGGAGAAAAATCGCCCGAAGACAGATGGAGGGCTGGATCTGGAAGCTTTCCGTCCTCGGTCCGAAGCGGGCTGCTGGAAACGATCAGAGACCGGTCCCTGGGACCGGCGGGATTGATGACGGCGGCCGTGGGGCTCTCGAACGAAACGATCTTGTCGGCTTCGAGCAACGGCTCCGTGGGACTGGCCGTCAGTTTGTCGATGATCGTGCCGAAGGTCGACTGGAGAAGGTCCACGACACCGGACCTGCCCATGCCCTCGAACTTGTCGATCGACTCCTTTCGCTCGGCGATGGCCGAGCGAGTCGAAAGCTGGTCCCGATGCTTCTCCTTGAGGCGGGCCACCAGCTTGCGGGCGTCGCCGGCGGAGTCGATGTCCTCGAACTCGTAGAGATTCGGCACCGGCTCGGAGACGGATTCGCCCGCTCCCGCGATTGCACAGAACGAGAAGAAACTGACGACAGCGACGATCAACGCCTGCCCCACGGGCCGGATCCGGACGAGACCGCGTCCCCCGCCGGGCTTCATCCCACCGGCGGTGTCACTCCGATGATCATCCTGATTCGTGTTCACGCTTCGGCCGTAACGCTCACTCACTGGCGACTCCCCTACTTGGACGGGAGCGAACGTCCTCCCGACGATTTTGAATTCCCACACTCAGCCCACATACAGTGGTCTCCCTGAGTGGACAAGAGTGTAGACACAAAAGTGTCGGGAACGGACTGACCTCCTGTACACATGGTGTGACACTCTTCGCCGAGCATCACTCCCATGCTGTCCGTTCGGGAGGCGCTTCCTTCAGGGCCGCGGCACGCTCTTCGGCGCGCGAAGGTCCCACGAGTCGAAGAGCAGGTCGAGCAGCTCCTCCCGATCGACCCGTTCCAGGCGGAGCAGGACCATCGGGTAGCCGTCGTAGTGGGAGGTGGTGAAGAACTTGTCCGGCTCGGACTCGATCAGGGCTTCCTTCTCGTCCTCGTTCTCCCGCCAGAGCACCAGGACCCCCTCCTCCTTGATGCGGGCGAAGAGCCTGTCCTTGACCCGGAAACCCGGCATTCCGTAGGACGGCTTCTCGGTCGTCACCGGGAGTGACAGGGCGAGTTCGCGAACGTCCTCCTCAGACGCCATCGAACAGCTCCCCCGGATCGGGCGGCACGTCGACCGCGTTCTCACGAAGCGCCTCGATCGGCACTATCTCCAGCGCCTTCTCGTTGGTCGCCCCGAGCACCACCAAGGAGGGAGCACCGTCTTCGTGGGCTCGCAGCCAGTTGGCCGCGGTGACACACCACCGGTCACCCGGAACCAGTCCCGGGAACCCGAACTGGGGCATCGGGTGGGAAAGGTCGTTGCCGATGCCTTTCTGGTGTTCCAGGAACTCGGCCGTGACCACGGCACAGATCGTGTGGCTGCCTCCATCCTCCGGACCGGTGGCACAGCAGCCATCCCGGAAAAACCCGGTCATCGGATCCTGGCCACACAGCTGGAGCTCATCTCCGAGCACGTTCAGTTCAGTCATGCCGCGGATTCTTACCCATCCCGCGCCGGAGCACTGAATACTCTGCTCCCATGACCGACGAGCCCGTGCTGTTCCAGAAGGAAGGCGGGGTGGGAACCATCACGCTCAACCGCGCCAAGCGCCTCAACACCGTGGTGCCCGAACTGATCGATGCCCTGAGCAGGGCGCTCGATGAGGCCGAGGCGGACGGAGAGGTTCGGGCGATCCGGCTGCGCGGTGCCGGGACCTCGTTCTGCGCCGGCTACGACATCGGCTGGGGCGCGGAGGTCATGGCCGATCAGGAGAAGGGCGAGCCGTGGGATCCGATCGCCGATCTCAACTTCATGCGCCGCTACGTCAACACGTACATGCGCCTCTGGAACTCGCCGAAACCGGTGATCGCCCAGGTTCAGGGATTCTGTCTCGGCGGCGGCTCCGACATGGCGCTCTGCTCGGACCTGATCGTCTGCGCCGAGGACTGCCGCATCGGCTACCCGCCCGCCCGCGTATGGGGCTCACCCACCACCGCGATGTGGACATACCGGCTCGGCCTCGAACGCTCGAAGCGGATGCTGCTGACCGGAGATCCGATCGACGGACCGACCGCGGTCGATTGGGGATTGGCCAGCGACTCGGTGCCCTTCGACCAGCTGGACGAGGTCGGGGCCGAGCTCGCGGCACGGGTCGCCCGCCTGCCCGCGAATCAGCTGCAGATGATGAAGGCACTGGTCAACAGCGTCTACGAGCAGATGGGCATGTCGACCACCCAGCTGCTCGGAACCCTGCTCGATGGAAGCGCCCGCCACACCCCGGAGGGAACGGCTTTCTCGGAGCGGGTGATGAGCGACCTGCCGGGCGCGATCGCCGACCGGGACGAGCTCTTCGGCGACTACGCGTACGGCGAGAGGACCGCCCGTCCCACCTGACCGGATTCGCTCGCTGGACATAGTGAACGATTGATGAAATCATCCCTCGAAACAAGGAGGGAGACAGGTTCTCATGCGAATTCTCAAGAGGAGTAACTCGGATGTGCCGCGCGAAGATGCTCATGGGGGGAGTGGAGGCAGGCGACTGCTCGCCACGACCGGGGATCTTCAGAACTCGGATTTCGAGGCATTGACCTACGGCTTTCTGCCCGGGGGCAGTACCTTCGACTGGCACAGCCACGTCGACATCGACGAGATGATGCTCGTGCTCGACGGCTCGGGATCTGTCAGTGACCGTGACGGGGAATACACCTACGAAACCGGTGACTTCTTCATCTTCCCGGCCGGGGTCGAACACACGATTCACAACCCGACCGACACGGAGCACGAGTTCGTCTTCGTTCGACTCAACGTCGGTCGCTGACGGTCGTTGAGTACATACGAGGATTACGACAGAGCGGCGTCGTCGTATGCCAGCATCCGGCGCCCGATCGGGGTCGATCCTCTGCTCGCGGGGATCGCCCACTTCGGTGGCGGCCGGCCGGGTGATGCGGTCGTACTCGACGCCGGATGCGGCGTCGGGCTGTACACCCGCGAATTCGCCCGTTCGGGGTTCAGGGTTCACGGCTGCGACCACAGCCCCGGCATGCTCCGGGAGGCCCGCCTGGCGGTGGAAGGGCTGAGCCCGGCCGAACGGAGGCTGGTCGAACTGCACGAAGCCGACATTCGCCGGCTTCCATTCGGCGATGGTGAGTTCGACGTGGTCCTTCTGAGCCTGGTGCTGCACCACGTCGCCCGCGACTCGGAGCGCCAAGGGGTGATCGAGGCCCTGACCGAGCTGAACCGGGTACTGAGGCCGGGTGGAGTCCTGGTCACCGCCACCTGCAGTCCCGCCCAGGTCACCGACGGCGCCTGGTACTGCGCACTCGTACCCGAGGCGGTCGAGATCCTGCTCGAACGGCACGGAACCTTGGATGAACAGGCGGAGGACGCCATGTCGGCGGGCTTCGAGAAGGTTGCCCGGATCGTTCCTCTGGATGAGCTGCTCCATGGCGAGGACTACCTGAACACCGATGGTCCCTTCGATCCCGCATGGCGTTCCTCCGACTCGATCTTCGCGCTCAGCGACCCCGGGGAACTGACCCGGGCCCAGGACGAGCTGAGCCGGATGAAAGAGGACGGCAGCCTGACCTCCTGGCTCGAGCGGCGGGAACGGCGCCGTGAGAGCGTCGGTCAGGCGACCTTCACCTTCTACCGTCGCGGCGGGTAGGTCCATATGCGGCTGCTTTCGATACTCGGGATCTCGCTCGACCAGGCGGGTGGCGCCGCCAAGGTGCTGCTCGGCAGTGGTGGAGTGGTCGGCCTGCTCGCATTGATCTACACCATCCTGTCCAAGAGAAAAGAGGGGAGTTCCGACACCCCTGCTCCACCTGAGATCACGCCCGCGCCCGACCGGCCGGAGATCTCCTCCACCCTTCCCGCACAGCCGCGGATCATCGGACGCGAAAGCCACGCGAAGGAGATCGCGGAGAAGTTCACCCGGGAGGACGCCCACACGGTCCTCATGCACGGTCCTCCGGGAATCGGCAAGACGGTGCTCTCCGTCACCGTCGCCCACCGGCTCGAGAACAGTGCGGACGCCCTGCCGGAGGTTCACACGTACAAGTGCATTTCCGCGAAGGCCAGCGACCCCTCCGATACGAGGGACTCATTCTGGCTGCTCTCGGCCATGTACGGGGCCCTCGGATTCAGCGAGAGACCGCGGATCGAGAACGCGGAGGGAATGGCGGAGCTGCTGAGCAAGACCCTCGGCGAGACCCCGGCCTTCTTCGTGATCGACAACTTCGAGTCCGTCGACGACCCGACCGCGATCGAGTACCTACAGCGGCTTCCGAGGAAGAGCCGCAACCTGCTGACCTCTCGGTTCGGGCCCGAACCGTCGGTCAGCGTTCCGGACTATCCCGTTCCGATCCTGGATCTCGAGTTCTCGAAAGCCCTGCTGCGCGAAGAGCTGGGCAAGGACACGATTCACCTGAGGGTCGGTCAGCTCACCGAGATCGCCGGCGCCTGCGGCGGGATCCCGTTCGTGATCAAGTCGGTGGCCGGCCTGCTCGCCGAGGGTTACTCGGCGGCAGAGGTCCTGGAGGTGCTGGAGGATGGCGAAGGGGACATCTTCGAACGCCTTTTTTCCGACCACTGGACCGACATGGACTCCGACGCCAGGCGCACGCTCTGTGCGGCCGGCCTGCTCGGAGACACGTTCTCGAGAACGCTCCTGGATCAGCTGGTCGGCTCGAGGGACGCCGCCACCACGCTGATCAAGCGGCGCCTGGTGGAACTCAAGCGGGGGAAGACCCCCCGATGCACGCTCCACCCGCTGACCCGCACCTTCGCGAGGAAGGAGCTGGAGACCCTCGGCGGACGGGAGGAGCTTCTGGTCACAGTGGCGGGGAACCTGACTCGTTACATCGAGGACCGGCGACTGCTGCAGAAAGGCCGCACCGAATACCGCACGCTGATCCTCGACACGTCCAGCGCGTCGAAGCTGATTCTGGATCTCGACGAGGCGCTGCGAACCAGACGATCGAGTTCCCCGGTACCGGTGACGAGATCCCTGATCGAGCTCTACAAGGCGATCAGCGTGCCCCTCTGGACCTTCGGCGACTGGAAGACGAGGGTGAAGCTCTCCGAAGTGACCCTGAGAGTGGCGAAAGACACCGGCCACTGGCGGGTCGCCGCCTCGGCGGCCGCGACGATCGGGATCGTCAAGGTCTGGCAGGGCTACCCCCATGAAGCTCGTTCCGCCGGAACGCGGGCCGTGGATCTCGTTCACGAATCGGACGATCCGCTGGACTCCGCCATGGGGGAGCGTGTGCTCGCCCTGGCGGCGGGACTATCCGCTCCGGAGAACGCCGAAGAGCTGATCCGGCCGGCGGTGGCGAAACTCGAGGAGATCCGGATCCTGCTTGAGGAGAACGTGAATCACCGCCCGGATACCGTTCGCTTCTTCGCCGATTGGCCCTGCCGCGGACCGCGCGGACACGAGTCCGGTGTGGTCGCCCTCAACCAGGAGGCGGGGATCCTGCTGCTGCGCGCCGGGCAGCCGGCGGAAGCCGCCGAATTCCTCGAGCGTTCCCGGTCGCTGGCCACCGAGATCGAGGACCGCGAGGGCGAATCGATCTCTCTGAGCCACCTGGGCCGGTGCGCGATGAAGGAAGGCAGGACGGGCGCCGCGAGGACCTATTTCGAGGATGGGCTCAAGCTGGCCCGTTCGGTCGGCCGGGAAAGCACCACCGGACGCTGCCTGCTCGGTCTGGCGGAGCTGGAATCGGAGGCCGGCCGGAATGACCCGTCCCGGGAGAACGCCCTGCGGGCCGCGGAGATATTCGAACGGCTCGGCATGAGCGCCGAGCTGGAGACCGCGCGCAGCCTCGCCCGGTGAACGGGGAGTCCCGGTCGGCTAGGGTCGAGACATGGCCCAAAAGCTCCCCGCCGTCTCGTACGAAAACTGGAAGGAGTGCTGCGACACGCTCCACGCGCACACTCAGATCCTCGGCAAGCTGGCCGTCGCGATGGCCCCGCCCGAACCGCAGCTGCAGCACGCCGCGCAGCGGATCACCGCCCGCGGCTGGGAAACACTGCCGCTGCCCGCGCCCGACGGTTCGGGCTCGATCGTGGTCGCCTTCGATTTCCACACTCACGAAGCCGTGATCGAACACAGCAACGGACTCGGCGACCGGCTGCCGCTGTACCCGGATGTGTCGACCGGGGAGCTCACACGGGGAATCGTCGCCGCGGTGAGCAGCCTCGGCGGCAAGGTCGAGATCGCAACCGATCCACAGGAGGTCTCCTGGACCGTTCCGCTGGACGAGGATGAGGAACACCGCCACTACGATCCGAAACAGGTCTCCGACTTCTTCACCGCCGCGACCGAGGCGGCGCTGGTGTTGGCCGAGTTCCGCGCTCCGTACCGCGGCCGTTCGACTCCCGTCAACGCGTGGTGGGGCTCCTTCGACCTCGCGGTGAATCTCTTCTCCGGCCAGCCGGCGGATCCGCCCTCCGACGATTTCATCATGCGAAACGCGATGGATTCCCAGGAGGTGGCGATCGGCTGGTGGCCCGGGGATGCCCGCTACGAGAAAGCGGCCTTCTACGCCTACGCGCACCCGGCCCAGCCCGGATTCGGGGAGGCTGACCTGTCACCCGCCCCCGGCTACTGGAACGGCGGGCTCGGCGAGTACGTGCTCGACTGGGATGTGGTCCGGGCGAGCACCGATCCCCGCGAGACCGCGCTGAAGTTCGCCCGCGCCGTGTTCACCCGGGCCTGCGATGTCTGCGAGTGGGATCCGAGTCTGCCCGCGAGCACCGAGGGTGACCCGCCGCCGATCAGGTAAGGCGAGCCAGGTCAGTCCGGCAGTGATGCCGGCAGGCCGAACTTCTCGAAGGCGGCCGGCGTGACGAAACCGGTGATCTCCTCGATCTTCGATCCGTCGAGCGTGAGGATCTGAAGCACCGTCGGCAGGTGGATCTCCCGCTCGATATCCCAGCTGTAGGTGCCGAACGCGAGCTGGCCGCTCGCGATGGTCGGCACCACCCGGACCTTGCGCCTGCCTTCCGCGTCGTACACCTTTCCGGAGAAGGCCCACTTGTTGAGGAAGACGAACACCTCGTCGCCCCGGTACCAGGTGGCCATCGGGGGCATGCTGAGTGCGGCCTCGCGGGTCAGCATCGCCGCGACCGCCTCGACGTCGCCTCTTTCCCAGGCCTCCATGTATCCCTCGACTATCTCGCGGATACCCTCGTCTCCGAGAGTTCGGAGCGTCTCCTGCTGGCTCTGGTCCGGCAGGTGCTTCTCGATGGTCGCCCGGGCCCGCTGCAGGGCGCTGGTCACAGAGGCGACCGTGGTCTCGAGGGTATCGGCGACCTCCTTCGCCGTGAACCCGAGCACTTCCCTGAGGATGAGAACCGCCCGCTGGCTCGCCGGAAGATGCTGAAGCGCGGCGACAAATGCCAGCTCGACGCTCTCGCGCTGCTCGTAGCGGGCCTCGGGTGTGGCGAATCCATCCTCGAGGCTGATTTCCTCGGACGGGTACGGCTCGATCCAGACGGACTCGACCAGGGGCTGTCCCGGACCGTCGAAGGCTTCGGTCGGCGGTCCGTACTCGGTCGCCAGATGGCGCTTCTTGCGTTTTTGGAGCAGATCGAGGCTGGCGTTGGTGGCGATCGTGTAGAGCCAGGAGCGGAATGAGCTGCGCCCCTCGAACCGCTTCATCGCCCGCCAAGCGCGCAGTATCGTGTCCTGAAGCGCATCCTCCGCGTCCTGGACCGATCCCAGCATGCGGTAGCAGTGGGCATGCAGCTCTCCGCGGAGCGGCTCGACCAGCTGGCCGAAGGCGGTCTCGTCTCCCCGGGTCGCGGCGAGGATCAGCCGCCGCTCCTGAATTCGATGGTCCGGTCCGGCGGCGTTCATCTCCCACAGACAGTAGCCAAGACGGGTGAGACGATTCTCACGAAAGGATCACCGCCTTCGTCCCCACTCCTGAACCGTCAATTCACAAGGAGTAGAGATGCCAAGAATCGCCCTGATCACCGGCGCCACGAGAGGACTGGGATTCGAAACCGCCCGGCTGCTCGGACGGCGCGGGGACCGCGTGATCCTCGCCGCACGCAACGCCGCGGCCGGAGAGCTCGCGGCGGATGCGCTGCTCGCCGAAGGAGTACAGGCCGAATCGGTGACCCTGGATGTGACCTCGGCCGTGAGCGTGCGCGCCGCCAACGTGGTGAAACAGCGCCACGGTCATCTCGATCTGCTCGTGAACAACGCCGGGATCCTTCCGGAAGCCACCGAGATCCACGAAGACGTTCTCGATCTGGAGATGTTCCGGCGGACTTTCGAGACGAACCTGTTCGGGCCCGTGGCGATGATCGAGTATTTCCTGCCCCTGCTGCTCCGGTCCGAGAAGGGCGGAGTGATCGTCAACGTCTCCAGCCGGATGGGCTCGCTGTCCGATCAGCTGAACCCGGATTCCCCCTACCACGGTGTCGTCGTGCCGGCCTACCAGGCATCGAAGGCGGCGCTGAACGCACTGACCGTCTCACTGTCGAAGAAGCTGGCGGAGACGCCGGTGGTCGTCAACTCGGTCTGTCCGGGCTGGCTGCAGACCGATCTGGGTGGACCCCGCAATCGTGCCGCCGCCCCGATGAGCGCGGCCGAGGGTGCCCGGATCGTGGTTGATCGCGGCTGCTACCCCGAGGCCCCCGGATCCGGACGATTCCTGGACGAAACGGGGGTCGTGGCCTGGTAGGCCACGACCCCCTTCAGATCAGTGTCCGTTTCTGATGTAGTCGATCGGCGGTGCCGGACACGGCACCGGGTTCGGTGAGGACAGAGGCACCGGGAACGGCGGTTGGCCGTAGATGTCCGGGGCACCGTCGCCACAGGCATCGTGGAAACCATCACCGAGCAGGAACGGCATCAACATCTGCTGGATCGCCGGACTGGTCGCTCCGGGCTGATGCGGGTCGTATCCCTCGTTGTCGACGGTGGCGTTGCCGGAGACCGGGGCGATGTTCCAATCGGGATTCGCCTTGGTACCGAGAACGGGGTTTCCGTCGACGCCATGGACGACCGGACCGGTGTCGGTGGTCATCATCACCGCGTTCTCACCGGGCAGGCCACCCGCCTGGTTGAACTGGCTCGACTGCGCGACCGGGATATTCCAGTACGGATCGACCTGATCCATCTTGGTGAACAGGTAGTCGCCTCCGTTGGCCAACACACCGAGATCGGTGATCCGGCCGTCCGCGAGAATCGGACCCTTGGCGGTCGCGCCGATCGAACGGGCGAGCGTCTGGGTCTGAATGTTCGCGACCTGATGATCACCGAACGATTCCTGGATCAGAACCTCATGTTCAGGGGTTCCGAGCCCACCGTTCAGGATCGACTTCGAGTAGGCGCTCGGCTCGCCACGATCCCAGAGGACCTGCAGCATCGAGATGCCGATGGCGCGATCGACCGGGTTGGTGTAGGCGGCGTACACGGTCGGCAGGAACTGGTTGAACTGGGTCGACCGGGTGAGCATCGTGCTGAAACCCATGCCCGGAACGGCCAGGGTGGCCCGCTCCCAGTCCGGGGCCAGCGCGGTGGTGGCACCGCCGTTGATGCCGCCCAGCGAGACTCCGTAGTAGCCCAGATCCTTGCCGGTGTCGTTCTGATCGACATCGAACACGGGAACGCCACCGCTCCGGAACGCCGGGAAGCTGGCGAAGCCATCCTCGTGGGCCAGGGCCCGAGCCAGATAGAGCGTGTTGATGTAGCCCTGCTGTGTGCGATCCGGCAGCGCCTCGAAGATCGAGAGGTCGCTGGTGCTGGAGAACACATCGATCATCTTCAGCAGATGCTGGCCCAGATCCTGGTTGGAAAGGCCGATCCAGTCGGTGCCGCAGGCGACGCCCTCAAGCGCGGCCGGGTAGTACCCGAGCTGCTCGGTCGTCGCGTTGCTCTGCATCAGGCCGTGACCGAAGATGATCGCCTTGAGACCACTGGTCGCCATCGCGTTCACGTTCTCGCCGGTACGCGGGATGATGCAGGTGAACGGCGCGTCCCAGGTGACCGGGGTGGCACCGTCCATCTTCTGGGTGGGCAGATCGGAGCCGGGGGCGTAGTTCAGCCGCGAGCCCGAGGCGCACGGGGTGGTAGCCCCGGCCGGATCCTTCGTGTACTCGGTACCCGGCGCGTTCATGTAGCACGGAACCTCGATCGTGCCGCGGATCCGCTTGAACGCGTAGCGGCTCTGACCGCCACCGCAGGCGGTGGTGGAGTTCGGGCAGGTGCCGTAGTCGAACGTCGAGTCGATGGTGATGTTCGGGGCATCGCCCTGAATCACGCCGTCGGCCAGGTTCGTGTCACCGAGCTGGTCGAAGGCGTCCTCACGCATCGACATCACCCGCTCGGTGAGGTTCTTCTCGGACGCGACGGTGAACTCCCAGGCGACGTTGAGGCTGCCGCGGGGAATACCCGCCGCATCAGTCGCCGAGAACACGTCGGACATCTGCGCCCGGCGTTCCTCAACCTGCTGGTTCGCGGTCTCGACTCCGTCACGCAGATACTTGAAGACCTCGTTGACCGCGACCGGCGAACCGCCGACCGTCAGATCGCGAAGGGCGACCACATAGCGCCGGCCGTACTCGAGCGACTGCGCCGGATGGATCAGCATCGTCCGGTCCTGCGCGGTGCCGTCGACCAGACCGCCACCATGCGGGTTCGGCGTGCCGGGAATCATGTCGAGCTCAGCCCAGATCGGCACGCGCTGATTGTTGGTGGTGTCGATCAGGACCACACGCTGGGCCGGATCGTCATAGGCACCGATGTTCATCTGAGACACGAAACCGTTCTCGCGGAAAGTCTCCGGCGTGTCCATGCCGGGCACCTTGGTCACGATCACGTTGTTCGGCGAGAACCCGTCGTTGCGGTTGTACGCCCCGTTGTAGATCGACTTGCCCTCGGCGTTCGTCGGCATGTTCTCGGCCTTGAAATCGAGGCGGAGTCCGGTATCGGTCGAAGAGTCGGGCTTCGTGAAGTAATCGTTGGGGAAAGGCAGCATGCATGCGACCGGATCGATCGGGTCGCAGTTCGGAGTCGTCGCCGGATTCGGCTTCTCCACCGGCGGCTCGTCCGGGCCGCAGAGCTTGGCGTCGCGGGCCAGGGTCTTGCCCTTCTTCGCGGTCGCGTTCTTCTTGCCGCGCTTGTACTTCGCGGTCACCTTGACCGACTGGGCCCCGCACTTGCCGAGCAGCGAGCGTCCCGACGAGGTCAACGCGAGACCGACGGTGCGCTTGCCCTTTCGTTTGAACTTGATCGTCTTCGCCTTGAAAAGCTTGGCGTTTCCGCCCTTGGCGGCGGAGACCTTCACCTTGGTCTTACCGGTCGATCGCACCTGCACGCTGAGTTTCTTCGCCTTCAGCAGTGCGGCCTGATTCTTGGTCAGTACCTTCACCGTCACCTTGGCCTTCGAAACCTTGGGCTTCGCGGCGGCCATACCGGGTAACGCGAGGGCGGTCGTCAGCATCAATGCAACGACGAAAACGAACAGCTTCTTCAATGTTCAACTCCCGAGTCATGGGGCTGCGTCGTGCCTCCCCTGCAGTGTGACTTCTATCACACACATCACCGTTCTTAAGACTTTGGTCAGATCAGACCCGGCCCAAATGCAGAGGACGGCGAACTCCGGCGGGCCTAATTTCGACCCATGTCATCCCTCCCTTCCCGGCTCCGCCTGTTCGGTCCGATCGCCCTGCTTCTGCTCATTCTCGTGGCCGTCTCGCTCGCCATTCCACGTTCGGCCTCGGCAGATTCGGTCGTGTACGTCAAGGGCGGTGACGTATGGCTCGCCGAACCCGACGGCGGCGGGCAGTTCCGGGTCACGTCGACCGGCGGATACAGCTACGCGTCGCAATCCGAGAACGGCGTGATCGTCGCCGCCAAGGAGAACCGGATCCACCGGATCTCCCGCGGCGGCACGGTCGAGGCCGAGCTGCCGACCATCGTTCAGAGCTCCGATTGGCACGGTCCGTTCGAGCCGCAGATCTCGCCCGACGGCAAGACCGTCGCCTACGAGTTCTACCGGACGTACGGCGGCGACATCACCCGTGGAACCGCCTACATCGACGCCCGCGACGGCTCGGTGGTCGGCGAGCTGCAGACCGGATGGTCCTTCCCCGCATGGATCGACAACGACCGCACCATGCAGAGCGGATCCCCCAACGCGCTCGCCGCCGACGTGATCATCCGCGGCAAGAACGAGCCCAACAATCAGGGCACTCCCTGGTTCACCCATCCCGACGCGGGCGGCGTGCGCGACGGCGACATCACCCGGACCGGTGACAAGCTGGCCTTCGTCGCCGGCGACAGCGATCAATTCCTGACCGTGTACCGGCGGATCGGAGAGCTCGGGGTGGATGTTCCCGAGTACTGCTACCACTACGGCGAGGCGACCGGCGGCAAGTTCCGCTCACCATCGTTCTCTCCCGACGGCTCCTCGCTCGCCTGGGAGGAAGGCGACGGGATCTACATCGGGCCGATCCCGGACTTCGCCGGAGGCTGCTCGATGCCCGAGATCGAAGGTCCGCTGGTGATTCCCGGGGGCACCTTCCCCGACTGGGGACCGGGTGACGTCCCCGCACCGCGGAACCCGTCCCTGGCACCGGCCCGCAGGCAGAAGCTCAGGGCGGCCCTGAAAGGCGGACTCCTGCTCAGAGCGACCGACATTCCCGCCGGGACCAAGGTCACCGCCGCGATCACCAAAGCCACCGCCCGCAAGGCCGGTCTCGGAAGGAAGCCGGTGACCGTGGCCAGGGGAACCACCGGGACCTCGTCCACGGTCCGCCTGGCCTTCACCAAGTCAGCGGCCCGCAAGCTGGCCAAGCTGCGCGGCGTTCCGCTGAAGGTGACGGCTGCCGGCAACGGTGTCCGGGCCGGCCTCGGCCTGACCCTCCGCCGATGAGGCCCCGCCCCCTGCTTCATAGTTGACCCCGGCGATGTCCTTCTCCGGAACCAGACCAGGAGCATGGCTGAACCGGAGAGGGATCACCGGGGTCGATCTGCTCGTCTCCCTGGCCCTGCTCGTCCTGGGTCAGCTCGAAGTCGCGATCAACGGAGTCGCGGGGAACGAGGCCGCCGCCCATCTGGTCTGGGGAGTGATCGCGCTGGCCGCGCTGGTGCGCCGCATCGCACCACTGCCGTTCGCCGTGATCTGCGTCGGCTCACTTCTGCTGCGCATCGTCTTCGAACTGACCCCGATCTATGGTGCGATCGCCCCGATCACGACCCCGCTCGCGATCTTCGGTCTCGGCCTCTACGCCCGGGGCACACGCCGGTCCGCGATTCTCGCGATCGGCTCGGCACTGACCGTGATCGGGATCCTGGCCTGGGCGGAGTACGGGCCGCTCGAGTACCAGACCAACGGCGCCGCCTGGCAGTGGCTGCGAACGGTGACGCTCTATCTCGGGGCCGCGTTCGCCGGGATCATGCTGCGAGACCGGACCGACAGGCTGGCCGAGGTCGAGGCGCGGGTGGCGGCGATGCCGCCATCGGAATCGACCGTGGCGATCGCCCTCTCCGGGGCCAGGACCGCGATCGCCCGCGAAGTCCATGCCGTGGTCGAACGCTGCCTGGGCGGAATCGCCTCGGCGATCCGCCGGGCCCGGGAACTGCTTCCCGACGATCCGGCCGCGGCTCTCAACGCGACCCGGCTCGCCCGCCTCAGCAGCCGTGAGGCCATGGATGAAATGCGGCGCATGCTCGGTCTGCTGAGGACCGAACCGAGCGGCCACCTTCCGCAATCCCCGCCCTCCGCCCCGGCACAGTCCTTCTGGCAGCGGCTCCTGAGCCGGGCCGAGAGACAGCTGCTGATCGTGCTGCTGCTGGTGAACGGCGTCCTCAACGCTTTCTTCACCGCCGCGGACAGCGATGAGATCGGCGGCGACCTCTCACTCGGAATCAGGCTGCTCGGAGCCATCCTGACCGCACTGCTCTTCCTTCCACGGCGGCGGCTTCCCCTGTTCACCGCGATCTCGGTCGGCATCGCGGTATTCGTCCGGGTGGTCGTCTTCGACGACCGTTTCCCCCTCGACATCTTCATCTGGGCGGGCGTGTTCGTGGCCGGCGCCTACGTGCCCCGGATCACGGTCGCCGCGGCCGCCGGCATCTTCACGCTCGCCTGTGCGCTCGCAACCGCCCAGATCTCCGAACCGCAGACACCCCTGATGGTCTACCTCGCCTTCTCGACCACCACCGTGGCCGCCTGGATGGTCGGGGTCGGCTGCCGGGCGAGGGTCCAGCAGACCAGCGAGATCGAACTGCTCGAGCGGATCGAGCAGGAACGGCGGCGGGACCTCGCCGCGCGGGCGATCCAGACCGAGCGGCTCGGCGTGGCCCGCGAGATGCATGACCTGATCGGCCACGGCCTCACCTCGATCACGCTTCAGTGCGCGGTCGTCGAGAAGGTGATCCTCGACGACCCCGAACGGGCCGAGAGGACCCTGAAGACGATCGAGAACCTGACGACGGAGGTTCATTCCGAGCTTTCCGAACTGCTGGCGGCTCTTTCGGGAGAACGGGAACCGGCCCTGCCCGAACTCTCGGCGATCGGCGAGCTGGTCGATCGGACCCGTTCCGGAGGGCAATCGGTCGATCTGGTCGCGGTCGGTGACCTTGAGTCGGTGCCGATCGGACCGAGCGCGGCCGCCTACCGGATCGTTCAGGAATCGCTCGCCAACGCGAGCAAGTACGCCGGCCGCGGCGAGGTTCGGGCACGGATCGAGCGACTGCACGACCGGATCGCGATCTCGATCGGAAATCCGATCGACGAGCGTTCGGGCAGCGAGGGATTCGGGCTGGGCATCGCCGGCATGCGTGAACGGGCCGAGACCTACGGCGGCAACTTCAGGGCCGGACCCGACGGCACCGGCGAGTGGCTGGTTCAGGCCGAGGTGCCCTTGTCGCCGGCCAGGATCAGCCCGCTCTCATAGGCCGCCACCACGATCTGGGCCCGGTTGCTCAGGTCCAGCTTCGAAAGGATCGCGGTCACATGGGTCTTGATCGTGCCCTCTCCCAGATACAGGCGTCCGGCTATCTCGGCGTTGGTCATCCCGGTGGCGACCAGCTTCATCACGTCGAGTTCCCTCGGGGTCAGTTCGTCGAGACCGTCCCGCAGGCCGCCGTCGGGCTCGGGCTGTCCGACGTAGTGCTCGATCAGCCGCCGGGTGACGGCCGGGGCGAGCAGGGCGTCCCCGGCCGCGACCGTGCGCACCGCGTCGGCGAGACTCTCGGGAGCGGCGTCCTTCAGCAGGAATCCGTCCGCGCCCGAGCGGAGCGCGGAGAGCACATAGTCGTCGAGATGAAAGGTCGTCACCACCAGAACCTTCACCTTCGGCATGCGCTGTCCGATCAGTTCGGTGGCGGCGATGCCATCCATGCCGGGCATGCGTATGTCCATCACGACGACGTCGGGATCCTTCTCGACCGCGAGGTCGATCACTTCGTTTCCGTCCTCGGCCTCTCCGACCACGCTGATATCGCCCTCGGACTCGAGGATCATCCTGAGGCCGCCCCTGACCAGCGCCTCGTCATCCGCCAATACGACCCGGATCATTGAAACGACTCTAGAGAGTCGGACGGGCGCACAGCCTCCGATCTATCACCAACGGCATACGAGCAATCAACTTTCAGGAGAAGACGTGAACCTGTCGCGGACCTAGGCTGACCGGATGCACAGTCCCGATCCCGGTCGGTTTTCGGTCTCCCGGCAACCGATCCCGTTCCTTTCCCTGCTCCTGTTCGCCCTCGCCTGCGTCGCCGGCGGAGTCGCCGACGCCGAGCCGGGAGAGAAGGCCGCACCGGTCGTGACCATCGAGGCGCCGACCGAAGGGCTGGCCGTCAGCTCACGCTCGCTCACGATCTCGGGAACGGTCGCCGGTGACCCCACCCTGAATGAGGTCAGGGCCTTCATCGACGGGATCGAACGCGGCAGCATGGGACGCGACGGGCCCCACGCCTTCGACATCGACATCTCGGAGCTGCCCGAGGGGGAGCACACCGCCCAGCTGAGCGCCTTCGACTCTTCCGGAAATCGCGGCGACTCGGCAGTTCGGAATTTCACGGTCGACCGGACGATCCCGGCCCTGAGCAAAGTCGGTGGGCCCGAACGGGGAGCCGTGGTCACGACTCGCAGGGTCAAGTTCTCCTACAGCCTCGGCGACGAGCCCGCGAGCACCGAACTGCGCTGCGCGGTCAACGGGATCCCCCTTGCCGGGCTCTGCCCGCTCGATCTCGAGGTGGAGCTCGAGAACGGGGAGCACACCGTGGCGGCTTTCGCCAAGGATCTGGCCGGCAACCGTACGGTGATCGCCACCACGTTCACGGTCCGGGTGCCGGACGATCCGGATCCCGATCCGACCTGTGAGACCGATCCGCGGCTCTGCCCCGACCCTCCCGTCGATTCGCTCGCCCCGACCGTCGGTATTTCCCAGATCCCCGGGCAGGACCTCAACACCCTGCGACGTGGCCTGAGGCTGAGGGTCAGGTGCTCGGAGATCTGCTCCGGCACGGTCAGGGCGGCCGGGCCGGGAGGGCTGGCCTTCCGTGGTGATCTCGAGGTGGGCGCACCCGGAGCGGTCGTGCTCAGGGCCGGGCCGACCCGCCGGACCCGCATGAAGCTTCTTCGCCGGAACTCCCCGGTGAAGTTGAAGGTGACGGCGGTTGCCGCGGACCCCGGCGGCAACCGCTCCGTCGCCCGCCGAACGATCCGAATCCGGCGCTGAGTTCAGGCGGAACCGGCGACGAGATCCCAGCTGAACCCCGCGATGAGATCAGCGGCCGAGACCGCGTCGGGATGCCGAACCAGGCCGACCGACGCCGCCATCTCGCCGACCAGCCCGGCCGGCGTGGCCCCCATCCCGACTCGTTCCTCCAGCGTCACCGCACCGTGACGCTTGGCCAGCCGCGAACCATCCTCGCCGAGCATCAGCGGAACGTGGGCGAAACGATCCGGTGCCTCCAGGCCGAGCCTCTCGTAGAGCCAGAGCTGGCGGACGGTCGAATCGAGCAGGTCATCGCCGCGCACGACCTCCCCGATGCCCTGATCGGCATCGTCGACCGTGACCGCGAGGTTGTACGCATGATCCCCGTCGTTTCGCCTCACCACGAAGTCGTCGACCACACCGGACACCCGGCCGTGGAGCAGATCGTCGAAAGTGAGCTCCGCCGCCCCCGCCCGCACCCTCAGCGCGGGGGGCCGGCCCGAGGCTCGACGCGCGGCCAGTTCGGCCAGGCTCAGTTCGGCGCAGGTACCCGGATACGCACCTTCGGGCAGGTCGCCATGCGGGGCTGACGAGGCCTCTCGAATCTCAGCCCGGGTGCAGAAGCACTCATATACGAGGCCGTCTTCCCGGAGGCGTTCCAGGGCGGCGGCGTACAGCCCGTGCCGTTCGCTCTGCCTGACCGGCTCGGCATCCCACTCGATCCCGATCGTCTCGAGCTCCGCGATCTGCGTGGCGACGAAATGCTCCCGGGATCGGCCCCTATCCAGATCCTCGATCCGCAGCAGAAAGCTCGCACCGCGTGAGCGGGCGGCGAGCCAGGCCAGCAGCGCCGTGCGCAGATTGCCCAGATGAAGCTCGCCGGTCGGACTGGGCGCGTACCTTCCCGGACCGGTGGACGACCCGCTCAAACCGGGCTCCCCGCGAGCAGCTCCGCCAACCGGGGGGCCAGGTCACCGTTCGGCTCGATCACCACGCGCTCGAGCCCGAGCCAGCCTGCCATCAGCTCCAGCTCCGCGAACAGCTCGGCGGCCGTCTCCGGCGGCGCGGCCTCTTCGGCGAACGCTCCCCTGACCAGTAGGGCCGATCCCTCGCGATCCGCCTTCAGATCCACCCGGCCGACGATCGCTTCGTCCAGCAGGAAGGGCAGCACGTAGTAGCCGAACCGGCGCTTCGCCTTCGGCGTGTAGATCTCGATCCGGTAGTGAAAGCCGAACAGATCCTCCAGGCGATCACGTTCGAAGACGAGCGGGTCGAACGGCGCGAGCAGAGCGCGGGCCCTGATCCTGCGGGGACGCCTGGCGTCGGCATGCAGATACCAGGGCGCCGACGTTCCCTCCACCTCGACCTCGGAAAGAAGCCCCGCCTTCACCAGCGTCTCGATCGCGGCGCTCGCCTCCTTGGCCCCCAGCCGGAAGTAGTCGCGCAGGCATCGGGCGCTGCCGACACCATGCGCCCGGGCCGAGATCGCCATCAGAGCGAGGATCGCCTCCTCGGGATCGAGCGAAGGGGCCGCGTGGGTATCGGGCGGAAGGACCCTTTCGGTGAGGTCGTAGCGCCGGGCGAACTGATTGGTGCGCGAGGCGGCGGTGATCCGTCCCGACCAGAACAGGTACTCGACCGCGGTCTTGACCGGAGGCCAGTTCCAGCCCCAATGCTTCTTGTCCGGCACGTGGTCCGGATCGACCCGGTCGCCCAGCTCGGCCGCGGTGACCGGCCCGGACCGTTCGATCTCTTCCATCACGGCGTCGAGCAGTTCGGGATTCCCGGCGGCGGCCCGGACACCTGGCCAGGCGTCCTTGTCGGCCCGCTCCATGCGCCAGCGCAGTAGACGATGGGTCTCCGGCGGAACGAACGAGGCCTCGTGGGCCCAGTACTCGACCAGCCGACGCGGCCGCTTCTCCGCGGCGCGGGTGAGCAGCGCCGTGTCGTATGCCCCGAGCCTCGAGAACAGCGGCATCAGGTGGGCACGGGCCAGCACGTTGACCGAATCGATCTGGATCAGCCCGACCCGGTCGATCACCGACTGGACCTGTCGCATCGTCACCGGACCGGCCGGTCGCGGCCGGTCGAAACCCTGCGCGGCGAGCGCGATCCGCCTCGCGGCGGCCCGGCTCAGCCTCTTCGGAGATTTTTCTGGCACCGCCACATAATGACTGGCAATCCACACTGAACCATGTAAGGATGGCCGCCATGAAGGGGAGCGAGGTATCCGCGGCGCAGGCCAGGCGCAACGTCGTCATCACCGCCGCGATAGCCGGCCTGGCCGGACTTCTGTTCGGATACGACACCGGGATCATCGCCGGTGCGCTGCTGACGATCACCCCCGAGTTCCAGTTGACCGGATTCGAGTCCGGCATGGTCGTCGGTGCGGTCCCGATCGGTGCCGTCTTCGGCGCCTGGTTCGCCAGCCGGGGCGGTGACAAGTACGGGCGCCGCAGCCTGATCCTCGCCTCCTCGATCATCTTCATCGTCGGCGCGGTCGTCTCCGGCATCGCCCAGGAATGGCCGCTGCTGGTCGCGGCCCGGGTCGTGATCGGCTTCGGGATCGGGGTCGCCTCGGCGATCGCCCCGGTCTACATCTCGGAGGTCGCGCCATCCGACATGCGCGGCCGTCTGGTCACCTTCTTCCAACTCGCGGTCACGGTCGGGATCCTGGTCGCGTACCTGGTCGGGCTCGCTTTCTCGGATGTCGACGGCGGCTGGCGCTGGATGCTCGGCCTCGGAGCGGTACCGGCCGCGATCCTTTTCGCCGGGGTGCTGCGCCTGCCACAGAGCCCGCGCTGGCTGATGATGAAGGGCCGCCACGACGAGGCCGCCGACGCTCTGCGCCACGTCCGGCCCGACGGCGAGGAGGCGATCGAGAGCGAACTCGAGGAGATCCGGATCTCGATGGCGAGCGACCTCGACACCGGCGGCTGGCGGGATCTGCTCCAGCCGGCGATCAAGGCGGCGCTGCTGGTCGGCATCGGCCTGGCGATCCTGCAGCAGATCACCGGCATCAACACCGTCATCTACTACGCGCCGACGATCATCCAGGACACCGGGATCGACTCCGACTCATCGGCCATCCTGGCCTCGCTCGGGGTCGGCATCATCAACGTGATCATGACCGTCGTCGCCCTGCGCCTGCTCGACAAGAAGGGCCGGCGGGAGCTGCTGATGATCGGGGTCAGCGGCATGGCGCTCTCGCTCTTCCTGCTGGGCTGCGCCTTCCTCGGCGACACCGGCACCGTGACCACGATCATCGCGATCTTCAGCCTGATGGTTTTCGTGTCCTCGTTCGCGATCAGCCTCGGCCCGATCTTCTGGCTGCTGAACGCGGAGATCTACCCGCTCTCGGTGCGCAGCCATGCCGCCTCCGCCGGCACGATGACCAACTGGTTCTTCAACTTCGCCGTATCGCTGACCTTCCTGCCGCTGATCGATTTCGCCGGACAGACCGGGGCATTCTGGTTCTACGCCGCGGTCGGCCTGCTCACGCTCTGGTTCTGCTGGAAGTTCGTTCCGGAGACCAAGGGCCGCTCGCTCGAACAGATCGAAACGATCTTCAAACGGCGCGCCGGCGAGAAGTAGCGCCCCGGCGGGCCGGAATCCGTCATCTAGAATCGGGGGATGTCACAGACCCCCTCCTGTTCGATCCGGGACTTCCGCCCCGAAGACGCCACCGCCGTCCATCGCTGGTTCAACAACCGCGAGGCCACCAAGACGCTGATGGAGCAGCGGGAATCGTTCAGCCTGGAGAACGCCCGGGGCTGGACCGAACACGCCGCGAAACAGGAGGGCGAGGACCGCAAGTACGCGATCGAGGTTCCGGGAATCGAGGAGCCGATCGGTTTCACCGCCCTGTACGGGCTGTTCCGGCAGACCGCGCCCGAGCTGGGCGCGCTGATCGGTGATGACGTGCGCGGCAAGGGCGTCGGCCGCTGGGCCGAACGGCTGACCGTCACCAAGGCCTTCGAGGAGTTCGGCGCGCACCGGGTCTACGGCCGCATCCCCTCCTTCAACACCGCCGCCAAGAAGGTCGTGACCGTCCAGGGCTGGCAGTACGAAGGCAACATGCCCGACCACATCAGGCGCCCCGACGGCACCATGCTCGATTGCGAGATCTGGGGCGTCTCCCCCCGGCAGTTCTTCGACGCCGTCGCCAAGTGGTGACCGAAGCCGAGCTGATCGCCGACGGCGGCCTCGCCGCCTCATCGGCCGAGTTCTTCCGCTCGCCCGGATTCCTCGAGGCCGAGGGCACCACCCACTCCCTGCGAATCGGCCTGAACGACGGCGAGCTGATCGCGCCGCTGGTCGTGCGTGAGATCGAAGGCGGCGGCCGGCTCGATGCCATCTCGCCCTACGGCTATCCCGGGCTGGCGATCGGCGGCGGTCCCAGCCTCCCGGTCTCACCCGCGGAGATCGATTTCTCCGGGACCGGTCTGGTCACCGTGTTCCTTCGCCACTCGCTCGGCGGGGATCCACCGTTGGCCGGAGCCACTCCCCGCAACGTCTGCCTGCTTTCCGACCCGGCGTTGGACCGCAAGAGCCGCATGTCGGACCGCCAGCAGATCCGCAAGAACATCAAGCGCGGCTACGAGATGGAGTTCGTGCCGGGACCGGAGAGCCCACCCGAGGCCCGTGCCGGATTCCATCGTGCGTACACGGAGACGATGGAGCGCACCAGCGCCGCCGAACGCTACTTCTTCACCGAGGAGTACTTCGACCTGATCCTCTCTTCCGAGCGGACCTGGCTCGCCCTCGCCCGCGACGCGGACGGAGTGATCGCGGCAGCCTCGATCGCGGCCGCCTCGGACGGCATGCTCCATTACTACCTGTCCGGCACCGCCGACTCGAATCTGCGGGACTCGCCGATGAAGAATGTGATCGAGGCGATGATCGAGTTCGCCGCCGAGATGGATCTGCCGCTCAACCTGGGCGGAGGGATCACTCCGGGAGATCCGTTGGAGGAGTTCAAGCGCGGCTTCGCCAACCGCGAGGAACAGTGGTTCACCTCGGAGTTGATCTGCGACCCGGCGGCCTACGAAGCGCTGAGTCCCCCCGGCGCCGGCGAGTACTTTCCGGCCTATCGGGCACCTGCCGCCTGATCCCCGGGTAGAGTTTGGGAAACGCGATGTTCATGGCCGTCGGCCTGGGCGTCGGTATCTGACGGCGATCGGATGGGAGTCGGAGAGAATGGCTGGATCACGAGGCAGGGGCCGACTGACGAATGGCTCCCCGATGGCTTTGGCCGCGGTGGCACTGCTCGCGGTGCTGGCGATGGCGATCCCGGCGCCCGGCGGCGCCGGGGCGAAATCCCCGGTCCGCGGCGCCCAGGTCTCGCTCAAGGTGGCGACCGCGACCCAGCGCGCCCTGCTCGCACAGAAGGGGGTGATGGTCAAGGTCAGGGTCAAGGGCAAGACCGGTATCCGCCTCTCGGCGCGGCTCGGCGATGACGGCCGGCTGTTCCGGGCGAACTCGACCCGCTTCAAGAAACGTGGAACCCAGACCAGGCGCATCAAGCTGCGCCTGACGAAACGCGGAACGAAAAAACTCGCCACCTGCGGCGCGAAGACGGTGCGGATCACGGCGCGGTACGGCAAGAGGAAGAAGAACGCCTCGCGCACCAAACGGCGTCTGGCGAGAGATCCGAAGCTGTGTGGCAAGCCCAGACCTCCGGTCAAGCCGACGAAGTCCGTCTGCGACCCGCTCGACCCGGCGATCTGCCTCCAGCCGTTTCCCAGCGACTACTACACCGAGCCCGACGCTTCGACCCCCACCGGCCTCAGGCTCGAGTACCCACTGGAAGGCATGCCGAAAAACAAGTCCGGAGTTCCCGTGGACCCCACCGCGATCAACCGCAGTGACGGGTTCAGTCCGGGCAGTCCGATCGTCACCAAGATCCCCGGTGTGGACAATCCGGCCGCCTTCGAGACCACCGGATTCGTTCCACAGACCGACCTGGCCGAGTACGACCGCCCGGACCAGCCGGTGGTCGTCTACGACACCACCACCGGAGAGCGCTGGCCGATCTGGGCGGAGCTCGACAGCAACCCGACCACGATCGCGCCCTACCAGGCCACCGACGGAGTCGGGGGAATCAACCTCAACCCGTCGAATACCGGTCCGGTCAACCTGATCGTGCGTCCCGCGAAGAACTTCGTCGCGGGACACCGGTACGTGGTCGCGTTTCGCAACCTGAAGGACGCGAGCGGCGGAGCGGTCGAGGCGCAGACCCCTTTCAGGACCTGCCGGGACGGAATCGGCACCGACGATCCGGCCCTGCTGTACCGATGCGAACAGCTCGACCGGACCGTGTTCCCCGAACTGGCCAGGCAAGGAATCTCCCGGGAGAGCCTGTATCTGGCCTGGGACTTCACGATCGCCAGCGAGCGGAACACCACCGGGCGGGCGGTCCAGATCCGCGACGACGCCTACGCGAGACTCGGCGACACCGATCTGGCCGATCGTTCGCTGGACGGCAGCTCCTCACCGACGGTCGAGGTGACCAACGCCTGCGGCGGTGGATACACCGACTGCAGCGTCACCACCGGCGATGGCCTGCCCCCGCAGCCCGGTCCGAACGTCTACCGGTACGTGGACGGACTGATCAAGAACGTTCCCTGCTACCTGAACCGGAACGGCTGCCCGCCGGGGTCCTTCTTCGAGTTCAACCCCGACGGCACGGTCAAGTTCGATCCCGCCTTCAAGACCGATGTGCCCTTCCGCTGCCTGATCCCGGACTCGGCGGATGACGGCGGTATCGCGGTCCCGGGCCGGGTCGGCCTGTTCGGCCACGGCCTGCTCGGCGACCACAGCCAGCTCACCGTGCAGGCTGAGCTCGCGAACCGCAACGGCCAGACCTGGTGCGCCACCGACTGGGCCGGATTCTCCGCCCTCGATCTGGCCGACGGCGTGATCCCGGCGATGGCGGACCTCTCCAACTTCCACAAGCTGGTCGACCGCATGCAGCAGGGGTTCGTGAACTTCATGATGCTCGGCCGCGCCGCGATCCATCCGGACGGGCTCGCCTCGAAACCCGAATTCCAGATCGGCGGGGACTCGGTGATCGATGTCTCTCAGGGTGACGCCACCCGCCTGCTCTACATGGGGATCAGCCAGGGAGGGATCATGGGTGGGGCTCTGACCGCGCTGGAGCCCGATGTGGACCACGGCGTGCTCGCGGTGCCCGGGATGATCTACTCGACCCTGCTGCAGCGCAGCGTCGACTTCGACCACTACATCGCGATGCCGTTCGTCGGGCTCTGGACGCACTACCCGGACGAGGCGATCCGGCCGCTGGGCCTGGGTCTGATGCAGCTGCTGTGGGACCGGGGAGAGGGCAACGGCTACGCCGCCAATCTCGTCGCCGGAAACGAGCTTCCGAACACCTCCCCCCACGAGGTGCTGCTCCAGGTCGCGGTCGGTGACCACCAGGTCGCGAACGTCGCCGCCGAGGTGGAGGCGCGCACTATCGGCGCCACTCTCTACGCCCCGGCGGTCAATCCGGGACGCCACTCCGACACCGACCCGTTTCTGGGGATCGCGCAGGCGGCACCGCCGATCACCGACGGCAACGCGATCGTCTACTACGACGGCGGGCCGCCCACGTTCACCGGCTCGCTCGCCCAGGGATCGAAGGTCGCACCCGCGCTCAACCTGCCGCCGCGTCCCGAGTGGGGCTACGGCGGGGATTCCCACAACTTCCCCTGGAGATCGGAGGACGGCTGGGATCACGAAGGCGGCTTCCTCGACGGAAACGGCGTCGCGGCCTGCGCAAGCGGCGGCTACTGCTACAGCAACGGGTGGCCCGGCCCCTGAGAAAGGCCGTCACCGGCGGGCCGCGAAGATCAGCGGCCCTTCTTGACCTTGACCACGACGGTGGTGGTCTTCGTCGAGCTCAACATCCCCTCACGGTTGAGCTTGATCGTCAGTTTCAGCTTGAACTTCTTGCCCTTGTCGACGAGCTTCCGACCGGCCTTCGTGATTTTCAGCTTGAGCGGCTTGGTCCTACCCACCGGGACCTTGACCGATCCCCTGCCGAAAACGACCGTCCTCTTGCGGGACACAGAGGCCGCCTTGAGCGAGCGGCCGGCCGGGGATGAGCTCTGCGGGAACCGCCCGGTTCCCTGGTACTGACAGAGCGGGTTGGTGCCCAGACCACCCTGGGCATTGCAGTTCATTCCGGCGACCAGCATGTACCGGCCGGGACCCGCGACCGGATGCCGGACGATCTTGGCGAAGATCACCGTCTTGGGTGGCTTGCTCGGTCCCGTCGGTCCGGTCGGCCCCGTGGGCCCCGTCGGGCTGGTCGGTCCGGTTGTTCCGGTTTCACGCGGCATCCAGTCCGGCTCCTGGGCGTTGACGTTCGCCTCGGTCACCGCGACCGGGGGCGCGCTGCCATCCACCTTCTGGACGTAGAGGCGACGCAGATTGGGGGTTGCCGGCGGATTCGGATAGGCATCGAAGACGACCCGGCTTCCGTCGGGAGAGAAGCCGAGGTTCAACCCGACCACCGGACCGGCCGGAAGATCCTGTCCTTCGCTCGAGACGGTCGAGGAATTGACCCGGACGACACCGTCGTTCTTGATCCAGGCGATCTTGGTCCCATCGGGTGACCAGGCGTAGCGGTCCCCGAAGATCTGGGTGCCGTACGTGATCAGATCGAGAGGCGTGCCACCGCCGTTCGCGTTCAACACCCGGAGCGTGTAGTTGCTGCCCGACGAGACCACCGTCAGGATCCGGGTGCCATCGGGTGACCATTCCGGGTCGAAGCCGGACCCGCCGTTGCTCAGGAAGACGGGAGTCGAGGAACCGTCCGCGGGTCCTACGTAGATCCCGGCCGAGCCCACTCCGGCCCCCTGATAGGCGATCTTGCTCCCGTCGGGAGACCAGTCGGGCGAATGCTGAGTCTGGGCCGCCGGACCGAACCGGACCGGTTCGGAGGTACCCGCCGCCGGGCCGATCAGCACCTGATCCTGCGGACCGGGTGAGCAGAGGGTCGTCTGAAACGCGAGCGACGCACTGTCGGGGGACCAGCTGCTGACCGGGCCCCACTCGTGGCAGGCGGAGGAATCGGAGACGTTGACGCCGATACCGGAAGGCTGCGACGAGGTCACGAAGATGTCCCGATAGCCGCCCGGATAGTCACCGCTGAACGCGACCTTGGCCGCGTCCGGTGAATAGACCGGAAAGTTCTCGCTGCCGCCGGGGCTTTCGGTCAGGTTGACCGGTGCGGCCGAGGAGTCGGGATCGATGACACAGAGATCGGAGGGGTTGAGGAACGGGTCGCTGTAGGTCGAGCAGGCGTAGACCACCCGATCCTCCCCAGCGCTCGCCGACCCGGTCGGCAGGATTGCGATCACCACCAGCAGAATCCCGATGCCCAAGCTCAGGTTCCTCATATGTCCACACTAGCCGCCGGAACCCGGCTCTGAGGAAACCGGCTCAGTTCGAGCCGAAGCTCGGACCGTTGAGCGGCGGGAAGAGATCGATCGGCTCGGGACCGTCGCCGTAGTGCTTGACCGCGAAGGCGCGGATCGCGTCAATGGTCTCCGTCCCTCGATACTCGGCGCAGCCGATCAGGTTCATCCACGAGGTCGCCGCGACCGCGTAGGGCATGTCCGGGTTGGGGAACAGCAGGGCGCCGCTGTAGGCGGAATCGTAGAAGCCCTTCAGCTGGAGCTGAGCCTTCTCGGGCAGATCGGGGCTGTACTGGATCGCGACCCGGCCATGTTCGAGCGCATGCACGACGTCCTCGGGAGCCGGGGTCTCGATATATGCCCCGTCGGCCTGCTGCATCGGCGGCGAGATGTGCGGACCCGAGGTGGGCGGCACCGTGCCGTAGTCGGGCACCGGATCTTCCCGGCCGATGTGCTCACCACCCTCGTCGGGCAGGCCCTCCTTGAGTTCGCACTGCGCGGCCGCGGCGGCCGCCTCGAGATCGGTCCCGCCGATCTCGACCGGCGTGCCGATGCGCTCGTCGGGCTGGACGCCGTTCGTGTTCCCGCTCGACGGGGTGGCGATATGGGCATTGCCGGGATCGTCGTTGCCGCCCGCGGTGAGCGCCAGGTAAATGCCCGCGCCGATCGCCACGACCATGATCGCGGCAACCAGATATCCGATCTTCGAGGGCGGTGTGTTCGCCGCGCCTGAAGTCTCCGGGGTCACGCTCGGACGGATTGTCCGGTGGCGCCCCTCCAGGGCTGCGCTGCGCGAAGCGCTCCGAGCACCGCGCGGGTGGCCGGCGCCTTGTTCAAAGCGTAGAAATGGATGCCCGGGGCTCCGGCGGCGAGCAGCTCGGCACTCTGCTGCGCGGCATAGGCGACACCCAGGTTGAACTCGGCCTCGCAGTCCCCCTCCACGGCGAGCATCGCCGCCTCGAGATTCGAGGGAATGCTCGCGTCACAGAGATCGCAGATGCGCTTGGTGTGCGCGTATCCGGTCACGGGAATGATCCCAGCCAGGATCGGCACCTCGATGCCCTTGGCCCGGGCCGCGTCGACGAAATCGAAGTAGGCGCGATTGTCGAAGAAAAGCTGGGTGATCAGGAACTCGGCCCCGGCATCGACCTTGGTCTTCAGGTAGTTGAGATCCGTGTCCATGTCCGGCGCTTCCGGATGCTTTTCGGGGAAGCAGGCCCCACCGACCGAGAATTCGTAGTTGCCGGTGATGAACGAGGTCAGGTCGGCGGCACTTCCGAGGCCGCCTTCGGGCTGAACGAAATCAGTCTCCCCGCGGGGCGGATCGCCGCGCAGCGCGAAGATGTTGTCGATCCCGATCTCCTTCAGGCGATCGAGCGTGACCGCGAGGCCCTCTGTGGTCTCACCGACGCAGCTCAGGTGGGCCATCACTTCGAGGCCGACCTCTTCCTTCAGGGCGGTGGTGATGTCGACAGTGCCATCCCGGGTCGATCCGCCGGCACCGTAGGTGACCGAGACGAAGTCGAGATCGAGCTCGGCCAGGGTCCTGGCCGTATCGAGCAGCTGAATCCGGCCCTCGTCGGTCTTCGGCGGGAAGAACTCGACCGAGAACACGGGCCTGCTGCTGTTGATGATCTCGCCGATGCGCATCCGGAAAGCCTAAAGGACTGGGGTCGTCTCAGTCCGGAGCGAGACCCTTGCCGGTCGCCGCCAGCCAAACGGTGCGCCGCAGAATCTCGATGTCCAGCCTGGTCGAGCGGTTGTCCACGTACTCGATATCGAGCTCGATCCGCTCCTCCCAGGGGATTCCGGCACGCCCCTGCACCTGCGCCCAGCCGGTGATTCCGGGCCGTACCTCGTGCCGGCGGTGCTGGCGCTCGGTGTAATCGGCGACCTGAGCCGGGATGGTCGGACGCGGACCGACCAGGGCCATCTCCCCGCGAAGCACGTTGATCAGGTTCGGCAACTCGTCCAGCGAGGTCCGCCGCAGCCAGCGTCCCACCCGCGTGACGCGGGGATCGTCCCGACCGACGATCGTGCCGACCCCGACCGGATCCGACCCGGGAACCATCGTGCGCAGCTTCAGCATCTGAAACTCGGCGCCGCCGCGGCCCACGCGGCGCTGACGGTAGATCACCGGCCCGCCGCCCTCCATCCGGATCAGCAGCGCCGCGACCAGCATCAGCGGGGCGGCGAGCAGGCTGAGGATCGCGGCGAGAGTCAGGTCGAGAAGCCGGCTCACCGGGTGCCCTCGGCCTTCTCCCAGTATCCGGGGGGTCCGCCGCGCCAGCGGTCCCAGAGGCCGAGCGCGATCGAAACGGTGGTCATCACGTAGTAGCGGCAGATCCGAAAGGGCAGCAGGGTGAACCAGCGGCCGAGAATCGCCGCGAGCAGTACCGCGAGCTGGATCACGAGAGTGAACTCATACACCAGGCCCTGGCCGACCAGCGCGATGTTGGTCAGCAGCGCGACCAGGTGAAGCGCCGGGGTGAGGTAGCGGAGCAGCCGGTGAGAGACGATCTCGAAGTAGTAGATCACCGGATATCCGCGGGGGTCGATCATGCCTTCGCCGACGACGATGTCCCAAAGGCCGACCATCATGCGGCGCTTGCGGGAAAGCTCGCCCTCCATGCTCGGCACCATCTTCTCCGAAGCTTCGGCCTTCGGCCGGTAAAGAGACGCGAAACCCTTCTTGGCGAGCGCGAAGGGGAACGAAAGGTCATGGCTGCCCGAAGGCTTCAGGGGGATGTATTCCGAGGCGCGCACCGCGTAGATCGCGCCGTTGCCGGCCGTGATCCCCGCCAGCTCGGATTCGAGTTCCCGGACCTTCATCTCGTAACGCCAGTAGGCGCCCTCGAGATTGCCGCCGTCCGGCCCGGTGAACCGGACCTGGCCGCAGACGTAGCCGACCCGGCCGTCCCGGAAAGGCTCAAGCAGCTGGGAGAGCGCGTCCGGCTTCCACTCGGAGTTGGCATCGGAAAACGCCAGGATCTGGCCTTTCGCGGCGGCCGCGGCGGCGTTCTGCACCGCCACCTTTCCGCTCCGCGGCAGGTCCAGCACCATGTCCGCGCCGGCCTCCTCGGCGATCGCCACGGTGGTGTCGGTCGAACCGTCGGAGGCGACGATGATCTCGAGCAGCTCACGCGGGTACTCCAGCGCGATCGCGTTCTCGATCTTCGCCTTGATCACCGCCTCCTCGTTGTAGGCCGCGATAATCAGCGAGACGACGGGGAGGGCGTTCTCGTCGGTCTCCTTTTCGACGGCGAGCGACGGAAAGCGGCCCATGCGGCGGCCCCGGAGCTGCCCGGCGTCGCTGCCGAAGCCGAGTCCGTCTAGTACCAGCAGAGCGATCGTGTACCCGAAGTGGGTGAAGAAGATGAGTCCGGCGGCGAGCCAGAAGATGATTGCGATCAAGGTCGTCATGCGCCGACTTCACGGTAGAGATCGAGGGTCATCTCGGCGATGTTCCCCCAGGCGAATGGGCCTTCCGCTGCAGCGGCCGCCTTCCCGGCCAAGGCGGATCTCGCGCTCTCGTCGGCGACCAGGGTTTCCAAGGCCGAACCCAACCCGGCCACGTCGCCGGGTTCCACCAGAAGCGCGGCGTCGTGTTCACGGGCGACGTCCCCGAGACCGCCGACGTTCGAGACGACCATCGGCTTCCCGAAGGCCAGTCCGGTGTAGAGAACCCCGGACTGCTCCCCGTCCCGATACGGCAGCACCAGCAGGTCCGCACGGCGCATGATCGCCGGGATCTCGTCGTCGTGGACGAAGCGCGGCAGCCAGCGAACGGTGCCGGGCAGCCGGTCCGACTTCGCCTTCAGCGGCTCGATGTCCATGCGCGGGTTACCGACTATCCAGAGCTCGGCGCCTTCCACCTCGGCGAACGCGTCGAGCAGCAGGTCGATTCCCTTGTAGGGGCGCATCAGTCCGAAGAACAGGATCACGGGCCCCTGCGCACCTTCGAGTTCCGGAGGCAGTGGTTTCTCATCGGGAAGTTCGGTCAGGTAGTCGAAAGAGCCGTGGGGAATCACCCGGATCCGGTCCTCGGGAAGACCGACGATCTCGTTCATCCGACGGGCTCCGGTGGCGGAGTGGACGATCACCGCGTCCATCGCCTCGAACACCTTCCGCGCCGACCTGATCTGGCGCGAGCTCGGTTCGGGAGCGATCACGTAATGCGCGGTCATCACCCGCGGCCGCTTCGGTGAGATCAGATGGCGGTCGAGGGACGGCACGGTCAGCCATTGGTAGTGGGTGACATCGCCCGCGATCCGGGATCGCAGGCGCCGCATGTCTCCCAGGTGCTCGGCGAACTTGAACGGAACCCGGCCGCGAGCCTCGAGTCCACGGGCGGACGAGCGCCGGTAGAAGGACTCCGTGACCTCGTATCCGGCCGCCTCGGGCACCGGTCCGTAGAGGAAGCGGGAGGTGATCAGCTCGACCTCGGCCCCGGCTTCCGCCAAGGATCGGGCCAGCGCCCGGTCGTAGGGCGGCGTGAAGGCCGAGGGGTCGATCAGCTGAACATGCACGCCTCTGATTATCGTGGGGTGCAGTGCGAACCGACCTTTCCTACTGCGTGGTCAACAATGACGGCCGGGATTACCTGCTCGAGTGCCTGGCGGCGATCGAGAGATACGGCATGCCGGATATCACCTCCGAGGTGCTGGTTCTGGACAACGCCTCCACCGATGGCTCGGTCGAAGCGGTCCGTGAGAAGTTCCCGTCGGCCGAGGTGATCGCGCTCGACGAGAAGCAGGGCAAGGCGGCCAACGATTCCCTCCTGATGGAGCGGTCAAGGGGGCGCTACTGCCTGCTGCTGAACGAGGACACCGAGCTGAAACCGGGCTCTGTGGACGCGCTCTTCCACGCGATGGAGGCGGATCCGGAGGCCGGCGCGGCCGGTGCGCAGCTGTTCGACGCGGAGGACAACCCCTACGCCTGTGCCTGGCGTTTCCCCGGCGTGAAGACGGCTTTCGTCGGAGCGCTCTTCCTGCACGGGCGATACACGGTGGAGAGCCGCGGTCCGGCGACCCGCCGGGTCGACTGGGCCCAGTCCAGCGCCCTGATGGTCCGCCGCGAAGCGGCCGAAAAAATCGGCTGGATGGATCCCCAGTTCTTCGTCTACTACGACGAATGTGACTTCTGCAAGCGGCTCGCAGAGCAGAATGCATACACCTTGTACGTGCCGATGGCCGAGGCGATCCACCACAACCAGCTCTCGAACGACCTCACCTCGGGACTGCCACGCATAGTCGAGTTCCACCGCAACCGCGACCTCTACATGCGAAAGCACCACAGCCGCCCGGCGGCCCTGGCGGTCCGGGTGATGACCTCCTGGACATACGCGATGAGGGCCCTCGCCTCGCTGGTGATCCCCAACGCACCGACCGAGATCTACCGCGCCCACGCCAGGCAGGCCCTGTTCCCATACCGCGGCGAAAGCCTGAAGGACCGAGCCGACCGCGCCTAGCTCCGCAGGTCCTCGTTCATCTGCTCCACCTCGTAGACCTCGCTCAGGCCCTGATCCTTGGTGCCTTCGTCCTTTGCTTCCGCCGCTCTGGCGGTCTTGATCTTTCCGATCAGCTCTTTCGGGTTCCGGGCCATCATCAGGTAACGCCTCTCCTCGGGGGTGAAGAAACCGATCAGGACCATCGCCACCGGCAGGGCGGCGATCAGCAGAACCCGGATCGCGAGCGGTCCGATTCCGTCATTCGGCACGAACACCTCGCCGATCGCGATCAATGCCGCGCTGGAGCCGACCACCTTGAACAGGCGAGCCCATTCGTATGGGACCGGGAAAAGTCTCTGGGTGAAGACGTACATCAGGATCAGCACGACCGCATAGGAGATGACCAGCGAGATCGCGGCGCCGACGATGCCCCAGACGGGAACCAGGATCAGGTTCAGGCCGATGTTGGCGACAACTCCGGCCACCGTCGCCGGGAAGTTGAACTCCGTCCTGCCGGTACGGCCGAGCACGACCAGCAGCACCATGTAGATCGCGTAGAGCGCGGTACCGGCCACCACCGGGCCGACCGCCTTGTAGGCATCGAAATACTCGGGCGCAGCAAAGATACGGACGATCCAGGGCGCGACCAGCCAGATCCCGGTGATCGTCAGGGCCATCAGGACCACGAACCAGGTGACCACCGCCGAGTAGGTCCGGCGGGCCTCGTCGTCATCGACGATCGAGTACGCCAGCGGCGGAAAGGCAAGCTGGAAACCACGGACCAGAACGTTGACCGATTGCGCCACCTTGATCGCCAGGGCATACAGGCCGGCCTCGGCCAGCCCCAGCATGCGGGCGATGATGATCCGGTCGATGAAACTCATCGAGTAGAGCGAAAGCTCCGCCGGCATGGTCGGGAGGCCGAAACGCAGCAGGCGCCTGAGCAGCGGCACATCGGGAAACAGCGAGAGCCGCTTCCGGTGATAGACGATCAGCCCGGCCACGAACGCTATTCCGGTTCCGTAGCTGCCGAGCAGCAGCCCCTCGGCGCCCATGTCCAGCGGCACGACGAGAACGACGGTGACCGGGATCGTGACCAGCACCGATGCGACAGTGAAACCGAAGAACGCTTTCGAGCGCTCATCCAGACGAAAGATCGTCAGCAGATACTCGGAGAGGGTCAGCACCCAGAGCCCGCCGATCGCGATCCGCGCAAGCTCGGCGTCGGGTTCGCCGAGCAGAGCCTCCGAGATCGGCTCCGCGAACGGCAAGAGGACAAGTGCGACCACGGTACCGGCCCAGAACAGGACCGAAAATGACGTGGCGACGACCCGGTCCGGAACCTCGTCCGTCTTGTAGTAGAAACGCAGCAGCGCCTCGACCACACCCAACCGGATCACGATGCTTGCCGCGACCACGGCGGCGAACATCACCTCGGCCGCGCCGTAATCGGCAGGGGTCAGATACCGCGTGTAGAGCGGCAGCAGCGCGACCGCGATCAGCTTGGAGAGAATGCTGGCCGCCGTGTAGGCGGCGCCTGTGCTCGCTAGGCGGCGGAGGTAGCCCGACATGGAAAGGCGAGGCTATAGCCGATCGCGATCAGAACCCAGGTGATCGGGTCATCGAGAAAACCGGCGTAGGTGATCGTGTGGACGAGAACCGCGATGAACGCGGCCAGAACGGCGGCCCTGGACGCGGGCGGGCCACGGGTCAGATCACGGGCGCCGGGGGCCGCGCCGAGACCCGGCATCACCGCCCGCATTCCCGCCGACAGCGCCGCGATCGCGGTGACGATCAGCGCGACGTACACGGCGAGACCGACGATGCCCTGCTCGGCCGCGACCGTGATCGGCTCCGTATGTGATTCGGTGACCGGGGCGTTGCCATTGGTCTCCTCCTCGCGGAAGGCCTCGGAGAACGATCCCGGGCCATATCCGAAGATCGGCCGGTTCTCGAAAAGGTTGATGCCACCCTCGATCAGGTTCGCCCGCCCCGCCGACTGCGCGTTCAGACGGCTCAGATCGAGCTTGACCACGCCGCCGGCCACGGTCGCGAACAGGATCGTGGCGACCGCCAGCAGGCCGGTCCCGATCAGGACGAACCTCAGACTCCAGCGCAAGGCGACCAGCACCGCGAGCCCGGCAAGCAGGGCGATGAAACTCGACTGGGAGAAGGTGATCACCAGGGCCAGCCAGAGCACGGCCGCGATCACGCACAGAACGATCGCCTCGTTGCGCTTCCGGGACCAGATCAGGGTCGCGGCGACCATGGTGATCGCGAGGGCCAGATAGCGCCCGAAGACGTTCGGATCCCAGAACAGCGAGTTCACCCGGAAATACACGTTGAAGTCGTTGGTCCGGATCACGGTCTCGTTCCAGAGCAGGAAGCGGAACTGATGCTCGGCGAAAGCGATCAGCGAACAGACCAGAGCCATGCCGACGATCACGACCAACACCGTGCGCAGGCGCTTCGAGGTCCATTCGACATCGACCATCAAGGCGAAGATCACCGAGAACGGCACCAGGAAGAAACAAAGGTTCTGCAGGCCGGTCGAACGGTCCTCGGACCAGAACAGGCCGAGCGCGAAAAGCACGACCGAGGCCGCGAGCAGAGGTTTCAGCCAGACCGCGAGGCCGGTCGGCGCGACCCGTTCCGGCCGGGCGGTGATCCCGTCCTCGGGACGGACCCATTGCTGCCAGGCAGAGGCCGCGACCCCGCCCGCCATGACCAGGTAGAGCGGCATCAGCAGATTGGCCTCCTCACCACCGACATCGAGCGGAACCCGGAACGGCAGCGCGACCAGGATCAACACCGGCATCAGCAGCGGCCAGCGGGTGAAGAGCGTCGCCAGCGCGGCGACCATCGCGCCGGCCACGAGCAGCGCCGCCGCGAGCAGAATCGGCGAGTTGCGAAGCTCGGCGACCTGGGTCGCATGCCACTGATCCCCGGCGATCAGGGCCGGGGCGAGGATCACCGCGGCGACCATCGCCACCCCGCGGCGGCGCGAAGAGCTGTCGAGAATGGCGACTGCGGCGCAGAGCGCGACGATCACACCGACCAATGAGTCGATCACCCGGCTCCCTCCTGCGCTTGCCGCCTGGGCACCTCGACCGAACCCTCGCCCTTGCCCTCGTCGATCGCGTAGGTCCACCTCAGCGGACGGGGACAGGCCGAACTCGCCGGCGGGAAATTACGCAGGCGGATCTTGCCCGGCAGATAGAGCACCCGGTCGAGTTCCTTCATCGTCACCCGCACCCGGTACTGATCGGTGCGCGGGACCCGGCCATTGTCCTTCTTGCCGTCCCAGACCAGACTGTGTTCGCGGTAGCGCTTGAAGAAACGGTCCGACTCCAGTTCCCGGATGGGATTGCCGCCCGGTCCGATGATCTCCACCGAGGCGTTGTCTGACTTGGTCGTGCGGAAGTTGATCGAGATCGTGTCCCGGCGGCAATCCCCGTTGGGGCTGAACACGGTCGGCTTGAACTCGGGGTTTCCGGCGGCGATAAACTCGACCCGGTCGATCACCAGCGGCTCCCGTTTCAGCCGCTGTGACCATACGAAGGCCGCCACCGTGGCGACGAAGAGCAAACCGATCGCGATCGGTGCCACCAATCGCAGGCGACCGCGGCGATCGGTCTCTTCCACTAGCCCCCCGTGGGGAGGGCAGTGTGATCGGTGCCGATCACCACCGTGGCCATCGCTCCCGTCGTCAGGTCCTCCACCGCGGGGATCACCGGCTCGGTCGCGTCGATGTCGACGGCCTTGCCGACCTTCTTGGCGGCCGCCTCGTTGCCCTCGGTGAACATGACCACGCTCGACGTGAAGGTGTCGGGAGCGTCGGTGACGATGCCGGTCGCGAATCCGGCGTCATCGAGAGTCTTCGCGTAGTCGCTCGCCAGCCCGACCTCGGCGCCGCCGGTGCCGTTGAGCACGGCCACCTTGATCTGCGAGGGCTTGGTTCCACCGCCGGCCTTCTTCGATTTCGCGGCTCCGGTCGATCCCGAGTCGTCGCCGCCGAGCAGGGTCGTGCCCGCGTACGCGGCCGCCGCGCCCAGGACGACCACCGCGGCGATGATCGCCATGATCCGGCCGGTCCGGCCGAGCCGGTCCCAGAACGAGCCCTCGACATATCCGGAGCGTTCCATCCGGCGCTCCTCGCGCTCGGCGAGGACCTTCAGCTCCTGGGAACGTTCCTCGGCCACGATCTCGCTGACCTCGCGCACCTCGGCATCGCGCTCCGGGGCGCCGCCCGCCCATTCACGCAGGCGCCGCAGATCGCGGGCCTGGGAGAAACAGAGCATCGCGAGCACGACGAGACCGAACAGGGAAATCAACCCTGCGTAGGCACCGACAGTCTGAATCACGTCTTTCAAGATCTACTCACCATTGGCCACGGATCTGGGTCGCTCCCTGAATCGAGCAAAGAAAGGGGTTTCCCGGGACTAGACGGCAGCATCTTAGAGAGCCGGGACGGCTCAGGGAATCCGGACCGGGTCCACACCCGGCGAGTTCACGATTTCGATCAGCGTCTCGGCGAGGTTCGATTCGTCACCGGTCTGGACCTGAAGCTCGAGCCGGTCGAGAGTTCGTTCCACCCATTCGGCGTCGATCCGCTCGTCCCTGACCGCCCGCATGATGCGCTTCGACGCGGTCGGCTGGGGCCGCTCCTCGTCGCCGAAAAGCTCCTCGTGGAGCTTCTCACCGGGACGCGGCCCGGTGAACTCGATCGCGATGTCGGTCTCGGGCTCGTAGCCCGCCAGCCTGATCATGTTCTCGGCCAGATCGACGATCTTGATCGGATCGCCCATGTCGAGCACGAACACGTCGCCGCGGGTGTTGCCGGTGTCGGCGGCGCGGATCACGAGCTGAACCGCCTCCGGAATGGTCATGAAGAAACGGGTCATGTCCGGATGGGTGACCGTGACCGGGCCTCCCTTCTCGATCTGGCGCTTGAAGATCGGCACGACGCTGCCCGAGGAACCGAGCACGTTGCCGAACCGGACGCTGACGAACCGCGTGTCGCGGTGGCGCTCGCCGGCCGATCCGATCGCCCACTCGGCCAGAGCCTTGGAGGCGCCCATCACGGTCTTCGGGGTGACCGCCTTGTCGGTCGAGATCAGCACGAAACGCTCGCACTTCGCGGCGGCCGCGGTCTCGGCGGTGATCTTGGTCGCGATCGCGTTGTTGCGGATCGCCTCGAGCGGATTCGATTCCATGAGCGGCACGTGCTTGTAGGCGGCGGCGTGGAAGACGACGTTCGGCTTGAAGCGCTGCATCACCTCGAACATGCGCTCGGTCTCCTTGCAGTCGGCCAGGACCGCTTCGACCCGGTTGAAGTGGCGCTCGGCCACCATCTCGCGCTCGATCAGGAAGAGGTTGTCCTCGGCGTGGTCGAGCATCACCAGCAGACGCGGATTCACCCGGGCGATCTGGCGGCACAGCTCGGAACCGATCGAGCCACCGGCACCCGTCACCAGAACGACCTGGTCTTCGAGATAGGCGCCGACCCGCTCCAGCTCGACCACCACCGGCTCACGGCCGAGCACGTCCTCGACCTGAACCTCTCGCAGCTGCTGGCTGAGCTGGACACCGCCGCGCAGCAGCTCGAACACGGTCGGCAGGGTCTTGACCCGGATCTGGCGGGAGCGGCAGGCCGCGACCACCTTCGCCCGCAGCGTGCCCGGCGCGGACGGGATCGCGATGACGACCTCATCCGGCTCGGTTTCGTCCAGGATCGTCTCGATCTCATCGGTCGTGCCGAGCACCGAGATTCCCTGGATGCGCATGCCGCGCATGCCGGCGTTGTCGTCCACGAAACCGATCGCCATGTCACCGAGGTTCGGGTTGAGCCGCAGCTCCCGGACCACCATCTGGCCGCCGGATCCGGCCCCGATCACCAGGATCTCGCGGCCCCGGGCGATCCGGCGTCCGCGATCGGGACGTTCCTTGAAGAGCCGGGTGCCGAGCCGGGCCCCGGCGATCAGCATCATCGTCAGCAGGAAGTCGACCATCGCCACCGAACGCGGCAGATCGACCTTGTAGGGCTGGGCGACACTGAAGATCACGATCAGCAGCAGGCTCGAGATGGTCACGGCCTGCACGATCCGGGCGATGTCACGGCCACCCACGAATCGCCACCACTTCTGGTAGAGCCCGAAGAGATAGAAGATGACGACCTTGCCGACGACGACGAAGGCGACCGAATTCAGGAACAACTCGACGTATCGATGCGGGATCGTGCCCGGGTCGTCGAGGAAACGCAGCTGAAAGGCGAGGAAGTAGGCGGCCGCCACGAGCACGGCGTCGCCCGCCATCTGCCACAGCTGGTACCTACGTAGATGGAAGCTCGGTCGGCGCACGAATCATCAAAGTTTAGTCGGGAATAGAGTCACACCTCTGATTTCGCGAACCAGTGACACCCAGCGCGCAGTGATCCTCGGTCTCGTCCAGGGTCCGACCGAGCTGCTCCCGGTGTCGAGTTCGGCCCATCTGGCGATGCTGCCGAAGCTCGCCGGATGGGATTGGGAGCGGCTCGATCCCGAGCTGCGCAAGAGCTTCGAGGTGGCGCTCCACGCCGGGGCCGCTCTCGCGCTGTTGCTGACCCGGCGGCACGAGATCGCCGAGGAGATCGAGGCGTTCGACCTGCGCCGGGCCGCGGTGCTCGCGCTCTCCTTCCTGCCCGCGGCGGCGGTCGGATTCGGTTTCGAACGCACGATCGAGTCGAAGCTCGGCGGCCCGCGATCGACCGCCGCGGGCCTGATCGTCGGTGGCGTCCTGATGGCTCTGGCCGACCGGCGGCCCCAGGAACGCGGTCGCGGCGAGGCCGGTCCCGGTGACGGACTCGCTCTCGGCGTCGCCCAGGCCGCCGCATTGATGCCCGGGGTGTCGCGCAACGGCGCGACCCTGACCGCCGCGCGCCTGCGCCGGTTCTCGCGGGATCAGGCGAACCTGCTGTCCCGGACGGTCGCTCTGCCGGTGATCGTCGGCGCGGTCGCGCTGAAGGGAACCCGCCTGGTCAAGCGCGGTCTCACCTCCAGGCAGCGCCGCTGGCTGGCGATCGGCGTCGGCACCTCGTTCGCCTCGACGATGGCCTCGAACGGCCTGATCGAGATGGTCGAACGCGACCGCGCGCTGCGGCCCTACGCGATCTACCGGATCGTTTTCGGGCTGACGATCCTGGCGGTACTCGGCAACCGAGCCGGTTCTGGTGTTGAATCAGGGGAGATGAACCAGATGCCGGAGATGACGAATGAGTGAAGCCCCCGACGCCTACGCCCAGGCGGGCGTGAGCCAGAACGACGCTGACCGCGCGGTCAGCCTGCTGGTCGGCGCCCTCGCCAAGGCGAACATCGGCAGGCCCTCACGCCAGGTCGATCTGAGCGGGCACTACGCGGCCGTGATGAAGCTGGACGACAGCACCGGCATCGCGCTCTCCACCGACGGGGTCGGCACCAAGCTGCTGATCGCCGAGGAGCTGGATCGTTTCGACACGGTCGGGATCGACTGCATCGCGATGAACGTCAACGACATCATCTGTGTCGGTGCCGAGCCGATCGCGATGCTGGACTACCTCGCCGTGGAAAAGGCCGATCCGGAGCAGTGCGAGCAGATCGGGATCGGCCTCGCCCGCGGAGCCGAACTCGCCGGGATCGAGATTCCAGGCGGGGAACTCGCCCAGCTGGGCGATCTGGTCAACGGATTCGACATCGCCGGGGCCTGCTTCGGCACGGTCAAGCTGGACGAGATCATCGACGGATCGGCGGTATCGCCGGGTGATGTCGTGATCGGCCTGCCCTCTTCCGGCATCCACTCGAACGGCTACACCCTGGCCCGCAAGGCGCTCGGCGGACCCGGCGGCCTCGCCTACGACGACGACCGGCTCGGCCGGCCGCTCGGCGACATCCTGCTGGAGCCGACCGAGATCTACGTGAAAGCCGTGATGGACCTGATCCGATCCGACGCCGCGGTCCATGGTCTCGCCCACATCACCTCCGGCGGGCTCGACAACCTGCTCCGCCTGAAGTCCGAGGTCACCTACGAGATCGATTCGCCGCTGGAGCCGCAGCCGATCTTCGGGCTGATCGCCGAACGGGCCGAGGTGCCCGAGGACGAGATGTACGAGATCTTCAACATGGGATGCGGGTTCTGCTGCGTCGTTCCCGCGGAGGACGAGACCGCCGCCCTGGAAGTGCTCCGCGCCCACTACCCCGAGGCCCGCCGCATCGGTTCGGTCGCCGAGGGGCCCCTGACCGTAAGACGAAGCTGAGGAGAGCCCGGTGAAGGTCGCGATCGTCCTGTACGAAGACTTCACCGCCCTCGATGCGATCGGTCCGTATGAGGTGATGTCCCGGGTTCCGGGATGGGAGATCACCTTCGTCGCCGCCGTGCCCGGTCCGCAGAACACCGATGCGGGAGTCACGTCGCTCGAAGCCAGAGCGTCTTTCGACGAGATCACCGAACCGGACATCGTGCTGGTGCCGGGAGGACCCGGCAGCCGTTTCGCAATGGAACACGAACCGACGCTCGAGTGGCTGCGGCGGGTCTCCCCGGGAGCCCGATGGGTGACCTCGGTCTGCACCGGCTCGCTCATCCTTGCCGCCGCCGGCCTGCTGAACGGAAGGCGGGCGACCACGCACTGGACCAACCTGGAGCGGCTGCGGGAGCTGGGTGCGGAACCGGTCGCCGAACGCGTGGTGATCGACGGCAACGTGGTTACCGCCGCCGGTGTCTCGTCCGGGATCGACATGGCACTCACCCTGGTCGCCGAGGCGACCAGCCCTGAGCTGGCCGAGGCGATGCAGCTCGCGATCGAGTACGACCCGCAGCCACCCTTCGACTCCGGCTCACCGCGAACCGCGGCGGCCGGAATCGTGGATGTGGTCACTCAGGTCGCGGCGCAGCGAGATCCCTGGCTGGCCGAGCGCCTGGAGCGCTGAATCAGCGCTTTCGGGTGACCCCGAGGCGCATCGTCTTCGCCAATCTCGCCGCGCCGTCCTCGGTCACGGTGAGGCGCAATGGCAGCTTCGCCGGTCCGCGCAGAGACTTCGCGCCCTTGATGGTGAAGGTCAGCTTTCTTTCCTGGCCCGGAGCGAGAGTGCCGAGCGAACGGCACGGACGCTTCACCCGCACGGCCTTCGACCGCAGGCAGACTCCGGTGCCCCCGCTGGCCGCGTCGCCCGCGTTGCGAACGGTGACCGAGACCTTGGCCGATCCTCCGGCGCGAATCCGGCGGGTGCCCATGTCGATGCCGCGAATCCGCAGTTTCGAGGCGCCTTCGGGATCGGGCGGGATCGGGCAGAGCGACGGATCGGTCTCACAGGTCGGCTCGGGATCGGGTGGCCCCGGCTCTTCGATCTCGACCGCCGGGGCCTGTCCGACCTGTGCCGGGTTCTGACTGGGAGCGATACCGGTGCAGCCGGCTCCGGCCTCGCGCTCGACGCAGATGTCGATCGAGTTGGAGGGAACCGCGTCGGCGATTCCTTCGCCATCGTCCGCCGGGTCGTACGCCTTGAGTCGTTTCCAGCCGGGCTTCGTGAAGGTGACGGCGGCCAGTCCGTCGGCGTCGGAGGTACCGGGCACGGTGACCTCGGGGGATACCGGGACCACGGCCGCGGTGAGTCCGCCGACCGTCGCGCCCTCGTAGGCCGCATCGGTGAAATCGGTGACGTTCACTTCGACCGGTTCGCCCACGACGGCGGTCGCCGGACCATCCAGCGACAGCATCGGCCGGTTGTTGAAGGCGTCGTAGACCCAGAGCACCTCGTCACCCTCGGCCAGCTGGTACTGGCAGCCGCCGACCGGGGTGAACTCCCGGTTGACCAGGATTCCCCACCACCAGGCGTTGTCGTCGTCCTCGGCCTCGGGTCCCCATCGTTCGATGAAGTAGTCCTCGAAGCCGTCGTACCAGGAGGCGCCGAAGTCGGTGCCGATGATCGTCATGGCGTCGACCGATGCGGCGGTCGGTGTCGGGCCGGGCTGCTCGTGCGCCGACAGGTTGGTGCTGTCGCACTTGCGGGCGCTGGAGTCGCCCGCCGCCTGGATGTCGTGACCGTCGGTCTTCACGACCCGGTCGAACAGAGTGGCGTTCTTTCCTTCGATCCGGACCGAGACGTCGGTCGGCACAGCCTCGGCCATTCCAGCGAAGGCGAGCGTGGTGAACATGACTGCAAGCGCAGCCGAAATCAACTTCTTCATGATTCTGTACCCCTTTCCGCGAGGGCGTTGAATTGAAGAGGCGCCGTAGGTGTCCTGGCTTACGAGCTATCCCGTCGCGCCTTCCCAGAGCCTTCGACTCCAGTGGCTGCACATGGCGTGCGGCGAGCATCCTCGATCACAGTGGCGGGACCGCGCCGGATTCGAACCGGCTTCCGCTGACAGCGACCTCTGTATGTGGAGCGCATGAAAGCAGAAAACCCAACCCACCGCGCCCCGGCAACGATTTCTAGTGATTATCACTAGAAATCGTTGCCGGGGCTGGTTTTTTGGGCTGGTGGGGTGTTTTGCGTGGCTTGCCGCCATGCGGGCCGGGTAGATTTCCTCTGAGGGGTTTTCTTCCCGATCCGCGCGTCAAGAGGCATTGATCTTTTTTTCCCGAAACCGGCCGTCGAACTACCGAAATCCCCGACTCCGGGTAGGCTCGGTGACCCATGAGTTTTCGCAGGCTGGATCGGTGAAATAGTGGAACTCGACAGCCCCTCTCCGTCGAGAACTTTGCAGTGCCGATGAACCCTTCGCCGCCCCCTTCGAGCGCACAGATGATCGGAACGGTCCTTTCCGACCGATACCGCCTCGAGGCCAAACTCGGCAGCGGCGGCATGTCCACCGTGTACCTGGCCCGGGACGAGGTCCTGGACCGTCCGGTCGCGGTGAAGCTGATGCATCGCGAAATGACCGAGCAGCCCGACCAGCTCGAGCGCTTCAACCAGGAGGCCCGCGCGGTGGCGAAGCTCTCCAACCCGAACGTGGTCGCCGTGATCGACGCCGGCGAGGACAACGGCCGTCCCTACATCGTGCTCGAGTACGTGCAGGGCGAGACCCTGAAACAGCGGATCAGCCGGGTCGGCGCGCTCGACGCGACCGAGGCCTTCGCCTACGGTCTCGAGGTCGCGCAGGGACTCGGGGTCGCCCATGAGGTCGGCATGGTGCACCGGGACGTCAAGCCGCAGAACGTCCTGATCGACTCCACCGGCCGGGCCAAACTGACCGATTTCGGCATTTCCCGCCAGCTGAACGACGAGGGCGTGACCGCCACCGGAAGGGTGATCGGCACCACCGACTACGTCGCTCCCGAACAGGCGATGGGCAAGGATGTCGATCCCCGCTCCGACATCTACTCGCTCGGCATCGTGCTCTACGAGATGCTGACCGGCGACGTGCCGTTCGAGGCCGACAACCAGATCGGTGTCGCGATGAAGCACGTCAACGAACCGATCCCGGACATCCAGGTCCAGCGCCCCGACATCTCGGCGGCATCGGCGCGTGTGGTCGAGAAGGCCACCGCCAAGGATCCCGACGACCGCTACGACACGATCGAGGAGATGTCCGAGGATCTCCAGGCCGCGCTCGAGGTCGAGGCGATCCGCGCCGGAGGTACCACCGGTGAGGCGACCTCCGTGCTGGACGCGGTTCCACCGCCGCGGCGCCAACTCGACACCCGCCAGGGCTCGCCCTGGCCGGCCGTGATCATGCTGCTCGTGGCTCTCGTGATCGCCGCCGGAACCGCCTGGTACATCGCCAGCGGCGACGCGCCCGGTGGTGGCGGAGGAGGAGGCAACGGTGGCGGAGGCGGCGGCAATCCCAGCTCCACCCAGGTTTCGCTGGTCTCGGCGACCGACTACGACCCCGAGGGTGACGAATCCGAACATCCCGAGGAGGCCTCCTTCGCGATCGACGACGACAGCGAGACCTCCTGGACTACCGAGACCTACGAGGCGGACACGCTCAGCGACAAGACGGGGGTCGGGCTGTACGTGGACGCCGGGGAACAGGTCGCCGCGACCTCGATGCAGATCACGACACCGACCCCGGGCTGGGCCGTCGAGATCTACGGCACCAACGAGCCGATCCCCGAGGACGTCTCCGGATGGACGCCGCTCGCCTCCGTCGACGAGGTCAGCGACACCCAGGAGATCGAACTCATCGCCGGCGGCGAGAAGTACCAGTACTACCTGATCTGGGTCACCGATCCGGTCGAGACCGATACCGGATTCGGCGTCTCGATCTCAGACGTCAAGCTCTTCGATTAGCAAGGAATCAGGATCGCTTCGCTGTGCGATCCTGATTTCGAGCACCCGAGACCTAGAAGCTGTGTGTAGCCTCGGTCCGGTGACGCTCGATCGCGAGCTCGACCAGACGGGTGCAGAGTGCCGGGTAGGCCAGGCCTGACGCCTCCCAGAGCTTCGCGTAGACCGAGGTCTCGGTGAAACCGGGAATGGTGTTGATCTCGTTGATCAGGATCGCGCCATCCGCCTCCACGAAGAAGTCGCAGCGGGCCAGGCCCGAGCAGCCGGCGAGGGTGAACACCTCGGCCGCGATCTTCCGCAGCTCGTCGATGGTCTCCTCTCCGATATCGGCCGGAACCGCGAGGTTCATCCTGCCCTCGGTGTACTTGGCCTCGTAGTCGTACCAATCGGCGTTGGCGATGATCTCGCCCGGCATCGAGGTCTCGGGATTCTCGTTGCCGAGCACCGAGCACTCGATCTCCCGGCCGGCCGAGTTCGCCTCGATGATCACCCGCGGATCGAACGAGGCGGCCTCCTCCACCGCGGCCTCGAGCCGGGTGTCATCCTCGACCTTGACGATGCCGACACTCGAGCCGAGCCTCGAAGGCTTGACCCAGAGCGGATGGCGAAGCTCAGCGGCGCGTTCCTTCCAGTTCGGGGTGAACGCCTGGACGAAATCGACCTGGGGCAGGCCGGCGAAGCCGCAGAGGCGCTTCAGGGTGAGTTTGTCCATGCAGACCGCGGATCCGAGCACATCGGAGCCGACGTAGGCGATTCCGGCGGTGTCGAGAGCGCCCTGGGTCGCGCCATCCTCCCCGAAGGGGCCGTGGAGAACCGGAAAGGCGACGTCCGCGCCAAGCAGTCCGCCGCCGGGAATGATCGTGACCGGCTCGCCATCGCTGGACCAGCCACCGTCCTTGGCGATCAGGACCTCGATCACCTCATGTCCGTCGGCTCGCAGTCCGTCCGCGACCGCCTTGCCTGAAACCAGAGAAACCTCATGCTCACTCGAACGACCACCACTCAGAACCGCAACCTTCATCAATCAGCTCCCAATCCGCCCGAAGGCGGGCTTGAATCCGGGTCGTACGCACCTACCATGATCACGATCCGGGTTCCTTCATTGACAGTGCCACCACCCGAGGGATTCTGATCGATCACCCTGCCGTCCTGCGGTTCGATGTCGGTCGGCTGCTCCTGTACCGAGACCGTGAGTCCCGCCCCGGTGATCGCGCTCTCCGCCTCCGACTGGGTCAGGCCGACCACGTTCGGAACACTGACGGTGGTCTCGGTCGGCCCGGAGGAAACGGTCAGCTCGACCGTGCTGTCCGGGTCGACCTTCGTGCCGGCGTTCGGCGATTGGGTCAGGACCTCGCCGGCCGGCCGGTCACTCGAAGTCTCCGAAGAGCTGTACTCCAGCCCCTTGGCGGAAAGGCGCTGCTTGGCAGCTTCCAGCGTGATGCCAACCACGGCCGGCACCGCTACCTGCTGCGGGCCGCTGGAGACGATCATCGTGACCTCGCTGCCCCGCTTGGCCGATTCGCCGGCGGCGGGATCGGTCTCGATCACCGAATCCGCGGGCACATCGCTCGAGGGCTTGGTTTCGACCGTCACACCGAACCCGGCATCGTCGAGAGTCTGTTCGGCCGCGTCGCGAGACTGGCCGGTGACGTCGGGCACCTCGACCGTTCCCGGTCCGGCGCTCACCCCGAGGTTCACGTCCGGATCCGAGCAGAACCAGCCGAGGAACTTGCAGTCCCGGTCCGATTCGCCCGAAGGGTCCTGTTTCAGAACGCGATTGCTGGGACCGGACTGCTTGATCCGCTCGACATCACCGACGTCGAATCCCTCGGCGTTCAGCTTCGAGACCGCCTGATCGAAACTCTCGCCGACCACGTTCGGCACCTCGACCGTGTTCGAACGGGTGAGGCCGAAGACGATCAGCAGGGCGATGACCGCCGCGGCGGCGGCCAGCCAGATCCACTTCTTCGATTTCTCTTCGGGCTCGTCGTATCCGGGATCCCGCTCGGCCGCGTCGAGCGCCTCGATGAAGGCCTCGGCACTGTGAAATCTCGCGATCGGCTCCCGTTCGAGTGCCTTCATGACCACCGCGTCAAGCGCCGGGGAGACCGACTCGTTGTAGTAGCTGGGCGGCGGCGGGGACTCCTGCATCTGGCTGAGCGCGACCGCGACGGCGCTGTCGCCGTCGTGCGGTACCCGGCCGGTGAGGCACTCGTAGAGGATGACGCCGACCGAGTAGAGGTCCGACTCCGGCCCGACCTCCATGCCCTGGGCCTGCTCGGGCGAAAGGTAGTGGGCGGTGCCCATGATCGATCCGGCCTCGGTCAGGTCGGACACGCCGATCGCGCGGGCGATGCCGAAATCGGTGACCGTGGCGAGCCCGGTCGCGTCGACGATCACGTTCAGCGGCTTCAGATCGCGGTGGATCACACCGTGGCGATGGGCGAATCCGGCCGCCTCGAGGATCTGGCGGACGATCGCCACCGATTCGGGCGGGGTCAGGCCGAGATTGATCAGGTCCCGCAGCGTGCGGCCTTCGATGTAGGCCATGGCGATGTAGTAGGTGTCGCCGACCTCGCCGCGATCGAAGATCGAGACGATGTTGACGTGCTGGAGCGCGGCGGCCGACTCGGCCTCGCGGCGGAAACGCTCGATGAACTCGGGGTCTCGGGCGAAACGGTCGTGCAGGATCTTCAGCGCGACCCGGCGGGGAAGGTGGAGATCGTCGGCCAGCCAGACGTCGGCCATGCCGCCCGAGCCGATCAGGGCCTCGATCCGGTAGCGGCCGTCGATCACGTCGCCGATCTGCGGGCGGCTCATGGTGCGGTGACTTCGGTGGGCATCTGTCTACTCCCCAATCAGGGTCTGCATTACTCCGGCGGCTATCGGAGCCGCCACCGTACCGCCCTGGCCGTCCGTGCACTCGACTGTGGCGGCCACTGCAATCTGCGGGTCGTCCGCGGGGGCGAAGCCGACGAACCATGCCTGGTTGGGCAGGCCATCGCAGGATTCACGTCCGGGAACCTCGGCGGTACCGGTCTTTCCGGCCACATCGATGCCGCTCAGGGCGGCCGCCGTGCCGGTTCCTTCGTTGACCACCGCCTTCATCGCCTCGGTCAGCTGCGCGGCGCTGTCCTCGGAGATCACGTCGGACTGCTGATCGGGATCCATCGTCTTGATCGAGCGGCCGTCGACATCCTTGACCTCCTTCCAGATCTGCGGCTTCATCAGCTTGCCGCCGTTGGCGATCGTCGCTCCGACTTCGGCCATCTGCAGCGGCGTGGCGAGCAGCCGCTCCTGGCCGATCGCGATCCGTCCGACGTCGACTCCCTCGTCCGGGGAGAGCAGCTTGTTTCCGTCGAAGACGCCGCTGACCGAAAGCTGGCCGTCCGGCAGGTCGATCTCGGGCTTCGAGTTGAAGCCGAAGCGGTCCATGTACTCGTAGAGCGTGTCGGTCCCGATGTCTTCGCCGAGCTGGGCGAAGAAGGTGTTGACCGAGTGCGTGAGCGCGGTCTCGACGTTGATGTCGCCGTAGTCGGTCGCGTCCGCGTTGGCCAGCGGATTGCCCTGGATATCGATCGAGGCGGGCGAATCGATGGTCGTGTCCGCATCGATCTTGCCGCTGTCGAGCGCCGCGGCGGCGGTCACCAGCTTGAAGGTCGATCCGGGCGGGTACTGGCCCTGGGTCGGGCGGTTGAGCAGAGGGGCCGCCGGGTCCTTGTTCAGCTCGGTCAGGCTGTCGGGAATCGTGTTCGGGTCATATGGCGGCTGCGAGACCATCGCCTTGATCGCTCCGGTCGAGGGCTCGATCGCGACCACCGCGCCCGGACGGCCGGCGAGCAGATCGAAGGCGGTCCGCTGCGCGGTCGAGTCGAGATTGGTGATCACGTCATGCCCGACCTGTTTCTCACCCTTGATCTCGTCGATGATCGAGGTGAACTCGGAGTCGTCTCCGATCAGCTCGGAGTTGTGGAAGGCCTCGAACTCGGAGTTGCCCTGCGAGATGAAGCTGTAGCCGATCGGATGCCCGAACAGGCCGGCCGTCGGGTACCGCCGCACGAACTGCCGGGAAGCACCTGTGCCCTGAGCTTTCGATCGCGCGATCACGGCGCCATCGGCCGTGTAGATCGTACCCCGCTTGATCTGCTGTGCCTCGAAGAGCGGCCGCTTGTTGACCCGCTCGTTCTTCAGGTTGTCGGCGTCGATCACCGCCCAGTAGGACGTGAAGCCGACCAGGACCGCGAAGCAGACCGTGATGAAGGCGAAGAGCTTGATGATCTGCGCGTTCACTGCCAGCCTCCGGTGGTCGCCATCTGATCACCTTCGCGGGCTTCGCGCCGCGCCTTGTTCGAGACCAGCAGGAGCAATGCGAGCAGGATGAAGTTGGCGAGGATCGAGCTGCCGCCATAGGAGACGAGCGGAAGGGTCACTCCGGTCAACGGGATCACCCGGGTCACGCCGCCGATGATCACGAAAGCCTGGAAGGCGAATACCGCTGTGAGGCCGGTGGCCAGCAGTTTCGAGAAGCCATCGTTCGCCATCAGGGCGACCTTGAAGCCCCGGGCCGCGATCAGGAGATAGATCGCGATCACGGCAGCTCCGCCGAACAGGCCGAGTTCGCTGACGATCAGGGTGTAGATCAGGTCGGTGTGAGCTGCCGGAAGCAGCGGGGCACCATCGGTCCCGGGGATCGCGACCATCGATTCGGCGAAGCCCTTGCCGAACAGACCGCCGTCGGCCTGGGCGAACATCGACTGCAGGATCTGGTATCCGGCGCCGCCGGGATCCTGATACGGATCGAGCCAGATGTCGACCCGGTCGGTGACGTGCGGCACGAGGTTGTAGATGAAGTAGGCGCCGACCATGAACATCGCCATGCCGATCACCACGAAGGAGAGCCTTCCGGTGGCGACGTAGAGCAGCGAGAGGAAGGCGGCGAAGAACATCAGCGAGCTGCCGAGATCGCGGATGAAGATCAGCATGAACATCGCCGCTCCCCAGACCACCAGGAGCGGGCCCAGATGTTTCAGCGGGGGCAGGGTCAGACCGAGGAAACGGCGGGCGTTGATCACGAGCAGCTCCCGGTGTTCGCGCAGATAGCTCGCGAGGAAGATGACGATGCAGATCTTCGCCAGCTCGGCCGGCTGGAATCCGAACGGGCCGATCTTCACGCCGAGATAGGCGCCGTTCACCTGGGCGCCGATCAGCGGCAGCCGGGGGGCGAGCAGGAGTCCGATTCCGATGGCGGCGATCGTGTACCGGTAGCGCTCCAGAACCGAGTAGTCGCGCAGAAAATGGACCACCACCGCGAACAGGATCAGTCCCAGCACGAACCAGTTCGCCTGATCGCGGGCGAGTTCGTTGCCGAACTCGGCGTCCAGCCGGTAGATCATCACGAAGCCGAAGGCCGTGAGCAATGCCATCAGCGGGAAGAGGTAGGGATCGGCGTCGGGCAGCCGGATCCGGATGTAGATGTGGGTGGCGAGACAGATCGCCAGGAAGTAGAGGCCGTAGGACAGGCTGAGGTTGCTGAGCCGGTCGTCGTTCTGGCCGAACACCGCGGCGAAGCCGATCGTCAGCAGCAGCGCGACCGGGACGAGCGCCAGAAGCTCCCGGTTCCGGGCGGAGTACCTGGAGACCCTCGCACCCACCTAGATTCCCTCTTGGCTCTCGATGCTCTCGATCAGATCGGTTGCATCGGCGCGAGAGCGCAGGGAGTGTCCCTTGACTGAGTCCTGTCGTTGCTGGTCGAGCTCACTCGTCTGGATCGCGGTCGAGTACCGCTCGTCGTAGAGCGAGATCCCGAAGGGAAGCTCGTAGGGAAGGCCGCGGTAGAGGGCGACCCGGCCGGCCGAGTCGGTACCGAGGAACCAGACCTGGCGGCTCGCGTAGAAGAGTCCTCCGAGGACCACCGCGATCACCGCGAGTCCGATCAGGGTGCGGCCGATGATCGCTCCAGACCTGCCCTTGCGCCGCCCGTCGTGGTTCTCGCCGCGCCGGGCGTTCCTCGTGCCTCCGGCCGGCGGCAGCGTGGCCGGGCCGGAATCGGGCAGCAGCGGTTCGGCCGGATCCTCGACCTGGAAGAGCACGACCGTGATGTTGTCCCGCCCGCCGGCCCGGTTGGCCTCGTCGACCAGCGCCCGGGTGGCGGCGTCGAGCGAGGTCGAGCCGACCAGCAGTTCCTTGATGCGCTCGTCGCCGAGCATGGTCGTGAGGCCATCGGAGCAGAGCAGAAAGAGATCTCCGGGTGCGGAGGGCACGCTCTGGATGTCGGCCTGCACCTCCGGCTCGGGACCGAGGGCCCGGGTGATGATCGAGCGCTGTGGGTGATCCTCGGCCTGGGCCTCGGTGATCTGTCCGCGGCGGCGCATCTCCTCGACCAGCGAGTGATCCTTGGTCAGCCGCTGGAGGATCCCGTCCCGCAGGCGGTAGGCCCGCGAATCGCCGACGTGCCCGATCACGACCGCTTCCGCCTCACCATCGACGGCGGCCGCGGTGATCGTCGTGCCCATGCCGGCCAGTGACGAGTCGGAATGCGCCTGATCGTGAATGGTCCGGTTGGCGAGCCCGATCGATTCCTGGAGCGCGATCTCGGGATCGCCGGCCGGCAGCCCGTTCTCGAACGCCTGCACCGCGGTCATCGAGGCGACCTCACCGGCCTGGGCGCCGCCCATGCCGTCGGCCACCACGAACAGCGGCTCCCTGACCAGGAACGAGTCCTCGTTCGCCTGGCGCTGGCGACCGGTGTCGGTCAATTCCGAATGTCGGGAAACCCGCAGCATCTAGATCTCGATCGGCTTTCTCATCAGATATCCATCTCGAAGCGGAAAGTCGTATCACCGATGGATATCGAGAATCCGTCGGCCAGTTCGTTTTCACCGACCAGCGGCCCGCCGTTGAGCAGGGTTCCGTTGGTCGAATTCATGTCTTCCACGAAGTATCGGTCACCGCGAGGGTAGACCCTGGCGTGAACGCCCGAGGCGTAACGGTCGTCGAAGCTGATGTCGGCGTCGCCGGAGCGGCCCAGGGTCGCCCCCCCGAACAGGTCGAATCGGGTTCCCGGGGTGAGGCTGTCGCTGCGTTCGACCACGAGCCATGCGTCCCGCGTGCCACCTCCGCCGCCGCCACCGAAGGCCGCCATGCTGGGACCGGCGTCCTGTTCACCGCGATTGCGCTGCAGATCCTTGCGGGCACTGCTCGCGATCCAGATCAGAAAGAGGTAGAGGACCGCGAGAAACCCGAACTTGAGGGCAACTGAAATCGGTTCGTAATCCACGTGCTCGCTGCGCCTACCGTTCCAGGCTGAACCGGAAAGTGGTTGTCCCGACCGTCACCTGGTCACCTTCGCGAAGCCGCGCGGTGCTCGCCCGCCGTCCGTTGACCTTGATCCCGTTGGTCGAACCAAGATCGGCGATCTCCCATTCGCCCCCGGGTCCCTGGCGCAGCTCGGCGTGGCGGCGGGAGACGTTCGGGTCGCGAAGCACGCACTCGACGTCGTCGGAGCGGCCGATCGTGGCGCGTGGTCCGTCGAGGACCTGGCGGCGTCCACCGGTTTCCACCACGGCGCGGGAAAGCATCGGGGCCGCGGGGGCCGGGCGGCCCTGTTCTTCTCTCGGCGGTGCCTTGTAGACCATCGTGTGACCTTCTTCGGCGGGAGCGGGCCGCTCACCTTCGCGCTGCGAGGCCTTGACCAGCCGGGCCTGGATCCCGAACTCGCCGAGCCGGAGGCGGTCGTCGGTGTTGAATTTCACCTCGGGACGGGTCAGCAGGTCGTATCCGCGACGGCGCGCGTGTTCGAGCAGGTACCCGGAAAGCTCCTGTTCCAGCGAACGTTCGTAGCCCTCGAGCTTCTCGCGGTCCTCGATCGAGAGATGGACCGTGTACTCGTTCGGCACATAGACCCGGGACACCGAGGCGGTCTTGTGCGAATCCATCTCCTTCGCCAGTTTCCGGGCGAGTTCCACAGGCTGGACCTCGGAGCTGAAAGCACGGCTGAACACACCCTCGACCAGTCCTTCGATCCGGGCCTCCAGGTTTCGGAACACACTCATCGCCCGCTCCCCGGAAGCGGGCTTTCAGTGTCAGTGGGCGTTTGGAACACGATCTGATCCTACGGGAGTAAAGGTCAGGGACCCGCCCGATCGCCCTTCGCGGCGAGATCTGGCCCGGCCGAGGATCGCTCCCAGGAAGACCGCTCCGGCGATCCAGACCGCCAGGGAAACGGCGAACGTCGAGTTGACCAGAGTCGGAAAGAGCAGGTCCGAGATCGCCGAACCGACCGAGTTCTGCCAGCCGTCCGCCGCCTGCGGGAATTTTCCGAACAGCAGCTTCTGTCCGGTCATCCCCTCGGCGAGCGCGGTGCAGGTGAGTCCCATGCCGGCGACGATCGCCCGGTTTCGCCAGTCCTCCGCCAATGCGGCGAGGATCGGCATGAAGGGGGCTAGTCCCAGGGTTCCGAGCAGTGGTCCGAGCGGGGCGAAGACCAGCGCACGGCCGCTTCCCCGGACGAAGATCGCGGGCAGGACGCCGACCAGGGCGACGACCAGTGCCGCACCCGGCATCGAGGCGATCACGGCGAGCCAGCCGGCGAGGCCGGCCGCGCCGAGCAGGAATCCGATCCTGGCGTTGATCAGGCCGAGCAGGGCGGAGACCAATGCGATCAGTCCGACGGAGGCGATGTCGGCCTCGCCGGTGACGATCATTCCGGTCGCGACCATGCCCCCGATCGCGGCCGCGGCGGCGATCCGGCCCGCGTCGAAATCGGAATCGGCGAAGGCGAAGGTCGAGCGCTCACGTTCCTCGGCCGCCGGAACCGTGTCGTCGAGCAGCTCGAGAGAGCGTTCCAACTCGATCCCGAGAGTCTCGATCTCCGGCCGGTACTCGGGCTCGCGATCGAGACAGGCGTCGACGACGTCGCTGAGTGCGGCCGGCAGATCGGGCCTCATCTCGGCCATCGGCGGGAGGTCCCGGTCGAGTGCCCGAACGGTCGCGCTCGGGGTGGTCTTCCTTCTGGGATTGTCACCGGTCCATGCCTCGTAGAGGGTGAGGGCCAGAGAGTAGACGTCGCCGGAGGGCCCGACGGGCAGCCCCTCGGCCTGTTCGGGGGCCATGTAGGAAAGTGTGCCGAGCACGTCGCCGGTGTTGGTCAGATCGTCGCCGTCGGTGAGGCGGGCGACCCCGAAGTCCATGAGTTTCGCCCCTCCTTCGCGGAACGGAGAGATCAGGTTCGCGGGTTTCAGGTCCCGGTGGACGACGCCGCGTGAGTGCGCGTGATCGAGCGCTTCGCAGATGTCGGCACCGATCTCCGCAACCTCACGGTCGCTGAGCAGATCCTGGTCGATGAGCTCTCGAACTGTCTCGCCTTCGACCAGTTCCGACACCAGGAAGGCCCGGCCGCCCTCGCGGCCGAACTCGTGGTGGGCGAACTCGAAAAGCGTGACGATTCCGGGATGGTTGAGCCGGGCGGCGGCCTGTGCCTCGCGCTGGATCCTGGGACCTGACTCGGGACCGGTCTCGATCACCTTGACGGCGACGTCCCGTTCCAGTCTGAGATCCCAGGCCCGATACACGGTGCCGAATCCGCCGGCTCCGAGGCGATCGATCAGTTCGAATCGTTGTAGTACGGTGGTGCCAATCATCTGTCGAGATGCGTTCGGCACCGATGGCTCTGACCCTTCGCCTGGGCGGCAAATGGCACCCAGGTCGCGAGAACCCGCAAATTGCGGGTGAAGGGAATAGATTGACGGTCCCGAAAGACCTCTCTGTGGTCAGTTCTGGCCACTCCCTCTATGGATTTCCCAGACCCAAACTCAGAACCAGACAGTCCCGAGCCCTTCTCCACACGCGAGCGCCCTTCGCGTACCCAGCGGCCGCGGCGTTCCCGCGCGGCCGGCGGATCGGGCGGAGGCCCCAGGCAACAGCTGATGGCCCGCCGCGCCGTGGCGCTCGGCGTCGGGCTTGTCGTGCTGATCCTGCTGGTGTTCGGGGCCAAGGGCTGCCTTGACGCGCGCAAGAACCGTTCGCTCGAGGACTACGCGAGCAGCGTCACCCAGATCGTGGACGAGACCAACTCTCTGAGCAAGTCTTTCTTCGGATTGCTCGAGGATCCCCAGGACCTGGGCGTGCCGGACTACGTCAGCGAGGTCGAGTCCGACCGCAGCGCGATGGACGGATTCCTGAGCCGGGTGGAGAAGCTCGACACCCCGGGCGACATGAAGGCGGCCCAGAGCAACCTGCTCCTGACCTACCAACTGCGCGCCGGAGCGATGAACATCATCGCCGAGCGCATGCCGACGGCCACCGGCAACGAGGGCAAGAAGGCAGCGATCAACGCGATCGCCAAGCAGATGGAGGTCCTCGCGGCTTCCGACATCCTTTACAACCAGGTGGTCCGTCACCAGATCGACAACACGATCGAGAGCAACGGAGCCAGTGCCCCGGCGATGCCGAAGAGCACCTTCGTCCCGGACGTGGCCTTCTGGGTGGATTCGGAGAACATCACCAGTTCCCTCGGAAAGATCAGCGGCGCCACCAGCACCGATGCCGCGACCGACGGCAAGACGCACGGAACGGGACTCGACACGGCCACCATCGGCGCGACCACACTTGATGCCGCCGCGCCGGTCACCATTCCCGCCGGCACCGATCCCGCCGTGGTCGTGTCGGTCACCAATCAGGGAGACGCCGACGAGTCGGACATCGAGGTGTCGGTATCTGTCGATGGCGGCACGCCGATCACCAGCACGATCGATTCGCTGGCCGCCGGAGAGACCGGCCAGGCCACCGTTCAGATCACACCCACGCCGACCGGCGAAGTCACGCTCGATGTAGCGGTGGCCGGAGTCGATGGCGAGCAGATCCTCGAGAACAACGAGGCGTCCTACCAAGTCATCTTCCCGTAGGCCGTCGTGCGCATCGCCTATCTAGGCCCCGCCGGCACTTTCAGCGAGGATGCGCTGCGGCAGAGCGGATTCGCCCCGGAGGGATTCACGCCGGTGCCCTGCGACACGATCCCGGCCGTGATCGAAGCCATCGGGCGCGGATCGGCGGATCGGGCCCTGGCTCCGATCGAGAACTCGATCGAGGGTTCGGTGCGGGGAACACTCGACGGGCTGGTCGAGCAGGCGGACGTGATCGCGATCGGCGGGGAGTACGACCATCAGATCCGTTCCGCCCTGATCAGCCGCCGGCCGATCGAGCTGGACAGGATCGCCGCGGTGATATCTCATCCTCAGCCGCTGGCTCAATGTGCCCGTTTCCTGCGTGACGAGTTGCCTCAGGCCGAGTTGAAGGTGGCGACGAGTACGAGCGCGGCCGCGCTCGAGGTCAGCCGGAGCGATCTGGCGCTCGCCGCACTGGCACCGGCCGCGGCCGCGGCCATCTACGACTGCGAGATCCTGCGGGAGGGCATCGAGGACGAGCCCGGGAACGTGACCCGGTTCGTGTGGCTCCTCCCGAGGGGGGCGGACTCCACCGCCGATCTCCGGACGGGCCCGGACGGACCCTGGAAGACGACCCTGGTCTTCTCCGAGCTGGGTGCGGACCATCCCGGAGCACTGGTCGACGCGCTGCTGGAATTCTCGAAGCGCGAGATCAATCTGGCCCGCATCGAGTCGAGGCCGCTTCGCCGGGAGCTGGGGCGCTACCGGTTCTTCATCGACGTCGAGGGCAGGGATTCCGACGCCGGGGTGGCCGAGGCGATCTCCGGCCTGAGGGACAAGGCCGAGTCGGTGAGGATCCTGGGCTCCTACCCGGGATCACCCACCGACTCGAAACCTGCCTGACGCCTATTCCTCTTCCGCGGCCTCGGCCTCGGAGTCGCCGGCATCACCGGCGAGTTCGGCTTCATCGCTCTCGGCGACCAGCTCGTCGGCCACTTCCGGGGTGACGGCGTCCTCGAAGCCGTCCTGCGGGGAGAGTTCATCCTGCTCCACGCCCTCTTCCTCCCGGTCCACCGGGGAGGCCGATTCGACGACCAGTGCGACGGCGCTGATGTGATCGCCTTCGCGAACGTTCATGGCCTTGACACCCTGGGTCGCGCGGCCCGTCTTGCGGATCCCGGCGACCGTGGTCCGCTGGACCATGCCGTTCTCGGTGATGAAGAGCAGCTCCTGGTGTTCCCGCACGATCAGGGCGCCGGCGAGGCCGCCCTTGACCTCGGTCAGCTTGGCGGTGAGAACGCCCTTGGTGCCGCGGTTCTTCACCGGGTACTCGGAGACGTCGGTCCGCTTGCCGAATCCGTTCTCGGTCACGACCAGCAGCTCGGAATCGTCACGGGCGACCGCCAGGGCGAGCACGCGATTGTCCTTCTGGCTCACGTTCATGCCGCGAACACCACTGGTGCCGCGTCCCATCGGGCGGGCCTGATCTTCGTTGAAGCGCGAGGCGTGACCGGACTTGGAGACCATCAGCAGGTCGTCCTCGCCCGAGGTCAGCTGAACGCCGACCAGCTCGTCACCCTCGCGGATCTTGATCGCGATGATGCCGTCCGCTTCGATCCGGGTGTTGTAGTCCATGAACTCGGTCTTCTTGATCTGACCGTCGGCGGTGGCGAACACGAGGTACTTGTTCTCCTTGAAATCCCGGGTGGGGATGACGTCCATGATCTCTTCGCCCTCGCGCAGCGGCAGCAGGTTGACCAGCGCGCTTCCGCGAGCGGTGCGTGCGCCTTCCGGCAGTTCGTAGACCTTCTTGCGATAGACCTTGCCGAAGTTGCTGAAGAAGAGCAGGAAGTCATGCGTCGAGCAGATCCGCAGATGCTCGATGTAGTCGCCTTCCTTCAGGTTCATCCCGGTGACTCCGACGCCGCCGCGATGCTGCTGGCGATACGAATCGGGTGAGATCCGCTTGACGTAGCCGGACTTGGTCAGGGAGATCACCATCTGCTGTTCGGCGATCGTGTCTTCGACGTTCACGTCACCGCCGAAGGGCTGGATCTCGGTGCGGCGATCGTCGCCGTACTTCTCTGTGATCTCCAGCAGCTCTTCCTTGACGATCGCGTAGACACGATTCTCGTCTCCGAGAATGGCCCGCAGTTCCCCGATCAGCTCCATCAGCTCGGCGTGCTCTTCCCGGATCTTGTCCGACTCGAGTGCGGTCAGGCGCTGAAGCCGCATGTCGAGGATCGCCTGGGCCTGTTCGCGGCTCAGCTCGAACTGGTCCATGAGGCCGTCCCGGGCGACATCGGCGTCGGCCGAGCCCCGGATCAGGGCGATGACCGCGTCGAGGTTGTCCAGCGCGATCAGCAGACCTTCGAGAATGTGGGCCCTGGCCTCGGCGCGGCGCAGCTTGAACTGCGTGCGACGGGTCACCACCTCGCGCTGATGCTCGACGTAGTGCTTGATCATGTCTCGCAGGCCGAGCGTCCGGGGGACGCCTTCGACCAGCGAGACCATGTTCATGCCGAACGAGGTCTGGAGCTGCGTCTTCTTGAAGAGGTTGTTGAGGACGACGTTCGGCACCGCGCCGCGCTTCAGTTCGATCACGACCCGCATGCCGGTGCGGTCGGTCTCGTCGCGCAGATCCGAGATTCCCTCGAGCTTCTTGTCACGGACCAGGCCAGCGATCTTGACGATGAAGCCGGAATCGCCGCCCTTCTTCACGGTGAACGGAAGTTCGGTGACGATCAGGGCGTCCTTGCCGCCCTTGAGCGGCTCCGAGTGAACCCTTCCGCGAACACGGACGCTGCCGCGGCCGGTGGCGTACGCCTCACGGATGTTGCTCGGGTCCATGATGCCGCCGCCCGGGAAGTCCGGGCCCTTGACGTGTTCCATCAGCCCTTCGAGGCCGATCTCGCGATCGTCGATGTAGGCGGCCACCGCGCCCACCACTTCCCGCAGATTGTGCGGCGGGATGTTGGTCGCCATTCCGACCGCGATTCCGGAAGCGCCGTTGACCAGCAGGTTCGGGAAACGCGAGGGAAGGACGGTGGGTTCACGCTGCGACTCGTCGTAGTTCGGTCCGAACTCGACCGTGTCGGAATCGATGTCGCGGAGCATCTCCGTCGCCAGGCGGGTGAGCCTGGCTTCGGTGTACCGCATGGCGGCCGCCGCGTCGTCATCGATCGATCCGAAGTTCCCCTGGCCGTCGGCGAGGGGGTAGCGCAGGGAGAAATCCTGCGCCATGCGGACCAGGGTGTCGTAGATCGAGGCGTCGCCATGGGGGTGGTACTTGCCCATGACTTCACCGACGATCGTCGCGCTCTTGCGGTAGGGACGGTTCGGCTGAAGGCCGAGGTCGTGCATCGCGTAGAGCACGCGGCGATGGACGGGCTTCAGTCCGTCGCGGACGTCGGGCAGGGCCCGGCCGACGATCACGCTCATCGCGTAGTCGATGTAGGACGAGCGCATCTCGAGTTCGAGCTCGCGCTCCTCGATATGGCCGGTCAGTGCTTCAAGTGCCATCAGAGGACCATCCGGTTCGTGTTGCGTGTTTCAGGCGAATCAGACATCGATGTTGCTCGCCTCCTTGGCGTAGGTCTCGATGAAGTCGCGCCGGGGGGAGACCTGGTCGCCCATCAGCATCGAGAAGATCTGGTCGGCGGCGGTGGCGTCCTCGAGCGTGACTCGCTGCAGGGTCCGGCTGGCCGGATCCATGGTCGTTTCACGCAGCTGGTCGGCGTTCATCTCGCCGAGGCCCTTGAACCGGGTCAGCTGGACGCCGTGCTTGGCCAGGTCGAGCACGGCCCGGTGGAGATCGGTGAAACCGTGTGCCTCTTCCATCCGGTCCTTCAGGGTCACCTTGAACGGCGGGCGGCCGAATCCCTTCAGCAGCTGCGCGTGGACGTCGGCGAACCGCCGGTACTCGATGCCCTCGAAGAGACGGGCCGGCAGGGTGTGGTTTCGCGCCAGTCCAGACTTCTGGTGGATCGCCTTGACCACCGTGTCCTCTCCCGCCTTGGAGATGATCTCGGTGGCGAAGATGTCCTCCGCGGTATCGGGAGCGTCGAGCACCTTGCGAACCTCGTCGATCGTGATGACCGCCTCGTCGAGCAGCTTCGACTCCGCGACGAACCGGATCACGTCGTTCCCGAAATCGCTCTGCAGAGCCGTTGACCAGCCTTCGTACTCCTTGGAGAGGCGGTTGTAGCGCTGCCAGCGATCCTTGGTCAGCTTGAGCGACTTGCCTTCGGAATCGGTGACCTCGAACTCCTCGAGCCGGTCCCGCAGGAGCATCTCCTCGAGCTCGGATTCCTTGTCGAGGTAGGTCTCCTGGTTGCCGCGCTTCACCTTGTACAGCGGCGGCTTGGCGATGTACACGAATCCGGCGTCGATCAGCGGCTGCATCTGCCTGTAGAGGAAGGTCAGGATCAGGGTGCGGATGTGGGCACCGTCGACATCGGCGTCGGTCGCCATGATGATCTTGTGGTACCTGGCCTCCTCGAGGTTGAACTCATCGTGGATGCCGGTGCCGATCGCGGTGATCATCGCCTGGATCTCGTTGTTCGCCAGCACCTTGTCGATCCGGCTCTTCTCGACGTTGAGGATCTTGCCGCGAAGCGGCAGGACGGCCTGGGTCGATCGATCGCGCGCCTGCTTGGCCGAACCGCCGGCCGAGTCGCCCTCGACCACGAACATCTCGGCATGCTGCGGATCGCGCACGGTGCAGTCGGCCAGCTTGCCCGGAAGGGTCGAGTTCTCCAGCGCGGACTTGCGCCGGGTCAGATCGCGGGCCTTGCGGGCCGCCATCCGGGCCCGGGAGGCTTCGACCGCCTTGGTGATGATGCGACGGGCCTCGCCCGGATTCTCTTCCAGGAACTCGGCGAGCTTGCGATTGACAGTCTCTTCGACCAGACCGCGAATCTCCTGGTTGCCGAGCTTGGTCTTGGTCTGACCCTCGAACTGCGGATCGTGCAGCTTGACCGAGATCACCGCGGTCAGGCCTTCGCGAACATCCTCGCCGGCGAGGTTGTCGTCCTTTTCCTTGAGGATGCCCTTGCCGCGGGCGTAGGAGTTGAGGGTCCGGGTCAGAGCCGACCGGAATCCCGACATGTGGGTTCCGCCCTCGTGGGTGTTGATGTTGTTGGCGAAGCTGAAGATCGACTCCTGGTAGGAGCTGTTCCACTGCATCGCGACCTCGACCGATCCCTCGTCCTCGTCGCCCTCGAAGTAGACGACCTTTTCGTGCATCTCCTCTTTGTTCTCGTTGAGGTAACGGACGAAGTCCTCGATGCCGCCGTCGTACTTGAACGAGACGCTCTGGCCGTCGGCACGGCGATCGTCGAGTTCGATCGAGAGGCCACGGGTGAGGAAGGCGGTTTCGCGCAGGCGGTCGACCAGGGTCGTGAAGTCGTAGTCGACCTCTTCGAATATCTCGCTGTCCGCGAGGAAGGAGATCTCGGTGCCGTGTTCCTTGGTCGCTTCGCCCTTGACCAGGTCTCCCTGGGGACGGCCGCGCACATAGTCCTGATCCCAGAAGAATCCATCGGTCCGGATCTGCAGGTGGAGCTCCTCGGAAAGGGCGTTGACCACGGAGACACCGACCCCGTGCAGTCCACCGGAGACCTTGTATCCACCGCCGTCGCCGAACTTGCCGCCGGCGTGGAGCACGGTCAGAACGACCTCGGCAGCGGGACGCTGCTCCTTCTCCATGATGCCGACCGGGATGCCGCGGCCGTTGTCGGTGACGCTCACCCGGTTGTCGGGGTGAATGACCACGTTGACCGCGTCGCAGTGGCCGGCCAGAGCCTCGTCGACCGAGTTGTCGACGATCTCGTAGACGAGGTGGTGCAGTCCGCGGGGTCCGGTCGAACCGATGTACATGCCGGGACGCTTGCGAACCGCCTCGAGACCCTCGAGGACGGTGATGTCCTTGGCCCCGTATGAGGCGTCCGACTTGCTCGTGTTGTCAGCCAATTACTACCTTTCAGAAAACTGGTCAATGGCACCGGACGAACCCGCTCCGCACCCTCAGGAGCGAATTCCGGCGTACCCATGAATCGCCCCTAATGATACCAGTCACGTCCGGCCGGACCCTCGTGCCATTCAGTAAAAAGTCCTGCAAATGAGCACTTTTTGTTGAGTTACGGAAACTTGGGGGTCGGTTCAGGTCATCCGGAGGCCCGAAAACGCAGCAAATCGGGCGCTGGGCCGCTCATTTCGGACGTCAGTTTCCGCAGCAACTGCGGCCCCATCATTTCGAGTTCCTGGGCCCAGACGCTGTTCTCACATTCAACGGTTACGACTCCGTCTCGCTCGTCCGTCACTTCGGTGACGGCCGCGATCTGAGGACCGACAGCCTGCTTCCATACAGCCTGAATCTCGGCGAGCGGCGTCTTGGGGGCGATCGTCTCCAAGACTCGTTCGAGCGCATCCGAGATCGGTTTGGGTTCGGGGCTCCGGCCACGATGATCACGCATCGTCCGGCTCCGCTTCGGGGCCCTCGACCCCGGCGATCGTCGTGAAGTCGATCTCCCTCAGATCGTCACGTTTGGGAATGAGGTCGGTCTCGGCCGCCGTGATCACACTCTGCCCGCCCTGGGAGAGCCTGGCCACCAGACGCTCGCGGCGTTCGCCGTCGAGCTCGCTCATTACATCGTCGAGCAGCATCAGCGGAGCCGGAGATCCTCCGGCGAGCAGCGCGCCGCGTTCGGCGAAAAGCAGCGTCAGAAGTCCCAGACGCTGCTGACCCTGCGAGCCGAAACGGCGAAGCTGGCGACCGTTGAAGTCCAGGCGGATCTCGTCATGATGTGGCCCCCAGGAGGTGCGTCCGAGACGGAGGTCGTTCTCGATTCTCTCCTGTAGACCGGCTCGCAGTTCATCAGGATCGGCGGAGGAACCCGGCCGATACTCGATCGAGCTTTCCCCGGCCAAACCCAGCTCAGCGGCTACCTCCGGAAACAGGTCGGCCAACTCCGCCACCGCTTCGGCACGCACCGCGGTGAGATCGGCGCCGGTCTCGGCTACCTGTTGATCCCAGGCGGGCAGCTGGCCGCGGTCCGCGACGCCATTCTGAATTCTGGCTATCAGCGCATTCCTCTGTGCGAGAGCACGGCCGAATTTTTTTCTGGATTCAGCCCTGGAAGGCCATCGGGCGCCGACATATGAATCCAGGTGAGCTCTTCTGACGGCGGGCGGACCCTTGACCAACTCGAGCCGATCCGGCGAGAAGACTGTGACCATCGGCCGGAAGGCCGCCGCTTCGGCCCGTTCGATGGCCGCGCCGTCCATGGTGAATCTGGACCCATCCGCACGGCTGGTGGCCGACATGAACTCATGGGCTATGCCACGGTCATCGTCGATCACCACACGGCACCGGGCATATGAGGATCCGAACGGAATCAGGTCCCGCTTGTCCCCGGTCCTGAACGAACGCCCGGTCAGACCGAAATAGATGGCCTCGACCAGGTTCGTCTTGCCGGCCCCATTCGGTCCGACGATGGCGGTGACCCGGGGATCCAGATCCAGATCGACCCCGTTCAGCGACCGCAGACTGTCGGCCGCGATCGAGGCCACTCTCATGGATTACTCGTTGAGTCGGATCGGCATGACGAGGTAACGGTAGTCATCGCCATCCACCGGCTGCAGCAGGCCGGGCCGAAGGGGGGAGATCAAGCGCAGGAGAACCTCATCGCCCGAGATCGCTTCGATCCCGTCGCGGAAGAACTCATGGTTGAACCCGATCGACAGCTCTTCTCCCTCGAAGTTGGCCGGGAGTTTCTCTTCGGCATCACCCAGGTCGGGGGTGTCGGCCGAGATCGTGATCTCTCCCGGCGTGAGGGTGACCTTGAGTGGCCGGTTCTTCTGGGCCATCTGACTGACTCGCTTGACCGACTCGAGCAGCTCGGTCCGCGGAAGACGGATGTCGTGCTCGTAGGTCTCGGGAAAAAGCTGCTGGTACTTGGGAAACTGGCCATCGACCGTAGTGGTCGAGAGGACCGCTCCGTCGACCACGAAGATCACGACGCGATCCGTGACCGTGAGCTTGATCGACTCATCTTCGCTGGATGAGAGCAGACGGGACAGCTCCTTCAGAGCCTGAGCCGGAATGTTCTTGTCCAGTTCCACCGAGACCGGCTCTCTCAGCGTGGTCTGTTTCACCGCCAGCCGGTACGAGTCGGTGGCGACCATGGTCATCTCGTTGCCGGAGGCGAGTACCTGAACGCTGGTCAAGACCGGACGCATGTCATCCCGGGAAGCGGCCCGGGCGACCAGATCGATCGTCGAGAGCAGTGAATCCCGCGAAAGGGAGATGGTCTGCTCACCGGGTTCGGGCAACGGGGGAAAGTCATCGCCGGCAAGCGTGCGGATGTGAAAGTTGGAGCTGCCCGATCGAATCGCGACGTCCCGCTCGGCCTGGCGGTACTCGAACCCGACCTGGCCGGAACCGAGCAGTCTGGAGATGTCGGAGAAAAGACGTCCCGGAAGCAGGACCTTGCCGTCTCCTTCGATCACGCCCTCGACATGAACCGGAACCCGGAGGCTCAGGTTGCCGTTGGTCGAGCTGAAAGAGAGGCGCCCCTCCTCAGAGGTGACGAGGATGCCACCGAGCGCGGGGGTTCCTCCACCGGTGGCGATGGTGCGGGCGACAAGGGCGAGCTTGCCGGAGAGTTCTGCATTCTTGATTGAGAACTTCAATTGCTAATACCTCTATTGATTAGGTAGGTCTGTGGAAGGTATGGGAAAACGACCACAAACCCGGTTGCGATCAAGTTTGCGCTGTGGACTGAGTGTGGAGTCGATGGGATTGTGGCAAGTGATCCGGCGCCAGAATGGCGATCAGCCTGAGAGATCATCACGGCTGTGGATAGCCGCGCGCAAACTGTCCACAGCCTTGGTGACCTCGGCATCACTCGATATCTGGGATTCGATGCGGGTGATCGAATTGAGCACGGTCGAGTGATCACGATCGCCGTAGAGGGCACCGATCTGCGGTAGAGACAGATTGGTCATCTCACGAGTGAGGAAGATCGCGACGTGGCGGGCTGTAGCGGTGTTCTGGTCTCGCTTGCGTGAGGCGAGAGTTTCGGCGTCGGTTCGGTAGTAGTCGGCGGTGATGTCGCGGATGCGCTCCGGGGTCACCGGGCCGGAATCGGATTTCTGGCCCGGGAAGATGCGCCCGATCAGGTCGGCGCTGAGGGGAGTGGACATCAGCGAAGCCTCGGCGATGGTGCGGGTGAGGGCGCCGTGAAGCTGCCGGAGATTCGTCTCGACTCGGGTCGCGAGCAGGGTCAACGCCTCCTGGTCGGTTATCTCGAGGCCGGCCTCGGTCACCAGATGACGGAGAACGGTCAGTCGGGTCGCGAGGTTCGGGGACTCTAGGGGAACGGTGAGTCCCCATTCGAACCGGTCGCTGAGGCGATCGGCGAGGGTGGATATCTCGGTCGGCATGCGATCGGCGGAGAGGACTATCTGGCTGCCGGATTCGTGGAGGACGTTGAAGGTGTGGAAGAACTCCTCCTCGGTGGCCTGCTTGCCGGCGATGAACTGGATGTCATCGATGAGGAGAACGTCGATATCGCGATACCGGCGCTTGAATTGGTCTATGCCGTCAGCCTTCAGGGAGTTGACGAACTCGGCGGTGAAGGACTCGGCATTGGTGTAGAGGACCCGGAGTTCGGGCACGTTCTGCTGAAGGTAGTTGGCGATGGCGCCGAGCAGGTGGGTCTTTCCGAGGCCGGGTTCGCCGTGGAGGAAGAGGGGGTTGTAGGCCTCGGACGGTGCTTCGGCGACGGCGAGGGCCGCGGCGTGGGCGAGATGGTTTCCGGGTCCGATCACGAAGCGGTCGAACACATGGGTCGGGTTCGGCCCGGGTGAGGGAGCGACGCCGTTGGTCGGGGACGTGTCCGGTGAGAGTTCGGCGAACGAGATTTCGGTGATGCCGGGGTCGACCACCGCGACGGCGCGGAGGATCATCGACGAGTAGCGGCGCTCGACCCAGGTCTTGACGGAGTCGGGAGCGGAAAGGTGAAGGGTGTCGGCCCTGATCGCGACCGGATTGATCGGCGCCAGCCACATCCGGTAGGTGGCCTCGGGAAGACTGGCGGAGAGCTGCCTCCTCACCTCGGCCCAGACCTTGCCCAAAGCCGGTTCGATATCGAGGGATATCGGCTTGGCAGTGGGGTTTTTAGCGTTTATGGCTACGGTCATTTGGGCGAGATGCACAGATATGGGCGCTCCGGGAAGCGCTGGCCGCCGACCATACAACCGAGACCGATGCGGTTGGGTGCTCGCCCCGCAAATCGCGGAGAAAAGTTCTTCGGTGGACAATTTCCGCGGCGGGACCGTATACTGCTCCGTCCGATGAAGCGTACGTACCAGCCAAAAAAGCGCAAGCGAGCAAAGACCCACGGTTTCCGTGTCCGAATGAGCACCAAGGGCGGGCGAGATGTAATCCGCCGCCGCCGGCGCAAGGGCCGTAAGCGCCTCGCCGTCTGACCATGTCGGGCACCGGCGCGGGTTCTCCCAAGCGCCGACGACTCTCCCGCAGCGGAGATTTCAAGCGGGTCTATAAGGAAGGGTCGTCAAAGGCGACCCGTCACCTCGTTCTGTACCGGTTCGAGCGGGGTCAGAACGACCCGGAGGAGATCCGGCTGGGCGTGTCGGTTTCGAAGAAGCTCGGAGACGCGGTCAGCCGAAACCGGGTGAAGCGCGTCCTGAAGGAAGCTTTCTGGTCACGCGTGGATCCTGAGGAGTGCGACCAGGACTTCGTCTTGGTGGCGAGACCGAGCGTCGGTGAGGTGATCGAGGAGGAAGGGCTGGCCGGGGCCCAGAGCTGTATCGACGAGGTACTGGCCCTCGACAAGACAAAGCGGGACAAGCGTTCCACGTGAAACGTTTCGCTCTGGCGCCAATCCATCTCTACCGGCGCTGGATATCGCCACTCCTGCCCAAGAGATGCAAGTACGAACCCAGCTGTTCCGTCTACGCCATCGAGGCCATAGAACGCTTCGGAGTTATTCGGGGTACAGTTCTCGCCTGCTGGCGCATCTTGCGCTGTAACCCCTTCAGCCACGGAGGCTTCGACCCCGTGAGAGACACCTTTACTTTCAAGGTCGGACCAATCGATCCGGCCGTTTACCACGGAGAGACCGAACCGCGTTGATGCCAATCGCCGTAAACACAGTTGCGAACATCCTTCAGCCACTCATCGATGTGGCGAACGGTGTTCTCTCTTTCTTCCACGATGATCTCGGACTGGCCTGGGGTGGATCGATCATCCTGCTCACGATCGTCACTCGTGCCCTGCTGATCCCCCTCACCTACAAGCAGCTGAAGGGAATGAGGGCGCTTCAGGCTTTCCAGCCACAGATCAAGGAACTGCAGGAGAAGTACAAGAACGATCGTCAGCGTCTCTCGCAGGAGATGATGAAGTTCTACCAGGAGAACAAGATCAATCCGCTGGCCTCCTGTATTCCGCTGCTGGCCCAGCTTCCGATCTTCATCACGCTCTTCTACACGCTCAAGGGACCGCTGCGGGAGGACATGTGCGGGCAGACCGCCGTGGCCTGCAGCCAGTTGACGATGGATCAGATCAATTCGAACCCGGCGATCCAATCTCTCTATCCGTTCGGCGAATCATTCCTCTTCATCCCGGACCTCACCGACAAGGCCACCGGCGGCGTGTTGATCGCCCTGATCGTGCTCTATGTCGGAACCCAGCTGATCTCCGGCCTGGTGACGGCCACCACGGGTGACCGCAATCAGCGCATCCTGATGATGGTCCTGCCCTTCATCTTCATCCCCTTCATCCTGTCCTTCCCGGCCGGCCTCATCCTCTACTGGATCACGACCAACGTCTGGACCTTCGGACAGCAGGTGGTGGTCAACAAGGTGATCCCGCCACCGGTGATCCCGACTCCGGAGATGGCGGCCGCCGCCAAGGCTCCGCCGCCACCCCCGCGGAAGAAGAAGCGCCGGCGCTAGTCGCCGGGATGGTTGGTCCGCGAGATTGCGGATCAACCATCTAGACTGAGCCCATGGAAGCGAGTGCGTGGCCAACCGAACCTGCTGAGCGGGTCCGACTCCTCGTCGAGCGTGTGATCGAGGAGCTGGAACTGGACGGAACCGTCGAGATCGTCGAAGACGATGACGTGATCACGGCCACGGTCCAGGGTGATGAGGACTACGGCCTGTTGATCGGCCGTCGGGGCCAGACGATCGATGCGCTTCAGCTGCTCTGCTTTCAGGCTGCCTTCCAGGGAATCCGCGAACGCAAGCGGGTCGTGCTCGACGCCGCGGGCTATCGCGCCCGCCGCGAAGAGGTGATTTCCGAACGGGCCGATCGAGCCGCGGAAAAGGCGATCACCTCCGGTGAGGAAGTCGAACTCGATCCGATGACCGCCCGTGAGCGCCGGATCGTCCATGAGCACCTGAAGGCCCGCACCGAGGTCGAGACTTTCAGCTCCGGCGATGAGCCGCAGCGCCGCGTGGTGGTCGCACCGCTCGTTTCCGAGTAGCGGTGGCGACCGACGAACGTCCCTGGCTGACCGGGGATCTGGTCCAGAGCCTCGAGCCGATGCTGACGATGCTGGTGGCGGAGCCGACCTCGCTCAGCTCGGTCACCAATCCGGATGAGGCCCGACGGGTTCACCTGGCGGATTCACTCTCCGGACTGGCTGTCGACGAAGTCAACTCCGCGACCCGTTGCGCGGACATAGGTTCCGGCGCCGGATTTCCCGGAATACCCCTTGCCAAGGCGAGACCGGAAGCCGAGTTCGTGCTGATCGATTCCGTGGGCAAGAAGGTCAGGTTCATCGATTCGGTCATCGACGAGCTCGCGATCGGCAACGCCCGTGCCGTCCACGCCCGCTCGGAGGAGTGGGCCAAGGGAGAGGGAGCCGAGGCATACGATCTGGTCACGGCGAGGGCGGTCGCTCCACTGGAAGCGCTGGCCGAGTTGGCGTCGCCGCTGCTCGAAGAAGGCGGATCCCTGGTCGCCTGGAAGGGCGAGCGGGAACTGGATGAGGAATCGAAACTGGCCACTCTGGAGGAAAGGCTCGCGATGCGCCTCGATCGAGTGGTCGCCGTCCGTCCCTACAGATCCAGCCGTGAGCGGAATCTGTACGTGGTCAAGAAGACGGGTCCGACGCCGGAAGGACTCCCGAGGCGTCCCGGAATGGTTCGCAAGAGACCACTTTCGGCTTGATATCCAGCACCTTTCGAGGGCGTAGCGAGTTTGAGCCGGGAGACATATAAGCTGGCGCGTCGAATGATCGAAAGAAATTTGAACACGTGGGGCTGATCTACGCGATCGCCAATCAGAAGGGCGGTGTCGGCAAGACGACGACCGCAGTGAACCTCGGAGCGGGCTTCGCCCGGCTCGGAAAGAAGGTTCTCGTCGTCGATCTCGACCAGCAGTGCAACGCTACCGTCGCGCTCGGCGGTGACAAGGACGGCCGGCCCTCCAGCTACGACGTGCTGGCCGGAGAGACGACGCTGGCCGAAGCGGCCCGTCCGGCCGGCCCGGACAATCTCTGGCTGGTGCCCGCGAGCCGAGATCTGGCCGGTGCCGTGGTCGAGCTGCCCCGCCTTGAGAACCCGAACTTCCGCCTGCGTGAACAGGTCGGCGATCTCGCCGATGATTTCGACATCACCCTGATCGATTGCCCGCCCGCGCTGGGGCCGGTCACCGTGAACGCCCTGGTCGCCTCCGACCGGGTGATCGTGCCCGTTCAAGCCGAATACCTGGCTCTCGAGGGGCTGGTCGAGTTCCTCGACACGCTCTCCACGGTCCGCCGGGAGATGAACCCGACCCTGGAGCTCGCCGGCGTCGTCGTCACGATGCACGATGAGCGCACGCGACTCGCCCAGGACGTCGAGCGTGAGCTCCGGGACCACTTCTCGGAGACCGTGTTCCGCAACGTGATTCCGCGTACCGTGAGAGTCGCCGAAGCCCCCAGCTACGGGATTCCGGTGACCGACTACGCGCCCAGTTCCAGAGGATCCGGCGCGTATCTCGCGCTGGCGGAGGAGGTGACGGCACGTGGCTGAAAGACGTGGAATGGGACGCGGACTCGGCGCGATCCTGCCCGAAAGCGCCACCGGGCCGGACATGCGGGAGCTGCCGGTCGATGTCATCAAGCCGAATCCGGGCCAGCCGCGCACCCGGTTCAAGGAAGAGGCACTTCAGTCGCTGGCCGACTCGATCTCGGCCAGCGGTGTCGTCCAGCCGCTGATCGTACGCTCAGTTAGTGGCGGAAGTTACGAGATCATCGCCGGAGAACGCCGCTGGCGGGCCGCTCAGATGGCCGGGGTAGCCAGGGTCCCTGTGGTCATCCGGGATTCGGACGAAGCGGACCGGCTCGAGGTCGCTCTGATCGAGAACATGGTCCGCGAAGACCTGAACCCGGTGGAAGAGGCGAAAGCCTGCGCCGCTCTGGTCGAGGATCTCGGATTGAGCAAGGAAGATCTCGGCAAGCGGGTCGGGCGAAGCCGCCCGCAGATCTCGAACCTGATCCGTCTGCTCGACCTGCCCGACGAAGTGCTTGGCATGCTCGAAGTCGGTGACCTCAGCGAAGGCCACGGCCGCGCGATCCTGCAGGTCCCGGAGCACGACGAGCGCCGCAGGCTGGGCAAGCAGGCCTTCGCGGAGGGCTGGTCGGTTCGCCAGACCGAGGCTCAGGCACGGGCCGCCGGAGAGAATTCCGCACCCAAGGCCAAGCGAGCGAATCTGTCGGCCGAAGAGCTCGAAGCGATCGCCGAGGTCACGGAGAGACTCGAGACCAAGCTCGACCATCAGGTCCGGATCAAGCCCCGCGGCAACGGCATCTCGGTGGAGATCCAGCTCGACTCTCTGGACCAGGCGATCGATCTGGCCGACCGCCTCGGTTGACGCCCGATCGTTCGGGGGCCGAGGCGGCGAGAGTGGGCGATCCTGGATTCGAACCAGGGACCTCGTCCTTATCAGAGACGCGCTCTAACCAACTGAGCTAATCGCCCGCAGCGAAGGCAGATTCTAGGGATTAGCCGCGAACGAGGCTGTCTCGCCCGTCTCGGAATGTTCAAGAAGAAGCAGCGACGGCCACCCACCTATAATCGCTGGTCCATGCGTGAGATGCAGATCTACGGCGTCAGTTTCGACATGGTCGGCAAACAGCCGATCGTCTTGCTGAAGACGACGGACGACAACCGCTTCCTGCCGATCTGGATCGGGCATCCGGAAGCCGCCGCGATCCTGATGAAGCTTCAGGGTGCGGACACGCCCCGTCCGATGACCCATGACCTCATGGTCGACATGCTCGACCAGGTGGAGACGAAATGCGAGCGCATCTCGATCACCGAACTGAGGGACAACACCTTCTACGCCTCGATCACGCTGTCGGTCGCCGGCACCGAGCTGGAGATAGATTCGCGCCCCTCCGACGCCCTGGCGCTCGCCGTCCGGGTCTCCGCCCCGATCTTCGTCGCCGAAGAGGTGATCGAAGAATCCTCGATCGAGTTCGATCAGGGAATCGAAGACAACGAGCAGGTCGTCGAGAAGTTCAAGGACTTCCTAGACGATGTCTCACCCGAAGATTTTCTTCAGGGTTCCTAGGAACCCTGAAAAATCAACAAGAGTCAGAATCGCTTCGCTGTGCGATCCCGACTTCGAGGTCGCGCCATGAATGGGCAAAAGTGCTGCGTCACAGGGCCAGATCGATGATTCGGGCGACCATCGCCTCGAACTCGACCCCGGCCGCTTCCGCCGCTTGGGGCAGCAATGAGGTCTCCGTCAGACCCGGGATCGCGTTGATCTCCAGGATCTGTGGGCCGTCGTCGCCGAGAATCAGGTCCACCCTTGAGAATCCGGAGCAGCCGAGCGCGTTGTAGGCGGCGAGCGCGACCCGGTTCACCTCGTCGGCGTCTTCGTCGCTCAGTTCGGCCGGGCAGACGAAACTGGCACCGCCGATCTCGTAGCGGGCCTCGAAGTCGTAGGCGTTGTTGTCGGTCGGGATCGCCTCGACGATAGGCAGGACCTGATCCCCGAGGACCGACACCGCGAGCTCGCGCCCGCTCACCCAGGTCTCCAGGATCGCCCGGTTGTCATAGCTGAGCGCGGTCATCAGAGCGCCCGGGATGTCCTCGGCTCTCGTCACCACCTTGACCCCGAGCGAGGATCCCTGTGAGGCCGGCTTGGCCACGAGGGGCAGTCCCACGGTGTCGACCGCGCGCTGGAAGCTGGAAGCGGCGCCGAAATCACGGATAGCCGCCTCGGAGTAGGTGACCCAATTCGGCGTGGGAAGGCCGTTCTCCCGCAGGATGTGCTTGGCGAGGCTCTTGTCCATGCAGCGCTGGCAGGCCGCCACTCCCGGACCGGTGTGGGGGATGTCGAGCAGATCGAGCAGGGCCTGCACGGTTCCGTCCTCACCTTCGGTCCCGTGCAGGGCGATGAAGGCGACATCCGGCCGGATCCCTTCCAGCTTCGCGACCAGGTCGGGGCCGAGGTCGAGTACCTCGACCTCGTGGCCGATGTCCGACAATGCCTCGGCGACCCTGGCCCCGGATCGCAGCGATACGCCCCGTTCCAGGGAGCGACCGCCCTGCAGCAGCGCGACCTTCATCGCTCTTCCTCCGGATCTTCGGGTCTGGGTGGGAGCCGCATCTCGTCCGTTCCGGTCATCGTCTCGTAAAGGGCGAGATGCTCGCGGGCGACCTTTCCGATGCGGCGGATCCCTTCGATGATCTCGTCCTCCTTCACTCCCGAGAAGTTGAGGCGCATCGAGCTGGCACCCCGGCCGTCGACGTAGGCGCCGGTTCCGGGAACGAAGGCGACACCCTTGGTCAATGCCTTGGCGAGCAGGTCCTCGGTGTCGATCACGTCGGGCAGGGTCGCCCAGACGAACAGGCCGCCCTCGGGCTTGGTCCAGGTGGTTCCGTGGGGGAAATACTCGGACATCGCGCCGACCATCGCGTCGCGCCGGTTCCGGTAGATCGCGACGAGATCGTCCACGTACTCCCGCCAGCGGTCCTTCTTGAAGTACTCGCCGGCGAAATCCTGGGTGAGGGTGGAGGTGCAGAGGTCGGATGCCGCCTTGCCGAGCACGACCTTTTCGCGGATCGGCGTAGGCGAGACTATCCAGCCGATGCGCAGTCCGGCCGAGAGGATCTTCGAGAAGGTGCCGAGATACACGACGTAATTGCCCCCATCGAGGCTGTAGAGCGTCGGCAGCGGATCACCTTCGTAGCGGAGCAGGCCGTAGGGATTGTCTTCGACCACGAGGATCTCGTGTTCGCGGGCTAGGGCGACCAGCCGGTGGCGCCGCTCGAGCGAAAGGGTCGCTCCACCCGGGTTCTGGAAGGTCGGCACCGAGTAGATGAACTTCGGCTTGCGGCCCTTGGCGGCGAGCTCGGCGAGGGTCTGTTCGAGGATGTCGATCTTCATCCCGTCCGAGTCGCATTCGATCTGGATGATGTCGGCCTCGTACGAGCAGAAAGTCGGGATCGCGCCGGGGTACGTCGGTGCGTCGCAGATCAGCGCGTCGCCCGGATCGATCAGCACCTTGGTGATCAGATCGATCGCCTGCTGGCCACCGGTGGTCACGGTGACATCCATCGGATCGATCCGCATGTCCTCGGCCGCCATGACCTTCGCGATCTGTTCGCGAACCAGGTCTATGCCCTCGGTCGGGCCGTACTGCAGAACCTCGGCCACAGAGGTCTTCGCGATCCGATCCATCTCCGCGGCGAAAGCCTCCGGCGGGAAAGTCGAAGTGTCGGGCAGCCCTCCGGCAAGGGAGATCACCTCGGGTCGGGCCGTGATCGCCATCATGTCCCGCATCGCCGAAGACCGCATCACCCTGGTCCGTTTCGCGAACAGGGAAGCGTAGCGCTCGAGGTCTTTCGACCGGGTCTGGGGACGTCGGGGAGGTGGTGGAGCCGCCATCGTTCTATTCTCCCGGTATCAGCGCTTTCGAAACAATCTGCCTCGCCGCCGGGATAGGTATTGCCATCGGCATGATCGCCGGCACCACCGGACTCGAAGGATCGGCCCGTGGCCGCATGACCGTGCTCGCCGCGATCATCGGACTGGTCTTCGGTTACCTGATCGCGTCGGTTTTCGACGGATCGAGTCTTCCCGGAGCGCTCAGCGGCGGCCTCTTCGCCGGCTTCGCCTGCGTGGTGGTCAGCGGGGTGATCGCCGGAGCGACCCGGCGCGGCGGCACGGCGGCGCTCGCCTTCCTCACCGTGTTCGCAGCGGTGATCGTGGCCGGAATCTCGGTCCTCTTCCCATATTTCGCGATTCTCCCCGCCGCCGGCCTGATCTGGCTGGCGATCGGCCGGCGCAAACGGGCCGACCGCAAGCACGCCGGGTTGCGCGTTCTGCGCTAGATGAAAAAGAAGTTCGTACTTGCGTATGTCGATTCCCTGAGAACCGACATGCTCAAACAGGCGATCGACGAGGGGCGGGCACCGACCTTCGGGCGTCTCGTGAAACGCGGGGTGCTGGTCGAGAACTGCGTCTCATCCTTTCCGTCGGTCACCCCGGTCGCGTCGGCGGAGATGGTCACCGGGGTCGCGGCCGACCGGCACTGGATCAGCGGCATGAACTGGTACCACCGGGTCGAGCAGCGCTACGTCGAGTACGGCTCGTCGCTCGAGGCCTCACGGGCCTTCGGACTCTTCCGCTCCCTTCACGACCTGGTCTACAACATGAACATGGCCCACCTGAACCCGGGGATCGAAACGATCTTCGAGACGCTCGACGATCAGGGACGGCGCACCGCCTCGACCCCGTTTCTGATCTATCGCGGACGGCATCGGCACGACGTCACGCTGCAGGGACTCACCGGCAAGGCGATCGAGTCCGGCCTGCTGAAGTTCGACTACGGGACCTGGGGGCCGAAGGAACTGTTCTACGGAGATCTCTATGCCTCGATGCCGACCCCGTGCAAGCCGAGTTCGATTCCGGGCAAGCGGGACTCGTACTCGGCCTGTTGCGCCTCCGAGCTCGTTTCACGGAACAAGTTCGATTTCTTGCTGCTCTCTTTCCCGGACAACGACAACTACTCGCACAAGCATGGTCCCGCGGCGTCGGTGAACTCGATCGAGCAGGCGGACATCTGCATGGCGGAGGTGATCCGGGCGGCCGGCGGCATGGATGGTTTTCTCACCGATCACGCCCTGATCCTGCTGGCCGATCATGCCCACACCGATGTCGAGAAGCCGCTGGAGCTGATCAGGGGAATGGCCGAGAAGTGGCATGTTCTGCGGCCTTCCGAGGATCGGCCCGATCAGGCCGAGATCGCGGTCAGCCCGACCTCGAGGGCGGCCCACATCTATCTGCTTCAGGAGCAGGACAATCCGGTCCGGCACGAACGGGTCAGGAAGCAGGCCGCCTCGATCGAGGGTGTCGAGCTCGTCTGCTGGCTGGAACACACCGACGGATCACCGCTGGTGCGCATCAGTCCCGGGCTGGGTGGAGCGACCGATCTGGTCACGGTTGTCGAGCGGGAAGGGAAGCGGATCTCGTTCCGACCGGCGGAAAAGTCGAAAAAGACCGACGAATTCGGCGAGCTCGTCACCGACCGCCGTGGAAACAGCTGGGAGATCAGCGGCAACACCGAAGCGCTCGAAGCTTCGGTCGAAGCCGGAAGGATCGAAACCCCGGTCTTCCCCGACGCCCTCGGCCGCCTCCACTCAGCACTTCACGCACCCCACGCGGGAGACGTCCTGATCTCGGCAACCCTGGGCTACGAATGCATCGATTGGGGAGGGGCCGCCCATGTGGGAGGCGGAAGTCACGGCTCGTTGCGCCGCGAAGATTCCGAAGGACCCCTGCTGTTCGTCAACTGCGGACCCGAGTCGCCAGACGAGCGTCAACAATGGGCCCTGAAGGACGTAGTCCCAGTGATCAGAGAGCATTTCGAGAGTCCCTGACAGGGTGGAGACGATTTCCTCCCGCTCAGGGAGGAAATCGTCTCCACCCTCGCTCGTGAACCTTCGGGTTTGCCGGTTTCGGTGGTGGGCTCAGACTTGATGTAGAAAAGGCTCGATCGAGTCAGCCAACCCAGCCGGGTTGATCTCGATCGCGGCACCCATCACCCAGACGTCCTCGGTGGCCGACTCGAACCGCACCGGCATCTCGGTGCGCATCCGTTCGATCGCCTGTTCCTTCTTCACCCCGAGCACACTGTCGCGGGCTCCGGTCATGCCGACGTCGGAGATGAATGCGGTCCCGCCGGGCAGGACCCTGCCGTCGGCGGTCGGCACATGGGTGTGGGTGCCGCAGACAGCCGCGACCCGACCGTCCAGATACCAGCCCAGGGCGACCTTTTCGGAGGTCACCTCGGCGTGGAAATCGACGAAGATCGCGTCGCATCTGCCGTCCAGCTCGGTCAGCAGCGTGTCGGCCTCGTCGAAGGGAGAGCGAGCGGCCCGCAGGCCGACCGTGCCGCTGAGGTTGACGATCGCGATCCGCATGTCATCTGCCCCGGCCTCGACGATCACGTGGCCCTTGCCCGGATTGGCCTTGCGGTAGTTGGCGGGCCGGATGACCCGGTCGGCGCTGTCCAGGAAGGCGTAGGCATCGCGGTGCCGGTAGGCGTGGTTGCCGAGCGTGATCACGTCGGCGCCGTTGTCGAAGATGTTGCGGGCGGTCTTCTCGGTGATGCCCATCCCGCCGGCGGAGTTCTCACCGTTGACCACGGTCAGGTCCGGTTCGAAACGCTGCTTCAGCCCGGGCATGGCGGCGGCCAGACCGCGGCGTCCCGGACTTCCGACCACATCACCGACGAAGAGCAGTTTCACCTGACCGACCCTACCGACACTCAGTTCATCGACCGGATCGCGTACGGTTCTCGGCCAATGGCTGACGGCACGTCAAGGAAGGCACTGTCCGCGAACGGGATCGTGAAACGCTTCGGCGAGCGAGAGGCGCTGCGCGGAATCGGGTTCGAGGCGCATCCCGGAGAGGTGGTCGCGGTGATCGGGCCGAACGGTGCCGGCAAGACCACGCTGCTCACGATTCTCGCCGGGATCGCCGAACCGGATGCGGGCGCGGTCGAGACCAGCGGCGGCGGTGTCGGCTGGGTGCCACAGCAGGCGGCGCTCTACCGGCGGCTGACGGTTTCCGAGAACCTGCTGCTCTTCGCCCGGCTTCAGGGCCACGACGATCCGGCCGCTCGGGTCGAGCAGATGCTCGAACTGACCGGGCTCGGGGTGCGCCGCGACGATCAGGTCGGCAGCCTTTCCGGCGGCAACCAGCAGCGCATCAACATCGCGATCGGGCTGATGGCGAATCCTTCGGTCCTGCTCCTGGACGAGCCGAGCGTCGGGCTCGATCCCGCCCAGAGGGCGCGGCTCTGGCAGTTCATCCTCGGTCTGGTGGCCGATGGCACCGCGGTCGTGTTCTCCACCCACGACATCCAGGAAGCCGAGCGGTACGCGGAGCGCATCTTCGTCGTAGCCGACGGCGGCGGCGTCTTCAACGGGACCGCGACCGAGTTGCGCGACGCGGTCGGATCGGCGAACGGATCGGACTTCGATCTGGAGACCTCCTTCCTGGCCTTTCTCAAGAAGGAAGGGCACTGACGATGCGCTGGCTGCTGCTGAAAGATCTGCAGATCCTGCGCCGATCGCCACTGCAGCTGGCGCTGCTGGTGATCTATCCGATCGCGATCGCGCTGCTGGTCGGGTTCGCCCTGACCCGTGGACCGGAGCAATCGACCGTGGCTCTCTACAACGCGATGCCCGCCGGATCGACTCTCGGCTTCGGGGGCGAGGAGCTGAACGGCGACGAGATCAAGAAGCAGCTCTGCGACCGGGTCGACTGCATCGAGGCGGACAGCACCGATCAGGCCTCGGATCTGGTCGAGTCGGGAGAGGCGACCGCGGCCGTGGTCGTACCCGAGGACCTCGGCGACAAGATCGCCTCACTCGCCTCGCTGAATCCGCAGCGGCCCGAGATCGAGGTGATCGTCAACGGATCGAGTGCGGTCGAGAACGAGATCGTCGACGACCGGATCGAGGCGATGCTCGCCGAAGCGAACCAGTTGATCGCCCAGCGGCTGGCCGAGGGCGCCCGCGAGTACCTCGACCTGATCCTCGACGGCGGCGAGTTCAGCCTGCTCGGCCAGGACATCTCCGTCCTCGGCCTGAAGAACAGCGAGAAGGTGCTGACCGAGGTTCGCCAGAAGGTGAACGATCCCGCGGATCGCGCGAAGCTCGACCAGGCGATCCGGTTCGCCAGTCTGGCCACCGACAATCTCGACCTGGCCGGCCCGATCCTCACCGCGATCTCCGAGCCGGTGGTGGCCAACAAGACCGAGGTGGGTGACGAGGCGCCGAGTCTCGACACGTTCGCGATCGCGGTGACCGCCGCCTTCGCCCTGATGTTCGTGACGGTTCTCCTGGTGGCCGGTTCTCTGGCCCTCGAGAAGGAGGAGAACGCGTTCACCAGATTGACCGCCGGTCTGGTCAGCCGGGGCCAGATCCTCGCGGGCAAGGTCGGTCTGGGCACGATCGTCGGCCTCGCCGTGGTGGTGATCCTGCTCGCGGGACTTTCGGTCTTCGTTTCGATCCAGTGGAGCCGGGCACCGGTCTGGCTGCTCTCGAGTCTGCTGGGGGCGGCCGCTTTCGCCGCCGTCGGAGCCGCTCTGGGGGCGGCCACCCGTGAAGTGCGGGCGGCGACCCTGGCCGCGGTGATGATCTGCCTGCCGTTCGCCCTGCTCTCGCTCATCCCCGACGATGCGGTCGGCCCGGCGATCGAGACCGTGATCAGCGTGGTCACGGCCGCCTTCCCCTTCCGGCCGGCGCTGGACGCGCTCACCGGTGGCCTGGAGCTGTCCGGACCTTCGGTCTGGCTGCCGATGGTCCACCTGCTGATTCTCGTCGCGGTCTACTCCGGGTTCGCCCGGATCGCACTTCGCCGCTTTTAGCCTTCAGGGGTTTCGGGCGCGGCCTGTGTCGGGGGATCCCTAGACTGAATCGGTATGAGTTTTCCAGCGACGCGCCTGCGGCGACTTCGTCGGACCCCGGCCCTGCGTGGCCTGGTCCGTGAGACTCACCTGTCGCCGAGTGACCTGATCCAGCCTTTGTTCGTGACCGCCGGGACCGGGGTGCGGGAGGAGATAGGGGCGATGCCCGGAGTCTCGCGATTCTCGATCTCCGAGCTGGTCGAGGAGGCCGGGGCTGTCCGGGAGGCCGGAGTTCCCGCCGTGCTGCTCTTTGGCATCCCCGGAGAGAAGGACGAGGTGGGATCCGGAGCCTACGACGAGGAGGGGATCGTCCAGATGGCGATCCGCGCCCTGAAGGAGGCCCATCCCGATCTCGTGGTGATCACCGATGTCTGTCTCTGTGAATACACCTCGCATGGTCAGTGCGGGTTCGTGCGCGAAGGCGAGGTGGACAACGATGTCACTGTGGAGCTGCTCGCGAAGACCGCGATCTCACATGCCGAAGCCGGGGCCGACATCGTGGCGCCCAGCGACATGATGGACGGACGAATCGGCTCGATCCGGTATCAGCTGGACGAGGAGGGACACCCGAACGTCGCGATCATCTCCTATGCCGCCAAGTATTCGTCGGCTTTCTATGGTCCGTTCAGGGAGGCGGCCGACTCGGCGCCTTCGTTCGGAGATCGCCACGGGTACCAGATGGATCCCGCCAACGGGGACGAAGCGATCCGGGAGGCGAACCTGGACCTCGAGGAGGGCGCCGACGCGCTCATGATCAAGCCCGCAAGCCACTATCTCGACATTGTGCGGCGGGTCAAGGACGAGACCGGCGCACCGGTGGCGGCCTACCAGGTGTCCGGTGAGTACTCGATGCTGAAAGCGGCCGGAGCCAACGGATGGATCGACGAACGCCGGGCCGCGACCGAGGCGCTGATCTCGATGAGACGGGCCGGCGCGGATTTCATTGTGACCTACTACGCCAAGGAGGCAGCCCTGTGGCTGGCCTGAGCAGATCCGCGCCGTCGGCGCCGAAGCTGAAGATCCGTTCTCGCAAGGACGGGGCGGCGATCGCGCTGGACGACGTCGACAAGCGACTGATGAACGTCCTGCAATCCGGTTTCCCGCTGGTTCGTGAGCCTTTCTCCGCGATGGCCGGTGAAACCGGGATTTCCCTCAGTGAAACGCTCGAGCGCACCAATCGCCTGCTCGACAACCGGATCATCCGGGAGATCACGCCGATCTTCGACACCCGTGCTCTCGGGTACAGCTCGATGCTGGTCGCGGCCAAGGTCGATTCGGAGAATCCGCAGCGGGCCGCGGCCGTGGTTAACGCCCATCCGGGGGTTTCACACAACTATCTGCGCAACCACGAGTTCAATCTCTGGTTCACGATCGCGACCCCGCCCGATTCCCGGCTGGGCCTCGAGGGATCGCTCGAGGCGCTGATGAAGGAGGCGGGCGCCGAATCGATGCGCCAGCTGCCGACCCTGACCCTTTTCAAGATCAACATGAATCTCGAGATGGAAGGTGACACCGAGGCGCTCTCCAAGACCGCCGAGGCGGTGCCGCCGCGTGAGATCGAGGCTCAGCCCTATGACGACCGGGACATCGCGGTGGTCAAGGCACTGCAGGGTCCGATGGCCGCGATTCCCCGTCCCTACGACGAGGCCGCCGAAGAGGTGGGCATGCCGGTCGGCGAATTCCTGACGCATCTCGAGGGCATGAAGGACCGGCACCTGCTCCGGCGGGTCGCGGCGATCCTCTATCACCGCAGGGCCGGATTCTCGGCCAACGGCATGGGTGTCTGGAAGGTTCCGGAGGAGGACATCATCAGCACCGGCCGTCGCATGGCTTCCTTCCGCGGCGTTTCCCACTGCTACCAACGGCCGACCTACGAGGATTGGCCCTACAGCGTCTTCACCATGGCTCACGGCCGCTCGAAGGAGGAGTGCGACTCCATCCTCGACTCGATCGCCGCCGAGTGCGGCATGGGTCCCGACGATCGGGCCACGCTCTACTCGTCGACGGAATACAAGAAGATCCGCCTGCGGTATTTCACCGACGACTACCGCATGTGGGAAGAGGCTCATGGCGCCTGAGGTGCCGTCCTCGGGTGGAGAGTTCCCGACAGACTCAGAACTCTTCGAACGGGCCCGCCGAGTCCTGCCGGGGGGAGTCAACAGCCCGGTCCGGGCGATGCGGCAGATCGGTCGCGAGCCTGTTTTTCTGGCCAGTGGCGAAGGATGCCGGGTGACCGACCGTGAAGGGCGCGTCTACATCGACTGGATCTCCTCGTGGGGCCCACTGATTCTGGGCCATGCCGATCCCGCGGTGATCGCGGCGGTCACGGCCGCCGCCGCCCGGGGGACGACTTTCGGCGCCGCGACCGAAGGGGAGGTCGAGCTCGCCGAGGAGATCGCCGGCCGGATGCCGTCAGTCGAGATGATCCGGATGACCAGCTCCGGCACCGAGGCCGCGATGAGCGCGTCCCGGCTCGCCCGCGCGGTCACCGGCCGCGAGGTCCTCGTGAAGTTCTCCGGCGCCTACCACGGACATTCCGATGGCCTGCTCGCCGATGCTGGATCCGGGGTCGCCACCCTGGCCGTGCCTTCGGGACCCGGAGTGCCGGCGGCCCAGGCGGCCGGCACCGTGGTCATCCCGTGGAACGACCGGGAGGCGGCCGCCGACGCTCTGCGCAAGCATGAGGTCGCGGCGATCCTGGTCGAGCCGATCGCCGCGAACATGGGCCTGGTTCCACCGGAGGACGGGTTTCTCGAGTTCCTGCGTGAGCGGACCTCGGCCGCGGGATCGCTGCTGATCTTCGATGAGGTGATCACCGGCTTCCGGGTGGCCCGCGGCGGCGCCCAGGAGCTCTACGGCATCGAACCCGACCTGACGGTGATGGGCAAGATTGTCGGCGGCGGACTGCCCGCAGCCGCATTCGGCGGTCCGCGTGAATACATGGAACGGATCGCCCCGGCCGGCGACGTCTACCAGGCCGGCACGCTCTCGGGAAATCCCCTTGCCGTGGCGGCGGGCCTGGCCACGCTCGAGCAGCTGAACGCCGGAGCCTACGAACGTCTCGGCCGACTGACCGACCGGCTCACCGAGGGTCTGGAGAAGATCGCCTCGGGCCGCCCGCTCCAGGTCGCCTCGGCGCCCGGGCTGGTCACGCTCTTCTTCCGGGACGCGCCGGTGCGAAACTTCGCCGACGCAATGAATACCGACCTTGACGCCCACGCCCGTTTCTGCCGCCTGATGCTCGATCGGGGCATCTACCTTCCGCCAGCCCAGTTCGAGGCCTGGTTCGTGTCCCTGGCACACGATGAGGCGGCCATAGACGAAACCCTGGAAGCCGCCAGGCTTTCCCTGGACGAGATTCCATGAGCCGAACAGACCCCGGCGATGCCCTGCGGACGCTGAGAGAGCGGATCGCTCTCGAAGGCGAGCCGCTTTCCGGCCATCTGACCGAGTCCCTGGACCGGCCGGCCTTCGGTGAACTGGCCGCGGCCGGTCCCCGGACCTCGGCCGCGCCCTCCGAGTACGCGTTCGTGGTCGAGGCCGTCCGCGAGGGCTATCTCTGTCACTACGGAACCTCGAGACTCCTCAGCGGGCCCGACCCGGACCTCGCCCTTCTCGCCGGTGACCTGTTCTACGCGATCGGCATCAACGGATTGTCGCGACTCGACGATCCTGAATCCGTAGGAATCTTGTCGGATTTGATCCGAGTCGCCGCGGAGCTCCGGGCCGAGGATGAGACCGAAATGGCCGAGGCTTTGTGGCTCGCCCAACTTTTGGCTCTGGCATGCGGAAGCAGCCCCGAACTTTCGGGATTGATCGCGGCCGTGGAACGACGAGAAAACAGATCGCTCGAAGGTTTGAAAGAGTGGTCGGAGAACACGGCTGAAACCAACGGTCTGGGGCGAGCGTTCCTAGTGGCGCACAACGCAATAGACTTCCGGCCCACCAACCTCTAGAGACTTGTCCGACTCGCAAAACAAAAACCTCTCCGCGGAGGATCGTCCCCGCACGAAGCTCCCAGAAGCCCAGCCTCGAAGCTACTTCGAGGGTGAGTCCCTGACCCGACGCAAAGTCTTCACCGTGGCCAGCCAGGCCGTCGGTGGAATCGCCGGCGCCGCCGTCGTGCTGCCGGTCGTCGGATTCGCACTCGCTCCCGTCTTCACCAGACCGAAGGAGCGGTGGGAATCAGTCGGCAAGGTCGAGGACTTCGGTCCCGAGACCTACCGCCAGGTCGTCTTCACCGAGATCACCGGAATCGGTGAAGCCGGGAAGACCACGGCCTACGTGCGCCAGGGATCCGAAAAGTACGACGAGGATCCCTCCGAGTACATCGCGATCTCGACCCGCTGTGCCCACCTCGGCTGTCCGGTCCGCTTCGTCCAGGCCGCCGCGAACTTCATCTGCCCCTGCCACGGTGGCGTCTACGACTTCGAAGGCAAGCGCATCGGCGGACCGCCGGTTCGTCCGCTTGACCGTTTTCAGACCCGCGTCAAGAGCGGGCACGTCGAGCTCGGTCCGCGATACAGCGTGACCAACCAGCTCAAGGCCGTGCGCGTTCGTGACCCCGGGGAGTTCACCGGCGGTATCTGGGAGTTCCTGTACCCGCCTCGTCCCACCACCTTCCCGCCCCCGTGATCGATAGACAATGAAGCTGCCATTCCCCTCAAAGAAGTCGAAGCAGGCCGACCCGGCCATCGACGAATCCGCAACGGCCGAGCCCAAGCTCAGCCGCAGTGAGAAGCTGGCCAAGCACAAGGAGCTGGCCACCCACCACGGCACCGAAGGCGCGATCGACGTCGCCGGCTGGGTCGACTCACGGACCAACGCCTCCGGGATCTACACGGCGCTCGCCGCCCGCAAGGTCCCCAAGGGCACGAACTGGTTCTACACACTGGGTTCGGCGACGATGTTCATCTTCGCGATGCAGGCGATCACCGGCGTGTTCCTCTCGATGTACTACACGCCGTCGGCCACCCAGGCCTACGCCTCGATCACGCACATGACCAACGAGGTGTTCCTCGGAGAGTTCGTGCGCGGTCTCCACAAGTGGGGCGCCAGCCTCATGATCATCCTGATCTTCCTGCACATGGCGCGCACCTTCTTCTTCGGTGCCTACAAGTACCCGCGTGAGCTCAACTGGGTGATCGGCGTCGTACTGCTGATCCTGACCATGGTCATGGGTCTCACCGGATACCTGCTGCCCTTCGACCAGAGGTCCTTCTGGGCGACGATCGTGGCCAACAACATCACCGCGTCCGGCCCCGTGGTCGGCCCCTATCTGGCGGACTTCCTCAGAGCCGGCCCCGACTTCAGCGCCACCACTCTGTCCCGTTTCTATGCCCTGCACATGATGGTCGTGCCCGGGCTGATCGGCGCCCTGATCGGCGCTCACCTGTTCCTCGTCGTCAAGCTCGGCACGACGGCCCCGCCGTGGATCCGGGCGGACCGTCCGAAGAACGCCCAGCGCACCGAGATGGTCGCGGCCGGCATGGCTTCCGCCGATGCCGAAGAGGTGCCCGTGGCCGCCGCCGGTGTGGCGGCGGAAGCTCCGGCCGAGACCGAGGCGGAGGCTCCCGCCGACACCGAAGCCCCGGCTGATGCGCAGACCGATACCGACACCGATTCCGGAGAGGAGGCCTCCTCGTGAACGCACGTGAAAAGGAGGACTACCTCCGCGAGTACGAGCAGCTGAAGAAGAAGGGCAAGCCGTTCTTCCCGTACGCGATCATGAAGGACTCGGTGATGTTCCTCGTGGTCGCCGCGGTCCTGATCACGATGTCGCTGGTCATGGGTGCGGAACAGGGTCCGAAGGCCGACCCGACCACCACCACCTACACCCCGCGTCCCGAGTGGTACTTCTTCTTCCTGTTCGAGCTGCTGCGCGTGATCAAGCCGCCGGCCTTCACGCCGATCGCGACCGTCGGCGTGCCGACCATCTGCATGGTCCTGCTCCTGCTCCTGCCGTTCTACGACCGGGGTCCCGAACGGATTCCGTGGAAGCGGCCGATCGCCAGCATCACCGGCATCATGATCATCATCGCGATGGCCTACCTGACCTACCTCGGTGCCTCGAGCGGATCCCCGACCGAGATCGAACTCGAGACGAATCCGAAGTACGAGGCCGGCAAGCAGATCGTCGCCCAGTCGGGCTGTCTCGCCTGTCACTCGATCGGCGAGAACGGCGCCCACGGCGGTCTCGGACCGGATCTCACCGACATCGGTTCGAAGGTCCCCCGTTCGGCGATCAAGCGATCGGTTGAAATCGGGCCGGGCATCATGCCCTCCTTCCGTGGTCTCGGCGAGAAGGACCTAAACGAAGTGGCCGATTACCTGGCCTCTCTCGACTAGGACCTCTTCATGAGCGAGACGCCTCCCCAGAGAGGCGACGAGCAGTTCAGCGGTCAGGTCAACTCGATGTTCGACCGGATCAGCGGTGTGTACGACCGCATGAACAGCGTGATGACCGCGGGTCTCGACCAGACCTGGCGTGAGCGCGCCGCCGACCGGGTCCGTCTCGAGCCCGGCCAGAAAGCCCTCGATCTCTGCTGCGGAACCGGCGATCTGGCCCTGGCCCTGGCGGAACGGGTAGGCAGCGAGGGCAGCGTCACGGGTGCCGACTTCTCCCGTCCGATGCTGGAGCTGGCCGGCAAGAAAGCCGCCGCGGAAGGAGCGGACCAGGTCATCTTCGAATGGGCCGACGCACTTGACCTTCCCTACGAAGACGAGAGCTTCGACGCGGTCACGATCTCCTTCGGGGCCCGCAATCTGGCTGATCTTCCGAAAGGACTTTCCGAAATGCACCGGGTGCTGAAGCCCGGGGGGCGCCTCGCGATCCTCGAGATCACCCAGCCCCGCCGCCAGCCGCTCGCGACCTTCTTCGGTATCTGGTTCGACCGGGTAGTGCCGGTGCTCGGCAAACTGGCCGGCGATTCTTCGGCCTACACCTACCTCCCGGAATCGGTTCGCAGTTTTCCCGATGCCGAAACGCTCGGTGAGCGGCTCGACCAGGCCGGATTCCGCCATGTTCGCTGGACGCTCATGGCGGGCAGCATCATCGCGCTTCACTCTGGAGTTAAGTGAGTGAGGAGCGCTCAGCGCCCGAGCCGGTAACGGCGGTAATCGATGCGGCCGGCGCCTGGCTGCCACAGGGCCTGGAGATGGTCGAAGCGGGTCTGACCGCCGCTGTCGATCATGATGGTGCCCTCTCGGAGGACGCCGTGACCACCCTGAAGGCCGGCGGCAAGAGGATGCGGCCGATGCTCGTCCTGCTCTGCGCCGGCCCGGACGGAGGCGACGCGGCGGTTCGCGCCGGGATCGCGGTCGAACTGGTTCACATGGCGAGCCTGGTCCACGACGACGTGCTTGACCGGGCGCCCCTCCGCCGCGGCATGCCGACCGTGTACGCACGTTCCGGAAGGGGAGCGGCCACCTCGGTCGGGGACCAGCTCTTCGCCACCGCCTTCCGGGTCCTGGTCGACGGCGGTGATCACGAAGCGGTGGCGGAACTCAGCCGGACCGCGGTCGACCTGGCGCGAGGAGAATTGATGCAGCGCCGGGGTGCGTTCAACCTCCGGCTCGAAGAATCCGAGTACTTCGAGCGCTGCGGACTGAAGACAGGCCGGCTCTTCGAAGCGGCCTGTGTGCTCGGCCGATCCACGGTGGAACCCGGCCAGGCCGGCGTGATCTCACTCTTCGGCCACCGGATCGGACTCGCGTTCCAGATGCTGGACGACGTTCTGGATATCGCGGGGCCGCCATCCCGCACCGGCAAGGCGCGAGGCACCGACCTGCTCGACGGCACCGTGACCCTGCCGCTGATAGTCGCCGCGGCGATCGAGCCGGCCCTGCTCGAAAGCGACCTGCACCGGCTCGACGAGGCGTCGGCCGAAGTTCTCTGCGACCGGATCGCGGCCACCGGTGCCCTCAATCAGGTCCGCGAACGGGCGATGGGAATGATCGACGAAGCGAAGGCCGGGCTCGCTTCGGCCGGACTTGATTCCGAACAGAGGCAGCTGCTCGAACTGATCGCCGACGGGGTCGTCCTCCGCTACAGCTGAGACGAAGGGCGATCTCAGGCCCAGTTCTGGAATACTCCCCGGCCATGGTGCTCAGCGACCATACGATCCGGGAAGAGATCGAAAAGGAACGGATCCTGATCGATCCCTTCGAGCCGGACCTGATCCAGCCGTCGAGCGTCGATCTGCGGGTCGACTCCAGCTATCGGGTCTTCAACAACTCGCGCTACCCGTTCATCGACGTGCGCAAGCCGATGGAAGACCTCACCACCTTGGTCAAGCCCGAGGAGGGCGAACCCTTCATCCTCCATCCCGGTGAGTTCGTTCTCGGCCAGACACTCGAACGGGTGACCCTGCCGAACGATCTGGTCGCACGACTCGAAGGCAAGAGCTCGCTCGGGCGGCTCGGCCTGCTGATCCACTCCACCGCGGGCTTCGTCGACGCCGGCTTCTCCGGCAACCTCACCCTCGAGCTTTCCAACGTCGCCAACCTGCCGATCACGATCTACCACGGAATGCCGATCGGGCAACTTTCCTTCATGAGAATGGACCGGGCTGTGGACAGCCCCTACGGAAGCGAACTCAACGGTTCGAAGTACCAAGGCCAGGCCGAACCGACCGCTTCCCGCTACTACCTCAACTTCAAGGACTGATCCACGGCCGAGATGGCCGCGTAGGTACCATCAACTTGTGATTCCCAACATCGGCCCTCTGGAAATAGCGATCGTTCTGATCATCGCCCTGATCGTCTTCGGGCCCAAGCGCCTGCCCGAACTCGGCAAGTCGCTGGGCAAAGGCATCAACGAGTTCCGCGAAGGTGTCAGCAAGATCGGGGACGACGACAAGGACGAAGACGATGACGACGACGAGTTCGACACCGAGCCCGCCGCCCTCACCCCACCGCCGGGCGACGAGCCCGAGGTCACAGAGATCGTCAACGACGACACCCCCGCGAATGATGTGGAAGCCAAGCCCGCCGAAGAAGCCGAGCCAGTCGAGTCTGAGGTAGTCCCCGAGCGGCAAGACTGAGGTTCCCGGTTTGGCCAAGCTGAAGCCGGTAAAGCATGACGAGCAACTGAGTCTCGTCGATCATCTGGACGAACTCCGGTCGCGGATCATCTTCACGCTGATCGCGGTCACCCTGATCTTCGCGGTCTGCTTCTGGAAAAGCGACCTGATCCTCGACATCGCCTCGGCACCCCTGCCCGAAGCCAACCAGGCGCTGATCGTGCTGGCCCCGACCGAGGCGTTCATGACCTCGGTCACCGTCAGCGCCTACGCCGCGCTCATCATCTCGGCACCCTTGATCAGCTACCAGCTGTTCGCCTACATCCTCCCCGCCTTCTCACCCCGTGAGCGCCGCGCGATCATGCCACTGCTGATCGCGATCCCGATGCTGTTCATCCTCGGCGTCGTCTTCGCCTACTTCGTGATCCTGCCGGCCGCGATCAACTTCCTGCTCAGCTTCAACGGCGACCAATTCAACACCGAGCTGCGGGCCCGCGAGTACTACTCGTTCTTCTCCACCACATGCCTCGCCGGCGGCATCGTGTTTCAGGTTCCGATCGTGATCCTGGCGCTCGTGAAACTGCGGATCGTCACGGTCAAACAGCTGCGGACCAACCGCAGATACGCCTACCTGATCATCGCCGTACTGGCCGCCGCACTGCCCGGAGTCGACCCGCTTTCGATGCTGATCGAGATGGTTCCGCTCCTTCTCCTGTACGAGTTGAGTATCTTCCTCGCTCGGGGCATTGGCGTCAAGAAGGTGCCGGAAAGCGAAGAGCCCACCATCGAGGAGCTTTAGAAGTGGCTGAAGAACCAGAACAGAGAATGCTGTTTGACCTGCGTGGCCGGCGCAAGCGCGTGATCCAGGTGATCTACGTGCTGCTCGCCCTGATCATGGTGGCCAGCCTCGTCGTGATCGGACTGCCGGGCGGCATCAGCCCGTTCAACAGCGGCAGCAACATCGTCGGTGAGGACGCGGCCGAACTGAGCATCAAGCGGGCCGAGAACCTTCAGACCAAGCTCAAGGCCAACCCGAACAACGAGACCCTCCAGACCGAACTCGTGCGCGCCCGCATCGCGGCCGGAGGAAACCTGTTCGAACAGGATGACGAGACCGGACAGCTTCTGATCACCGACAAGGCGACCGAACAGTACGAACTGGCGGCGACCGCCTGGGATCAGTACCTCAAGGAACACGGGAAAAACCCCGATCCTCAGCTGGCACAGGTCGTCACCGGTGCCCTCTACCAGCTCGCCAACGGCTCCAGCGTGGCCCAGTTCGAAAACAACATCGCCGCCGCCGCGGCGGCCCAGGAGATCGTGGTCAAGGCCGCCGAGAAGGAAGCGAAGACAAGCGAAGCGGCACCACCCGTCGCCCAGCTCGCCAGTCTCGCCGAACTTCAGTTCCTGGCCCAGAACAACGAAGCCGCCGAAGCCTCGGCCAAAAAAGCCGTGGCGCTCGCCGACAAGTCAGAACGCAACCAGCTCGAAGCTCAGATCAAATCGTTCAGGCAGAGCGGTGAGCAGGTCGCCAAGCAGCTGAAGGCCGCCAAGAAGCAGGCCAAGCAGGACGGTGGCAAGTCCCTCCAGGATCCGGCCGGCACGCTCGGAACCCAGGACGCCCTGCCGGCGGGACAGGCCCAGCCGTAAGCAGACGTTTCAAAGCCGGTCAATCTATACTTTCCCGCAAGGCGCCCGAAAGCTTTCGAGCGCCACTCACGGGCCGTTAGCTCAGTTGGTAGAGCAGGAGACTCTTAATCTCAAGGTCGAAGGTTCGAATCCTTCACGGCCCACTTACGTATGTTCCGCCTCATGGCTTCTTTGCCTTTGGGCGGGCAGCCCGCCGGAACCGCCAGCCCGCGCCTGACTTCGTCGACGGCCGGAATGGCCCACTCAGGTACCGGAGTACGATCGTGGGACATTCCGGCCTTTACTCCTCGTCAGCCACGGGCTGGCGGCCCCGGCGAACCACCCGCTCGGTTTGTGGAATTGGCTTGACTTGATGCTCGTGGATCCCGTTGATCTCAGCGGTTTGGTGGCTTTGTCCCATAAACCCTATGTTTGCGGGGTTGGTTCTGTTTCTGTATGCTGCTCGGCAACATGACTTGTGTGATGGCCGTCACCGGCCGTCGCCTCGTTTGCACAGGGAACAAAACTTGGCCGTAGGGGCCACGACTCTAGGGAGACACAGAATGAGGGAGACGACCGGCCGTTCGCGCCGTGTTTCAACCAAGCTCAAGGCAGCCTTCGTTGCGCTGCTCGCCATCTTCGCGGTGACCGCCGCCGGCGCCACCAGCGCCCAGGCCGCCGACAAGCTGGACATCACCTTCAACGACGGCTGGATCAAGATCCCCGCCCTCGAAGCCGCGGGACTCGAGCCGATTCACGCTCTCGATCCTGCCGATCCGAACAGCCTCGAAGTCACCATGACCGGCGATCTCGACACCGCCGCCGGCACCTTCACCTCGAAGGCCTCCGACTTCAGCTTCCCCTCGCAGTCGTTCGAGGTGACGCCGGGCAACAACATCACCCTGAATATCTCGGCCAACGCCGATTTCACCGGAAACTACGTCCCGTCCTCGGGAGCGTTCTCGGCCAACCTGCCGCTCAAGCTCGTCGTCGACGGCCCCGGATTCGGAGTCAAGTGCGAACTGAAGCCGCTGACCATTCCGCTCAGCTCCTCCGGTGCCGCGATCGACTTCGGCTCGGTCGGCGATCCGCCCAGCCCGTCCAACCCGAAGGCCGGCGCTCCGTTCGCCGCGCCGAGCAACGCCGGTGCCGTCAACGGATCCTGGACCAACGTCACGGCCGCCAACAACGTGTTCGGAATTCCGGCCTACGACAAGGACGCGGCCGAGATGACCACCGACTGCAAGAACCTGATCGGGGCCTTCACCGGCGGTGACCCGAACGCCAGCTTCGACGGCTCGCTCTGGCTCGGTGGCACCTCCAAGGTCACCCACATCGACGACCCGGTCTGCACCCCGCCCCAGGTCGGCACACCGCCGAACTGCGAGAACCCGGTCACCCCGTTCGCGGTGAGCAAGGTCGCGGTCACCCCGGGCAAGGCATCGGTCAAGGCCGGCAAGTCGGTCAAGCTGAAGGTCGCGGTCACCAACTCCGGTGGCACCGCCGGTTCGGCCACCGTCGCCCTGAAGTCGACCAACAAGAAGGTCACCCTTCCGAAGTCGGTCAAGGTCTCAGTCGCCGCCGGCAAGACCGCGATCAAGACGATCGTCGTCAAGGTGAACAAGAAGGCCAAGGGCAAGGCGACCATCACCGCCAAGTCCGGGTCGAAGAGCGGCAAGTCCGTCCTGACCATCAAGAAGGCCAAGAAGAAGTAGCAGGGACCCGGCAGTACCAGGGAGACAACGACGGCCGGCCCTCGATCGAGGGCCGGCCTTGGAGGAATAAATGAATACCGCAGTCAGTTCTTCAAGTCACAAGGGAGTGACGAGAGGCCGCGCCGCGATCGCGGCGCTTCTCGCCATCTGTGCGCTCGGCATGGCATGGAGCGTCTCGGGGGCGAAGGCCGCCCAGGGCGATCCGTTTCAGGTCGACTTCAACTACGTGGGACTCAACGTCGAAGCCGGCCCGGCCGAGCTCAACGAGATGGTGCTCGACCCGACCACCGAAGACTCCGAGGGCAACCTGCTCGGGGCCCTCGAGATGCGGGGCGTCTACGACGACAATGCAGGCAACTTCACCTTGCCGAAGGCGACCGGACTCGAGTTCCCCGACGCCAAGCTCGAGATCGAGGGTGCCGAGATCACCGGCAAGCTGGGCCTCGTCGAAGACGCCAAGGGCAACTACAACTCATCCACCGGAGTGATGACGCTCACCCCGAAGATCTCGCTCACGCTCGGTACGCCGAACGTCAGGGACTTCCCGCCGGATCTGCTCGCGATCGTCGGTGGCATGCTGCCGCCCGGCAGCGCCCCGTATCCGCTGGCCTGCGAGTTCTCCCCGCTGGCCGTGAGTCTCTCCACCGCCAACAAGTGGCCCTCGCCCGGCACCACCTTCGCCAACCCGGCGGAACCGCTGCCGAGTGAAGGAGCTGTGTCCGGCGCCTGGACCACCAAGCCGAAGGTCAAGGTGATCGAAGGCGGAACGATGTGCACGCTGATCGGTTCGCTGATCAAGCCCGTCGGAGGACTCTGGATGGCGAACTCCGCCACCGCGTTCTCGGGCATGCCGCCGGCCACCGGCCCGAAGCCGCCCGCCGATGTTTGCCTGCCGACCGAGACCGGCACTCCGCCCGACTGCAAGCCCAAGGAGATCAAGTGCGATCCGCCGCAGACCGGCATCAAGCCGAACTGCATCGATCCGCCGGACGAGAAGTCAGCCGAGATCACCAAGGTCGCGATCACACCCGCCAAGGGCACGATCAAGGCCGGCAAGTCGCTGAAGATCAAGGTCAAGGTCACCAACACCGGTGATCTGAAGTCCGGCCCGATCAAGGTCGCGCTGAAGTCGACCAACAAGCAGGTCACCCTGCCGAAGACGATCACCGTCGACGTCGCCGCCGGAGCCACCGCCACCAAGACCGTCACGGTCAAGGCGGGCAAGAAGGCCAAGGGCAAGGCCACCATCTCGGCCAAGTACGGCAGCAAGAGCGGCAAGTCCGTTCTCACCGTCAAGAAAGCCAAGAAGGCCAAGAAGTAGGTTCCCGGAACCGGCTTCTTCAGAACCGAAACAAAAAGCCCCGGCAGAGATGCCGGGGCTTTTTGTTTGCCTGGAGTGGCGAGGGCCGGGATCGAACCGGCGACACCACGATTTTCAGTCGTGTGCTCTACCAACTGAGCTACCTCGCCAAGCCGGCACAGGCTATCTATTGAGAGCCGGTCGAGGCTTCCCGGCGAAGGCCGTCACGCATCGCTTCCATCACGCCGATCGCTCCGGCCTTGTAGAGCGGCTCGTTGAGGTTGCCGCACTTCGGGCTCTGGACACAGGAAGGACAGCCGGCCTCGCAGGGACATTCGGAGACCAGGCCGAGCGCGTCGGTGATCAGCCGCTCGAAAAGCTCGAAGCCCCGCCTGGCGATCCCGACGCCGCCGGGATGTCCGTCGTAGATGAAGATCGTCGGCTCGCCGGTCTGGGGGTGGATGTTGGTCGAGAGTCCGCCGATGTCCCAGCGGTCGCACATGGCGATCAGGGGCAGCACGGCTATCTGGGCGTGCTCGGAGGCGTGAAGAGCCCCCAGAAGCGCGTTCAGGGGCATTTCCGAGGTCATGTGATCCGGCACCGTGTACCAGAGGCCCTGGGTGCGGAACTCCTGCTCCGGCAGGTCGAGGTCGACCAGATCGATCGCCTCCTGGTCGGCGGTGAGGATCCGCTGGTAGGCGATCACCTGATCGGTCACCGAGATCTCGCCGAAACTCAGTTCGACACCGGCGACCGTCCTCTTCGAGATCACCCGGTCGATGAAGATGTCGGTCTCCAGGCGGGGACGGGTGTACCACTCGTCGTCGAAGGAATGGACGATCGCCTGGGCCGCGTCGAGATCGAGCTGTTCGACTTCGTACGAGGAGCCGAAATGCATGTAGATCGCTCCCGGGTGGAGGGTCGTGAAGGCACGGCCGTACTCGACGGTTCCGATCACCTCACCGGAGCCGCGATCGATCACGGCCAGGTTCTCGGCCGACGACGAACGAAGCGAAACCGAGGAAGCGACGAATCCCGGCCGTCGCGGGACCAGTCCCTGCCCGGCTCGCCGCAGTTCCCCCTTGGCGACCAGGGCCTCGGTCGCGCTTGCGAGGTCTTCGCCGAACCACTCCCCGTCCTCGGCGGTGATCGGCATCTCGTACGCGGCCGCGATCAGATGCTGGGCCGCGATCTCCGGTGAACGGTGATCCAGGATCGCCGCCTCGACGGCCCGCTCGAGGAACTCCTCCGGGTGCCGGCAGAAATACTGGTCGAGCCCGTCCTGGCCGGCGATGTAGACCGCGAGACCCTGGCGCCGGCGTCCCGCCCGGCCCCACATCTGACGAAGGCCCGCGACCGTTCCGGGAAAGGTCACGCAGATCGCCGCGTCCAGTTCGCCGATGTCGATTCCGAGCTCCAGCGCGTCGGTCGAGACGACGCCGAGCAGCCTGCCCTCGACCAGATCGCGTTCGATCGCGCGGCGCTGGGCGGGTGTGTAGCCCGCCCGGTAGGGCGCGATCTTCTCGGCGAGCTCCGGCCTTCCCCTGCGCTGCAGGCTCTCGGCCGCGAACTTCCGGATCAGTTCGATTCCCCTGCGGCTCTTCAGGAAGCAGATCGTCCGCACGTCCTGGCTGACCAGTTCGGCGAGCAGATCGGCCGCCTCGGCCAGCGAGGATCTGCGGGCACCGATCGCCGGGTTGACCAGGGGCGGATTCCAGATGTTTATCTCGCGTCCGGCCTGGGGCGCGTAATCGCGGTCGATCAAGGTGAACTCGTCGCCGACCAGGCGATCGGCCAGCTCGCCCGGATTGGCGATCGTCGCCGAGGCCAGCACGAACCGGGGTTCGCGACCGTAGGCCCGGGCCAGGCGGCGCAGCCTCCGGATCACGTTGGCGACGTTCGAACCGAAGACCCCGCGGTACGTGTGGGCCTCGTCGATCACGACCCAATCGAGATTGGACAGGAAATCACCCCAGCTGCGGTGATGGGGCAGGATTCCGACATGGAGCATGTCGGGGTTGGTCAGCACCAGATTGCTCTTCCTCCGGACCGCGGGACGCTCATCCTTCGGTGTGTCGCCGTCGTAGATCGCCGGCCGCAGGTTCGGCGCGTTCAGGCGGGCGAGGGATCTCGCCTGGTCCTGGGCCAGGGCCTTGGTCGGATACAGGTAGAGCGCGCGGACCTTGGGGTCGGCCGCGATCGAATCGAGAACGGGCAGGTTGAAGGCCAATGACTTGCCCGAGGCCGTGCCCGTGGTGATGATCACGTTGCCGCCGCGGGCCGCCTCGAAGGCTTCGGACTGATGGCGGTACAGCGAGGTGATCCCCTGAAGAGCCAGCTGATCGGCCAGTGCGGGATCGAGATCCTCGGGCAGGGCGGCTATCTCGGGATTGACCGGCGTCTCGGTACGGGTCTTCAGGATGCGTCCGTCGCGCCGGGCCGGATCGATCGCCGCCGCCCACGGCGCGCGAAGCAGGGAGTCAGACAACTTTGCTCTCGGAGGGCGGCTCACGCCGGATCTCCTCGGCGATCCTCAGATCGGCGGCGACCTCGTCCTCACCGCCCAGGGCCCGTCGGACCTTCAGAAAGTCGACCGTGCCGGCGACGTCGTGGACTCGCAGGAGTTTCGCGCCATGGTCGAGCCCGAAGGCCAGGGCCGCGAAGGTTCCGCCGGCCCGCTCACCGGGAGCCCGGTGGGTGATCGCCCCGATGAAATCCTTGCGTGAGATCGCCAGCATGATCGGGCAATCGAGTCCCGCCAGGCGAGGCAGGCCACGCAGTGACTCGACCGTCTGCGCCGGTGTCTTTCCGAAATCCGGACCGGGATCGATCACGACCTGGTCCCGGCCGATTCCGGCGGCGGCCAGCGATGCCAGCCGATCTTCGAAGAAGGCGATCTGGCGTTCGATCACACCGTCCGGGTAGAGATCCTCGTCCCAGCGCTGAGTCTTCGGCGGTACCTCGGTATGCATGACCACCATCGCCGCGCCGTGGCCGGCGCAGACCTGGAGCATCTCCTGGCTGTCGCTGCCGCTGATGTCGTTGACGATCGCGGCACCGGCGGCCAGTGCCGCGTCGGCGACCTCCGGCTTGTAGGTGTCGACCGACACCACCGCCCCGGCCCCGACGGCGGCGGTCACCACCGGCAGGATGCGCTCCACCTCGACCTCGGCGCTGACCGCGGGACGGTTGGTCACATTCGATTCGCCGCCGACCTCGATGATTCCCGCGCCGTCGCGCAGGTGCCTTTCTACCTGTGCGATCGAGCCCGCGGTCGAGCGGTCGCCGCGATCGGAGAACGAGTCGGGGGTGGCGTTGACCACACCGACCACGATCGGTTGGTCTAAGTTAATCTCGCCCGCAGCTACCCGCAGTCGTGAGATGGATCCGGTCACAAGAGCGATGCTAGACACCTTCGACCACACGGACTTTGCCGCGACCGAACTCTCGGCTCACCTTCCGGGTCCGGTCTCGGTGGTGGTCCCGACCAGAAACACCGCCGGCACGATCGCGCAGACCGTGGCCGAGCTGCTGATCCTGGCCGACGCCGAGATCGTCTCGCAGATCCTGGTCGTGGACGCCGACTCGGTCGACGGCACAGCGGTGACCGCCCGGGACGCCGGCGCCCAGGTCGTCTCCGAGAACGATCTCATGCCCGAATTCGGACCGGTCCGAGGTAAGGGCGACGCGATGTGGCGATCACTGGAAGCGGTCACGGGGGACCTGGTCGTGTTCGTCGACGGCGACATCGCCGATTTCGGCCGCCACTACGTGACCGGCCTGCTCGGACCGCTCTGCCGCGATCCGGACAAACGCTTCGTGAAGGGCTGCTACCGCCGTCCGTTCCGGCAGGAGACCAGTGAACAGCCGGCCGGTGGCGGCAGGGTGACGGAGCTCACCGCCCGCCCCCTGCTCGCCCGCACGGTTCCCGACCTGATCCAGTTCGACCAGCCGCTCGCGGGCGAGGTCGCCGCGCACCGCTCGCTGCTCGATTCGATTCCTTTCCACACCGGATACGGGGTCGAGATCGCGATGCTGGTCGAGGTCTGGGACCGTCTCGGCCTGGACGGCATGGCCCAGGTGGGGCTCGGCACCAAGCGAAATGCCCATCAATCGCTCGCCGCGCTCGGCGGCATGGCCGCCGAGGTGATCGATGCCCTGGACGCGGTGCTGGCGGACCTGGACAGGGGTGATCTGGGCGAGATCATCCCCGCTCCGGAAGCCGCGAACGACCCCGTTGTCCGGCCGGCCCGAACCAGCCTGGCGGCGGGGGACGGCGACAGAAAGCCCCTGGACCCGGCCGACATATAGCGTCTGGCCGCATGAGCCTGCGCTGCGTCTACACCGATCTCGACGGCACCCTGCTGGGGCAGGGGGCCTCCCTTTTCACCGACTACGAGGGCAACTTCTCGATGATGCAGACCCGCGGGCTCGAAGCCTGCTCCCGGGCCGGGGTCGAGGTGGTGATCATGTCCGGCCGCCGCCAGGTCCAGGTCCACGAGGACGCCCGGATCCTCGGGCAGACCTCCTTCATCTTCGAAGCCGGGGGCGCGTTCAGCATCGACCGTGAGCTGACCATGATGACCGGGGATTTCGAGCTCGATCCGGACAGGACCGTGGTCGAGCAGATCACCGATCGGGGTGTGCCCGAGTTTCTCTTCGACAGCTATCCGGGCCGGCTCGAGTTCCACGAGCCCTGGCACGTCGGCAGGACGCTCTCGCACCTGTTCCGGGGCGACGTCGACACCGCCGAGGTAAATCGCCTTCTCGAGCAGGCCGGTCACGGTGACCTGCGCCTTCTGGACAACGGTGCGATCAACCGCGAGATGCCCGGCATCGAGACCACCCATGCCTATCATCTGGTGCCGAAAGCGGTATCCAAGGCCGGTGCGGTCGCGGCCCACGCCCGGGCCCGCGGCTACGCGCTCGACGAGACGATCGCGGTCGGCGATTCGGTCGAGGACCTGGAGGTCGCTCCCTCGGTCGGCCGGTTCTTCATGGTCGCCAACGGCCCGGAGCGCGATCCCGGGGTCCGGACCGCGATGTCGCGCTTCGACAACGTGAGCGTCACCGAGGGACGCAGCGGCGACGGCTTCTACGAGGCCGTGGTCACATCCCTTGTGGCCTGAATCAACCATCTAGTATCAGGGGACACAGCGCTACCCGACCAGGAGAGAGTTTTTGCCGCACGAACAAGCAACGGTTGCCGAAGAGGAATACCTCCAGACGATCTTCTGGCTGATGGAAGCCGGCCTGCCGATCACCGGCGCCAACATCGCCCGCGCGATGCAGCTCTCACCCCCGACCGTCCACGAGATGATCAAGCGTCTCGAACGTGACGGCTACGTCACCCGCAGCGCCGACAAGATCCTTCACCTGACCGACGACGGCCGGGCCGAAGCCGAGCAGATCACCCGCCGGCATCGCATGATCGAACGTTTCCTCACCGACGTTCTCAACATCCCCTGGGATGAAGTTCACGAAGAGGCCGAACGCCTCGAGCACGCGATGTCACCCGTCCTGGAGAAGCAGATGCGAGCCGCGATCGGCGACGCCACGACCTGCCCCCACGGCCACCCGATCGAGGGCGTGCGTGAGCCCGGAGCTCCGCTCGCCGATGTCGACGTCGGCGCCGAGGTGATGATCCTCAGGTTCGAGAACGAGGCCGAGGGCCTGCTCCATTACCTGAAGGACATCGGCCTCGAGCCGGGCCTGAAAGGCGTGGTCAGCTCGAGTGAGACCGACGCGATCATCGTCAAGGCGGACGATGGCGACCACGAGGTCACCAGGACCGTGGCCGAGACGGTCACCGTGCGGGCCAACCCGGCCCCGCCGCCGCGCGCGGCACTGCCGGACCAGCTGGTCATCTCACCGGATCGCTACGGGAGATAGAGGGAATTCGGGTCGCTCCGCTCCGCTGTGCGACCTGAATTTCGAAGATTCGCCACGTGGTCCGAGCCGGTCACCGGCGAACGGAGAACAGCCCTATTTCGTTCTCGCCCTTGCGGAAGCTGTCGTCGGGCACGTTCACTCCGGTCATCCAGACGCCGTCGCGTTGCCATGCCCGGGTGGTCGCCGCCACCCTGCCGTTGACCGTCACCGCGATCGTTCCGGGATCGGACCTGGTCGCGGGCAGCTCGGCCTGGATGTAGGACGGCACGAAGAACCCTTCGGGGTCGGCCTCGATCACGGGGCCGCCGGTCGTGAACTCGGCCTCAAGCGGCCGGAGGTCCGGATCGCGGCCGGACCTCGTCCCGAGCAGCTCGGGCCGCCCGCCGATCGCGAAGAGTGAGCCCGAGCCGAACGCTCCGGTTCGCATCCTCACCGCGGCCCGTTCCCGCGCGGCGACATTCTCGGGTTCGACCGTGAGGGTGCCGGTCTCCTGCGAGGTCACGTCGAGCCGCTCCGGGGCGGGAACGGGAGGACCGAGCAGGCTGTGTCCGGTCGCCTTTGGCGAAGGATTCAGCCCGAGCACGTCGAGCACGGTGGGCGTGATGTCACGGCTGGTCGCGAAACGCGGATCGATCCGCCCCTTCTCCTGTCCCGGGTACTTGATGAAGAGCGGCACCGGCAGAAGCCAGCCCTCGTTCTTCTCGACCACCGTGCGTCGCGGCGCACCGATCTCGAAGGAGGCACCGTGGTCCGCGGTCAGCACGAACAGGCTCTCGTCCCAGGTGCCCGTTTCTTTCATCCGGGCGATGATCTCCTCGACCATGTTCATGGTCGAGATCGTCTGGGCCAGTGCCTGCTGCATGTGCTTGCGCGATTCCGGCAGGTTGGTCGGATTCTCGAGCGCGTCCTGTGATTCGGTATCGCCCAGCACCAGGCTCGCATAGCCCCTGCCCTGATCGGTGAACTGGTAGGGCGCGTGCGGCAGGAGGATGTGGAGGAAATTGAAACCGCCGGGGTTCAGGTCCAGTCCGGCGCCGAAATTCCGCATGTAGGCGGGACGTTCCGCTCCCCACGCGGGGGGCGGTGACGGGTAGTGGCTGACCACCTCGTCTACACCCTTCTCCAGCAGCCTGCCCGGGGTCAGCTCCTCGTCGGGCTGTGGTTCGGCGTCCCGGTTCTGCGCCGCCTCGTCGAGGGAGACGCTGCGCGGGTAGAGGCCCAGGCGGAGCAGGTCGGAGATCCGGGTGCGCAGCCCGGACTTGCGCTGGCAGAGGTCGGTCACGACCTCGATCGCGCGGACCCGGTACCCGGCCTTGGCGGTGATCGAACAAACGTTGTCGGGATAGCTCGGCAGACCGGGCGGGGCCTTCTCCTCGGCGAAGTCGGCGTCCTGCCCGGTCATGATCGAGGGCAGGGCGGCCAGGGTCTCGTCGCCGACCGCCAGGGTCCGCGGATACCAGGTCGTCTCCTTCTGGATCCGGGAGAGGCTGGGGATCAGCCGGCGGTCTATCTGACCACGTTCGTTCTCGAGCAATGCCAGCGGCAGTTCGTCCAGCACGATCATCACCACCGGAGGCTGCGTCTCGGCCTGCTGTGCGGCCATCGCGCGATCCCCGGGCAGAACCTCGTACCGGATCGGGTAGGAGGCGGCGAAGAGCACGATCACCACCGGCGTCGCGACGCTCAGCATCAGGGCGAAGTTGCGGATCAGCTCCAGCCGCAGGTAGGACACCGTCACCAGGGCGGCCACCCCGAACAGCGCCAGGCCCGCGATCACCGGACTGTCCTGGAGGGGCTGCCACACGACCAGTCCGAGCAGGATGCCCAGCAGGCCCGCGTGAACCGTCCGGGCGGCACCGAAGGATGCCAGCCGGGAGATCGCGGCTTCGATCCCCCAGAGGACGGTGGGCACGAGCAGGGAGACGAGCCCGATGAAGATCATCAGGTCGACTCCCCTCACCGAGTAGAGGGTCAGTACCTCGGAACCGGACTCGAGACGCTGATAGACCGGCCAGGCGATGGCCAGCGACCAGCATCCGGCCAGTTCAAGCCAGAAACGGATCGACTCCCCGCGCTTGGGGAACCGGCGCTGCCCGAAATCCTCAGGCGGCGGAGGCGATTCGCCGAACCCCCTCGTCGATCAGCTCGGGCGGAACTGACGCGAAAGAGATGCGCAGGCTGGTCCAGCCGCCATCGAGCATGAAGTCGGTGCCGGGGATGAACGGTGCTCCGGCTTCCTTGGCCTTCTTCGCGAGATCGACCGTGTCGAATCCCTCACCGAGATCCGCCCAGAGGAAGTATCCGCCTCCGGGAACGACGAACTCGGCCGAGGGCAGGTGCTTGCCGAGCGCGTCGATCAGCGCGTCGCGCCGCTCCTTCAGGGCGATCTTCACCTCGGCGATGTTGCGGTCGAGCGCGCCGGACTCGCAGAGTTCGAGCACCAGAGATCCGGAGAGCATGTTCGGCGAGATGTACGTGTCGTTGGCCAGTTTCGCCAGCTCCGCGATCAGCTTTTCGGGTCCGGCCAGGTAGCCGACGCGCACGCCGGGACTGACCGTCTTCGAGAAGGACGAGGCGTGGATCACACGATCGGCCCTGTCCATCGAAAGCATGGTCGGCGGCGGCTCCTCGCCGAAGGGCAGCTCGCGGTAGGGATCGTCCTCGAAGATCGTGAAACCGTGCTCGGCCGCCAGGTTCACCAGGCGGATGCGCTTCTCCTCGGACAGCGTGCAGCCGGCCGGGTTGTGGAAGTTCGGAATCAGGTGGACCAACTTGATCGGACCGGCCTCGAGCGCGTGCTCGACCTCGTCGACGTCGATCCCGTCCTTTTCCAGCTTGACCGGAACGAAGACGACACCGAGCTGCTCCAGAAGGAGCAGCGTCCTGTCGTAGGAGGGCTGCTCGACGATCACCCGGTCGCCCGGCTTCAGCAGATGCCGGAACAGCATCGCGCCGGCCTCGAGCGAGCCGTTGGTGACCATGACCTGGTCGGCGCTGGGGAGGCCGTGCCGCTTCGCGATCCAGTCGCAGAGTCCCGGATGTCCGATGCCGACCCCGTAGGAGAGCGCCTTCTGCCAATCCTCGTCGAGGGCTTTCGCGGTGGCCGCGCGTACGGCGTCCACGGGAATCAAGTCGGGGCTGGGGGCACCTCGGGCGAAGCTGATCGTGTCGGGCATGTTCAGACCTTGTCAGGGATCGATTACGGGCGAACGCCGATCATAACGCCGACGGCGCGGAGCCTTCGAGCGGGCTACCGGCCAGGCTCGTAGAGCACGACCCGATTCGCGCCCTGGAGGAACCCGTCGCTCGGAAGATTGATTCCGGTGACTTCGCCGCCACTGGCCTCGTCGACCCAGGTCCGGGTCGTGGCGACGATCCGTCCGTTGAGCGCGACCGCGACCGGCCGGCCGGCATCTCCCCCGGAGGTGATCGTCGCGCGGAAGTAGGAAGGACGGGAGCGGCTTTCCAGATCGACCCGTTCCAGGGCTCCGGGATCGTCGGCGGTGAACTCGAGCGGATGGAGTCCGGGCACCGATTTCGCGGACCTGCCGATCAGGTCCGCCTGGCCGGCGAGGGCGTAGAGCTCGCCATCCCTGAAGATCCGGTTTCGCTGCCGCACGGCCGCCCGCCTGAGCCGGGTGACCTCACCCCGTTTCATCTCCACCGTGCCGAAGGTTCCGTGGCTGGTCACCGTCGGGTCGAGCGGGAGCGGATCGGCTCCCGCCAGCGAGGTCCCCGGCAGCTCTTCCGGCGGCTCGATTCCGAGCACGTCGAAAACCGTCGGCGCGATGTCCATCGAATCGGCGCCGCCCTTCACGATCTTGCCCTTCTCCTGACCCGGCAGCTTGACGAAGAGCGGCACCGGCAGGACCCACCCCGCGTTGGCCTCCTCGAGGATGCGGCGGCTCCCGCCCGGCAGGAAACCGGCACCGTGGTCGGCAGTCACGACGAACAGAGCCTCGTCCCAGGTCCCCTGTTCCTTCATGCGGTCGATGATCCTGCCCAGCTGACTGTCCGTGTAGGCCAGCTGCAGCATCATCTGCTGCATATCGTGATTCACCTGGGCACGCGAAGCCGGTGAGGTCAGGGAATCGGCGCTCGTGAAACGGTCGGATTCGTACCGGGTGCCGTCCGGCATGAACTGCCAGAAGATGTGGGGAAGGGCGATGTGGAGCAGACTGAAGCTACGTCCATCCTCGGGCAGGCGCTCGACGAATCGGTTGACCGCCTCCTCACGGTCGAATCCGTACTCGGACCAGGGCTGCTGGAACGGTGCGGCGAGCCGGTCGGCCACCTTCGGGGCCAAGTCACCGGGTGTGAGCCGGATGTCGCCCGCCTCGTGCGTTGCTCCGGATCCCCGCCGGATCGCCGCGGTCACCCGGCCGCCGAGACCGAAAGTACGACGGCAGAGATCGGTGATCGGCTCGTACGTGTTCAGCGAGTAGCCGCCCGACTCGGCGATGCGGCACAGATTGTCCGGGTACTCCGGCAGGCCGGGCGGAGGCAGTTTCTCGGCGAAACCGGCCGTCGGGGGCCTGCCGGTCATGATCGCCGGCACCGCGTTGACCGTGTTGGTGGCTCGTGCGGTCATGTCCGGATACCAGTTCGAGTGGCGGGCGAGCGCGGCGAAATTGGGGAAGAGCTCAGCGTCGATCCGGCCCTTCTCGTTCTCCAGGGCCGCCAGTGGCAGCTCGTCGAAGATCACCATGACCACCGGAGTCTCGGCCTCGATTCGGGCGACTTCCGTGGCTTTCCCGTGGGGGCCGGCCTCGGACCACACCGGATAGCGGACCAGGAAGGCGAGGATCACCACCGGGACCGCCAATCCCAGGCAGAGTGCGAAATTCTGGACGAAGACGGAGTGGATCAGCAGCCAGGTGAAAAGTGCGATCGCCGCCAGGGGAACCAGCAGGCGGACCGGTTCGGGCGATCCCTCCAGCTGCTGCCAGCAGAACAGACCCGTGATCAGGGCGAACGCGGTGGCGAGGATCGCGCCGCGAACGGCGGCGCCGGCCAGCTTGCCCGCGAGGGCCGCCAGCAGCACGACCAGGGTCGGAGCCAGCAATGACACCACGATGATCAGGACCAGCAGATCGGGCCGTCGCAGCCCCAGCCCGGTCAGAGCCTCCGGCCCGCTGGCGATGTTCTGATAGATCGGCCAGCTGATCGCGAGAGCCCACGCGCCGGCGATCGCGAACCAGCCGGCCACCGCTCCGAGCGGCCTCGCCTCCCGACGCGGCGTCTCTTCCGGCTGTTCCGCGGTCGGGGACGAGATGGCCTACCCCGTGATCCGGTAGGCGGTGACCTCGTTCTCCCCGTCCCGGAACAGGCCCGGGTCGAGGACGCCGGCGAAGCTGCATTGGTCGCCCTGGGCCCATGGCCGCAGCGTGAGCGCCACCCGCCCGTTGAGTGCTATCGCGAGCTTCCGTTCGCATTCGCCCTTCCGGGGTGTCGAGCCGGACACGTAGGCGGGCAGCTGGCCGGAGCTCAGATCGGCCGGACTGTTCGGCTGACTCGGTGTCATCTCGGCTTCGATCGGCCGCAATCGTCTGTTGCCATCGGCTCGGCGGCCGATCAGGTCGGGATCGCCGGTCAGGTCGAAGAATGAATCGCTCGGAAAGGACTCGTTGCGGTACCTGACCGCCGCGTCGAACCCGCGCCTGACCTTCGCGCTGGACAGGGTCATGTCGCCCTTGGCGGTGCTGTGTGCGCGGAGCTCGCCTTCCGGGACGGGGGCCTCATCCGTCGTGGGCAGCCCAAGGCCGTCCAGCATGTCGTTCAGCAGCGCGGTGGACTCGAAATCGGCATCGATCTTGTCGCCATGGGTCTGCCCGGGGTACTTGACGAACAGCGGCACCGGCAGGACCCATCCCGCGTTCCTCTCGGTGAGGTAGCGGCGTGAAACTCCCTGCCGGAAGGCGCTGCCGTGGTCGGCGACGACGACCAGCATCGCCTCCTCCCAGATCCCGGTCTCCTTCATCTTCCGGATCACTCTTCCCACGGTCCGGTCAACGTAGCCGACCTGGAGCATGAACTGCTGGAAGGACGCGTCCGTGAGTCCCCGCGATCCGAGCCATGTCTGATCCTTCTCGCCGGCGACATCGCCGAGCCCCGGGGCGATCGGACCGATGTAGTCGCGTCCGTCGGGCAGATAGATCCAGGGAATGTGCGGCAGGATCAGGTGCTGGTACTCGAGGCGGCTGTCTCCTGGACCGATCCTGCCGACGAACCGGTCGGCTTCCTCGGACGGCGGCGGATCGATCGGCAGTGAGGCCTCGCGAACCCGCGGCAGTACGTATCGCTCGCTGATCCTCTCCGGCAGCGGCTTGCCGAACTCGACCCCGTTGGCCGCGATCTTGGCCAGGCGAGCGATGGTCCCGCCCCGTTCGGAGCAGATCTCGTGCGGACAGAGATCGGTCACGGTCTCGGTCGCGTCGATCTCGTATCCGGCCGCCGCCAGCCGCGTGAACAGGTTGTCCTCGTGATCCCGGAAGCTGGGCGGGGTCGAATCTGCGTGTGGCGGCCGCCCGCTGAGCAGGGCCGGAACCGCCTGGGTGGTCACATCGCCGGTGGTTCGCGCGTTCAGGTACCAGCTGGACTGGTCGGCCAGCTGGGCGAAATTCGGGAAGCGGGCGCGGTCGATCTGATCCGGAGCCGACTGCAGGGCGGCCAGCGGGAACTCGTCGAGAACGAGCATCACCACCGGCGGGTGGGCTTCGGCAGTCGGTGCCGCGGCGTCCGCCTTGCCGCCGAGGGTCACCGAGGCTCCGGGACCGGTCAGGAGGAAGGCGACCGCGGTCACCGGCGCGGCGAGGCCCAGCAGAAGTGCCATGTTCCGGGTGAATTCCGATCGCAGATAGGCAATGGCGATCGCTGCGGCGAGGGATGTGAAGATCACCAGCTGGACGGCATCGCCGAGAGCGTCCGATCCGAGTGCCTGCCAGAGCACGAGGCTGAGCAGCGCTCCCAGAAGCAGTGCGTGAAGGCGCTTGCGGCCGGTGGAGGAGACCAGACCCAGGAGCAGCTCGGCCCCGATCAGCAGGGTGGGCACCACCAGTATCGAGACGGCGGCGAAGATCACCAGATCGAGCGTGTCGGCCCGCATCATGGTGAACGAGTCGGGGCCGCTCGAGGCACCCTGGAAGATCGGCCAGGCGATCGCGAGGGCCCAGGCGCCGGTGATCTCGGCCCAGGCCCTCGGGATTTTCAGACGCGGAGTTCCGGCCGCCTCACCGGAACCCGTGGTCACAGAGCGCGGAGTGTCTCCACGGCGATCTTCGCCGCCTCGGTCGGGCTCTCGCCGACCCGAACACCCTTGGCCTCCAGGGCTTCCTTCTTCGCCTGGGCGGTGCCCGACGAACCGGAGATGATCGCGCCGGCGTGACCCATCTGTTTGCCGGGAGGCGCGGTGAAGCCGGCGATGTAGCCGACCACAGGCTTCGAGATGTTCTCGGCAATGAAGTCCGCGGCCCGCTCCTCGGCGTCGCCGCCGATCTCGCCGACCATCACGATCAGCTCGGTCTCGTCGTCGGCCTCGAACATGGTGAGGATGTCGATGAAGTCGGAACCGACGATCGGATCGCCGCCGATGCCGACGATCGACGAGTTGCCCTCGCCGGCCTGCTTCAGCTCGTTGCCGATCTGGTAGGTCAGGGTGCCCGACTTGGAGACCACGCCGATCTTGCCCTGGTCGAAGAACTGGGCGGGGATGATGCCGACGTTGGCCTTGTCCGGGGACAGGATTCCGGGACAGTTGGGGCCGATCAGGGTGACGCCCTTCTCCTTGGCCTTCCAGTAGGTCGGCAGCATGTCCATCACCGGGATGCCCTCGGTGATCGCGATGACCGTCCCGACCCCGGAATCGATCGCCTCGTTGATCGCGGCCGCGGCGAAGCGGGCCGGCACGAAGACCATCGAGGTGTTCGCGCCCTGCTCCTGGACGCTCTCGGCGATCGTGTCGTAGACCGGGATGCCCTCGACGTCGGCGCCGCCCTTGCCGGGCGTTACTCCGGCGACAACCTGGGTGCCGTAGTCGCGGTTGCGCAGCCCGTGGAAGGTGCCCTCACGGCCGGTCAGACCGGAGATGACCAGCTTCGTGTCGTTGTCAATGATGATGCTCATCAGTTACTCCCAGCCAGCTCGACGACGCGCTCGGCGGCGCCCAGCATGGTCGATTCGTTGTGGAGGTTGTCGAGGCCCGCCTCGGCGAGCAGTCGCAGTCCCTCTTCAGAGTTGGTGCCGTCGAGACGGACGACGATCGGCAGTTCGATACCCATCTTGCTGACCGCCTCGATGATGCCCTTGGCGACCTCGTCGCCGCGGGTGATGCCGCCGAAGATGTTGAAGAGCACCGCCTTGACCTTGGTGTCGGAGGTGATCACTTCGAGCGCGTTGATGATCGCGTCCGCCTTCGAGCCGCCGCCGGCGTCGAGGAAGTTGGCGGGCGCGCCGCCCGCCTGGGCGACGACGTCGAGCGTCGACATGCAGAGCCCGGCTCCGTTGCCGAGGATGCCGATGTCGCCGTCGAGCTTCACGTAGGTCAGGCCGCGTTCCTTGGCCATCGCCTCCTGCGGGTCCTCGATCTCGGCCGCGAGTTCTTCCAGCTCGGGATGGCGGTAGAGCGAGTTGTCGTCGATCGTGGTCTTCGAGTCGAGCGCCACGACCTCACCGGCCGCGTTGACGATCAGGGGATTGATCTCGATCAGGGTCGCGTCCTCGGTCTGGGCGATCTCGGCCATCTTCACGAGGATCGCGGCGACCTGGTCGGCGAACTCGGCCGGGATCTCGGACTTGGCGACGATCGCGAGCGCGGCTTCGAGGCTCAGGCCGTTGATCGGATCGACGTGCTCCTTGATCAGGGCTTCGGGGTTGGATTCGGCGACCGCCTCGACGTCCATGCCGCCCATGTGGGAGAGCATGATCAGCAGCTTCTTGGCCGAACGGTCAAGGATGACCGAGGCGTAGTACTCGGCCTTGATGTCCGATCCGGCTTCGACCCAGAGCTCGTGGACCTTGAACGGCCCCTCTCCGTGAGGTCCGAAGATGTCCATGCCGATGATGTCGCCGGCGTGCTCGTGCGCCTGAACGGCGTCCTGGGCGATCTTGATGCCACCCGCCTTGCCGCGGCCGCCGATCAGCACCTGGGCCTTGACGGCGACCGGGTAACCGAGGACTTCTGAGGCTGCGCGCGCTTCTTCGGCGCTTTTGGCGTGGCTGCCTTCCGGAACCGGAAGATCGTGTCGGGCGAAGAGTTCTTTACCCTGATATTCGAGTAGATCCATGTCTCTTTTTCGGGTTTGGGGGACGAACAGGCCGACTGGGGACACTATCCGACATAATGCTGAACGCGCATGCCCCTACCGAGCTTAAAGAACATTGAATGGGTCACCACGGATTGCTACGGCACTCTGATCGATTGGGAGAAAGGCATCGCCGAAGCGTGTGCCAAGGAGGCCGAGAAGGACGGGTTCAGCTTTGACACCGAACCTTTCCTCGCCCGGTTCTTCGAGGTTCAGGCCGAGATCATGTCCGGCTCCTACGAGCTCTACGCCGAGGTCCTCCGTCGCACGATCATCAAGGTCGCCGGAGAGATCGGCTGGGAAGTGGAGCCCTCGCGTGCCCAGTTCCTTCCGGACAGCGTCGCCTACTGGCTGCCCTTCCGTGAGTCGAACGCCGCGATGGACCGTCTCGGCAAGAAGTACAACATCGGCATCGTCTCCAACATCGACGACAAGATGCTCGGAATCAGCCGCCGCCACCTGCGGACCGAGCTCGATCTGGTCGTCACCGCGCAGCAGGTCCGCAGCTACAAGCCGGACGAGGTTCATTTCAAGGAATGCGCCCGTCGCATCGGCGGCAAGAAGGGCCTGCTCCACATCGGCAGCAACTACGACACCGATGTCGCTCCCTGCCTGAAGCTGAAGATCCCGGTGATCTGGGTGAACCGCCATGGTGAGAAGCTGGCCGGCCGCAAGAAGCCGTCGCTGGAAGTCAAGTCCTTCCGTGACGCCGTCAAGAAGCTCGGCGCCGGCGGCTGAGCCTCTCCCGCGCCAGCCGCGATTGGCTGGACGCAACCGAGCCTGAGGAGCGCAAGAAGCTCGGGCAGTACCTGACCCCGCGGCCGATCGCGGACGCCCTGCTCGAGCTGGTCGAGCTTCGGCCCGGCATGCGGGTCCTCGATCCCGGGGCCGGGACCGGAGAGCTGCTGGCCGCCGCCGGACGTCGGCAGGACGGGCTGGAGCTTCACGGCTGGGATGTGGATGGACAAGTATTGGCCGCTGCCGCGGCCCACATCCCCAAGGCGTCGTTTGAGAAGAGATCCGCCCTTGATCGGTGGGACGGCGAACCCTTCGATCTGGTGATCGGCAATCCGCCCTACTTTCAGCTCCGGCCGGGACCCGCTCTCAAGGAGCGCTACGCCGGGGTGATCTCGGGGCGGGCGAACATCTTCGCCTTCTTCTTCCAGGCGGGATTGGAGGTCCTGCGGCCGGGCGGACACCTTGCCTTCATCGTGCCGCCCTCCCTGAACAGCGGGGCCTACTTCGAGGCGCTCCGCGAGCACATCACGGCGGTCGCCTCGATCGAGAGCCTCACCGTGCTTGAGGGCACCGATCTGTTCGAGGGGGCGAATACCGCCGTCCAGCTGCTCGTCCTGCGCAAGGGCGAGCCCGGACGTGACTTTCTGTTCGAACGTGACTGTGCCGACTCGGGTTTTCGCCGGGTGATCTTCTCCGCCGACGCGGATCGGCTGGCCGCCTGCTTCGAGGGCCGCCGCACGCTCTGGGAACTCGGATTCGAGGCGTTCACCGGCACGATCGTGTGGAACCAGCATCGCCGCGCCCTGAGGAAGAGGGCGAGTGACGAGGTGGTCCCGCTGATCTGGTCACACAACCTGAAGGACGGTGAGGTCGAGTTCGGCAACCGGACCGACAAGCCGCAGTACATCCGGCCTCCCGGCGAAGTCGAGACCGGGCCCGCGGCGCTGGTCAACCGGGTCGTCGGTTCGGTCGGCAAGGGTGAGCTGCGGACGGCACTCGTGCCCGAGGGGGCGGAGTTCCTGGCCGAGAATCACGTCAACGTGATCCGGGTGAGGGCCGGCGCCGAACCGAAGGTGGACTGGCCGGAGCTTCACCGCATGCTCGAAGACCCGGGAGCGGCCGAGAGGCTGCGCCTGCTGACCGGGAACACACAGATCTCGGCCAGGGAACTGACCCACATGCTGCCCCTCGGCTAGAACCCCGAGACCGGCACCGGGCCCAGAGGCCGGTGAGTCCGGGGTGGAGACGATTACCGCCCCTGTCGGGCGGTAATCGTCTCCACCCTCAGGTCAGATCGAGGTTGTAGAAGAGATCAGGGGCGTCGCCCCACTTGGCTGGATTGTGGCTGGGCCGGAACCCGAGCGATTCGTAGAGCTTCACCGCCGGCAGGTTGTCCTGGTTGGCGTCGAGCTGGATCCGGTCGCAGCCGCGTGAACGGGCCCGCTGGATCGCGGCCGTGACCAGGGTGCGGCCATGACCCTCGCCCCTTGCCGACTCGTCGACGAACACATCCTCCAGCCAGGCGTCCTCGGCTCCGCTCCAGACCGAGAGGCGAAAGCGGATCTGGGCGAAACCCACCTCGGGATCACCGATCAGCAGGAACTCGGTCGAACGGTCGTCGAGCAGCCGCGAGACCGTGATCTCGATCTCGGCGTTGCTAGGCCCGCTCGACTCGAGAAAGTCGCGGAATCCGCCGATCAGCCGGGTGACGGTGGCCAGATCGGTCGGTCCGGCGATCCGCAGCGGTGTTTCGGGACCCATGGTCAGTCCTTCGCCGGAGGTCGCTTCGCCCCCGAGTAGATGATCTTCAGTTTCTTGCCGCCGCCCTCGACCAGGTAGATGTCCACCTGGTTGAAGCCCTTCTTCAGCGAATCCGGTGGCAGCAGGATCGAGTATCCGGGACCGAATCCGAAACCGTCCTTGAAGGTCCAGCCGACCGCTTCGATCGTTCCGTTCACGGCCACCGCCAGCACGCGGTTCTGATCGACGTTCCTCAGGTATCCGCGCTGCAGCAGCCCGAGCACAGACGGTGAGCTCGGGTCGTACCGCTTCACCGGATTACGGCGTTCCGGATCGGCCCGCTGCGCGTGAGTGGCGAGATCCGTGTTCGCGTTCAGGTCGGCGATCCGCTTGCCGATCAATTCCTTGCGAGGTCCGAAGCGGTAGGTCGGGCCCCAGCCGACGTCGGTGCCGAAGACCCGCTGGATGCGATCGACGAGACGCTGGCGCTGCTTCTTCATCGTCTCGAACGAGCCGGTCGCCTCACCGGCCGGCGAGTTGAGCACGGTCACCTGTTCGGGCGGGCATTTCTCGACGTCCCAGGGATACTCGATACCGAGCGATCCGGCGATCTCGGGCAGGATGTCGGTCGCGCAGCGATGCTCGCTCACCACCTCGGGTTCGCTCTGCCCGGGTTCCTTGATGAAGAGCGGCACCGAGGCGATCTCACCGAGGTTCGCCTTGACCGCCGCCCGGCGTGGGATCTTGGGCTGGAAGGAGGCACCGTGATCGGCGGTGACGACGACCAGCGACTCGTCCCACAGTCCCTTCTCCTTCAGATCATCGGTGATCCGCTTCAGCAGAGTGTCCACGTAGCCGACCTCGAGCAGATGCCGCTGCAGGGCGATATCGATCACCCTGGGCGGACCCATCCATGGACCGTCGTTCGGCAGCAGGCCGTTCCATTCACCGGTCAGGTTGCTGTAGCGCTGGCCGTCCGGCAGGTGGCGCCACGGATAGTGCGGTTTCTCCACATGGATCAGATCGAGGGTCTTCTCCTGACCCGCCTTCTGGTTGCCGATGAAGTCGTTGATCCGCTCGAACTCGTCGGCACTCGAACGCAGCGCGAAAAGGCGGCCGAGCTTGCGGGCGGCGCCCTGGCCGGTGCGCTCGGTCGGTTCTACCGTGGTCTCCCCGGTCGCCCCCGTCGTGCCGGTGCTTCCCGTGGTCCCGGTCTCGCTGGTCTCGGAGGTCGAAGCCGGCTGCGCGCTCTCGGACTCGTTGGCGAACTCTCCGAAGGTCTTCGAGACGTCGGGCAGGTTCCGCCGCATCGAATCCGGCAGCAGCAGGTGCTTGGAGACGACCTCCAGATCGGAGAACAGGTCCCCCAGCTTCGCGTCATCGGCACCGAGGGCCGAGTCTGGGCAGAGGTCCTCGGGGCAGAGCTGCGTCGCGGCCTCCATCACCCGGAGCCGGTAGGTCTTGCCGAGCAGCGTGAAGAGGTTGTGCGGATGATCGGCGGCGATCGGCAGATCGGACTGGTTCGGGTTCTCGCCGCTGAGGATCGCGGGCACCGCCTGTGGCGTGTAGGCGGCGGCGCCGGTCGAGTTCTCGTACCAGGTGGAGGTCGAGGCGAGGTCGGCGAAGGCCGGGAACCTCGTCTTGTCGATCCGGCCCTTCGCGTCCATCAGCGACGCGACCGGGAACTCGTCGAAGATCACCATCACGACCGGGGCCGGATTCTCGATCGCCACGTCCACCGGGTCGGGCTGCTCGCGGGGCAGGATCAGCTTCGAGGTGCCGGAGAAGACGAAGAAGATCAGGATGATCACGACCGGGGCCGGGGTCAGCACGTCCATGAAAGCGCGCGGGAACTTCCATCGTGTGTAGCTGTACACGCCGAGGGCGGCGATCCCGATCGAGATCGCGATCAGGATTCCCGCCGGCCACTCGAAGACGTCCTTGATCAGCTGCAGCAGGAAGCAGGCACCGACCAGGGTCATCAGCACAAGGTGGATCGCCCAGCGCAGGTTGCGGTTGATCAGCTGGGCGAGCGCCTCGAGCGCGAGGCCGATCAGCGGCGGCACGAAAGCGAGCGCCAGCGTGTAGATGATGATCTGGCCGGTCGTGTTGCCCCGGGCGACGAAGAACTCGGGGTTGTCCCCGAGCAGCGAGAGCATCGGCTGCAGGAAGGCGAGCGCCCACAGGGCAGCCAGATGCGCGGCTCCCAGAAGTAGGGAAGGTCGCGCCGGTGGAGCGGCAGCCTTCGTCACATCACTCACGAATCCGCGAGTCTATTGGTCCGAGGGGGTGCCGAGCCTGGTTAGCGCCACGGTTCCCCCGGGTCTCGACACGGCGAAAAGTTCGATCCTGTTGCGGCCCGGCCGGAGAGCCCATTCGGGCAGCAGGATCGTGTACCGGGTGAGGTCCCCCTCCGCGAAGCTCTCACCGACCGCGGCGACCCTTCCGTTGACCGCCACCGCCAGCGGACGGGTCTCCTCGAGCCCGCTGATCGTGCCCCGCTGGCGCAGCAGCTTGTTGCTGACGGCGCCGGGCCGGTACAGGTCGAGCGCGGCCCCCGACCGGTCCGGATCGATGGCCGCGCTTTCGCCGCTGCCGGCCAGCCACGAGGGGTCGATCCGGCGGCCGATCAGGTCTCGATTCGGCCCGAGCTCGAGCACCCTGCGCCAGCCGGTGTCAGCCCCGAAGGTGGCCGCGATCCGGTCGACGTAGGCGCGGCGCTGCGTGAGCACCCGTCCCATCGGAGCCGTGACCGGCGGCCCGGACCCGTTGTCCACGATCGCCCGATCCCGATCGCATTCGGCCGGCTTCCACGGCAGTTCCGTCTCCACCGCCTTCGCGATCATCGACGGGATCTCGGTCGAGCAGGTGTGACGGTTCACCACCCGCCCCCTGGTCTGCCCCGGCTTCTTCACGAAAAGGGGCACGGTCGCGACCTCGCCCATGTTGTCCGGCCCGGCTTCGCGGCGCGACAGTCCCGGAAGCAGCGCTCCACCATGGTCGGCGGTGACGATGAACATGCTCTCGTCCCATCGTCCCCGGCGCTTCAGTTCGCCGATCACCCGGCCTACCAGCCGGTCGACGTAGCCCACGTCGAGCAGATGGGCTTGGGTCGCCCGGTCGGTGACGTAGCGGTCACCACTCCAGATCTCATCCACATCGAACTGACGGAAGTCCTCGGTCGAGGTGGCGTAGGAGGTGCCGCTCGGATAGTGGGTCCAGGGGTAGTGCGGATCGGAGGCATGTGCGAAATCGAGGCTCGTCTCTCCGCGGGAGCCGAGGCCGGCCAGCAGTTCTTCGATGGTCGAATTGCCGTCGAAGGCCCGGTCCACGTTCTCGTGACGGTTGTCCACCCACTGCTCCGCCTGGGCCCGCTCGGCCGAGACGGTGTCGTCACCGCCGAATCCCTCGAAGGTCTGGGAGATGTCGGGGAGGCTGTCGCCGAGGCTCTCGGGCAGCAGCAGATGGGCGGACACCACCTGCAGGTCATCGGTGAAGGCGCTCATCGCGTCGAGGAACCCGCCGTCCTCGTCGGCGTTCGCGGGGCAGATCGATTCGGGACAGACCTGGGTGATCGGCTCGACCGCGTTCACCCGGTACTCGCCACCGAGAAAGGTGAAGATGCTCTGGGGGTGATCGTCCGCGGTCGGCAGCGAGTCGGCGTCCGGCGCCAGCCCGGTCATGAGGGAAGGAACCGCGATCGTCGTGAACGCGGCCCTGGTCGTCGCGTTCCGGAACCAGTCGGCGGTGTCGGCGAGCCCGGCGAAGGCGGGAAAGCGAAGACGGTTGATCTCCCCTTCCGGCGTCATCAGCGAGCCCACCGGGAACTCGTCGAAGACCAGCATCACGACCGGTGCCGGGTTCTTGATCGTGCCCTCGTAGGCATCGACGTCATCGGCCGACGTGGTCAGCTGTGCGGACTCGCTGAAGAAGAGGAAGACGACGAGGATCACGGCCGGTGCCGGAATCAGGATGTCGGCCAGCGAGCGGAGGAACCGGCGATAGCCGTAGGCCCAGGCGAGCAATGCTCCGGCGGCGATCGCCAGCACGATCATCGGTGTCGCCGGCCCGTCGGCGACCTGTTTCAGGAACTGCAGGATCAGGGTTCCGAACAGCAGCCCGATCAGAAAGAGGTGAAGCGCCCAGCGCGCACCGCGGCTGATCGGGTTGAGGATCGCCTCCACCGCGGTCGCGGCTAGTGGGGGCAGCAAGGTGAAAAGCAGCGCGAAGCCGATGATCTCGGCGGCGCTGTTCTCACGGGCGACGAAGAACTCGGGGTTGCTCCCGAGCAGGCTGAGCAGCGGCTGCACGACGGCGAGGGCCCACAGGGCCGCCAGGTGCCCTCCGCCGAGCAGGATCGATGGTCGCTTCGGCATCGTCTAGCCGATCGGGATCAGCCGCTTGCCGCCGTCGGTTTCCACTGTGTATAGCGAAATCTCGTTCCTTCCCTCACGAAGGGAGGATTCCGGCAGCAGGATCGAGTATCGGATCTGGCTTCCGTCCCGGTAGCTCTGTCCGACCGCGGCGATCCTTCCGTTGACCGAGACCGCCAGGGGGGTCTCTTCTTCGATCCCGTCCAGCGTTCCCCGCTGGCGCAGCACCGGGTTGAACGGCGTTTCCGGGCGGAAATCGGTGCCGAGGTCACCGCCGGTGTCCGGGGCCGCCGAGGCTCCCGGTGCCGGGGACCCGACCTCGAGCGATTCGAGCGGCCGGCCGATCAGGTCCTCGTCCGGCCCGAGCTTCAGCACCCGCGAGAAGCCGGTCTCGTCACCGAAGAGGTCCGCCATCTGGGCGATGTACGCGTCACGCTGCGCCAGGACGGTGGAGATCGGCGCGGTGACCATCGGTCCGGTCCCGTTGTCGATCTTCACCTCGGTCCGGTCGCAGGTCGCGGTCTCCCAGGGCACCTCTACCCCGAGATCGCGGGCCATGATCGGCAGGATCTCCGACACACATGTCGGTCGATCCACCGTGTGGCCGCGCCTCTGGCCGGGGGCCTTGATGAACAGGGGAACCATCCCGATCTGGCCCAGGGTCTCCTCGCGGGCCTCACGCCGGTGGAGACCCTTGACCATCGCTCCGCCGTGATCGGCCGCGACCACGATCATCGTCTCGTCCCACTTGCCGTCGCGCTTGATCCGGTCCATGATCCGGCCGAGCAGATGGTCGGCGAATCCGACCTCGTTCAGGTGTGCCTGACGGGCCCGCTCGGTCACGTAGCCGTCGTCCTTCCATTCGGTCTCGTCGAAGAACCCGCGGAAGTCCTCGGTGGTCTCCGAGTAGCGCCGACCATCCGGGTAGTGCGTCCACGGGTAGTGGGGTTCCTCGATGTGGGCGAAATCGAAGGTCGGTCCGTCGCCGGGCCTGCGCGCGGCCAGCATCCGGTCGACTGCGCTCTCGCCGTCGCCTGTGGATTCGCCCGCGTCGAGCCGGTCCCGCACGAACTGGCGGGCCCGGCCGCGTTCGACCGATTCTTCCGGATTGCCGCCGAACCCTTCGAAGTTCTGGGAGATGTCCGGCAGGCTGGAGGACATCGATTCCGGCAGCGCGAGATGTGCCGACACGTACTTGAGGTCGGAGAAGAGGTCCTTCACCGCCTCTCCCGTGCCGACCTGGTCGGTGTCGGCCACCGGACAGATCGATGGGGGACAGAGCTGGGTGATCGGTTCCACCGCGCGCACGCGATAGGAATCGCCGAGCAGGGTGAAGATCGACTCGGGATAGTCGGCGGCGGTCGGCAGGCGGTCCCGGTCGGCGTCCTGGCCGGTGAGGATCGAGGGCACCGCGATCGCCGTGTACGAGGCGTCGGTCACCGTGTTGCGATACCAGCTCGCCCCGGACTGGAGTTCGGCGAAATTGGGGAAGCGCGCGGCGTTGATCTTCCGGCCCTCGGTCATCAGCGAACCGGAGGGGAACTCGTCGAAGACCAGCATCACGACCGGCGCCGGTTTCTCGATCGAGGTCTTGATCGCCTCGACCTCACCCGATGAGGAGGTCAGTTCGGAGGCGTCGCTGAAGAAGAAGAAGGCGATCAGGATGATCAGCGGCGCGGGAATCAGGATGTCGGTCAGCGATCGCAGGAACCCGCGCTGCCGGTAGGCCCAGGCCAGTCCGATTCCGGCGGCGATCGCACCGATGATCATCGGCACCGCCGGGCCGTCGGCGAGCTGCTTCAGGAACTGCAGGGCGAGGATCGCGAACAGGAGCGCCACCAGCACGAGGTGGAAGGCCCAGCGTGCGCGGTCGCTGATCAGGTTGAGCAGGGCTTCGATCGAGGTCGCGACCAGGGGCGGCAGCAGGGTGACCGCGAGGACGAAGATGATGATCTGTCCGCCGGTGTTGTCACGGGCGACGAAGAAGTCCGGATTCGAACCGAGCAGGCTCAGCAGGGGCTGGATGACCGCGAGCGCCCAAAGGGCGGCCAGGTGCCCGCCGCCCATTAGAATGGACGGCGCATTCCGGGGCGCAATTGTCTCCGACCGGTCTGACACCGTCGGCGATCCTATTCTTCCCCGGGAAATCCCCGCCTACCAGCCAGGCGCAACTAACAGGCGGAGACGCGGTTCCAGCCTTTGATGCTCATCGACAGGGTTCTCAAGCAGATACACACAGTGGCGATTCTCACCGCCTTCACGGTGATCCTTTTCGCCGTGGCCCTGGTCGGTGCGCCGGGCATGGCTTCGGCCAAGCGCCCCAATTTCGTGGTCATCCAGACCGATGACCAGACCGCGGCGACCCTTCACGAGACTTTCACCAACAAGCGCGGCAAGCGGTTCAAGGTGATGCCGAACACCGAGCGCCTGCTCGGAAACAAGGGGATCCAGTTCACCAACTACTACAGCTCGATTCCGGTCTGCTCCCCGTCTCGGGCGACCCTGCTCTCCGGCCAGTACGCCCACACGAGCGGTCTCTCCCGCAACTCGGGCAAGCGCGGCGGCGCCCGCGGATTCAGCGAAAGCCCGCTCTTCGAGCAGAATCTCGCGACCGCGCTGCGGGACCGCGGCTACCACACCGCCCATTTCGGACGGTTCACCAACAACTACGGCAAGCCGACCGGCTACGACGAGAAGGCCGTGCCTCCCGGATGGGACAGCTGGGCGACCGACTGGACCAAGGACAAGGTCCGCCGCTTCTACGGCTACTCCCTGAACGTCAACGGCAGCATCGAGGGTCCTTTCGGCAAGGCCCGGTACGGCAAGTACCGTTACAAGGATCCGGTCGGCTGTCCGAGCACCAAGGGCAAGATCGTCTGCAACTACCACACCGATCAGATCTCGTCCCGGGCGATCCGGGAGATCAAGAAGGCCGATCCGGGACCGATCTACGTCCAGGTCGACTACGAGGCACCGCATGACGGACCGGCCGGAACCACCGACACCGAACCGGCCCGTCGCCACATCGGCTCGGCGAACCGGGTCCAGCTTCCGGAACCGCCCGGATTCAACGAGAAGAACATCCGCGACAAGCCCAAGGTTCTCCGGGCCGGAAACACACGTCTCACCAAGGACGAGATCAGGGGAATCGAGGTTCGCTACCGCCGCCAGCTGGAATCGATGCGTGCGGTCGACGACGGGATCGGCCGCATCGTGAAGATGCTGAAGAAGACGAAACGCCTCTCCAAGACATACATCTTCTTCCTCTCCGACAACGGCTACTTCCTCGGTGAGCACCGCTTCGGCAAATCGAAGTTCCTGCCCCACGAACCCTCGTCGAACACGCCGCTGATCGTGCGCGGACCGAAGGCGGACAAGAACAAGATCTCGAACGCGATCGTCGGCAACGTCGACCTGGCCCCGACGATCGTCGACCTGGCCGGTGCGGAGCTGGGTCTGGAACCGGACGGCCGTTCCTTCGCTTCGGTGCTGAAGAACCCCAAGAAGGTCGGGCGCCGTTCGATGATCCTCGAGTCCTACATGCTGCCCTCGCCGGCGCTGCAGAAACACCTGTTCGAGCAGGGCAAGGCGGATGCCGAAGAGCCGGCCGGCGGGGCGACCATCTCGGGCAAGGTCCCCTACGTCAACTACACGGCGCTCAGGGCGGGGCGCTACAAGTACGTCAAGTACGAAGGCGGCGGCCGGGAGCTCTACGACCTGAAGGCCGATCCGTACGAGCTGAGCAACAAGGTCAAGTCGGGCCGCTACGCGAGGGTGGTCCGCCGGATGGACAACGAACTCGAGCGCCGGAGGTTCTGCGCCGGGGACGAGTGCCGGAAAGGCGTGAGGAAGCTGCCCAGACCCAAGCCGAAACCCGAGAGGGAGAAGCCCGGAAAGAAGGGCGGCGATGATCGCCCGTAGGGCGATACGACGGGTACTGCTGGCCGCCGGGGGCCTGACCGCGGCGGCCCTGGTCGCGGTGACCGGACCGGCCCAGGCGAGCCGCCCCAACATCATCGTCATCCAGACCGATGACCAGAACCACCGCACGGTCAAGTCCCATTTCCGCGGTCCTTCGGGCAGGTATCAGCCGACCATGCCGAACACCGCCGGCAAGATCTTCGGCAAGGGAACCGAGTTCCGCAACTACTACACGGCGACACCGGTCTGCTCTCCCTCACGGGCCTCGCTGCTGACCGGCCAGTACTCGCACAACAGCGGCCTGACCGGCAACGGCGGACCCAACGGGGGCTGGGAAGGCTGGAGGAACCTGCCGATCTACGAAGAGAACATGCCGACCGCGCTGCAGGAGGCCGGCTACCGGACGGCTCACGTCGGCAAGTTCACCAACGGCTACTACGACCGGGAGAACGACCGGGTGGACCTGACCATCCCGCCCGGATGGAACCGCTGGTTCACCACCGCCTATCTCCCCGGAACGCGCTACTACGGCTACCGGGTGAACGACAACGGCCTTGCGGTCGGCCCGTTCGGCAATCCCGACTATCTCTCCCACGGACCCGGGATCGATTCGCCCCGGTGCGGCCGGGGGATCCTGCTGCGGCGGGGTCTCGGCGGCCTCGAGTGCAACTACCTGCCGGACGTGATGACCCGGCGCGCGGTCAGGGAGATCCGCGGCAAGAAGGATCAGCCGCTCTTCCTCTCGATCGACTATCAGGCTCCCCATGGCGATATCCGGCCGCCGGAGGGTCCGCAGCCGGCGACCCGGCATCTCGATTCGGCCTCGCGAACGCCGATACCCCGTCCCGGAAACTTCAACGAGCCCGACATCTCGGACAAGTCACCGCTGATCCAGAGCTACATCCGGCGGCGTTTGAACCAGCGTGAGATCGGGCAGATGACCGAGGCCTACCGTCGCGGCCTCGAGTCACTGCGATCGGTCGACGAAGGCGTGGGCGCGATCATCCGGACACTCCGGAGGACCGGGGAACTCGACAACACCTACATCTTCTACCTCTCCGATCATGGCTACTTCTTCGGGGCGCATCGCTTCGGCCTGGCCAAGTTCCTGCCATTCGAGGAGGCTTCCAGGGTCGCGATGGCGGTCCGGGGCCCGGGCATTCCCCGCGGCGGGAACTCGAGTGAGATCGTCGGCAACATCGACGTTCCCGCGACCATCCTCGAGCTGGCCGGCGCGAGCACCGGCTATCAGGTCGACGGCCGGTCGCTGCGTCCGTTCTGGCGCGATCCCTCGAAGACCACCAGGCGGGGCTTCGAGATATCGATGGAATCGGGTGTCGTCGGGGGTGAGGCCTCCGCCGCGGCCCGGACCTCGGCCGGTGCGCCGGCGCTCCGGTACAAGGCATTGCGGGCCGGCCCCTACAAGTACGTGCGCTACGCCGCCGGCCAGGACGAGCTCTATGACCTGGATCGCGACCCGCTTGAACTGCGCAACAAGTCCAATTCTCCCCGCTACGCCGAGGTGGTCGAGTACATGCGCGAGCAGCTCCGGGAAGTGGATGAATGCTCCGGCGAGTCCTGCCGGGCCGAACTGCCACCCTGGCCCGAACCCGGTTCCTGACCTCGCCTAGCGGACCTTGACCGCGGCCGAGCCGCCGATCACACGGCCGTCGGCCCCTAGCCCCTGGACCTTGACGAAATCCTGGTCGGTGGGGGCGGTCATCGCGGTCTCGAATCCGTTCCGTGGGAACTCGCCCACCGCTGAGAGGGAATCCCCGCTCGGACCGGCCTGAACCCGCCAGGTCCGCACCGAGGTGTCGCCGTTCCAGCTGGCCCACACCCTGACCGAGCGTGAATCGATCGGTTCGGCGTGGATGTCCACCGAGGTGTTCGGCCTGCCGCTCCAGGGCAGCCGGTAGGCGCGGTAGAAGGAGCCGGTGTCGCGGACGGTGGCGTCGAACAGGATCTCGCCGTCCGGGGAGTACTCGGTGATCCAAGGGATCTGTCCCCAGCCGACCAGGAAGTTGCCGCTCGCCAAGGATTGGACGTTCGCCTGGGTCGGTGCGATCGGCTTCTGGGGATGCGTGAACTCGTTGGCGACCGTGGCGGTCCCGGCACGATTGTCGAGCTGGAGCACCAGTCCCCGGGACTGGTCCGCCCAGGGAGCGTCGGCGACCGGCGAATCGGCGTTGTCGAACAGCGAGACCCGGTTGCCGGGTAGCGGCTGGGCGTCGTGCTGCCATGAGAAAAGCGCTCCCGGGCCGAGCTCGAAATCACTGGTCTTGCCGCCCAGGGTCCAGATCACCCGGCCGGTGGACCGGCTGACCTTGTAGATCGCGTTGGCGCTGCGGCCGGAGATCATCACGTTGCCGTCCGGGGTGTCGATGATCGAGTTGATGTGGAAGTAGTCGTACGGATGTCCCGGAACCTTGGGGCCGTTCGCGTAGCTTTGGCGGATCGGGACATGGTCGAGGCTGTGCCACTCCCAGATGACCCTGCCGGTCTTCAGGTCGATCTCCTGGGCGATCGAGTCGCTGACCCGGCCGTTCCGGGAGAGACCGAGATACCGCAGGTCTCTCCGGACAGAGCGGTAGCTGGTGATGTAGGCGGTGTTGCGCGGGGTCAGCCGGAATTCGTGCGAGTCGGCTGCGTAGCCGTTGCCCGGGACGAAGCGCTTGATGACGCGATACGCCTGGTTGGCGATCGTGTACGAGTTCCGGTTCAGTCCCGAGCCCTCGGTCGGGGATTCAAACCAGGTGAGTACCGGCTTGCCCCGGTAGGTCTGGGTTCGGAAGTCGGTCGAGCGTCCCGGCCGAAACCAGATCGGATCGCCGGTGGGGTCGTAGATCGCCGAGCCCCGGGACTTGGCGCCGACGAAGATCGGGTCGCTGCCGGCACCCGGCAGGGACCGGCGGACATCGAGCGTCGGGGGCAGCAGGTCCGGGCGGGAACGGAACTGCGCCGGGCCGGCAGGAAAGAGCGGACTGTTGCCGGTCCGTTTTACTCTGGGTCCGCCGATGTTCTCGACCCGGAAGCGGTAGTCACCGCGCCTCGCGCCCGGTATCGCGAGCCTTGTGCTGACCTTGACCCGCTCCGACTTCCGGAAGGGCCGCCTCATGACGAGGCTGAAACCGCGATCGTCGGAATGGCGCCGCCGGGAGAAGGAATGGTTGCCGGAACGGCCGCCCCGCACGGTGATCGGACCGGCCTTGGACGCCGGGATGCCGCGGAAGCTGATCTCGGACCAGACGGAGGCGTTGCGGGCGGTCGGCCCGGGGGAAACCGTGGCCTTGGCCGATTTCGCGGAGGCGATCGCCGGTGACGAGACCATCGCGACCAGCGAGAGGGCAGTGACGATCGCGGGTGTCAGCTTTCGTTTCAAGGTCTCCGGGCTTCGATGGGGAATCCCCGTGGACCGGGGCTGGTCAGAAGTTGAAAATCGGCCGGGGTCCGAAAGTTGCGGCCCAGATCGCAACCGGCACGAGAAATTCAGGATCGGTCCGCACCTATCGCCGACCTGTGTGTTTATCTAAATACTCGTTTTGCTCTTGGAATCACATATTTATCCCATGAAGGGTCCCCGATGAGAATCATGAGGGCCGTTTTCGGCTGTCTCGCGGCGGCCTGCGCAGTGATCGCCTTCCACTCGGTCGCGACCGTCCAGGCGGCCACCAGGCCCAATGTCGTCCTGATCCAGACCGACGACCAGCCGATCGACGAATTCCGTGGCGTATGGCGTGATCTGTACAACCGCGATCGCCAGATCATGCCGAACACGATGTCGCTGATCCGCAACCAGGGCATCGAGTTCGCGAACTACATGACGCCTTTCCCGCTGTGTGCCCCCTCCAGGGCATCGCTGCTCAGCGGTCAGTACGCGCAGAATCACGGTGTGATCCGCATCGGCGGTGCCCGCGGCGGCTGGGACGGCTACCGGACCAACCGGATCAACACCGAGAACCTGCCGGTCTGGCTGCAGCGCTCCGGGTACCGGACCTCGCATTTCGGCAAGTTCATGAACAACTACGGCGGGGCGGACGATCCGCCGGCGACTGTCGTTCCGCCCGGCTGGGACCGCTGGGTGACCGACGCCACCGACAACTCGACCCGCGAGTTCTACGGCTATCAGCAGAACATCGATGGCCAGATCACCCCCCGGCTCGGGTTCCCCTACTACGACATGACCGGCGGCAAGGATCCCTTGGGATGTCCCGAACTCGGCCTGGATGTCTGCAACTACCACACCGATTCGATGAGCCAGCAGGCATCGGACGAGATCCGGGCCTCCGGAGACCAGCCCTTCTACCTGCAGATCGACTACCACACGCCCCACGGCGACTCACGGCCCCCGATCGGGCCCGAACCGGCGATCCGTGACTACGACACCGCGATCAAGACCCCGACGCCGAAGCCGCCGGGCTACAACGAGGCCGACGTCTCCGACAAGCCCTGGTTCCTGCGGGACCAGACCGCGCGGCTCACCCAGAACGAGATCACCCAGCTGACCCTCGAGTACCGCAAATCGATCGAGGCGCTGCAGTCGGTCGACCGCGGCGTGAAGCAGATCGTCGACACCCTCAAAGAGACCGGCAAGCTGAACGACACCTACATCATCTACACCTCGGACAACGGCTTCTTCCTCGGCCAGCACCGCATCCATCGCGGCAAGCTGCTGCCGTACGAACCCGCGGTCCGGGTGCCCTTCATCATGCGCGGCCCCGGCATCAAGCCCCGCAGCACCAGCCACGAGCCGGTCGCCAACCAGGACATCGCCCCGACCATCCTCCATCTGACCGGCGCGACGGCGCGCAGCAAGATAGACGGCCGGCCGATGATCCAGTTCTGGAAGAACCCGAAGAAGATCTCGCGGCGCCCGATCCTGCTCTCGAGCTATCAGCAGGCCACCCGCTTCATTCCCGGCGACTACCCGAACGAGCCCCCGGTGATCATTCCCACCAAGAACAAGGGCGCGCATACGTCGGCCAAGGCCGCCAACCACAACTACGTGGGTATCCGGGTCGGTCCGTACAAGTACGTCAACTACGAAGAGGGCGAAAGCGAGCTCTACGTGGTCTCACAGGATCCGGCCGAGCTCCAGAACCGCTACGGCAAGGTCCGCTACCGCAAGGTGCAGGCGTATCTGGACGCCGAGCTGGCCAAGCTGCGGGCCTGCAAGGGCGCCAGCTGCAGAGTTCCGGCGGCCAAGTGGCCGAAGCCGCCGCCGCTGCCCAGATAGGGAGGGAACGACCGGGCCGCACCCGGCGGTGCGGCCCGACCGCGCGAAGGGCTAGTTGGAGCCGATCGGGGTCAGCTTGTCCCGCTTGCCGACCCGGTACACGGTGATCTCGTTGCGTCCCGGGACAAGCGACTTCGGGTCGACCAGGGTGCCGAAGTACTGCGCACCCTCGAAATCGAAGGAGCGGGTGGTGCCCTGGATCTTGCCGTTGACTCCGACCGCGATCAGATCACCGGCGCTGCCGCCATCGATCGTGCCGTTGACGAAGATCGGGATCAGCCCCTTGCCGGGCACGTAGTCCTCCCAGATCTCGGGGCGGTCGAGGGTAACCTCGGTCGCCGAGGAGACCGGCGGGGCGGGCTTGCCGATCAGCTCCGGGGCCGGGCCGAGCGTGTAGAACGGGCCGGTACCGAAACGGCGGTCCTTCTCGGCGATGGCCGCGTCGCGCTGCTCGATGACATCGGCCATCGGCAGGGTGTACTCGCGGTTCTTGACGTCCTTGACCATGACGTCGCGCTCCGGAACGTCGTCGCCCTGGAGCGGCACGCCGTCGGTCTCGTACATGCCGTCGATGTTCAGTTCCTTGGCGATGGTCGGCACGACGTCGAGGGTCATGCTGTGAACCGGGTCGACCTTGCCCTTCTTCTGGCCGGGGTACTTGATGAAGAGCGGCGGGTTCGCGACCTCGCCCATGCTCTCGGTTCCGGCCATGCGCTGGGGGATGTCGCCGCCCTGGAAGTCGACCCCGTGATCGGCCATCACCACGACCATCGCCTCATCCCAGATACCGGTCGACTTCAGCCGGTCGATGACCTGGCCGAGCAGATTGTCGGCGAAACCGGTCTGGACGATCTGGCGGGCCTGGGCCGTCGCGACACCGTTCTCGTCGACCTTCCAGGTGTTGGTGCTGTTCGAGAGCTGGTCGATCGGCGAGCTGTTGTACTGGACGCCGTCGACGTCGTACTTCCACGGCTGATGCGGCTGCTTGATGTGCATCATCGTCAGGGTCGAGTCCGCGGCCGGGATCTTCTTGATGAAGGCGGAGTACTCGGAGGGTGCCTGGGCGCCGCCGCGTCCCTTCACGAACTGATCCTCGATCGAGTTCTTCTTCTCCTCGCCGCCACCGCCGAAGCCCTCGAAGTTGGTGCCCACGTCGGGCAGCGTGTCGGCGATGCGGGGCGGCAGGACCAGACGGCCCTCGACGTACTTCAGGTCCGAGTAGAGCGCCTTCAGGCGGTCGAGCTGACGCTTGTCGCCCTCGGTGTCCGGGCAGAGCGAGGTCGGGCAGATCTGGGTGATCGGCTCGATCACATGGAACTTGTACGAGCCCGAGAGCAGCGAGAAGATGTTGTTCGGCTGGTCCGAAGCGGTCGGGAGGACATCCTCACCCGGCCGGTTGCCGGTCAGGATTCCCGGGACGGCGGTCGGGGTGAAGTACGAGGTGGTCGATTCGTTCGGGTACCAGGTGGACTGCTCGGCCAGATCGGCGAAATGCGGGAAGCGCTGGGCGTCGATGTCGCCCTGCTTGGTCATCAGGGTCGAGGTGCCGAGCTCGTCCATCACGATCATCACCACCGGTGCCTTCGAGTTGACCGTGGCTCCGATGTCGACCGATTCCTCCTTGGGGAAGATCGCCTTGGTGCTGTCACTGGCGAAGATGAACAGCACCAGGATCACCACCGGAGCGATGATCAGGATGTCCATCAGGTTCTTGATGAACACCACCTTGAACACGGCGTAGGCGAAAAGCGCGCCGATGATCAGCGAAAGCAGGACCAGCAGGATGGTCGGCTTCTCGAAGAAGTTGGAGAGGACCTGGACGAAGAGGAAGGCCGCGATTCCCCAGAAGAACAGGAAATGGACCGCGTAATAGACCTGCGGCGCGATCTTGGTCGTGACCCACTCGACCGCCAGCATGACCAGCGGCGGAAGCAGGGTGAACCCGAACGCGAGGATCAGGATGTCGCCCGGGCTGTTGCCCCGGGCGACGAAGAAGTCCGGATTCTTTCCGAGCAGATCGAGCAGCGGCTGGACGAAGGTGATCGCCCAGAGCGCTGCCAGATGTCCTCCTCCGAGGAGGAGCTGCTTTCGGGTGGGCGCCTCCTTGGCCCAGTCCAGATCGACCTTCACTACAGAGGCCGCGCCAGGTAGAGGACACGGTCGCCGGAAGGCAGCTCTTCACGCTTCTCGATGTTGAAGCGCTTCTTCAGCTCGGCCTCGAAGTTCTCGAGGTCGTAGTCGGCGTTGGCGCCCTCCTGCTTGTTCGCGAGCAGTGCGCGGACCATCGGGTCGGTGCGCTTCGGGAACTCGATCAGCAGGGTCGAGCCGAGATCCTTGACCCACTCGAGGAACTCGGCGATCGGGATGTTGGCGGAGATCGAGACGTGATGGATCAGGGCGAGGGCCAGCATCAGGTCCGGCGCGCCGCGATCGGCGAGCGTGCGGCGTTCCAGCCCGCGCCAGCCGAGGCCGGGCGAAGGATCGGCCAGGTTGCTGACCAACGGCAGGATCTTGGTGTTGCCCTCGGCCTTCAGGGAACGGTAGAGAGCCTCGACCGTGGCGTGGTCGAAATCGAAGGCCACGACCTTGTCGGAGCTCTCGGCGGCGAGGCGGGAGTAGGCACCGTCGTTGCAGCCCATGTCCCAGGTGAGGGCGGGGCGCTCGGCGGCGGCCACCTCGCCGACGAAGACCTGCTTGGCCTTGTCGTCGTCGTCGCTGTAGGTGTTGTGCTGGCGGTATCCGCTCCAGGAGGTCTCGCCGGTCTTCCAGCGCAGCTTGCTGACCAGGCGGCGCATGCTGTTCATGTGCGCCTTCACGGCTTCCGGCTTGACGTGGCGCTCCTTCTTCGGGGCGTCGGCGTCACCGGGGCCGGACTTGTTCGCCCGGCGGTCGAGCCTGGCGTGGAGCGAGGTGTGCAGGAAGACGCCCTTGCGCAGGCGGTCACGCAGGGAGAAGACCTTGATCGCGTCGATCGGCTGGATGCCGTCGATCGAGCCGCGCATCCAGGGATGGAACGGAATGTCCTTGTGCGCCTGGAAAAGCAGCGGGTACAGGTAGAGCATGCAGAACTGGCGGTAGCCGACCCAGGGCAGCCCCTCGGGGATCGCCTCGAAGGAACCGACGTCGATGAAGACGGGGCTCGCTCCCTGGAACTGTACGTTGTAAGGAGTCGCGTCCTTCAGCATCAGACCCTCGTCGACCGCGGCGATGCCGAGATCGAGCTGGAGCAGTGCCGCGTCGCGCAGCATGCTGAAGGTCCACTCGTACGGGTACGAGATGAACGGCACCCGCTGATGCTCCAGAACCCGGGTTACCCCGGTGGGCAGCAGGTCGGTGGCGCCGTTCAGGGCGGCGAGGTCGACTTCCTTGGTCGGAATCAGATCGCCCCGGTTGACCAGGGTGTCCAGCAGCGGGCTCGCTGCGAGGGCATCCCAGTCACCGGCACCTTCCGGGCTCAGCGCCCGGAGGATGGCGTCATCGGTGATTACGACACGGCTGTCTCGGTCCCTGAAGGAACCGGGTTCTGCGTTTGCCAATGTTTACTGCTCGGCCGGCTTGTCGTCGGTCGAATCGGCGGGCACGGCGGAGGCCGTCGTGTTCACACCGTCGGCGGCGGGCTCGCTCTTCTTCCAGAACATGAGCTTGTTCTTGAACTTCGCTCCGTAGGTGCGAATTGCGGCTCCGGCACCGGCGATTCCGGCGAGTACGGCGGCGAGCAGCGCACTGGCACTGCCCGGATCCAAGTATGCGAATAGTTCCATAATGGTTTCGAGTTCCTCTCTGTAGCCACCCGTGAGGGCGACAGTAGACCGCGGAATGTTACTCGATAGTGACCAGAGGGTCACCGCTGGCGACGGCGTCACCCACTGAGATCGGCAAGTCGGTGATCTTACCCTTGCGATGAGCGGTGATCTCGTTCTCCATCTTCATGGCCTCGATCACGCAGATCAGGTCGCCTTCCTCCACCTCGGCACCCTTCTCGACGTTGACCTTGAAGATCGATCCCTGCAGCGGCGAGTCCAGGCGGGCGACGTTCGATCCGCCTCCGCCACCGGCCTTGCGCTCGCGCTTCTTCGGCTTCGGTCCGGCGGCAGCGGCCCCCGCGGCGAAGCCGGTGGCCTCGCCGATGACCTTGACGTCGAAGCGCTTTCCGGAGACCTCGACCAGATAGTCGCGGGCGACCTTCTCGACTTCCTCCTCGCCTTCGGCGGTCTCGGGAAGCTCCACCTTCGGCGGCGCGGTCGTCTTCAGCCACTTCTTGTCTTCCATCAGGTCGCGGCAGGTCTCGCCCGCGTCCCACTGCTCCGTCTGAAGGATCGCCTTGTGGAAGGGAATCAGGGTCGAAAGGCCACCGATCTCGTACTCGTCGAGCGCGCGCAGCATGCGCTTGGTGGCGGCGGCGCGGTCGTTGTCCCACACGATCAGCTTGCCGACCATCGGGTCATACATCGGCGTGACCTCGGACCCTGCCTGGACGCCCGTGTCGATCCGGATGCCCGGTCCCGAAGGCTCCTTGTAAGAGGTGATCTTGCCCGGGGCGGGAGCGAAGTTCTTGTCGGCCTTCTCGGCGTTGATCCGGCACTCGATCGCCCAGCCGTCGATCTTCACGTCCTCCTGCTTCAGCGAGAGCTCCTCACCGGCGGCGATCTTGATCTGCTCGCGCACGATGTCGACGCCGGTGATCATCTCGGTCACGCAATGCTCGACCTGGACCCGGGTGTTCATCTCGAGGAAGAAGTATTCGTCGCCGTGCTGCATGCCTTCGATCGTTCCGGCGGAGAAGTAGCCGACCGCCTTGGCCGCGTCGGTCGCGATCTTGCCGATGCGCTCACGCATCTCTTCGTCGACGTGCGGGCCGGGAGCCTCTTCGATCACCTTCTGGTGGCGGCGCTGGATCGAGCAGTCGCGCTCGCCGAGGTGGATCACGTTGCCGTGCTTGTCGGCCAGGACCTGGACCTCGACATGGCGCGGATCCTCGAGGTAGCGCTCGACGTAGACACGATCGTCGCTGAAGAACTTCATGCCCTCACGGCCGGAACCCTCGAATGCCTCTTCGAGATCGTCCGGGGTCATCGCGACGCGGAAACCCTTGCCGCCGCCACCGCCGACCGCCTTGCAGGCGACCGGGTAGCCGGCCGCTTCGGCCTGGGCACGGGCCTCGGCCAGATCCTTCGCGGGCTCGGTCGCGCCGGGAACGATCGGTACGCCGGCCTGCTCCATGATCTCGCGGGCCTGGGTCTTCGAACCCATCGCGTCGATCGCCGAGGCGGGCGGGCCGATGAACACGATGCCGGCCTCTTCGAGGGCGCGGGCGAAATCGGCGTTCTCGGCGAGGAAGCCGTAGCCGGGATGCACGGCCTCGGCGCCGGAGTCCTTGCAGGCCTGGATGATCTTCTCGATCGAGAGGTAACTCTCCGCCGGGATCGCCGGTCCGATCAGGAATGCCTCATCACAGGCATGCACATGGGGGGCGTCCCGGTCGATGTCGGAGTAGACGGCCACCGAGGCGATGTCCATCTCCTTGCAGGCGCGGGCGACACGGATAGCGATCTCGCCACGATTGGCGATCAGAATCTTCGAGAACATTCGGCGGAGTTTATTTGGGGAAGCCGAACGGCGGCCGCCCGGCCCGGCCCGGCTAGCTCTTGCGGGTGCCGAGCGGGCAGTACAACTTGCTGCCGTGACCGAGGTCGGGAAGGCCGCCCGAGCCCGAGCCGAAGGCATCGGCGGCGGCCGGGGGCGCGGTGAGCGCCGGTTCCGCCTCCGAGCCGAGCGCGTTCGAGGCGACGGTCAGCGCTCCGTCCGTGTCGACGCTGGCCGCGAGTTCGGACGCGGTCGGGTTCCGTTTCACCTGGACCGCGGCCATCATCCCGTTGTCCTCGTGGAAGGTGACGTGGCAATGGAACACGAATTTGCCCGAGAATTGGGTTGGGCGCGTGCGGATGATCACTTCGGATCCGGGCGGGATCAGCACGTTGTCTTCGTAGTCGACGAAGGCCCGTTCGTCACCGGCGACGCTGATCACCTGGAACTCGTTGATGTGGATGTGGAAGGTGTGCCACTCGCTGGTGTCGTTGACGAGCTTCCATTGCTCCAGCGAATCCATCTTCATGGTGATCACCCGGTCCGGGTTGAACATGTGTCCGTTCAGAAGGAAGTCGGTCTGGGTGGAGGAGACCTGCTTTTCGCTGAAGACGATCGTGCGGCGGCGGTCCACCTTCTTTCCGCGCAGGTCCTCGACTGGTGGGATGAGCCGCTTCGGATAGCGGTTTCCGCTGACCGGACGGCCGCCGGATTTGACCGTCACGACCTTTTGGTTCGGGATCCAGCCGCCCTTTGCGGGGTCGTTGGCGCCCGCGAACTGGCGGAACGGGACGGCCCGCAGCTCGTACTTGCCGGCCCTGCCGCCGCGGACCAGCACCTCGCGACGGGATCCGGGCGCGATCTCCAGCTTACGCACGATCCTCGGTTTGGCCAGGGTGTTGGCGTCCTGGGCGAGCACGCGGAAGGGCTGGCCGGCGAGGCGGAGCACGATGATGCGGTCCGCGTTTGCGTTGAAGATGCGCCAGCGCTGGATCTCGCCGGGCCGGATCTTCGCGGTGGGATTGCGCTGCCCGTTGACGTAGAGCCGCTGGTCCTTGCCGCTTGACTTGTCGGCCGGGACGATCTTGCCGTCCTTGATCTGGGTGTTCTGGATCACCATGAAGCGCTGGCGTACGTTCCGCAGGGCCGGGAGCCGGTCGAGTCCGCCCTCCTGGACGATCCCTCCCGCCATTCCGGCGAAGATCTGAGGCTCTACGTCGGGATGCCAGTGCGGGTGATACCAGTAGGCGCCGGGCGAGTTGGTGTGCGGGATCTTGTACTTGTAGGTGAACTTCTTGCCGGGGCGCAGATTCAGGTAGACGTTGTCGTGGTTGGCCCGTGGCGAGACGTGGAAGCCGTGCGTGTGGAAGTTGGTCTCTCCCGGCAGGCCGTTCTTGAAGTTGACCGTGAGTTCGTCTCCGGCACAGATCATCAGCATGGGACCGGGAAAGAGACCGTCGTAGGTCTGGGCGATCACCTTTTCGCCGTCGATCCTGGCCGGCCCGACCTTGGCGTGCATTGAGGTCTTCAGTCTGCCGTTGTGGCTGTAGCGCAGCTGGGGCATGGGAAAACCGTCGCGGATGATCGGCGGCGCGTTCCGGTGGCAGCCGGTGCGTTCGGCCGCGGAAGCCGGAGCGGTGAGGCCGGCGGTGGCGCCCAGAGTCGCGAGCGCGAGCAGGAGCCAGGTGATGCCCGAGGGGCGTGTTCCACGTGTTGGCCGCATGAATTTCCTCTCCGGTTCCGTGGACGGACGGATCCACGGTCAAGCAGAACGAGACGATGGGCTCAACCTACCCGAGGTGGTCGCCCGAGGCGAGGATTTCTCGAGATTCCCCGGATTCCGCAATGAGTCCTGCGCCCTGTGACCGGCGCGAGGCCCCTATCCTTCCCGATCCATGATCGAACTCCAGAGTCATTCAGTTGTTTCCGATGGTCAGCTCGAGCCGGCCGGCGTGGTCGAGCAGGCCGCAGCCGCCGGGGTCGAGGTGCTGGCGCTCACCGACCACGACGGGGTAGCCGGCGTGCCGGAGGCGATCGAAGCCGGTGAGCGGCTCGGGGTGGAGATCGTGCCCGCGATCGAGATGTCCTCGGTCCACGAGTTCGCCGAGGATCTCCATATCTGCGGCTACTGGATCGACGTCGAGAAGATGAAGCCCGCCTGTGAGCGGGCTCAGGAGGAGCGTCGGGAAAGGGCCAAGGAGATCATCGAGAACCTGCGCGGCTACGGTTTCGACATCACCTTCGAGGACGCGGTCCGCGAGGCCGGTGCCGCCGACGCGATCGGCCGCCCCCACATCGCCCACGCGGCCGGAGCGGCGAACAACATGGGCCCGTTCTTCGAGGAGTACCTGGTGCCCGGGGCGAAGGCGTTCGTCTCCCGCCGGTGGCCGACCGCTCAGCAGGCATGTGAACTGATCAAGGAAGCGGGCGGTGTGGCGGTGATCGCGCATCCATACTGGGACGTCAAGGATCCGGAACAGGTCGAATCCCTGATCCGCTCGCTCGACATCGGAGGGATCGAGGTCTTCTACCCGTCGCACACCAAGAAGCAGACGGAGCACCTACTCAATCTGGCGAGGGAGTTGGGGATAGCGGCCACCGCATCAAGCGACTACCACGGCCCGACCCACAAGACCTTCAGCAGATTCGGCGCCTACCAGACCTACGATCTGGGAGAACCAGAAGTACCAGCCAAACCCTGAGCAACACCCAGACCCAGACCCAGCCCAAGCCAACGGCCATCCTGGGGGCGATTTGGGGGCATATAGCCCCCAAATCGCCCCCAGAACCTTCACGTTTGGCTTTCGTTGGGAATATTTCTCGGGTGTCGAGCCAGATGTGCGCCCCGTGGCGGGATGCTCTGGCCGTGTCCGAACGACGTTTCGACCTCACTTCTCGCCTCGTTGAACTCGCGGCAGTGCAACATGGCGTGGTTTCTCGGCGGCAGCTGTCTGATCTCGGTGCTTCGGCCGGATGGATCAAGGGGCGTGTGGAGTCTCGATGGTTGTTGCCGGTCTGTGACGGCGTATTTGCCGTGGGCCGTCCCGCGGCAGATGATCACGCGGCGTGGTTGAGCGGAATATTGGCCAATCGTCCGGGTTCATTCCTCACGAGACAAACCGCTGGAGCCCTTTGGAAGATCATGTCTTGGCATGGTCCTGTACAGGTAGTCCGATCCGAGAGCCGCTCGCCGAGAGTGACCCGACTGGCCGGTCCGGGGCTCCCGGAGAATCGGCGGCTCGTCGTGTTCAGAAGCAGACATCTGGAAACGACCGAGACCGCCATCGAGCAACAGATTCCGGTCACATCCGTGGCGAGGACCCTGCTCGACCTGGCCGGGGTGCTCAGTGAGGCCAGGCTGAGAGCCGCCTTCAACGAAGCGGACCGCTTGGATCTCCTAGAGCACGATGACTTGATGGACTGCGTGACACGTGGCCGGGGATGGAAAGGTGCCGCGCGATTCCGGCGGCTGGTCGGACTGCGTCATCCCAAGACCGCCGCGACGAGATCCGAACTCGAGTCAGTGTTTCTCGGGCTCTGTGCTGACCACGGCTTGGAAGAGCCCCGCGTCAACACAAGGGTCTGTGGCATGGAGGTGGATTGTTTCTGGCCGTCATCCCGACTGGTGGTGGAGCTGGACGGCGTTGAATTCCATCGCGGCCGGATGGCTCTCCTCGCAGACGCCGATCGAGATCTCCGGCTGAGAGAAAACGGATTCGAAGTCTTGAGGTTCACTCATCCGATGGTCACGACCCAGGCGGAGAGAACGGCCGCTCTGCTCAGGGACAAGCTGGCTCGAACCGGGACGCCGGCCCGAGCCTAAACGCAAACTGGGGGCGATTTGGGAGCTACTAGCTCCCA
>Ga0335075_10000111_pt1 | contig 160097 bp, 132 predicted proteins | sample Lox_Sample_24_FD_206723 | JGI IMG/M metagenome (GOLD analysis project Ga0335075, IMG submission 206723) | Soil microbial communities from Loxahatchee National Wildlife Refuge, Florida, United States - Lox_Sample_2.4 | ecosystem: Environmental > Terrestrial > Soil > Wetlands | place: USA... | reverse complement strand
CCGGTGGGTCTGGCCGCGTGCCCCCGTCGGGGCGGGGGGGGGGGGGGGGGTGACCCCGCCCCCCCGCCCCCGGCGCCGTCGGCATCACCAGGCCTTCGCCGTCGCCGGCCGGGGGCTCCGGGCGGCAGGCCCCGGGAGCTAGTGGCTGAACACCAGCGACTTGATCGTCACCGGGACCGTGCCCGACGGCTGCCGAACTCGCCCGAGGTCGACATAGTCCAGGTCGCGCAGCACGATGCCGTCGATGACGACAAGGTCGTTCGTAATCGCGAGCTCCTCCTTGAGCAGCAGGCCCAGGGTCCGCGCGATGTCACCGTCCAGCATCAGGTACAGCGGCGCGCCCGCGGCGATCCGGTCGGCCAGCCCGCCCGCCACGGCCTCGGCCAGGGCACGCACCCGGGAGTAGTCGGGTGGTCCCTCCCAGTGCAGCGCGACGACGAGGTCCCCGGGCACGCCCGCGTCCTCGCCTTCGCCCGGGCCGCCGACCGAGAAGCGGGCGACGTGCAGGCCGATCTCCGCGCCGATGGCCGCCGGGTCGACGACGTCGGGCAACTCGTAGTGCGGTCGCGCGACCGGCAGGTTCCGCCGCGGCAGGGTCTTGTCCGGCGAGCTCAGGTAGCTGGTGATGCCGCTGAGCTGGACGGTGTACTCCGACGCGCCGAGGACCGTGGCCCGTATCCGCGCGTCGGCCGCGAGCACCGGCGCGGGCAGCGGCCCGGCGGCGAGGGCCGCTCCGAGGTAGGGCCCGAGGTCGCCGAACGTCCGGGTCTCGGTGCCGTACACGTACTCGGCCACCCCGCCGGAGAAGACCAGGCCGTCGAGGCGGCCCGGGCTGGGCAGCGGGTCGGTCAGCCACAGCGACTGGTCAGCGGACGGCGCGCCGCCGAGCGCGAGCAGAACCTCACCCGCCATCCGGCCCGCTATCGCGGTGAGCGTCCGCGGCCCGGCGGTCCCGCCTGGCTCCAGGGTGATTCCCGCCCGCCTGGCGTGGTAGGCACCGCCCGGCTCGAGCCGGATGACCCGGCCGTTGTCGTCGGTCGCGACCAGCCGGCCACCGACGTGGAACGCCGCGGTGGCCGCGATCTTGCCCTCGTCCACCAGGGTGAGCTTGGTGGTGCCCCCTCCGATGTCGACGTTGAGCAGCCGGCTGTGGTCGCGGCGCGACATCCGCACCGTGCCCGAGCCGTACGCTGCCAGCATGGCCTCCATGTGATGGCCTGCCGACGCGCAGACAAGGTCGCCGGCGTGCTCGCTGACCACGTCGGCGATCGCCCCGGCGTTACGCCGCCGCAGGGCCTCGCCGGTCAGGATGACCGCGCCGGTGTCGATGTCGGCGGGCGTGAGCCCGGCGTCGCCATAGGCCTGGTCGAGGATCACCCCGAGCGCGCCTGCGTCGATGCTCATGTCCCCGGCGAACGGCGTGAGCCGCACCTGCGACTGGAAGTGCAGCTCGCGCCGTACCACGACGTACCTGCTCGTCAGGTTCTCGCTCAGGCGGCGCAGGTGCAGCCGCGAGAAGGCCACCTGGGTACCCGCCGAGCCGATGTCAACGCCGACGCTGAGCAGCATGACGTTGTCCTGCTGCCATATCGGGTTGTGGCTCAGCGGGGCCCCTGGCTCGGCGTCGTCATCGCCATGGTCGTGCTGGCTGGCCAGGCCGGCCGTCATTCGGCTGGCGTGAGCTCGCCGGGAAGCGGGGGCAGGTCGGCGAGCTCAGCGGTGTAGGCGGCGTCCATGTTCGGCACCAGGCCCTTGCCGGCCAGCGCCTCGGCGAACGTCTGGCGCACGACCGGGGACTCGTCCGCGTAATCGATCTGATCGCCGCCTACGCGCCTGCTGATCCATGCCTTCGGCACGCCCTGGGCGTTGCGGATGGAGACCACCTCGTGCTTGAACGCCAGGTAGCGGGCCGGTGTGTCGCCCGTGTTGAAGTGCTGGTGGTACCACATGTTCGGCGGGACGATCAGCGTCCCTGGCCGCCACTCATAGCGCCGGGGCTCCTCGCCCTCTGGCCACATCAGGCTGAAGCCCTCGCCGGTCAAGATGATGACGTGCGCGCCGGGACCGTGCCGGTGGCCCTTCTTGTAGGTCGCCACGGGGAACTGGGAGATGTGGCTGTTCATCGATCCCTTGGCCATCATGAAGCGGATGTGGCCGCCACCGGCCCCGCGCTCCTTGGCCTCGTTGAGCCGCAGGCCGACCGCGTCGGCGACGAAGTTGGTCTTGAGCAGCAGCCCCTCGCGCTGGTCAGAGTCGGCGAAGTAGTCCGGCTCGCCGTCGAAGCGGCCCCTGAAGTCATGCGGGGTGTTGAAGACGAACTCCGGCTCGTCGTACAGGTTGATGATCGGCGGCATGTTCGTGGACGAGACGAACCGCGCGGCGGCCGTGCCTGAGCCGTTGAAGTGCTGGTGCCAGGTGTTGAGCGGGATCGCGAACAGCGAGCCCGGGCCCCACTCGAAGGTCACCTTGGCCCCGGCGTCGTTCCAGACGGTGGTCGAGCCGTGCCCGGACAGGACAAGCACCATTTCCTCGAAGAGCTGGCGCTGCGGAGCGAGCTTGCCCGCGGCGGGGATCTCGCACACGTAGCAGTCGTTGGACGTCCGCGAGGCCTCGTGGTTGATGAAGACGCCCCGCCCGCCCCGGCGCTCCCACGGCTTCAGCTCGACGGTGTTGAGGTCGGGCACGTAGTGGGCGGCGATGATGTCGAGGCCTTCTGCCTCCACCCAGCGCACGTAAGGGGAGTCTTTCTCCCTGGCGAACTTCTTCGCGAGGTTGTCCGAGACAAGGGCGTCGCTGGCCATGAACCCTCCATAAGCGCTTGTTGGTAAAATGGTAATACCAATTGGCTGGTGATCTCATGCTGGGGCCCCGGTTGCCCCGGCCCGCAGCCGCCCGGCCGTGAGCCGCGCGGGGTCACGGGCGAGCGCCGGATCGGAGCCAAGCACCGCGAGTGGCAGCCTGCGCAGCCGCCGCCCGTCCCATCCCGGCGTGGCCCCGGCCAGGTCCTCGTGCAGCTCCGCGTCCCGCGCCAGGTCATCGAGCGGGGGCCACGCCACCGCCAGGTCGGCCAGCGCCGCCGCGATGATCTTCCGCCGCGCCGCCGCGTCGGGCAGCTCGAGCTGCAGCACCAGGTCGGCCCGCGACAAGAAGGCCTCGTCCACCGCGGAGGCGAAGTTCGTCGTCGTCACCACCACCGCGCCGGGCAGCGTGGCCGCGAGGTGGTCAAGCCCGGCGAGTACCGCGTCGGTGGCCCGCTGCACGTCCACCGGGTTGGTCTCGAACGATGCCAGGCTGCGCCGGACGGCGAAGCTTTCCACCTCGTCGATCACGACCACGACGTGCGGCCGTGGCCCGGCAAGCGACGGGACCACGTCCCGCAGCAGCCGGACGACGTTCCGCTGGCTCTCCCCGAGCATCTCACTCGGCATGGCGTGCGGGTCGATCTCGATCAGCGTGGTCGCACCGCGCGACGCGACGGCCAGCGCCGCAGCCTGCGCCAGGCCGCGGGCGAGCGTCGTCTTCCCGGTCCCTGGTGGCCCCGCGAGCACGATCAGCCCGCTTGGCGCGGCTGCCGCCGGGAGCGCGGACAGCCGCCGGGCATGCAGCATCGTGACGAGCGCGGTCCCGAGCAGCCGCTGCCTGGTGCCGTCGGGCACCACGAGGCTCTCCCACGGCCCGTCGTGGTGGTCGGCCGGCAGCTGGTGCAGGCCGGTGACGCCTCGGGGCAGTTCCGCACCCCCCGGCCCGGGCGCGAGGGCCGCGGGCCGGGATGCGAATGACGTGCTCACGGCCAGGTCGGCCGGGTCAGCGGTGGCCAGTTGACCGTCGACGGGTCACCGGCCTGCTTGTCGCGGATGTGGTCCGGCGGCTCCTCGAACAGCACCAGCGGGTCACAAAGCGCCCGCATCGTCTCGAGGAGGCTGTCGAACATGTGGATCCGCACCACGCGCGCGGTCCGCTCGGGGTCATCGTTGATGTGCTGGTGCCACAGGAAGTGGTCGACGACGATGATGTCGCCCTTCTTCCACGGGTAGGTCTGCCCGCCCTCAGGCTCGGCTCCCAGGTAGGAGTGCCCGTGGCCTTCGACCACGTACAGCCAGGCCTCTCCGGGGTGACGGTGCATCGACTGCCCGCGACCTGGACCGATCTCGAACATGGCCATCGTGATGCCCGACGCCTGGTAGCCGATCGCCCGGTCGAGCAGGAACGTGGTCCTGGTGCCTCGGGGCGTGGGCAGCATCTCCAGGCTGTCCCAGCTCGTGTGCAGCCGGCCGCTGCGGCGTGCCTCCTGGTCGGCGGCCAGCCGTCGCAGCCGGGACGCGTGCGGGTCGTCCCCGGCGATGCCGGGCGAGAACGGCGGCCGAGGGGGCAGGGCCGCGGCGTCCGCGTCCCCGCCCTCCTCGACGAACGCCATGCCCATCGTCTCCAGCATCGGCTCAGATGAGAAGGTCAGGAACCGCGCGCTGCCAGGGCCGGAATTGCCGTGCCGGTGCCAGCTCCAGGCGGGCAGGTGCAGGGAGTCGCCAGGACCCCACTCAATGCGCTGCCCGTCGATCTCGGTCCACGCCTGCCCGGCGACGCAGAACATCATGGCGTCCCACGAGTGCCGGTGCACGGTGCTGACGGTTCCCGCGTCGATCTCATGCGCGGTGGCGTCCATCGAGCGGGTGGGGCGGCCGCCGTCGGCGCCGACGTAGACCCCCCGTCGCATCCGGCGGCTGGTCTCGTGCATCTGGACGTCCTCGAGCGCGACGACGGTGCGCTGGTTGGCCCGCCAGGTCTCGATGAACTCGGCGCGGCGCTCCTTCTGGACGTGGTAGTGGGCGACCTTCGTGGTGGTCTTCGTGCTCATGAAGTGCCTTTCCGGAACACGACTACGGCTACTTGACGTAGGGCGCGATCGTGGACGACGCCGATAGCGCGGAGCTGACCTGCCCGGACACCGACTGGCCGCTGATCCAGGCCAGCGGCAGCGACTCCTTGAGCGCCTGGGCCCGCAGCGCGGGCAGCGCGGCCGCCTTGACGAACGCCTGGCGCAGCGCGGTCAGGTCGGCCGCGGGCAGCCCGGGCGGTGCGGCGAAGTCGTCGGACAGGTTGCTCAGGGCCAGGGCCTCCTGCACCGCCGCCGCCTTGCCCGAGGAAAGCTGGCTCAGCTGGGACTGCAGCGTCGGCACGCCGGCGACCGCCTTCTGGTACGAGGGCAGGCCGGCCGCCCCGATGACCAGCAGCGGCTTGGCCTCGCTCCCCGAGATCAGCGGGTACAGGGTCGACATGGCCTCCAGGATCGTCTGGCCGTCCTTGGCCAGGAATCCCTGCTTGAGGGCGGAGGTGGCCTCGAAGCCCGTGTCCAGCTTGTAGGGCACGCCGAACGCGCCGTAGATCACCCGGTTCAGCATGTCGCCGATGCCGTTGCGTATGTCGAGCACGTTTACCTGGCTGGAGGAGTGCAGCAGCGCGGAGAAGCTCTGCACGCTCGAGCCCGGCTGGGTGACCAGGGCGTTCGGGATCTGGGCGGGCTGGCCGATCCAGCTGAACGTCTGCATGTTGAAGCTCTGCCCCGGCTGGTTCTCCACCTTGCTGGCGATGTCCGCGCCGACGTTCACCATGCCGATCGTCAGCCCGTTGGGGCTGGCCGCCGCGAGCTGGTTGGTGCCCTGTAGCGTCCCCGCGCCCGCGACGTTCTCCACGTTGATCGTGGCCCCGAGCTCCTGGCCCAGGTAGGGGGCGAACAGCCGGGCGTAGGAGTCGTAGCTGCCGCCCGGGCTGTCCGGCGCGATCAGCGTGATCGTCTTGCCCTTGAAGGCGGCCGCGCCCGCGCCAGAACCTGAGCCCGAGCCCGAGCCAGACGAGGCCGTGCCGGACTGGCACGCGGCCAGCACGACGACGGACACCGTGGTGGCCGCCACCGCCGCGATCCGGCGTGCCTGTGACTTATGGGGTCTACGTTGACGCGTAGAGTGACCGAACATTTTCCTGCCTTTCGTAGGGTGAGGTGCCGCGGGCGGGCTAACGCCGCGAGGTATGGCCGGGCCTGGTCAGGTCAGCAGGCCGGTGAAGGTGAGGTTGAACAAGGAGATGAAGCCGTAGGCGATGCCGAACGCCAGCCCGGTGACGACCACCGTGTAGCTGAGGCGCGCCCAGCGGTGGCTCCACTCGACCGACGTGAGGCAGTAGGCGGCGGCGGCAAGCGGACCGCCGATCTCGAAGCCGAACAGGTAGCTGGCGGCGATGGCCGCCCAGATCCACCCGAGGGCGGCGAGCTCGCGAGCCATCCGCCGCCGGCGCCGGGCCGGCTCGGCCGAGGCCCCCTCGGCCGGGCCTGGCGGCTCGCCCTCATGGGAGCCCGCGGCCGACGCGCCGTCCGCGGCCGGGACGGCGGCGTCAAGGCCGCCACCGCCTCCCGCGAGGCCGGCATCGGGGCCGGCGTCAAGGCCCGCCGCCCCGGCGGGGACGACCGCCAGGGCAGTGTCCGCCAGGGCTGGCGTGGCCTGCCGGGAGCCTGACGCCCGGGTGAGCAGCGCGTGGATGGCGCGGGACGCCAGCCGGAACACGCTGATGACCGCGGCGATCGCCGCGATGATCGCGGGCACCGCGCCGGCGTCGGTCCCGTAGCCGAGCGCCATGATCATGTAGATGACCGACACGACGGCGATGACGGCCTCGGCCGCAGGCTCGAGCACCGTGTGCTCTTGCCGCGGCTGGCGTCCGGCCCGCTGGGCGGTCTGGGCGGTGATGACGGCCTTGCCCCGCCGGCCGCGCCAGGTGATCAGGCCAAGCAGGACGATGCTGATCACCAGGAAGATGTCGGCCAGCGGGCTGCGGGTGATGAAGCCCCAGCCGTAGATGGTCTGGGTGAGGTGCAGGTTGTCGGCGAAGGTGCCGCCCAGGACCAGGCCGATCGTCATGGCGGCCAGCGAGTAGTCGAGCTTGCGCAGCACGACGCCGATGGCCGCGAACACGCCGAGCTCGACTACCCCGGCGAAGCTGGTGACGGCGGCGAAGCTGCCGAGCAGTGCGAGCGAGACGATGACCGGCATCATCACGGGGCCGCGCACGTTGGTCGCCCGGCTGATCCACGGGGTGATGATCAGGCCGACGACGCAGGACAGCAGGCCGGCGATGGCCATGATCCACAGCATCGTGTAGGGCAGCGAGGGCTGGGCCTTGAGCAGGGTGGGCCCCGGCTGGATTCCGAGGATGGTGAGAGCGGCGATGAAGATGACCATGCCGACGCCGGAGGGCAGGCCGAGCGCGACGGCGGGCACGAGGGAGCCGACCTCCTTGGCCAGCGAAGATCCCTCGGCCGAGGCGATCCCGGCCGGCACGCCCGTGCCGAACTTGGACCCGTGCTTGCGTGAGACCTGGCGTCCCAGGCTGTAGGAGATGAAGTTGGCGCTGAACCCGCCGATGCCGGGGATGAGGCCGAGGACGCTGGCGACCAGGGCGGAGCGCAGGATGTGCACCCATGACCTGGCGGCGTCGCCGAGGCCCTGGCCGACCTGCCTGCGGAACTCGCTGCGGAACATGGCCTGCGTCCCGCCGGCGACGGCCTGGTTGCGGCCGAACATCACCACCATCTGGGTCATGGCGAAGACGCCGAGCGCGAACGGGACGACGTTGAGGCCGTCCGTCAGCGCCAGGTTGCCGAACGTGAAGCGCTCGATGCCGGTGACGGGGTCGCTGCCGATGAAGGAGAGCATCAGGCCGATGGCGCCGGACAGGACGACCTTGCCGCTTGACGTGCTCTCGCCGGTCCCGCCGATCAGCACCAGCGCGAGGATGATGATGGCGACGAACTCCGGCGGGTGGAAGAGGTTGACCAGCGAGCCTGACACCGGGATGAGGACGAGCAGGACGACGCAGCCGATCCAGCCGCCGGCCCAGGTCGAGGCGGCGGAGATCGCCAGCGCCCGGCCCGCCTCGCCCCGCTGGGCCATCGGGAACCCGTCAAGCGTCGTCGGGTAGGACTCAGGCGCGCCCGGGGTGTTGAGCAAGATGGCGGTGATCGAGGCGGCGTAATAAGAAGAGGCCTGGGTGGCCAGCATGAGCGTGATCGCGGGGATGACGCTCATGTGGTACAGGAACGGCAGCATCAGGCTGAGCGCGAGCGACACGCCCAAGCCGGGGAGCATGCCCATGAACATGCCGATCGCCATGCCGGCGATCAGCAGGCCGATCGCCTCGGGAGTCAGCAGTTGCGAAAAGCCGGAAAACAGATCGTGCGTCATCGGGACCCTATCTCGCGGCGCGGCGGAGCAGTGACCGGCGAGCCGACACTGGCGTTTCTGGGATTGGCGGTCGGTCAGGCCAGCGGATCAGGGGAGCCTGCCGCAGGCGACCGCGCGGGGCCGGTGACTGGGGTGCTGGTGATCGTTACGCACGGGTCCTCCCTCCAGGCCGGCCACGTCGCCAGCCTTTCCCAGCGTGCTGTGCGCTTGATCACCAGATCATGGCATAAGGTCATACCATTTGCAAGGGTGCTGACGAGGGAAAATCCGTCAGTGGCCGTACTTGTCGACCTGGTAGCGGCGGGGCTTCAGTGCCCGGCTGATCTCGCGGTTGAGCGCGGTCTGCGGGAGGGAGATGCCAGCCTCCGCCGCCATGTCCGACACGATCTTCATGTCGTCTTCGGCCCAGGCCATCGTCTGGTTGCCCCAGTTGCCGAGCGCGTGGTTGGCCGCGCTGCTCATCTGCAGCGCCGATCGCAGCTCGGCGATGTCCACGCCGAAGCGCTGCGCGAGGGCGAGGCCCTCGTGGTCGGCCACCAGGCAGGCCCACAGGATCAGGTTGTTGACCGCCTTGCCGACCTGGCCGGACCCGATGTCGCCCAGCCGGACCACGTCCGCGGAGTACGCCCTGGCCACGGCGGTGAACCTGGTCGTCGCGGCCTCAGTCCCGCCGAGCAGCGACAGCAGCTCGCCGGCGTCCGCGGCCAGCCTGCCCCGGCATACCGGCGCGTCCACGACGTCCACGCCCCCGGCCTGCGCCGCCTGCTCCAGGCGGCGCATGCCCGCCGGTGACACCGTGCTCAGGACGGCCACGAGCGCGCCCGCCTGTAGCTGGCCGAGCATGCCGCCGGGGCCAAGCATGATCTCGTCCAGTTGCTCTTCGTAGCCGACGCAGGCCAGAATCGTGCCACATCGCCGCGCGACGTCGCTGGTTCCTGGCGCGCTGCTCGCGCCGCTTGACGCCACCGGCTCCTTCTTGGCCGGGTCCGGGTCGTAGACGACGACCTCGAATCCCGCCCTGACCAGGTGGCCGATGATGGGCAGGCCCATCCGGCCCGCGCCGAGCACGCCGACCCGCTGCCCGTTCACGCGGACTCCCCGCGCACCGCGAGGGCCTTCAGGCGGGGGTAGACCCGGCGGGCGTTGTCCTCGTAGATCGCCCGCAGCTCATCCGCCGACAGCCCCGCCGCGTCGAGATAGCGCCTGGTGTCGTCCCAGGCGAAGTCGCCGTCCGGGTTGCTGCCGCGCACCGCCCCCAGCATCTCCGAGGCGAACAGGATGTTCCGCGCCGGGATGACCGAGGTCAGCAGGTCGATGCCCGGCTGGTGGTACACGCAGGTGTCGAAGAAGACGTTGCCCATCAGGTGGCCGTCGAGCGGCGGCCGCTCCTCCCGGGTGACCAGGCCGTGGTAGCGGCCCCAGTGATAGGGGACGGCCCCGCCGCCATGCGGGATCACGAGCCTGAGGCCAGGGAACCGGCCGAAGAGGTCGCCCGAGACAAGCTGCATGAACACCGTGGTGTCGGCGTTCAGGTAGTGCGCGCCCAGCGTGTGGACGGCCGGGTTGCACGAGGCGGACACGTGGATCATCGCCGGGACGTCGAGCTCGGCCAGCTTCTCGTACAGCGGGTACCAGTACTCGTCGGTCAGCGGCGGGGACGTCCAGTACCCGCCGGACGGGTCCGGGTTCAGGTTGGCCCCGACGAACCCGAGCTCAACCACGCACCGCTCGAGCTCTGCCACGCAGTCGTCAAGTGGCGCCCCCGCTATCTGCGGTAGCTGGCATGCCCCCGCGTAATGGGCGGGGAACAGCCCGGTCACCCGGTGCACCAGGTCGTTGCTCTGCCGTGCCCACGCCACGGCCGTGCCCCGGTCGGTCACGTGGTGCCCCATGCCCGAGGCCCGCGGGGAGAAGATCGTGAGGTCGGTGCCGCGCTCCCGGGCGATCCGCAGCTGGTTGCCCTCGATCGTCTCCCTGATCTGGTCATCGCTGACCGGCGCGAGCGACGGCTCCGGCAGGCCGGGGTCGGCCAGCCGTGCGAGCTGCGCGTCCCTGAGCTCCCGCAGTTGCGCGGGGGCGGTCGTGTAATGGCCGTGGCAGTCGATGATCACGCGCTGGTCCCCCCGTCGGTGCCGAGCGCGGCGTCGACGTAGCGCAGGCCCTTTTCCGCCAGCCGCTCGCGCATGGCGTTCACGTCGAGGCTGAGCTCGCCCGCCGCGTAGCGGCCGCGGGAGGCCTCTTCCCTGGCCGCCCTGGCCCGGGCCGAGTCGAGCACCGCGGCAGCCCGGGCGCGCGGCACCACGACGACCCCGTCGTCATCGGCGACCATCACGTCCCCTGGGGCGACGAACTGGCCCGCGCAGACCAGCGGGACGTTCACGTCGCCCAGCGTCTCCTTCACGGTTCCCGTGGCGGACACGCACCGCGACCACACAGGGAACCCCATCTCGGCCAGCTCCCGCACGTCCCGGCAGCCCGCCTCGATGACCAGGCCGCGCACGCCGCGCGCCCGCAGCGCCGTGGCCAGCAGCTCACCGAAGTACCCGTCGTCGCACCGGGACGTCGGCGCCACCACCAGGATGTCGCCTTCCTGGCACTGCTCGACGGCCACGTGGATCATCCAGTTGTCCCCGGGCGGAACGCTGACGGTGACCGCGGTGCCGGAGATCCTGGCGCCCGCGTAGACCGGCCTCAGGTAGGGCGCGAGCAGCCCGCGACGGCCCTGCGCCTCATGCACGGTGGCCACCCCGAGCTGGGCGAACGAGTCGCTGACCGCCCGGTCCGCGCGCTCGATGTTACGGACGACGATCGGCATGCTCACTCCTGCCAGGGAAGAAGGGAAACGTGGATGACGTCCTCATCGGTGCCGCTGCCGCCGATCGCCTTGATCGCGCGGTCCACATCGGCCAGCCCGAACGTGTGGGTGGCCAGCAGGTCAAGCGGGAACCGGCCCGACGCGAGCTGGCTGACGGCCAGCTCGCAGGCGCGGAAGCTATGGCCGCGCGCGCTCTTGATCGTGATCGCCTTCTCGGTCACCTTCTTGACCGGGAAGTCGGGGAAGGCCGCCATCTCCCCCTGGATCAGCAGCGTTCCCGCTCGCCGCTTGAGCGCGTCGATGCCGAGCAGCACCGGGGCCGTCCCCGCGCCCGAGGTGCAGTCAAGGACGACGTCCACCCCCTTGCCCCCGGTGGCGGCCATGATCCGCTCAAGGGCATCTTCTCGCTGCACGTCGATCACGACGTCCGCGCCCAGCCTGGCCGCCATGTCCAGGCGAGCCGCGTCCCTGGTGGTCCCCGTGACGATGATCAGCGAGGCACCCGCCTGCTTGCACGCGACCGCCTGGGACAGCCCCTGCTGGCCCGGGCCCTGGATCAAGACGGTCGAGTCGTAGCCGACGCCCGCCTCGAACAGCGCCCACTCGATGCCGTTGGACATGGGAGTCGCCAGCCCGGCCAGCTCAGCCGACAGGCCGTCAGGCAGCTTGTGCAGCACCGCGTTCCAGGGCAGGTACATGTACTGCGCGAACCCGCCCCACAGGTGGTACTGGTTGTCGGAGGTCGTGTAGCCGAAGCGCCGCGCGTCCGGGTTCGTCCGCCAGTCGGTCAGCTCGCAGTGCCGGTACTGGCCCGCGCGGCACCAGTCGCACTGGAAGCAGCCGACATAGTGCTCGACGAAGACCCGGTCCCCCTCGCTGACGCCCTGCCGCTCGGCGAACGTCTTGCCCGCCCTCGCGATCACGCCGATGTTCTCGTGTCCCATGATCACCGGGGCGGTGAACGGCGGCTTGGCGTACATCTTCACGTCGGTTCCGCAGATGCCCGCGACCTCGACCTTGAGCAGGGCGCCGTCATCGGGGATGTCGGGCATCGGGAACTCGCGCAGCTCGGTGCGCCCGGGCGCGGTCCTTACGGCTGCGAGCACGCGTTCGGCCATGAGCGACGCTCCTCCACTCTCCGGGGGCTGCCCGGCATCTGTGCTTTCTCGACCCACGGGAATGAATGGTCTTATGGTTTGACAGATTACCATGCTAAGGTTCGGATCATGGGGCAGCTCACTCTCACCGCCGTGACCCGCACTCAGGGCGCCACCCGGGCGCTGAAGGACGGCACCGTCACGCCCGCCGGGTACGCGCTCGAGTTCGAGGAAGTCCCGGTGCTCATCCAGGCGTTCCGCCGCATGGTGCGCGAGCTCGCCTACGACGTCACCGAGATGGCGTTCACCACCTACCTGGTGGCGAAGGCGCACGGCAAGCCGTTCACCGCGCTGCCGGTGTTCCTCGTGCGCGGCTTTCACCACGGCGCCATCACCCGCGGCGCGGCCACCGGCATCACCCCGGCTGACCTCGAGGGCCGGCGGGTCGGCGTCAGCCGCGGCTACACCGTCACCACCGGCGTCTGGGCGCGCGGCATCCTGGCCGACGAGCACGGCGTCGACCTCAGCCGCGTCACCTGGGTCTTGTCCGGCGACGAGCATGTGGCCTCCTACGTTCCGCCACCCAACGTCGTGGCGGCCGACGCGGGCGAGGACATGGCCGCCATGGTCGCCGCGGGCGACCTCGCGGCGGGCATCGGCCTCCCGGCCGGGCCGGGCCTGACCTCGCTGATCCCCGACGCCGAGGAAGCCGGGTACCGCGCGCTTGCCGAGCGCGGCTTCTACCCGATCAACCACGTCATCGTCGTCCGCGACGAGCTGCTCGCCGCGCACCCTGACCTGGCGGCCAGCCTGTTCGAGGCCTACGCCGAGGCCAAGCGGCGCTACGTCACCGCGCTGGCCGGCAGCGCGCTGGCCGAGCCAGGCCCGGCCGACCGCATGTACCAGCGCGTCGCCCAGATCACAGGGGAGGACCCGATGCCCTACGGCATCGCCCCCAACCAGGCGATGATCGACCAGCTCATCCGGTACGCCGTCGACCAGCGGATCCTCGACAAGCCGCCCGTGGTGAGCGAGATCTTCGCCGCGGGCACCCACGACCTCACCGCCTAGGAGGATCGCACCGTGCGGATCGCTATCGCCGCCGACCACAACGGCGTCGCGCTTAAGTGCCACCTCATCGAGCGGCTGACGAGCGAGGGGCACGAGGTCGAGGACCTCGGCGCCCACGGCTCCGTGACCGTCGTCGACTACCCCCCGCTGTGCGCCGCTGTCGGCCATCGGGTCACCCAGGGGCAGGCCGACCGGGGGATCGTGGTCGGCGGTTCTGGCTCGGGCGAGCAGATCGCCTGCAACAAGGTCCCTGGCGTCCGGGCGGGCGTCTGCCATGACCTGTTCACCACCGAGATCGCCCGCGCCCACAACGACGCCAACGTCCTCATCCTCGGGGCCAAGATCATCGCCCCCGACCTGGCCTGGCTCATCGCCCGCCTGTGGCTGGTCACGCCGTTCAAGGGTGGCCGCCACCAGGACCGCCTTGACCAGATCGCGGCCCTCGAGCGAGGCGAGTCGCTGTCTTTATCAGGCGCCCAATCCAACCGGGATAGCAGAACGTCCCGGGGCCGGTCAAAGCACGAACGAGTCGTCGGCCGCGGCCAGCACGATCTCTTCCGCCCGCCGCGGCCGCGACGTCAGGTGCTGCTCGTGCGAGTAGCGGGAGAACGTCTCGAGCACGTGACGGTTGGCCTCAAGGCCATAGTCCCAGTACCGGGGGCCGAGCACGCTGATCGTGTCCTCCAGGTGCCGGGCCAGCCAGGGCAGCATGACCTTGAGCGCGTTGCGCTGGGCCAGGTCGGCGTAGGCGACGTCGAGTGCGGCGCCGAACGCCTTCGTCAGCGACCGGGCGATCCACGGGTGCGCGGAGAGCAGGGCGCGGCGCACCGCGATCACGTGCATGATCGGGAAGATGCCGGTCGCCAGGTAGTAGCCGACCTCAGCCGCCTTGAAGTCCTCGAACAGCCGGCCGACCTGCGGTAGCGTCCCGAAGCCCCGGGGCTCTCCCGCCGCGTAGACCGCGTCGAGCTCCCCCGCGGCGAGCAGCCCGGACAGCGTCTCGTCCGGGCCGATCGGGGTCACGCTGACCTGAGGCGGGAGGTTCAGCCTGATCTTCTCGAGCCGGCCGGGCTGCTCCATCCCGCCAGTGAAGTAGCGGACCGACTCGACGGGCACGCCGTGGTGCTCGGCCAGGATGCCGCGCTGCCACACGACCGCGGTCAGCTGGTACTCGGGCACGCCGACGCGCTTGCCGATCAGGTCAGCCGGGGCGCTGATGCCGCTGTTCCTGTTGATGTAGATGGACTGATGCCGGAACATCCGGGACGGGAAGACCGGCAGCGCGGCGAACGGCGGCTCGTCGGCCTCCAGCGTGAGCAGGTACGACGACAGGCTCATCTCGCTGACGTCGAACTCCTGGTAGCGGGCCTGCCGGTAGAACGTCTCCTCCACCGGCAGGGCGAGGATGTTCAGGTCGATGCCCTCAGGCCGGACGCGCCTGTCTTGCAGGGCGCGGATCCGGTCATAGCTCTCGCAGGCGAACGTGAGGCTGAGCAGGGTCACGCGGATGCTCCTTCGGCGCGGGTCGGCTGGTCAGGCGGGAAGCTGGAGGAACTCAAGCACGCGGGCGGGAGCGGTGTCCCTGGTCTGCTCGCTCACCGGGACGTCCCAGTATTGCGCGAGCGGCAAGACCTCCTGCAGGTAGCGTGCCGCCGATGTCGCGTGCGAGGCGTCCTGGCCCGGGACGATCAGGGCCGGGATGTCCAGGCGCAGCAGGTCTTCCGGCTCGGGGCCGGGGACGGTGTCCCGGTCGAACATGGTCCTGGCCAGGCCGGCCACGAGGCTGGCGTACCGAGCCTGATCCTGCCGGCCGAAGTCGTCGGCGAACCGCGAGTCGCTCCTCATGACGCTGGCCCAGGGGCCGAGGCGGGGGTCCCTGGTGAACCCCTCGGTGGTGGACAGCGCGAGGGCGGGCAGCGACGCCACGCCGTGCTCGGCCAGGTAGGCCAGGTGACGGGCGAATCGCTCCTGCTGCGCGATGCGGTAGCGGGCGCCGCCTGCGGGCGAGTAGAGCACCATCGAGGCGGTCGCCTGCGGCCACCTGGTCGCGAAGACCGCCGCCACCGAGCAGCCCACGCAGCCGCCCATCAGGTGCGCGCGCTCGATGCCGAGCAGGTCGAGCAGGCCCTTGCCCTGCGCGGCATAGTCGGCCCAGGTGATCCGCTCCACCCGTCCGCCGGACGCGCCGGACTCACGCCGGTCGAACAGCACGCAGGTGTAGGACCGCGCGAGCTGTTCCAGCAGCCCCAGGCGGGCGTAGATGCTGAACGACGTCCAGTTCGCTGCGGTCGCGCTGAACCCGCCGGGCGAGAACATCAGCAGCGGCGGGCCGTCTCCCCTGACCTCGTAATAGGTGCGAATGCCGTCAATGCTGGCGGTGGGCATGGCTTGCGACCCTTCTGCTCAGGACTTGCCGTCGCCCTTGATGTGCCGGCCGGCGCGGGCGTCCGCGGCCAGCGCCGTGAGCGCATCGAGCGTGGCCTGCGCGACGTGCACGTAGCTGTCCGGCGTCGTGCCCAGGGTCCGGGCGGCGGAGCCGATGGCCGTCTGGGCCAGCCGCACCCGCCCGTCCAGCCAGGGGCCGCCGCCCGTGCCGCCGATGACCGGGATCGCGACGGCCCCCGCCGCGGCGGCTCCCGCGACCGGGCCGGAGTTCTGGAAGTCCAGCAGGGCGGCGCCCGCGTCCTGCAGGCGCCGAGCCTGGGCCACGAGGTCCTCGGTCACGCCCGGTGGCACGTCCGCGCCGGGGGCGAGCATCGCCTCGTAGCTGATCCCGTGGCGCAGCGCGGTCTGCGGCGTGATCCCGAACTGCGCCCACACCGGGATCCCGGCCCGGGTCACCGCCGACACCGCCTCGGGGAAGTCGGCCGCGGCATCGATCTTGACCAGGTCGGCGCCCGCCTGCTTCACCAGCCTGACCGCGGCGCGGACGGCGCTGTCCACGCCCTCCTGCACCGGGCCGAACGGGATGTCCACGCTGACCAGTGCCCGCCTGACGCCCCGCCGGACGGCCCGGCCGACGATGACCATCTCGTCCAGGGTGACCTCCAGGGGGCCCTCGTGACCCCACAGGTGGACGCCCACCGAGTCCCCGACGGACACGATGTCCACGCCGGCCCGGTCGGCGATGGTCGCGAGCTGGTAGTCCCAGGCGACCACGCCGACTAGCTTCTCGCCGTCGCGCTTCATCCGCTGAAGGCCGGCGATGGTGACTTTCTCGCTCACGCGTTCCTTCTGTCGCTCGTCAGACCCGCAGCGCGGACAAGACCTCGGCCAGGTCGGTGGCCTGCCGCAAGACCACCAGGACCATCGCGTTCGGGCGCAGGGCCGCGACGATCGGGTCCGGCGCTTGCGCCGCGGCCGGAGCGGGGACCACCAGCCCGGCCGTCATGATGCCGCGCGCCGCGGCGGCATCGCCGATAAGCGATGCCGCCGTGGCGCTTGCTTGCGCCGAGGCCACCATGACCACCGTGTCGGCACCGTCAAGCTCCTCGCTCAGCAGGGCGGTCGTGGCGTTCTGCCCCTCGCTGTCATCCGGGGCGCGCCGCAGCAGCGCGTCATCGGGCAGCGCCGACTCGAACACCAGGAAGTGCCCGCCGCCCCATGACTCGGCCGCCACCTCACGGATGATCGCGGCCGACCGGTGGTCAAGCGCGATGACCCGTGAGCTGCGGTGAGTGAACGGCTTGGCGCTGATCCGGTAGCGGCTCTCGGCCGCGGTGGTAGCGCGGGCGCAGCTGCTGAGCAGGGTCGGGCGGGGCTGCGTTTCCTGGCCTCGCGTCATGTCAGACCGACGCGTGCTTCTGGCCAGGACGCACCCGCAGGGCATCACCGCAGCCCTCGATGAACGACTGGTCCTTGGGCAAGACGACCGCGGCGGATCTGACGGCCTGGTGCGCGACGTCGACGCCGGGTGGCGTCGTGCCCTCGTCGCGCAGCGCCTCCACCGCGCGCCATAGCTTGCGGCGTGCCATGATGATGCCGCTGTCGGTGGAGACGAGGCGCTCCTTGGTCCGGTCGACGATCGGCCCCATGCTCTCCTGGAGGGACGCGTCCTGCATCGAGATGCCCTTGATGCCGGAGTAGGTGTCACCGCGCTTCTGGGCCGCGCGGTCCATCATGTAGTCGTTGTCCTTGTTCTGCAACGGCCGGAAGGTGCCTGGCACGTACTCGTTGTGCACGCCCCTGCCCTCCCGCATCGCCTCAACCTCCCGCTCGGTCAGCGGCCGGACCGGGTGGTAGTCGTAGGTGAACACCCAGCAGTTCTCGTCGTCGATCGGGATCCAGAAGTGGCCATGGATCGGGTGGTCGCCCCGGGGCGGGATCATGGTGAAGCTGGGCATCACCCACGGCGTGACCCGCCAGTAGTAGTGCCCCTCCTCCGCGTTGCGGCGAACTCCGATGAACAGCCCGCCATCGGACTCGGTGACCTCGAAGAACGGCTTGCGGTCCGCGAGGTTGTACTTGTTGCCCTTGGCCCCCTTGAATAGCGGGTCGTTCGCGAGGCCGTCGGAGTGCAGCCAGGAGACGTGGCTGGAGTCGATGCCTCCCTCCAGGGCCTGCAGCCAGTTGCACTCCTGCCAGCGCTTGGAGGTGAAGCTCTGCCCGGCGGGCACCCGGGCGAACTCCCACTGCGGCAGCTCAGGCGTCGCGGCGGGATCGCCCATGTAGGTCCAGAGCACCTCGCCCACCTTGACCAGCGGGTAGCTCGTGAGCTTGATCTTCGCGCACAGCGCGCTGTGCCGTTCCTCGGGCTCGGAGGGAATCTCGACGCACTGCCCGTTCACGTCGTACTTCCACCCGTGGTAGGAGCACCGCAGCCCGGACTCCTCGTTCCGCCCGAACCATAGCGATACGCCGCGGTGCGCGCAGAACTCGTCGACCAGGCCATAGCGGCCCTCGGAGTCCCGGAACGCGATCAGCCGCTCCGATAGCAGCTTCACCCGGACCGGGGCGCAGTCATTCTCGGGGAGTTCCTCGGCCAGCAGGGCCGGGATCCAGTATTGCCGGAACATGGCCCCCATTGGGCTGCCAGGACCGGTCTGGGTAAGGAGGTCGTTGATCTCTTGCTTCAGCATCTGCCTATCCAGCTGTTGTCCGGCTCAGCCGGCCTTGCGCCCCAGGAAAAGGCAGGTATAGAACGCCCGCCAGGGAACTTCGACATCGGTGATGCCCGCCGCATCAAGCCCGTCCAGGTGATCCTGGACGCTGGTCAGCGGGTAGTTGTGATGGTGCTTGAGGCTGGGGCTGTCGGCGGCGCCGAACTTCTTGCGCGCCGCGCGCAGCCGCTGGTCCCACACGTCGTCGAGCCCGGCGGTGGCCGGCGGGCCCGCCTGGCTGGCCGGGCCGATGTGATCGAGGTTGACCAGCCAGCCGCCCGGCTTCAGCATGGCGGCCGCATCGGTGTAGAACCGGACGAGGCCCTCGCGGTCCAGGTGATGGGCCGCGCGGGAGGTGGTGATGACGTCCGCCTGCGCGGGAAGGCCGGCCCCGCGCAGGTCGGTCATGTCCGCGAGGTGGTACTCCACCCGGTCGCCGAACGGCGCCAGCCGCTCATGCGCCAGGTCGGCCATGGCGCGGGACACGTCGGTCCAGACCCCCCTCGCGCCGGGGAACTGCTCGAGGAACACCGCAAGCACGGCCCCAGGTCCCGAGGCGACGTCGACGATCGTCTCCGGCGCGGGCATGTCGCCCGCGATGACGACCGCGGCCATCCGCCGCGGCAGCTCGAGCAGGTCACGGAAGGAGTCGCCGTCCGCCCAGGATCGGGCGAAGTCCTCGCTGCGCCAGGCGGCCGCCGCGCGCTCGCCCGCGGCGGTCACGCGTGGTACTCCGGCGCGTTCTCCAGGTACGCCACCTGGTCATAGCCCAGCTGCTTGAACAGGCGGTTCTGCCCGGACAGCAGGCGCAGCGGCTGGCCGTCGGAGCTGAAGTGCTGGGCGACCGTGTTCTGCGGGACGTAGAGGGTGTCTCCCTGGCGGATCTCGTGCCTGGTCGGCTCGTTGGCGATCCGGGCGTAGTACTTGTCGGCGATCTCGGCGCCGACCTCCCAGTGCAGGCTGTAGCCGTCGCCCGACAGGACGTAGAGGATCTCGTCGGCCATGTGCCACCGCTTGCCCGACCGGCTGCCCGCCGGGATGTCCAGCTCGAAGACGTCGACGCTGAACGTGCGCACGTCGCTGGCCTCGGGCGAGGACAGCACCCGGACCTTGCCCAGCGGGGTCGTCTCCCAGGTGGTCTGCGACGGCTTGACCACCTTGCGGCGCTTCTCCACGCCCGGGGTCCAGATCTGCGACCAGTCCACCCGCGGGCCGTAGGCGTTTTCGTTGGCCAGCGGGCCGCTGCGGCCCTGCTGGATGAGGCCGAGGTACATCCAGGCGCACTTGGCCTTCATGACCAGCGCGGTGGCCTGCTCGTCGTAGGGGTTGAAGTGGCGGTGGACCGAATCGGTGTGGACAAGCACGAGGTCGTCCTTGTCCCAGTCGTACCGCTCGCCGTCGTGGATCTCGTAGCCCTTGCCCTCCAGGATGTAGAAGGCGGCCTCGTTCTGGTGGCCGTGGCCATGGTTGGACGACCGCGGCGGGAGTTGCACGAAGTGCACCTGGAGCGTCTGGGTCAGGAACGGGTCGTCGCCGGGACCGACCCGCCACCAGGTGCGCGACTGGTCGGAGTCTCCCGAGTGCCCGACCTTCGCGTCGTCGGTGACCACGCTGTTGTCGCGCACTCGCGGAGCGGCGAGCTGCGCCGTCCGGAATTCCTTGAGGCCGTAGGTTTCCGAGGTCATCCCCCGGAGGAACACGCGTCCGCTCTTCGCCATCAAGACTCCTTCGCCGGTGATAGGTCTAACAATTATACCTCTGACCATTCTCTGCCGTCGAGACCGGCGGGCCCCTTTGTTGTGCCGCTTGTCATGCCGCCGGTCTGGCCGTGGCCTCAGCTGGCGACCCAGGCCCGCACCAGCGGCGTGTCCGCGGCGACTGGGCCGGCGTTCCTGCCGCCGCCGGGGCGGCCAAGCGGCTCCGCGCGGCCGGGCAGCGTCTCGGTGAAGAACCGCTCGTTGTCCGCGGCGAACTCGGCCAGGTCGGCCGGCGGCTTGAAGTCGACGAAGATCGCCTCCTGCGGGCAGGCGGGCTCACAGGCGCCGCAGCTGATGCACTCGTCCGGGTTGATGTAGAGCTTCCGCTCGCCCTCGTAGATGCAGTCGACCGGGCACTCCTCGATGCAGGCCTTGTCCATGACGTCAATGCAGGGCGCGGCGATGAAGTAAGGCATGGCGAGACTCCTGGGTTGAGTGGGGCAGGTGGTTAGGCCGCTGGGGTTGCCATGGTGGGCGGCACGTCGCTGGAGTGGCCGGGGAACAGCGGCTCAGCCGGGTCGAGCGCCGCCACCGCGTTGTTGACCGCCGTCGCCGCCTCGCCGAAGCCCACGGCGATGAGCCGCACCTTGCCTGGGTACTCGGTGATGTCGCCCGCGGCGTAGACCCGGGGCAGGCTCGTGGCCATGGTCGTGCCAACCGGCACCCGCCGGTCGGCCACCTCAAGCCCCCACGCCTCGAGGGCGCTGATGTCGGCGGTGAAGCCCAGCGCGGCCACCACCGCCTGCGCCTTGAGCCTGGTGGGCTCCCTGGTCGCCTTGCCCAGCACGTCAACGGCCTCGATCCAGCCCTCGCCGCTGGCCGCCACGATCTCGGCGCTGGTGATCACGGTCACGTCCGAGCCGATCACCTCACGGACCAGCGCCTCGTGCGCCCGGAACTTCTCGCGCCGGTGCACCAGCGCCACCGAGCGGGCGATCGGGCGGAGCGTGAGCGCCCAGTCAAAGGCGCTGTCGCCCCCTCCGGCGATCACGACGTCCTTGTCCCGGTAGTCCTCGGGGCGGGGCACGAAGTAAGCAAGTCCCTGGCCCTCGTACCGGGCGAGCGCGGGCAGCGGGCGGGGCGTGAACGTGCCGATGCCGCCGGTCACCACGACGAACCTGGCCCGCACCCGGGTCCCCGAGGTCGTCGTCACCACTGGCGCCCCGTCATCGGTGTACTCAACCGAGCACGCCGCTTCCCCGAGGAAGTACCGTGGCCCGAAGCGGCCCGCCTGCTCGGTGAGCGCGGCGATCAGGTCACGGCCTCGCACCGCGGGGAACCCGGCGATGTCGTAAAGGAGCTTCTCCGGGTACATGGCCGACACCTGGCCGCCGGCCTCGGGCAGCGAGTCCATGAGTGCGACCGACTGGCCGCGGAACCCGGCATAGTAGGCGGCGTACAGGCCTACCGGGCCGGCTCCGACGATCAGCGCGTCGACATCGGCATCGTGCGGCATCAGGTCAGGCTCCTTCGAAGGACTAAGGTCATACCATTATGGGGAAGTTGGCGGGCAAAGGCAACTCCGCCGGCGCATGACATCGCCGGGGCGTCCGCCGGCCGCAAGCGCCGCGGTCATGACGCTGAGAAACCCAGCGGGCGCAGGGGTTGCCTGATTGGGCGAACCATAATGCCTTAACGTATAGTTAGACGCTCAACACGGTGTCGGCGAAGCCCGTCGCGCCCGCGAGGAGGACCAGATGGCCGCGTCGGAGGGAAAGGCAGGCACCGCCGGGGAGACTCTTTCTCCCGCCGCCGGGCCTGAGCTGTTCAGCAAGGTCAGCGTGGGCCGCATGTCCGAGGTCATCGTCGAGAAGATCCGCGACCTCATGCGCGACGGCCAGCTGAGGCCGGGTGACCGGCTGCCTCCGGAACGGGAACTGTGCGAGCGCTTCGGCGTCAGCCGGGTCACCATGCGCGAGGCGCTGCGCATGCTGGAGTCCGCGGGCCTGGTCGAGATCCGCGTGGGCGCCCGCGGCGGCGCGTTCGTCACGGCCCCGTCGAGCAACCGGGTCGGCGAGGGGCTCGCCGACCTGCTCACGCTGTCCGTCATCAGCGCGGCCGACGTCACCGAGGTTCGCCTGATCCTCGAGGTCGGCATCGTCCCCCTGGTCTGCGAGCGGGCCACCGACGATGACCTCATCGCCCTGCAGAAGATCTGCGAGCGGTCGGAGGAGGCACTGCGCGCGGGCGAGTACTCCATGGACATGTCGCTGGAGTTCCACACCGCGGTCGCCCAGGCGACGCACAATCCGGCGCTCGTGATGCTGGTCGAGTCGTTCCGCGGGCCGATCCTTATGTCGCTCCAGCAGGCCAAGGACGCGGCCCCAGAGATGGGCGACCTCGGGACCAAGGAGCACGAGCAGTTCATCGAGGCGGTCCGCCGCCGCGACGCCGCCCAGGCGTCCCGCATCATGCGCGAGCACCTGGCCCGCACCGCCCATCGCGTGCAGCCCTAACCGGCCGTCAGCCGCTGGCCTGTGCCGGGGCCGGGCGGCCCGGGCCTGGCTACGCCTCCCCGTCAGGCTCGGGGTCCGGGTGGCCGATGTCGAGCTCGACGCGGTCAGCGACGAAGCGGGTGATCCCGACTTGCAGCGGCGCGCCGTCGGGCAGGGTGTCGAGGGAGCGCGTGACCAGCACCACCGACCCGGCCGGCAGCCCGAGATCGGCCGCCTCGGCCGCGCTGGCGTGCCGCGCGCTAACCGTGGTCGCGGCGCGCATGTAGTCGTCGATCCCCACGGCCCGCAAGGCCGCGGTGATCGACCCGGTGGCGTCGAAGTGCCCGGCCAGCCCGGCCGCCCGGCCTGCGGCGAACCAGTGCGTGGCCCGCGAGAGCGGACGCCCGTCCACGGCAAGCAGGGTCTCGAGCCGCAAGCCCTCGCCCCCGCCGAGGACTAGCAGCTCGGCGATGTCGGGCGGCGCCGGCTCGACCGCCGATTCGAGCAGCCGGCCGGAGGCGCGGCCGCGACGGCCCAGGCTGTCGCTGAGGCGGGTACGCGCGCCGATGCGGTGCACCAGGACCGTGTGCTCGGCGACGAAGTTCCCGCTGCCGCGCCGGGAGACGACGAGGTGCTCGGCGGCCAGCGTGGCCACGGCCTGGCGCACGGTGTTGCGGTGCACGCCGAAGCGCTCGGCGAGATCGCTCTCCGAGGGCAGCCGCGACCCGGGCACCCGGGCGCCGCTTACGATCTCGCGGCGCAGCTCCTCGGCGATCAGCCGCCAGGCGGAGTACCCGCTGCCGGGCCTGCCCTGCATCGTCATGCCTTCTCCAGCTCCGGCCGGATCGCCTGTGGTTCGTTCCCCGAGTATTCACCTCATGCTGCGCCGATCGCCACCGGTCGCCCTTCCGCCGTGGCGGGCTTTCAGGTAGCGTCAACTTGTCTAGATTATTGGACAACTTATGGAGGGCGTCGTGGTGTCACCGGCTCTGCCGGACCGGGCTGCGCGGTTCGCGATCTACGCGGCGCCGGGCAGCGGATCGGCCGACTCCATCGGGGTGGCGCTGCGCGAGCGGGCCGAGCGGTGGCTCGGCCGCAGCGTCACCGGCGAGCCGGTGCGGCCCGCGGCCCCGGCCGGGTGGGCCCGCGCGACGGTCGACGCGATGACCGTAAGCGCCCGCCGCTACGGCTTCCACGGCACGCTCAAGCCGCCGTTCCGCCTCGCTGACGGCCGCACCCAAGAGGACCTCGACGCCGCCCTGGCCCGGTTCGCGGCGCACCGCGCAGGCGCGGTCATCCCGGGGCTGTCCCTCGCCAGCATGGGCGGCTTCTTCGCCCTGGTGCCCGGGGCCGAGGCACCGGGGCTGCACGCACTGGCCGACGAGGTCGTGCGGGGCCTCGACGACTTCCGTGCCCCGCCGACCGCCGCCGAGCTCGACCGGCGCAACCCGGCCTCGCTCGCGCCGCGCCAGCGCGAGCTGCTCCAGCGCTGGGGCTATCCCTACCTGCTTGATGAGTTCCGGTTCCACCTGACCCTCACGGACCGCGTACCGGAGGACGACCATCCGCGCGTGCGCCGCGTCCTGAGCGACTGGTTCGCCCCGGTGCTCGGGGCGAGCGTGCCCATCGACGGGCTCGCCCTCTTCAAGGAGGCCGAGCCCGGTGCCCCGTTCGCCCTGCACTCGGTGCACCACCTGCCGCCTGCCTGCGCGCGCAGGCAGGCGGCAGAACTGGCAGACAGCTAAGGAGTGCGATGAGCCAAGAAACCGTCCTCAGCAACGCGAGCATCGTCCTGGCGGAGGAGGTCAGGCCCGGTTCGGTGCTGATCCGCGACGGGCTGATCGCCGACATCGGCTCGGGCCCGGGCACGGCCGGCGAGGACCTCGATGGCGACTACCTGCTGCCTGGCGTGGTCGAGTTGCACACCGACCACCTGGAGTACCACTTCCGGCCGCGCCCCGGCGTGCAATGGGACCCGCTGCCTGCCGTGCTCGCGTGCGACGCGCAACTGGCCGCGGCCGGCGCGACCACCGTGCTCGACGCGGTGCGGATCGGCTCAGGGGCCACCGGCAAGGATGACCTCGCCAGCAAGGCCGCCCGGATCCTGGCGGACGCGATCGAGCTGGCGGCCGACGCTGGCCTGCTGCGCGCCGATCACGGGATCCACGTGCGCTGCGAGGTGGCCTCGCCGGACTGCCTCGACGCGTTCGGCGGGTTCGCTGACGACCCCCACGTGCGGCTGGTCTCGCTGATGGACCACACCCCTGGCCAGCGCCAGTACGCCGACATCGAGTTCTTCAAGCGCTACCACATCGGCAAGGGCAACGTCACCGAGGCCGGCTTCGACGCGTTCGTCGCCCCGCTGGTCGAGCGGGCCGCCCGCTACTCCGACGTCCACCGCCAGGCGATCGCCGCGCTGGCGTCACAGCGCGGCATCACCCTGGCCACCCACGACGACGCGACGCAGGCCCACGTCGCCGAGTCGGTCGCGCTGGGCGTGCGCATCTCCGAGTTCCCGACCACGGTGCTGGCTGCCGCCGCGGCGGACAAGCACGGGCAGCGCATCGTCATGGGCGCACCGAACATCGTCCGCGGCGGCAGCCAGTCGGGCAACGTCGCGGCAGGCGAGCTGCTCGCCCTGGGGCTGCTGCACGTCCTGTCCTCCGACTACGTGCCAGCAAGCCCGCTGCAGGCGGTGTTCCAGCTGGTGGCCGATGGCACGCTCGGCCTCACCGATGCAGTGCGGCTGGTCAGCGAGAACCCGGCGCGGGCGGCGGGCCTCGATGACCGCGGCGAGATCGCGGTCGGCAAGCGCGCCGACCTGGTGCGGGTGCGACCGGTTGAGCTGCCGGCCACGCAGTCCCATCCCCGCGGACGGCGCGTGCCCGTCGTGCGCGGCGTCTACCGCCAGGGCGCCCGAGTCTCCTGACGGCCCCAGCTCGCCTGGCCGCCCGGTCAGGCCGCTGATGCGGTCCCCCGCGAGCGTGAGCACGACCAGCCCGTGCGCGTGGCCGACCGGCGCGTGCGGGTCACCCAGGTAGCGGCCGAAGGCCGGCTGACCAGGTCCGTCACCAGCACGGTGCCGCCCGCGGACATCGGCACGGCAGCCGGCGTGTTCGCCACGATGCGCCAGCTCGGCGGCGCCTTCGGCGTCGCGGTACTTGGCGCCGTATTCGCCGGCGTGATCCTGCCCGGCCACCGCAGCCCCCTCACCGCCCCCGCGCTATCTCGGAAAGGACATCACGCCCCGGCGGGCTCCAGCCGAGCTGCGAGCGCGCCCGGGCCGAGCTGACCTGCTGGTCAAGCGCGAAGGCGTCGGCGATCTGCCCCATGATCTCGCGCGCCTGCTCCAGGGTGACGCACTCGATCCGGCCGGGGCCGTGCCGGCACACGACGCCCGGCGTCGGCTGGCCGAATGCGCGCCACGCTGCCCCCGCCGGACGAGGCGGGCAAGCCACGTATATCGTTTGTTTATCGCCTGTCGTGTCGCGGAGGTCAGGCTGAGGTGCCTGCCGGGGGCGCAGGGGCGACTCAGCGGGCGCTTGTCTACTATTCCCATCACGAAAGGTAACCTCATGCGTCATGCACGCACATGGGTTGTGGCGGCGGCCGGGGCCGCAGGGCTGTCCTGCCTGATGCCGGGCATCGCGAGCGCGGCGGTGACGAGCGCTTCGGGCCAGTCACCGGCCACGGTGTACGTCTCGCCAACGGGGACAGCGGGCGCGGGCGACCGGTCCTGCGGCACAGCGGCATTCAGCTCGGTGCAGGCCGGCGTGAACGCCGTTGCCGCCCGGGGCACCGTGATCGTGTGCGCCGGCACGTACCAGGAGAGCGTCACGGTGACCAGGTCCCTGACGCTTGCCGGGCGCAAGGGTGCCGTCATCGACGCCAGCGGTAAGAGCTACGGAGTCGGGGTCGCCGCGTCCTACGTGACGGTTAGCGGGCTGACCGTGGAAAACGCCAGCGTGGGCGGCACGCTCGCCGACGGCATCGTCACCGCGGGGCTGGTCGGCGGGACAATGACCCCGGCCAACTACGTGATGATCGTCGGGGACGTCACCAAGGGCAACGCCGGGTCCGGCATCGACCTGAACAGCACCACCGGCTCGTCGGCCATCGGCGACGTCTCAGAAGGCAACTCGGTCGGAGTCAACGTCGCTGACGACTTCCTGCAGCCAGCGACGGACAACGCGATCATCGGCAACGTCGCCGACGACAACGCCGGGGGCTGCGGTATCGCCCTCGCCGACCACACCGGCAAGGGCGTCTCCCACAACCGGGTCATCGGCAACGTGTCCAACGACAACGGGCTTGGCACCCCCACCGGCACGGCCGCGTCCGCTGGCAGTGGGGTCATCCTGGCCGGCGCCACCGGCGGCGTCTTCGACAACACCATCTCCGGTAACACGTTCGACGGAAACGGCCACGCTGGGTTCGACGTCCACGCCCACGCGCCGGGGATGAACCTGAGCGGCAACGTCGTCACCGGCAACTGGATCGGGCAGAACAACCTGCGTGGCTCCGAGGGCGACACCGGCACCACCGGCGTTTACCTCGGCGACGCCAGCCCGCTGACGATCACGGTTCGCGGCAACGTCATCTCCGATGACCAGTTCGGGGTGTTCGCGGCCGGCGGCCCTATCACCATCAATGGCGCGCAGCAGAACGTCTACCAGGACGTGACCACGAAGCTGGGCACCAGCCCCGCCTTCTCCTAAGGCGCGACCCGCGGGCCGGCCCCCGACGGGGTCGGCCCGCGACCCGGCTCAGCACTCCGGGTGTGACGGCACCCGTCTCGGGTATACGCGCAACGGACCGCACTTCCCCACGTGCCCTTGGGCGCTGATCACCAGCGCGCCGCACGTAACGAAGGTTCAGGCGGTCTAAAGCTGTAGGTTCCCAGTTTGAGTGTCATCTGATGTCGCCGTGACCTGCGGCGGCGCACACATCCCAATGCGTGTCGTCGCCCGCAGTCCCACGGATTTGTCATCTCAATCAGTTCCGCCTCACCGCCCTCCTTGTGATAAGGGACGGTGTAGTCCCTGAACCGACGGGCGGCCGGGGCGCTACGCGATCAGCAGGTGCACCTGCGGTGCTACATAGATGGGAGCCGTCCGCGCTGGCCTCAGCCAGACCTGGTCTACGATTCCCGGATGCTGGTTCAGGAGCCGTTGCACGACCTGCGCGATGGTGTACGCGGATGCGAGCCAGATAGTCCTGTTCCCGCTCCCGGGGCGCGGGATCTGGTCGAGGAGGAGGGCGACTGGCCAGCCGGCGTCCTTGGCGTTCTTGAGCTGGCCGGTGAGCTTCTTGGTGAGCGGCGCGGTCAGTCCCGCCTCGAGTTGCGTTCCCAGGAACGGGTTCCCCGTAGTGTCGGTGAACGGGATGAGGACGGCTTCAGGCGGGTCCGCGGGGTAGACCTGCACGGCGATGAACCCGTCGGTGCCCGCACTCATCTCTCCGCTCTTCGCCGCTGTCTCCGCGGTCGCGGTCACCTCGTCGTAGTAGTCCTCGATCTCTTGGCGGCTGCGCCCTGACTTGGCCTGCGGGAGATAGCTGACCGCCAGCCCGCACTTGTGCGCCTCGGCGATGGCCTGGAGCCGTGACGACAGTGTCTTCTCGGCCTGTGCCATCGCTGGCGGGAGGTCCGGCTCCCTGGATACAAGGCAGTGATCGACTGCCCACTCGCGCCCGTCGATCTCCATGATGGCGTCGGTGGTGAGGGACAGATGGCCATCGATGTCCGGCCGGCCCGTGATCCTTGCGTCCCGCCCGCGTGCCTTCAGTTCGTTGACCAGTGCCTGCAGGGCGCCCTCTTCGTGCCGGGCCTTCGCATCGCTCACGGCGTTAATGTACTAGGGTCCCACGCGATCCGGGCATCACGACAGTGCAACCTGCCGAGGCAGATCAAGACAAAGAGGGGCCGATGGTAGGCATTGTCGGCCACAAGTCCTTCGCCCGACCGCGAGGGAGGCGCGCTAGTCAGGTGCCGACAGCCGCCGCTAGGCGCGCGCGGGCGGCCGCCTGGTTTCCTGCCATTCCTCGCGGGCGCACGGGCAGTCCCCACTTCTTCGCCCATAGTGCCAGGGAGGTGGGGCTGCTGCCGACCTCGGCAGCCAGGTCGTTGAAGGTACGGCCATGTTCTACGTACTCGCGGCGCAGCCAGTCTTGCGTAACGCCGGTAGGAGGACGGGGTCCTATGGGGATTCCGTAGCTGGCGAAGAGCCGGGTTACGGCTTCCTGCCGTGCGCCGAGAAGAGCAGCGATCTGTGCGATCGATAGCCTCTCATGGAGGTAGAGCCTCTCAATCTCGTGCTTGGGAATGTCGATGACAGTGCGGGCGTGTTGGCACTGGACGACCCTGCCGTGAGCAGGGGCAGGGTTCTCTGCGAGTATGGCGCGCACGACATGGCCGGTCGTGCCGAGGGCTTGGGCAACCTGCGATGGTGCCTTTCCCCCGCGGATCAGCTCGTGAAGGTCATCGATCCTGACGGAGCCTGGGTCCGGACCCAGAAGGTTCAGGCCATCCGCGAGATCGAGTGGTGGCTGCCAGGTGAGTGGTTCTCTGGTGATTCCACAGGACGCCAGGAACCGGTGAGCGGCATTGTCAAGGCGGGTGCTGAGCTCTGGGAACAGCTGAACGGGGAACCGCGTGACGTCCTCCCTGAAGGCCGGGTCGCTGTCCGCCAGGCCTGCCGGCCTGGTGTCGTAGGGCAGCGAGCTGATCTTGTGGAATAGGTAGGCGCGTGCGACATGCTCCTTGTGCCTGCCGCGCTGCGTGCCGGAGGCCTGGCAGATCTGGTCCCACTCGGCGCTGGGCAGCAGGCGGCTGTAGTCGAGCTCTCTTCGCCGCTGGTAGTCGATCGGTGCCGGATCGGCGGTGAGGTAATCGGCTAGCCGGAGGATGGCGGCGATGACCTGTTCCCACTGGGGGGCGCCTTCCATGCGCTGGAGCACCGTAGAGAGGGCGCGGGGACCGATTGCACGCCCGAGGATAGCAGTGGCTTTTGCGGGTTTCGCGCCGGTTCCGGCGAGGAGGACGAGGGCGGATAGCACGGCCCTGAGGTACTTCATGGAGGTACCTGGTGAGGCTAGCCTCAGCGTCCAGTACGGCCACATGAGGGTTGGCGTGCTCCTGGCGAGCACTTCTAGGGAGGCAGGGGCGGCGCCCGGGTAGGCCGGGCAGGTACTCATCGCCCGGTAGCGCAACTGGTTGCTGGGCCGCAGGGCGGAGCGCATTGACGCGAGGGCCACGCCGGTCAGGACAGGGCTGGTGGTGGTGCCCCAGCCGCGGAAGCCTGACGGAGTGATGGTGTACGCCGCTGACTGGGCATCGACAGTCAGCCAGCGCAGCGCTCGTCCCGCCTCCTGGACAGACCGCTGGCCGAGTACCTCGAGGGCCGCCAGCGCTCCTGCCGCCGTGATGACGGCATGCGATGGGGCCATGAAGCCAGGGACTTCGGGAACTGCGTGAGGTGACCTTTGGTTGGCAGGCCCCTCGGCTAGGGCCTTCCGGTAGAGGTCGAGAAGGTCAGTGGGCAGGCGGCAGCTCAGGGCGTGGGCGTTCCTGGGCGCAAGTGCCCGGCCAGCGATCGCCTTGATGTCTGCGAGCGCGTCAACCGCGGCAGTGGGCAGGTCGGTGTAGGCTCCGAACGAAGCGCGGTCAGTCTCGATGATTTTGAGTACGATGCGCTGTGCGTCAAGAACGGGATGCGTGCGGCCCAGCCAGACGGGGACTGCTTCGCGCAGATCGGCTCCGCACCGGATGCTTGCCGTGCTGCCGGGCGCTGGGTAGCCGCAGAGTGCGGGATGGCTGTGCCGGTGCCCGCGGAACCTGTATACATGCTGGATCCTGTTGCACTTAGGGCAGGCGTCTGTCAGCAGGCACTGGTGGCGCAGGCAGGCGAAGGACCAGCCTAGCCGCCATGACAGGCTCCAGCGCCCGTCTGTCTCGGCGAGGCAGGACGGGCAGTACCGTGATCCGGCGTTGCGCCCCCATAGCCGTTTCCTGTTGACCTGGCCAGAGTTCTGGTCGATGATCAGCGCCCGGCCGTCATAGGCGGACAGTGTCATCGCGGTGACCTGGGCAGCGGTGGTCCCGGTTGTCATCGCGATAGTGCAGGCCTCATCTGGGTAGAGCCGGGTCATCCAATTCGGCCTCGGGCCACCCGGCGTCCTGTGGTGCACGTGCCGTGTCAGCCCGACGGACGCGAGAAGGTCCCCGGTGGGCATGTGCATCCGGAAGGCGAGCGCGTCGAGCCAGGAGTCCAGTGCCTCGCCGGGCAGCGGCGCGACCCGGATCGGCAGGCTGCGTAGTTGCGTCATGCGTCGCCGTTCCGCGTCCGGGGAGCAGTCTTCCCCCTCCTGCGCGTGGTGAGCTTGCCCTCGCGGAACTGCTGCTCGAGCGCCTTGCGCCCCTTCTCGGAGGCAGCGTCGTTCTTGACCTGGTTCATCAGTTCAATGTCGAGGCGCTCGGTCCCGGTGCGGACGGCCCGGTGGCACCCGCGGTTGATGAGGGTCATCAGCGAGCCGATGTGCCCGGTGCTGCGCGCGAAGAGGTACTCCGACAGGTCGTCGGCGACCATGCCCTTGTACTTGTCGGCCAGCACGATCTTCTTCTCGATCGCCAGCAGCGTGTTGCGCCAGTTGCTGCGCCCCTTGTCAGTGTTGATCATGAAGGGGTCCATGCCGAGCGGCGTGGTGCGGCGGCCCATCTGGGCGAGGTCCGCGTCCTCGTAGCGGTCGCCCTCATCGAACAGGCCCTTCGCTGCCAGTCCCACGCCAACCAGGATCAGGGTGATCGGGAACTCGTTAGCGATCCACTTGAAGTGGTCGGTGACCTCAACGCCGTTCTTGCTCTCGGTGCCGTTCTTGTGGCGCAGTTTCAGGAAATGGACATCGTCGATGATGAGGAGCTTCGTCTCGGCGGTCAGGATGCAGTCGAGGGCCCGGATCCCGAAGTCCGCCGCCGTTCCCTTGAAGCGGCCGGGGTGGCCGTAGAATTCCAGGACCGCGCGGTTGAAGTCCCGCGTGCTGGCATTGGCGGTCAGCCCGATCCGACAGACGGGCCAGCGCTCGTCGCCTTCGTCGGTGAGCGCGCCGTTGTCCTTGATCTCTCGGCAGTGGAACTTGCGGGCGAGCGCCAGCACGGCCGTGGTCTTGCCGAGGCCAGGGAACGCGTCGATGCCGATAGCCCCCTTGGCCTTGTCGCCCTCTTGCTCATCGTTGCTGTCGATGATGTCCCACATGTCCTCGTGGAGCGCCTTCATCTGCGGGGTCACTAGCGGCCCCATGTTGGCGTGGTGCCTGCGGCGGGCCTTGTTGTACCGCGCGAGCTCCTCGTCGCCGAGGGCCTTGAGCTGCACCCGGGTCAGCGCCTCGGGCTGGGGGCGGGCGGGTGCCTGCGCCATCCGGCGGAACCCCTCCTTCCGGGCCAGGGTCAGGCGGTCGAGCTTGCCGCGCAGGTCATCCTCGGGCTCAGGCGCCGCCGCCGGTGCGGCATTGCCTTGCTTAGTCGTCATCCGTGTCCTTGATGGCCGTGGAGTAGAAATCGTCGTCGGAGTCGTCGGAGTCGTCGGAGTCGTCGGAGTCGTCGGCGGGATCTTGGTCGCGCGCTGCGGCGGGAAGGATGAGGTCTAGTTCCTCTGGGTCGTCGTCGTCCCCGGCTTCTCCGTCCCACGCCCTGATGTGCTGCTCGTCTTCCTCGTCTGGCGGCTCTCCGGGGGCATCGAGGATCTTCCGCACGGAGACCAGTTGGACGGCCGGCTGCTCTTCGCTGAGGTCGGGGATGTCGATGGCGGCCCGGTCCCGGGCCATGCGCAGGGCCATCCGGCGCTCGGAGCGAGTCAGGTCCAGGCCCATGTTCCAGCGGCTGAGCAGGTCCTGCAGGGCCAGCCGGTCGTTCGGGTACGTGTACCTGGCCGCCGCTGCCCGGCGGGCGAACTCCAGGGCCTCCAGGCTGAGGGGCGCATCCAGCATGGGGCGGTGCTCCCAGTCCAGGGCGTGCCATGTCCGCTTGCGGGGGTGGCGGAAGTAGACGCGGGTGATGTCGTCCGGGTCGTAGTGAATCGGCCAGTCGCCCTTGGCTTCCCCCAGGTAGGGGCTGGTCTCGCCGCGGAACTCCTGGATGGCGTCCGCGTTGTACTTGCAGCCGTTGAGCTCCACCCCGTAGTGGTGGACGGGCCGGTACTTCACGTCCAGGAACTCCAGCCCGAGGTGCGGGTCGCGGGGGACCTCCACGTACCCGGCCCTGCCGACGCCGTGCTCGAACATCAACGCCGGGGTCATCGGCAGCCCGGGCAGGCGAGGCTCGACCAGGTCACGGTTGGGCCGGTGGTGGTATATGACCGCGATCCACTCCCGGATGATCGCGTCGAGCTCGTCAAGGAAGAGGAACGCGTCACGCTCGGGGCTGAGGCCGCGCGAGTACACGTCGGGTCCCTTGTAGCCGGGGAGCGCCTCCAGCAGGCCCTCGCGTAGCGTCCTGAAGAACCGTTCGATAGGCCCCTTGTCGCGGCCGGTGCGCAGCCGGGCGGGCTGGATCGAGATGCCCATCCGGCGGCAGACGCTGGTCACGTGCGCCGAGACGTAGACCTTCCCGTGGTCGATGACGATGGTCTCGGGGACGAGCGCGGGCCCGGATGCCCCGGGCTCCTGGGCCCAGGCATCGCGGTCGACCAGGACGTGGCGGGGCAGGCCGTGGTCGGGCCACACCGCGTGAGCGGGCCAGTCCCGGCCTGCCGGGCGGGGCCTGAACGCCTGGTACAGGGTCGCGCTCGCATCGACCGACTTGGTGGAGACTGGGGTGACCCGCAGCCCGCAGATGCAGCGGGTGTACCAGTCCATCGCGACGGTGATCTCGGCCTGCACCCACCGCATCGTCCGGGGATCGAGGGCGAACACGTCCGACCTGGTGGTGTCCATCAGCAGGTACTCCCCCGGGCGGACCGGACGCAGCCGCCCGTGCCGTCCCTTCGGCCGGTCGGCGACATCCCGGCGCCGCTTGGAGCTGCCGCTGAAGAGCGGGACCTGGTGGTCAAGCTCGCCGAGGAACCGGTACGTGCTCGTCCGGGAGGGCACCGCCACGACGCCCGGCCCGTACTCCTTCTCGACGCGCGCCTCGATCTTGCCCGCGATGAGGTCCTTCGTGAGGCTCGACTCGTCTACGTGGTCGAGCATCACTTTCAGGGCCGTCTCCACCCAGCGCGGGTCGGCCCGCCCCAGCGGCCCCTTACCCTGGACTTCGGTCCTGGCCAGGCCGGCGGGTCCTTCGTTCCGGTAGGCGCGGGCCCACCGTGCGATGGTCCTCGGGGTGACGCCCAGTTCTGCCGCCTTTGCCGCGTACCGGGCGGTGAGGGGCAGGGCCGGGTCGTACTCGGGGCGCGGCTCGCCGGGTGCCGCGATCTCCGGGCTGCCGGACCGGTAGCCGGTGATGGCCTCCTCCACGTGGGCCGCGCGCTCGGCTACCCGCGTGCGCTCGGCGTCGGTCAGCCTGCCCAGCACGACCGCTGCCGTCTCCTGCTGGTCGCCGGAGGAGGGGCCGTCGCCGTCCGGGATGACCCGCACGCGGTCGGATGTGAGCAGCTCCCGCTGGGACATTCGGCGGATCCGGCCCCGGCCGTCCTTCAGGATGACCTCGTTCCCCGCCTGCGTGGCCATCAGCTCGGTGATCTCGGCCGGCTCACCGTCGATGACAAGGCGGGTGCCCCTGCCGAACCGGGTTCCTGCCCCGGTCACGCCGGCCTCGACAGCACGTGGGCGCCGGAAAGGACAGTGGTCAGGTCCGTCCGGTAGGCGCGCGTCCACAGCAGGTGCAGCATGTGCGCCCAGACCAGGCGGCGCGGCCACCCGGTGACCGCGGCCGGGACGTCTCGCATCTGGGTGCCGTCAAGGTCAGCGCTGGCCAGCGCGGCGAGGATGGCCGGGTCGAACAGCCATGCCCGGCGGTACCCGGCCAGCATGCGGATGTTCGCCAGCTCCGCCTCGGGTGGCTCGGACCAGACCTCGTACTCCCATCCCCGGTCCTCGACGGCGGCCCTGCACCATGCCAGCGAGAACGCGACCTTCTCCTTGGCCAGGCGCGATCTCGGCTTGACGTCCACCACGACGGGCCCGGTGCCGGTCATGAGGAGGAAGTCCGGGACGTGCCGCCGTTCCTGCCCGCCGACCTGTGCGGTGAGCAGGAACGGCTGCGCCGCGACTGACTTCACCGCCGGGTCGAAGTCGGCATACAGCAGCCGGGCCAGCTCCAGCCGCGACTCGTAGATCACGTGGCCCGACATGGTCGCCGACCAGTAGAACCCCGGAAAATGCTGCTGGCCGTGATGCCAGCGGAACGTCCGCCACGGCGCTGCCGACGTCAGCCGCTCCGCGCTCACCCTGGACCACTCCAGCCCGTCCTTGCTGCTGCCGTCCTCCTCACGCACAGAAACCCGCACCAGCTCGGGGGCGGCCCGCGCTCCCGCGAGACCCTCTGCCATGTACCCCACTTTGACAGGAAGTGAAGCCGAACAACGCCAAACGGCATAACATGCGTAACTGTCAGTAATTATCCGTGATGCGGCAATTGACCGCTATAAGGCCTCGCGCCCGCCCGTCAGACCTGGTGCTCGACCCGGTGCCGGATGTACTCATCGGGATGGGCGCGGGCGATTCGCACCGTCGTCACGACGAGGTCCTTGAGGTCGTCCGGGTAGAGGGCAGGCTTGAGGGTGAGCCCTGGCAGGATGCAGCGGCGGACGTCGAGGTCCTCGTTGGAGGCGAACTCCCGGAGCGCGGCCTCCCGCCACCTGGCCCGGAGGTCCGCGACGGCGTCGTATTCCCGCTTGCTCTCCTCGGTGGGAGTGCCCGTCTTCAAGTTCTCCAGGCCGCGGTAGGCCAAGGGGGCCTGGGCCCAGTACCAGGCCCGGGCGGCGCCCGCCTTCTCGGCGTTGGTGCCGCTGACCAGAAGGCTGAGCAGGGCTTCCTGGACCTGGCGGCGTCCGGCGACGGCCAGGGCGGGCTCGATCAGCTGGTGGCTGAAGCTCGGATCCGGGTCGTGGACGGCCGCGCGGATCAGGGTTTCGAAGACCGCCTCTGGCCAGGGTCCCGCCTGCGGCAGGCCGGCGGCCACAGCGGCCCGGGCCGCATTCTCCCACTCGGGCTCATCGCGGCCGGCCTGCCCCAGGCCGACCGGCAGTCCGCCGCCGGTGAGCTCCAGCACCTCGGCCATGTACCGGTGGAAGAGCGACCTGTCGTCACTGGCAGGCCCGGGCGGCATGAACAGGCGAGGCCCCGCGCCCCTCCCTTTTTGTTTCACCGCGAGTCACTCCATCCTCCGGGGTCAAAGCCGGCGCAGAACGGAAACGACCTTGCCGATGATGACCGCGCTGTCGGCCCTCATCGGAGAGTAGGCGGGGTTGTGCGGGATCAGCCACACGTGCCCGTCGGCCTTCTTGAGCGTCTTGACGGTCGCCTCACCGTCGGCGGATCCGGCGCTCTCAAGCATGGCGGCGACGATGTCGCCGCTGTCGGCGTCAGGCTGGCGCCGGATGACCACCCAGTCCCCGTCGGTGATCGCCGCACCGGTCATGGAGTCACCCGCGACCCGGAGCGCCAGGAGGCTCCCTTCCCCGGTCAGCATCCTCGGCAGCGAGATGGTGCCCTCGTCCAGCTCTTCGGCAAAGACCGGGACGCCTGCCGCGATCCGCCCGACCACCCGGACATCCGTCATCCGGTCATCCTCCCGCCCCGTCCCCTTGCCCGCGCTGTCCTGGCCCGGCAGCCGGATCACGGCGGTCCTCGGCCGTCCTGCCTCGCGGACGATGATGCCCTTCGCCTCCAGCACCGACAACTGGTGAGAGACGCTGGACGTGCTCGCCAGCCCCACCGCGTCGCCGATCTCCCGGATGCTGGGCGGGTAGCCCCGCCCCCGCTGAGAGTCCTCGATGACCCGGACGATCCTCTGCTGGATCAGGGTCAGGCTCGGACCTGCCGGACCCTCTGCCTCCTCATTCCGCATCTTCATCCCCCTTCACTCTGCCACCGCAGAACACGCTATCACCTTGCTCAAAATAATCGATCGACATTCGAAAATAGATGCGCCACCTGCGCTGACTCGCGGGGGCGTCACGCAAAGCTGCGCAGCCCGGTTTCCGCAAAAATTGAACGATGTCGGACTTAGCCAGGAGCCGCCATCCGTCCGGGTCAAATCCGCGCGTACATGAGTTCGCGGTGCTGCTGAGGACGAGCAGCCATTTCATGTCATCCCCGGAGACCACTAGCGGCATTGCAGTCCGAGGGCGCCTGCCATTGCGTCCCCGCAGGCGCACGCGGCGGGCAGGAACCCGCGCAACCTGGCGACCCGCCTTCCCCGCGAGTCCCTTCACGAGCCAGTAAATCACTCACACCGGCAATCACCCGCAAAGCACCGGCCAGCATAATTCCCTGGAATCGCCAGAGCCATCATCCGGCAATTGACATACACCTCATCCCGGATTTCCTTGTTCCATTGAGGCTTCGCCTATACGCCCTGTATTCTGCTATGTTCTGCCTGCATCAATTACCCGTCCGGAGTGGTGACGCACGTGCGCAGCGCCAGCGACCCTGAAATCCTCGAGAGGACGCAGGGCCTTATCAACTACATCCGCTACCTCGCAAAGAGCGACCAGAAGCCAGCGCGTGACCTGCGAGGCTACGACTCCGTGGCGTGGCTTGCCAGCCTGCGGGGCGCGTCCGCGGGCAGGCCGGCAGGCGCGGTGCTCACGCTGGAGTACCCGCCCCACCGCCCGCAGCCGCCGCTCCCGGCGGCGCTGCGCGGGCACATTGATGAGGGCGCCCTAGGCGATCCCGACCGTCCAGCGCCCAGGCTTGCGCAAGGGACCCAGGACACTGGCGGGCCAGGGGCTGCGAACGAAGCGGCCCGCGCGTACGGGGAATGGCTCCCGGAGTACCAGGAATGGCAGCAGCGCGAGTGCGATGCCATTCCAGCCAGGGAGCTCTACACCCGGCTACGCGAAATGGCCGCCACTGCCGCGCAGTCCGATGACAGGCATGAGCTGGTGCTCGCTTCCGGCCTGCTGGAAAGCGCGGACCCGCCATCCGGCCGACTGTCCCGGCACCTGCTCACGCGCAGGGTCTCCATCGACATGGAGCCGGACGCCCGCCTGGTGATCACCCTGGACGGCAACTCGCCGTCCAGGGTGGAAGACCGCGAGTTCCTCACGGGGAAGGACGGGTACTCCGCGGACCGGGCCGCTGCCGCCCGGGAGGAACTGGACGACGAGGACCTTGACCCGCTGGGCGATGACGCCTGGGCCGCACTGCAGCGCTGGACGGGGCTGGCCTTCACCCGCCCGGTGCGCTGCGACCCAGCCTGGGCCACGGCGATGGGCGGCTCGAGCGGCCTATCGCTGACGCGGGCACCGGCGGTCATCTTGCGGCAGCGGGCGGGGGACGCGCTGGAGCGCTACTACGAGCGGATAGCCGCCGCGCTCGCCAAGCCCGGGGCGCAGGCCCCTCTCGGGCTGGCGCAGCTGGTCGCCGTCCTGGACCGGGAGGAGAGGCTCGCCTGGGCCGGAAGCGCGCCGCGACCGGACAGCGCGGCCACGTGCGGGCAACTGCTGCCGCTGGCGGCGAACGAGGCCCAGCGGCGGGTGCTGGAGCGGATGGCCTCTGACACGGCCGTCGTGGTTCAGGGGCCGCCGGGGACCGGGAAGACCCACACCATCGCCAACCTGCTGTGCGCACTGCTGGCCCAGGGCCACCGGGTCCTGGTCACGAGCCAGCGCGAGCAGGCGCTGCGGGAGCTGCGCGACAAGCTGCCGCCGGAGATCGCCGGCCTGTGCGTGACCGCCACCAGTGCCCGCCGCGACGGGACCGACGACTTCAGCCGCAGCATCAACGCCCTGTCGGACCTGCTCGGCTCCACCACCCAGGCCAGGGAGGAGAAGGCCATCCAGGACCATGCCCGGCGCCGTGACCTGCTACTACAGGACGCCGAGCGGCTTCGCGTGGCAATCCTCGCATCGCGGGAGGCTGAGTGGGCTCAGCACCCAGAGGCCGCACCGGGGTACAGCGGGACACTCGCGGATGTCGCGGCCCGGATTACCACCCTGGAGCTGCGGCACGGGTGGCTGTCCCGGCTCGGCGAGGGTGTCCCCGTCCCGGCCCGGATCCCGCCGCTCAGCGCGGAGGAGGCACTAGAGCTGCGCGGGCTGCTGGCCGCGGAGACAGATGCTCGCCGTTCCCGGCGTGGCCAGCGGTTCCCGGGCCTGGAGGTGGTCCCGGATGCGGGTACGTTCCGCCAGGTGGCGTGGGCCGCACGCCATGCCGGCGACATGGAGGCCCAGGCCAGCGGGCCGGTCCGGGCGCTCACACGGGCCGGGGACCAGCTGCTTATGGCCGCCGAGGGCCGCGTCAGGGAGGCAGCCGCCGCGGCCCGCGCCTTGAAGCTGCCCGTGGCGACGGCGGCCTGGCCAGGCAGCCGGTGGGAGTCACGTGCCCTGCGGGACATGCTCGCCGGCCGAGACCGGGAGCTGTGGCGCGACCCCGCCGCCGCCGCGGCTGAGGCCGCCCAGGCGCTCCGCCTGGCCGAGACCCCGGGCCAGCCGCCGGTCACCGTGCCGGACCTGACCCCCGGCGAGCTGGAGGACATGCTCCGCGCGGCGGCCGCCCTGCGCCGCTACCTTCTTGCCGGCGGTCGGCTACGGCACCCGCTGATGGCATCCCGCGAGCAGCGGGCAGCCCAGGGCGTCCTCGGCTCCTGCCTGGCCGACGGGCACCCCCCAGAATCGGCCGGGGACCTTGACGCCGTCATCACGTGGCTCCGCGCGCTCATCGCCGCCCGGGTGCACGCGGCCCGGTGGGCCGCCGCCGGGTTCCAGCTACCGGAGGGCGACACAGTGCCCGTCCTGCTAGGCAAGCTGGCGGCCCTGTACCGGCGGGTACAGGCCCTGGCCACCATCGCGGCCGCCCGCGACGCCGTCCGGGACATGCTAGACAGCCAGGGAATCCGCCTGCCGGCACTGGGAACCCCGGAAGGGTGGGACGCCACATGCGGCAGCATCGCCGAGGCCCTGACCCTGGCGGAGGCACTGCGGGACCGGGCAGCCCCCGGCCGACTAGCGGCCCGCCTGCCACCGCCAGGCTTCGCCGACCCCCCGGAACTGGCCGCCCTCCGCGACGCGGCGCACGCCGGGGACCCCGATGGCTACGAGCGCAGCCGGGCCGCCCTAGAGGACGCACTCGCCGCGTGGCGGGACCAGGAACGCTGCGACGCGCTGCTGGAGCGGCTGCGCGCCTGGCACCCCCCGCTCGCTGACGAGCTGGCCGACACGGCGCAGGACCCGGCGTGGGAGGAGCGGCTCGCCTGCCTGCCCGAGTCCTGCGCCTGGGCAGCGGCACGGGCCTTCTGCGAGGCCGCGCACGACCCCGGCCACGACCGCGAGCTGCAGCTCCGGCTCGACAACGCGGAGGCCGGCATCGCGGCAGAGACCACCCGGCTCGCGGCCGCCTGGGCGCGGCTGCACCTGCTGCGGCGGATCACCGCCGGGCAGCGGCAGGCGCTGGAGAGCTACCGCGCGGCGGTGACCGCCGTGGGGAAGGGCCGGGGCCGCTACGCGCCCGGCCGGGCACGAGCGGCCCGATCGGCGATGCGGGTGGCGCTGGGCGCGGTGCCCGCCTGGGTCATGACCGCCGGGAAGGTCGCCGAGCACGTCCCGCCGGACCCGGGCGCGTTCGACGTCGTCATCATCGACGAGTCCAGCCAGTCCCGCCTCGAGGCGCTGTTCCTGCTGTGGCTCGCCCCCCGGGTGATCGCCGTCGGCGACGACCGGCAGTGCGCCCCCGGATGGCGCGGCCAAGACCAGCAACGGTACCGCGACCACCTCACCGCCTGCCTGCCAGGCCTGCCTGCCCACGAGCGACTGGGCCTGGAGCCGGCCAGCAACCTGTACCAGCTGCTGCTGCAGCGGTTTCCCGACCCGGTGCGCCTTGTCGAGCACTTCCGCAGCATGCCCGAGATCATCGGCTGGTCCTCCCGCCAGTTCTACAACGACAGCCTGCTGCCGTACCGGCAGTTCCGCCCCGACCGGCTGCCCCCGCTTCAGGTCATCCACGTCGACGACGGCGACACCGACGGCCGCGACCAGTACATCCGCAACGAGCCCGAGGCCAAGCACCTAGTCGAGAAGCTCCAGGAGCTCCTCGCCGACCCCGCCTACTCCAGCCCGCCCCGTAGCTTCGCCATCATTGCGCTGCAAGGCGACGCCCAGGCCAGCCGCATCGACAAGATGATCAGCGCGTCGGTTGAGCCCGCCCTGATCGCCCGCCACCGCATCCGGACTGGCACCCCGCCCGGCTTCCAGGGCGCCGAGGCTGACGTCGTCTTGCTCTCCATGGTCGCCGCCGGGAGGCCGCGAGCCAAGACCGACCTCGGCGAGCAACGGCGGTTCAACGTGGCCGCTACCCGGGCCCGCGACCAGATGTGGCTGTTCACCTCCGTCACCCGCGACCGGCTCGCCCCCGAGGACCTGCGCCACTCCCTGCTGTCCTACATGGAGGACCCGCCCTCCTGGCTCGGCGACTCCCCGTCCGCCGGTGAGGTGTCCCCCGACGCCCTCCAGCACCCGTTCGAGTCCTTGTTCCAGCAGCGCCTGTTCCGCGCGCTGCGCCAGGACGGCTATCACGTCGTCCCCCGGTTCCCCGTCAGCAGTGACCACGCCGTAGACCTGCTCGTCAGCGGCGCCGCCGGCCGGGTCGCCGTCACTTGCGACGGCCCGGTCGACCGCGCCGACATCGCCAGGGTCCGCCACGGCATGGACGCCGAGCGGGACCTGCGCCGCGCCGGCTGGCACTTCGCCCGGGTCCGCGAGAGCCAGTTCACCCTCGACCCCGGCCGGGCCATGAACGCGCTGCGCACAGAGCTCAGCGCCCATGGCATCCACCCCGGCACCGCCATCACCCCCGCCGGCACCACATCCAGCACGTGGGCCCCGGCCCCTCTCAGCGACCAAGAAGAAGACCCGGCAGACGACCAGGACGGAGCACGGCCATGACCCAGCTCGACGCGAGCACCATCGAGGAGCTCTCGGCATTCCTCACCAGCAACGACGGCCCCCGGTACCTGTCCGTCCAAAAGCTGCGCGACTTTCTCGGCCGCGCCGGGATAACGGACATCCCCGGGCCGGAAGGGATGACCCGCCGCGACCTCGCCCGCCAGGCCCTCAGCAGCGCCGACAGCGCCGAGCTGGCGATCTTGCGCCTTGCCGACCCCCGCGAGTTCCCCGGTGACACGCCCGCCTGGGAAGAGACCCTGAGCGAGCTCGGCAAGATCCTGCGCCCCGAGAGCCTGACCATCACCCACGACGACCGACGCCGCCCCGCCATCGTCCCCCTCACCGCTCAGGGGGACAGCCAGGAACTGCGGGGCATCGCCCTGAAGGTATCACTCGACGAGGTCATCCTGGATCCAGCACTCGCGGCTGTCGCCCAGGACCGGCTCGCCGAGGCGGAGCGCTGCCAGGGCGCGGGCGCCTACATGGCTGCCATCATCATGCTCGGCAGCCTGCTGGAGGGCGTCCTCATCGCCGCGATCCAGGAACGCCCCCACGCGGAGCTCCGCAGGCCCATAGAGAGCACGCCACTGCAGGACCTCATCAACGTGGCCCACAAGGAGCACTGGATCCAGTTCGACGCGCACCGGGGATCGGACATCCTCCGCCAGTACCGAAACCTGGTTCATCCCCGCCTCCAGCTGGCCATCGGCCACCACCCTGACGCCGACACCCTGGACATCTGCCGGTCCGTCGTCAACGCCGCCCTCAACGACCTCGCTGCCACCACGCCTCGCCATCCAGGTGCCACTGGCCCCGGAGCATGACGGCCACGGCGACCCGCGTGCACGCGGGAGGTTCCGTGATCCGGATGCTGTCCGCCACCAAGTCGCCACCGACATCACCTGCGACTGGCTGAACATGGACCGGCACCCTACAGCTGCCCGGCGACTCCGAGAGGTACGCGAAGCGACACCATCGAACGGATGTACCACAGCCGACTGCCCGCAGGCGCTGATGTCCCGGTCCTGGAGGCCGCCCATGCTGACGGCCTCCAGGACCGGCGCAAGATCTCGCGGCGAGCCTGCTCGCCGCCGCAGGTCAGCGTCACAGATTTACGCTCGCCGACAAGCGCTTCTCAGGCCGCGCCGGACGCGCGGTTGGCGATCAGGCCGGGGAGGGTGTCGGTAAGGTCGCGGAGCCGGGAAAGGACGACCGTGCCTTGCCGAGTCACGGCGGCGGACCGCTTGAGCTGCGCAGCGACGTGCTTGTCGGTCATCACGATGTCGCAGTACGGGACGGCGGCGGACATCGCGTCGCCGTCGCGCACGTCGTTACCGGACAAGTCCCTCTCAGCGAACTGGAAGTTCTTCTGAGTCAGGGTCATGACGACGGCTGCGGAGGGGATGTCGTCGAGGAACTCGGTGAGCCACTGCTTACTGTGGCTGAAGAAGTCTTCGATGTCGATTCCGTAGTACTCCAGCCCGGAGCGCAGCTGCTGGTCGAGTTCCCAGTACAGGTGGCGGGCGTGCACGATGTCGGCGAGGTGCCCGGATCGCGCGTCGCCGCTAGCGAGCCTGGCGGCCAGGTCCCGTTCGCGAGCGACGCGCTGGCGCTCGACCTTCTCGACTTCCTCGGGACGGTATCCAAGCTCGCGCAGCTGCGGCAGCTCCTCGGGGGCGGGGCCGCGCAGCATCATGTACTCGCCGATCACGCGCCCGACTCCCTCGATGAGGCGGACCGCGTCAGCCGGCAGGGTCGGTGTCGCGCCGTCGCGCCCTGCCACACTAAACCGGCCTCGATCGCCGATGGCGAAGGGCCGGCCGAGCCCGAATACGTCGATCGGCGAGGGGGCAGGGGCACTGAACCGGTCCGCGAGCGCCGTTCGCACCTGGTGCCCTACGAAGATCGAGCGGCCGGTGATAGTCACGAAGCCGCTGATCTCGGCGATCACGTCGGCCAGGTCGGTGCGCTGGCGCAGCGAGGAGACGCGGTCGATCTCCCAGTAGGTGGTCGAGGTCAGCGGCACGATCACCTCGCCGCGTTCGGTTGAGTTGCGCAGCATGTCGTACGCGGCCTGGTCGTGCGGGTATTCCGGACGGCCGAGCCGGGCCTTGGCCAGCGCCACCCAGTCCTTCGTGTCGAGGAAGACCTTCACGCGTCCGGTGGCATGCGCAGGGAGCAGCGGGTAGCGGTCTGCCTCAGCGCAGAGGCTCATGGCGAGAGTGAGCACGGCCGGGTCGAACCCGAACTTCTTGCCGGCCTCGGCGAGAATCGTCTCGACGGGCGGCAGGGTGGACTCGGGCCGATCACCGAGGCGCCGCGCGGCCTGGGTATAGGTCTCGCCAGTGCGAGCCATCCGGGCACGGATTGCCGCCTTGCGGGCCTTGTCCTGCGTCATCATATTCCGTTTCCTGGCCAACGGTCCCACGCCCCGACGCCAACGAATGCGATGACGAGGTGTTCCGCGAGTCATTGACCCTTGTCCTCGTTGTCTCGGCGGCGTGGGCGCGGCGAGACTCGGAAGCGGGCATGCGGTGCTGCCGTAGCCAAGGATAGGGCACGCAGTGACGGTGTACCACCAAATATCCGCTGCCGGGAACATGTCAGGAACCTGGGGTCAACGGTGCATCATGCCGTGGATCGCGATCGGCTGAGGCATGACCGGCGAGTCGTCAAGCCGGTCTAATAGAACGCTCCTGGTGGAGGGCAGCGCCTAACCGGAACAGTCTCTTCACCTTGTGCGGTAGCGCCTGACCTGCCGAGAGGAGGCATCAAGGTCATCATTGCCGCTTTGAGTTCCCCTTGAGCGCACTCCGGCTAGCGCCAGCGGAAAGAGCGGTCGGTGATGGGCGGGAGGAGGATTGGGCCGGTATGGCTGCCGGTGCTGGCCAGGGTGGCGATGGCGTCGCCTGCCGCGGGGTACAGGTGGAGGCGGGCGGCGTGGCGAAGTCCTGTCCAGGTGATCCGGGTGTCGTCTTCGGCGTCCTGCTCGGTGTCTGCCATGGCGTGCCGGGCAGCGGGCGGCAGGTCGGGGAGCACGTGGATGAGGTGGAGCCGCCGGAAAAGGTCGCTGCTGCCGGGGCGGGTGGTGATCTGGTCCTGGACCCAGCGCAGCTCGGGCTGGCGGGGCAGGGCGGACAGGTCGAGGCTGAGCTCCTCGCTGAGCTCGCGGGCGAGGGCGGCCGGGACTTCCTCGTCGGCGTGGACGATGCCGCCGGGCAGTGAGTACTGGTCGCCGTCGGGGCGCTTGCGGTGGATGAGCGCCACCTGGCCGTCGTGGACGATGACGCAGCAGGCGCGGACCGTGAGGGATGTTGCCGGCGCGGCTCCGGCCGGAAAGGTGGTGGTCACTGGCCCGTGTCCTCGGGGGCGAGGCCGCGGGCGCGGGCTGCGGCGTTGTTGGCGGCCAGCCACCCGGTGGGGCTGCCGCAGTCGAAGTAGCGGCCGGCGATGGGGTGGATCAGGGTGTCGTGGTCCCGCGCGAAGGCGGCGATGGCGTCGGTGGCCTGGTACTCGCCGGTGGCCGCAGGGGTGAGCTTCTGGAAGTACGGGATCGCGTCCCCGGGCAGCAGGGCGCGGCTGATGTTGATGTAGGCCGTGGCCTGGGGGTATCCGTCCGGCTTCTCGATGATGTCGTCGAGCAGCTCATGGCCGTGAGCCGCGCTGCGCGCCTGGAGGATGCCATAGCGGTGCGCTTGCTGGCCGGGGACCGTTGCGGCGGCGAGGGCGGCGAGCGTTCCGGCCGCGCTGCGGGCGGCGGCGAGGTCAGCCAGTTCGGAGCCGCCGTCGTCGCGCAGGAGCAAGTCGTCTCCGGCGATGAGGAAGAAATCGCCGCCGCCGATGAAGTCGGCAGCGGCGATCACCGGGAGCGCGGTGCCGTAGCGGCCGGCGTCGCTGGGCTGCTCGATGAAGGTGAAGCGGGCCTGCTCGTGGAGGCGCGCGACTGGCTCGTACCGGTCCTGCTGGCCGCGAGCGGCGAAGTACGCGGCGAGGCCGCGGTCTTCGGTGAGGTAGTGCCGGACCTGGCGGCCAGCCTCGCCGGGGGCGGTGACGACCGCGATCTGGTCTGCTCCGGCGGCTGCGCAGTCGGCGACGGCGTAGCCGAGGACCGGCTGGTCTAGCACGGGCAGCATGCACTTGCAGATTGTCTTGGCGATGGGATAGAAGCGGGTTCCCATGCCGGCGACGGCTATGACGGCCTTCACCACGTGGTCACGCCCTCCGACGGCGGTGTCCGGCCGCGGGGCTAACCCGCCTGGCCAGGCCGTCAGTCTAGTGCACGCCGGTCGCCGGGTGAGGGAGTTGCGGCGAGAGCGGCGGGCGTGCCCGGCTGGCGGCCTGGTTGCTCGCGGTAGGCCTGGTCAGGATGGTCCTGCGCTGATCGTGACGTCGGCGGGCCGGCTGTGGGCGGCGGCGGCCAGTCCCCGGGCCCGGATCCTGTCCCACAAGGGCGTGTCGCGTTCCGCGGGGTCGTGGCCATGGCGGATGGCCTGCTCGTAGACGGCCCGGAGCATGGCGTCGTAGTCGCGCGGCGTCCCGGCGTGCGCCTTGGTGTATCGGTGCAGGGTGGCGACACCGGTGTCGGCCACGGCATGTCTCGCCGCGCTGATGGCGGCTAGGAGGTCGGTGTCGAAGGACAGCCCGTGGTCGGCGGCCAGGGGCAGGGCGACGTGCAGGGCGCTTGCCGTGAATGCCTTGAAGCCGGCCTGTGGATCGGTGACGTCGAGGCCGAGGAGCTCCCGGACGGCCTGCTGGTACAGGAGGGCGGCGGGAGCCGGTCCGGTGAGCGGATAGTAGCCGTGGGAGTCCGGCAGGCGGCGGGAGCCGATGGCGGCGCCGGTGCCGGGCCGGTCGAGGGCAGCGAGGAGGAGGCCGAACTGGTCCAGCGGGTAGGTGAGGTCGAGGTCGGTGTAGCCGATCACCGCGTGCCCGGCTTCCCGGAGCTGAGCCAGGCCCCACAGCACGGCTCCGCCCTTCGCGCTGCTGTCCCCGCGGCGGGCGGCGACGCTGAGGCGAACCTGCGGGTGGCCTGCGACCGCCTGCCGGGCCGCGCTCGCGGAGGCACCGTCAGGGTCCTCGTCTACCAAGAGGATCTCGGCTCGAGCGCCGGGGCATGCCTGCAGGAGCCAGGCCAGCTGGGCGGTCTTGGCCGCGAGCGCGTCCTGGCCGTCCTGGTTGCCAGGGCCCGGCGGCTTGATCCGGCGGCCCTCGCCGCGTGCCGGGATGACGATGCCGATGCTGGCGGCCAGCGGGCGGGCGGTGAGCCATGCCTTGGAGCGGGCGGCCTTGACGGCGGCGATCAGCCCGTGGATCTGCAGGTCACCGGGGATCTTGTCGCGGCGGTTCTTCGCAAGACCGCGGATGAAGGAGATGAGCAGCGCGTCGTCGAAGTGGCTGAGCGGGCTATGGCCAAGGTGGCCGGTGAGGTGGTCAGCGACCACGTGGACGAGGACGCGCCCGGCCGGGTCGGTGGCCCAGCACTGGTCCGGAGCCGGCGGGATCCCGCCGTTCCCGTAGCGGTCCTGGACGTGCCCGGCGAGCAGGGCATAGCCGGCGGCCAGGCTGCGCTGCGCCGGGTCCCAGGCTGAGCCGTCCGCAGTGGTTGCGGCCTCGTCCCAGGCCCGCGCCCAGGCTGCGGCGTGGACAGTACCGCTGCGGGCGGCGGCTGTGACCTGCTGCCAGCGAGCCTGGGCAGCAGGCCATGGCAGGTCGGGTTCCTCGCCTGCGCGCAGGCGGCGCCCGGCGTCGCGGGCTGCGGCAACGGCCGCGCTGGCCTGCCCTGGGGTCTCGACCGCGGCGCGAAGGGCGTCGAACCACAAGCTGGCGGCGAGTGTGAGCCCGCCGGATTGCGAGGCGATCTCGCTGACCGCCTGCTCGCGGCGGGCGTCCAGCGCTGCGCGGGTGCGCGCCTGGCAGGTGCGGGCGAGGGCGCTGGCGATGGCCGTGTCGAGCGCGGCCACGGGCGTTCCCGTGGCGCGGCGGGCGCCGGCTATCGCGGCGAGCGCGATGCCAGATGCCTCGTCCAGGGCGGGCTCCCGGAGGCGGGGGGCAAGGAGGCGGTGCAGCATGCTGGTGTCGGCGTTCCGGGCGGACTCGGCGAAGCGCGCGGTGGCCAGGTACTGGCCGTCGATTGCCTCCGGGGCATGGGCGAGGGCGGCGATGGTGCGGGCGAAGCGATGGCAGGCGCCGGTGCCGCCGCCGGGGAACAAGAGGTCCTTCAGGCGGGCCGTCGCCTGCCGCAGGCCGGGCCGGGAGGCGACCAGCAGCGCGAGGGCGTCCGGGGGCAGGTCGGTGCGTGCGTCGAGCGCGCTGGCAATCCGCCCGGCTGCACCCGGCTCGCTGATGGCCAGGAGCCGGGCGATGGTGGCCAGGGCTGGCGGCGCGTGCCCGGCAAGCCGGACCGCAAGGTCGGCGTAGTCCGTGTCCGGGCGCGGAGTGGTGGTCAGCGGGGACTCGGCGAGGGGCGCGAACGTCCGGGAGGCGGGGATGGTGGTCATCAGGTGAGCCTTCCGGCGATCAGGTCGGCGGCCTGGGCGGCCGTGTGGACGGGAAATAGCAGGTTCTGGCGGAGGAAGGTGCGCTCGAACTGGCTGAGTGGCGCGTGCACCGTGACGGTCGCCGAGGTGATGTCGATATCGGCGCTGGGACGGCCGATGCGGGCCAGGAGCTGGCGGACCGTTGCCTCATCGGGGCGCTCGGCGGTGGCGCAGGCTTGGTGCTGGGCCACCGGGCAGCGGAGCCGGCAGTTGGTTCCCGGCAAGTCGTAGTGGCCGTTGTAATCGGGGACGTGGCTGCCGCGCTCGATGACGCGACCGCACGACGACCGCTTGAGTACCGCGGGCCGCTGCCCATCGGGCACGTCGGCGTAGACCTCGTCAAAGATGGCCATGATGCGCCGCTCGGTCGCGGCGGTGAGGAGCTTCTTGCCGGGGGTGAAGGTTCCCCTCGGCAGCGGCAGGCCGTAGGACATGAACGACTGGACGTGGTCGTCGCTGAACTTCAGGCCGCCCAGGACGACGGTGCGCGCGCCGGATTCCCTGAAGGTCTCCCAGACGTGGCGGATGTGGTCGTCGGTGGTGTTGATGCCCTCGGCGATGGGCCGGTAGTAGGCCAGCACGTTGAGCTTGTCGGAGGCCAGGACGCGGCGCAGGAAGTCAGCGCGGCGGCGACGGCTGGCCGGCTCGACGGCCTCGGGCATCGCCGCGTAGCAGACGTTGATGTCCAGGTCGATGTTGACGAGCGACTCCAGTTGCCCGATCTGCTCATCCGACAGGGTGTGCTTGGTGATGCAGGAGACCCGGTTGGTCAGGCCGAGCGCGTCCAGCAACTGCAGCGCCTCCCAGGTGCGGGGCCACAGCCTGGGCAGGAATGCCTCGGAGGTGGACATGTGCAGGCCAACCGGGGTCACGTGCGGGGTGAACCAGGGGTGAGCGAGGAGCCGCTGCACGACCTCCCCGGCGGGCAGGAAGCCCTTCGGCTCCCAGGAGCCGAGGTAGCCGTCGGCGGTGCCGCCCTCGCGGCGGTAGCAGTAGGCGCACATTAGCGGGCAGCCGATCCCGAAGTCGGCCGACATGCCGCCCTTCATCTGGCTGATCATGTAGCTGGTGTTCAGCCCGTCGGCCCCGGCCTGGGCCTGGGTGGCGGCGATCTCCTCCAGCGTGGCGATCGGCTGGTACCCCGCTGGCAGCAGGGCCTTCAGGGCGAGTGGCGCATCCGGGGCGCCAACGATGCCGGGGTAGGCGAACGTGCAGCGCAGCGTAAACCGCAGCGCCTCGGCGGCCGGGCCGTCCAGCCCGACGCGTTGGGCGAGGGGACCCAGGACGCGGGAGGGCAGCTCCTGGAAGGGGATCCGGCGGCCGGACGGCTCGTGCAGCAGCCGACGGGCGGCCACGTCGGCCAGGGCATGCTCCAGCGGGCCATCGCACAGGGCACGGGCGGCGGCGACCACGGGATACGGGTCGCTGATGTCGAGGACGGCCTGCAGCGTGTGGGCCGTCCGCGCGCGGTGCGGCCCTGGGAACAGGGCAATCTGGCCGACGGCTGCCAGCTGGTCCGGGGCCAGGGGCCGGGGATCGGTGAATGATGCGGTCATGGCGGTGTCTCCTTGCCTGAGGTGACGTGATCGGTATGGGTGAGCTCGGGCGGGGCGGGGATATCCGGGTGCCCGGCGGCGATGAGCGTGGCCAGGTCGCCGTCATCCATGTCGATGCCGTTCCGCAGGGCGCTGGAGCGGTGCGCCCAGGCCCGGTCGCCGGGCATCCGGGTGCCATTGCCGCGCACAGCGCCGGAGATCGCGTCCGTGGTGGCGGCCGCGGCGGTAAGGCCGAGCCGGGCGGGATCGATGGCGAGGGACATTAGTATCCTGCCTTCCGCGCCATCGGGCAGCGCGGTGTCGCCGAGCATGCTGAGCAGCACCTGCAAGACGATCGCCGCCGCCTGGGCCCGCTCGCCCGCCGGGAGAAGGACGGCGGCCTCGCGGGGATCGCGGGTGGGCTGCCTCGTGGCGTCCAGCGCGCAGCCGTCCGGCAGGTCCAGGCCAGCGCGGGCGCGCTGGTGCACGCTTCCCCAGGAGGTGGACGCGGCGGCCATGTCCAGGACCACGGGCTGGCCGGGGACTGAGCCGGGAACGGCGATCGCGAGCGCCGAGCTGCCCAGCAGCGGCATCCCGGTGCCACCGAGCAGCGCGATGCTGGCGGAGGAGGCGGGTGCCGCGAGGACGCTGACCAGGCCCTGCCCGGCCACGTGGCTGGCGGGGATTCCCAGCGCGCCGGCATGGCCGGCGCGGTGGACGACGACGAGCCCGGCACCGTGCCGGCGGGCCCGATCCACGCTGGCCTCGACGGCACCGCGTGCCGCGACGGGTCCTGGCGCGAGGTCGGCGTCCATGACCAGGCAGGGACCAGTGTCGTGGCGGGCTGTCATCAGGGGCCGCGGGTTAAGCCGGCCGTCCCGGAGCTTGGCCAGGTAGACCGGGGCGAGACGGCAGCCGTGCCCTGGGATGCCCCTCAGGTCTGCCTCGACGTGCGCGGCTGCCATCGTGCGCGCCGCGTTCCCGCTCATTCCGGCCGCACCGTAGAGCCGCTCCAGGTAATCGGCCAGCGCAGCGGGGGCAACCTGCGTCACCATGTCGCACCCTGCACGGGTACAGCGCCGCGGGCGTGGAGGCCGTCGGCTAGCAGTCGGGATACTGCGCCGACACTGGCATGGTGCGGGCTGAAGGCCGCGATCAGGACGTCGGCCGGGGACCCGGCCAGGTCGTCCGGGTCGCCCAGCGCGACCTGGACCACAGGCCGCCGCTGCTGCCTGAGCCGGGCCGCCTCGGCCGCAGCGCCGCTGCGGCCTGCACCGTCGCGGGTGTCGTACCCGTACACCACCGCCGGGCCAGCACCGGACGGCAGGCTGGCACCTGCGGGCAAGGGCAGCACTGGGAGCCGCGCTCCGAGCAGTGCTGGCAGGAGGTCGGGGGCGTACCGGGCGCTGTCGGCCTTCCTGTTCCCCTTGTCCGGGACCCGGACGAGGGGAAGAGCCGAGCCTGGTTCCGGGACGAGTGGCAGCAGGTGAGTGCCGCGCGGGACCGCCACCGACCGTGCGGCGACCTGGTCAGCGACCGTGCGGGCGGTGGCATTTGCCGCATCCCAGCCGGGCACTGGCGTGCCGGGGCCGACGCCGAAGCGGCGATGAAGGCGGAGCACTCGCGCGACGGACCCGGCGGCCTGGTCGCGGCTGATAAGCCCGCCCTCCACCGCTGCGGCCAGCGCCTCGATGACCTCGCGCCGACGCCGGACGGCATCGCCTCGCTGCTGGCGTGACTGGCCCCCGCGGGATATCTCTGAGTCGAGCATCACCATGTCCGCGCCCGCCGCGACGGCAGCCACTGCGGCCTGCGCTAGGCCGCCCAGCGGCTCATGGACTGCGGGGATGGACAGGTTCTCGGTCACGATCACGCCGCCGAACCCCAGGTCCTCCCGCAGCAGGGTGAGCATCCGCCTGGAGGCGAGGGCGGGCCGACCGTCAACGGCCCGGACAACGTGGCTTCCAGCCATCACGCACGCCACCCCCGCCTGTACGGCCGCGCGGAACGGCAGCAACGCCCCGTCGGAAAGCTCGTCGAGTACGGGAACCACGTCGTGCGGGTCGGCGGGAGCCGCGCCCAGGCCGGGAAAGTGCTTGGCGGTCGCGGCTACTCCGGACGCCTGGAGGCCGCGCACGAACGCGGCGGCCAGCGCGGCCACCAGGGCAGGGTCGGCCGCGAAGGCGCGCGTGCCCACTGCCGGCCGCGACGGCCAGCCTCCCAGGTCGCACACCGGCGCGAGGTTCCACGTCACCCCCGCCGCCCGCATCTGGCCGCCGATCGCGGCGCCAACCTGCTCAGCGAGATCAGCATCAGCCGCCGCTCCGAGCGCCATGCCGCCCGGAAACTGGACGACCTCCGGCCAGTCCAGGGCGCTGAGCCGGCCTCCTTCCTGGTTGACGCTCACCAGCAGCGCCGGGAACGCGTGCATCCTCGCGGCCAGGGCCGCCGATCGCAGGCTGGCCACGGACGTGACGGCATCCTTGCCAATCCGCCCGGACCCGGCACCCGCGTCCCTGCGGACGAGCGCCTCGGCCGCGCCCGGCACCAGGCTTTGCCTGCCAGGCCGCACCAGCAGCCCTACCTGTTCGCGCAGGGGCATCCCGGCTGCCGTCCCCGGTCCAGCGACAGCGACTCCTGTTCCGGCAGGTGATGCGGCAGTCATGCGCCCTGCCCCGTCAGGGAACCCGGCGGGGGCTGCCTCGGGCCCGGCACCCGGGCGGGAAAGAGTAGGGCGGTGACGGCGGACGCCATCTCCTCAGGCGAGTGCACCGACGTGTCGAACACCAGGAGCCGCCGGTGGCGCCGGCCCATGCCATTGACGAGCATCGCGGTGAACGTCGCGGCGTAACACGCATCACGGGCGGAGCGGACGTCGTTGACGTCCGCGTCGGGGCGGCCCGCCAGCCGGGCCGCGCGCGCATGATCCGGGGCATGCAAGTAGACCGCGATGTCGAAGGAAGCGAAGACGCCGGGCCACCGCAGCGCCAGGCACGCCGCCAGGTACGGGCCGCCTGCCATGCCGGCCGCCACGGCCCGGTCCGCGTACCCGTCCTGCACCAGCACCGTCCCAGCTGGCCGGGGCGGGGCAATAGTGACGAGAACCCGGTCCAGGGCGAAGCCCGCGAGCAGGAACGCGGCCGTGACGATCCCGCTGTCGGGCTGGCGGACAAGCGGGAACGTCCTCCTCAGCCATTGCTCCAGCGGATGGTGCCCGGCTAGCATCCCGCGGTGCGGCATTGCGGGGACGCCCCGCTCGGCAAGAGCGGCGACGATCGCGCGGACGAGGGTCGTCTTGCCGGACAGGTCAAGGCCGTCAACGAGAACCCGCGGGGCGCAGCGCGCTGTCGTGAGCGCGACAGGTGACGTTACCATCATCGTCCTTCCATGAGCCGCTGCCAGGGCGAGCAGGCCGCCATCCGCAGGCAGGTACGCGCCAGACTCATCCTGACATCTGTATGTTTGCATACAAACTGGTCTGCCTACAGAATGAAAAACCCTGGAAGACTTGTCAATAGGTCTGCATGCAGACCTGCGAACTGGATAGGCTGCCTTGCGATGACTGCAGGAACAGGCCCGACCGACGGGCGCACCATGCACATGCGGATCGCGGACGACATCAGGATCGGCATCGAGGCCGGCGAGTACCCGCCGGGAACTCAGCTGCCGACCCTGGACGAGCTTGCCGCCAGGCACCTGTGCAGCCTGGCCGTAGCCCGCCAGGCCGTGGCAGTCCTCCGGCAGCAGGGACTCGTGATCACCCGCCAGGGCACCGGGTCATTCGTCCGGGAGCGGCCAACCGCACGACGACACGGAATGAGCCGCTACTCCCGGAGCCGGTGGCAAAGCGGCGAGGCCGTCCTGATCGCCGAGGCATCCCGCCAGGGCCATGAGGCAGCCCAGCTCATGCGCGCCCTGGAAGAAGCCCCCGCCCCGGCAGCCGTCGCCAGCATCCTCGGCATCTCGCCAGGAGCCCTCGTCTGGGTCAGGCGGCGGACCACCCTCATCGACGGGCGCCCCAACCAGCTCGCCGACAGCTATTACCCGCTGGCCATCGCCGAGAAGGCGCCCCGCATCCGCGAGGAGAACACCGGCCCCGGCGGCGGCTTCGCCCGCATCGAGGAAGCCGGCATCACGCTCGCGCGCATCCGCGAGCAACTCCAGGCCAGGATGCCGACCAGCCCCGAGACCGTCGCCCTGAAGCTCCCAGAAGGAACCCCCGTCATCGAACTGACCCGCACCACCTTCGACACCGCAGACGCCCCGGTCGAGGTCTTCATCGCGGTCATCGCCGCCGACATGGTGACCTTCGACTACGACTTCCCCATCCCCGACTGATGCAGGCCGCCTACGCCACCCGCGCCGGCGACGGCCAGGGCAACGAGGACTACCTGACAGCGGGTCCCGACTGGGCAGTCATCCTCGACGGCGCCACCGCACCCGCCGGGGTCGACAGCGGCTGCATCCACAACGTCCGCTGGCTCGTCCGGCAGCTCGCCGCCGCGATCACCGCACGCATGCCCGCCACCGCCGCCCCCCTCGCGGACCTGCTCGCCGAGGCGATCAGCGACGTCCGCCAGGCCCACGGCGGCACCTGCGACCTCGACAACCCCGACAGCCCATCCAGCACCGTCGCGATGTGCCGGATAACAGGCACAGTCCTGGAGTACCTGTCCCTGGCAGACTCCGCAGTCCTGCACGCCAGGCCCGGCCGCGCTACCGAGGTGTTCCTCGATGACCGCACCAGCCACCTGCCCGGAGGACGCCCCTACACCTACGCCCTGGTGAGGTCACTGCGGAACCAGCCGGGCGGGTTCTGGGTCGCATCGACGGACCCCAAGGCCGCGTACGAGGCAGTGCAAGGTGCCTGCGGACTCGCCGACGACAGCAGCGTCCTACTCCTCACCGACGGCGTTACCCGACTCGTCGACTTCTACGGCCAGACATGGGACTCACTCGCCACCATGGCCGCGGCCCAGGGGCCAGATGCCCTAATCGCGACCGTGCGGCAGCGGGAAGGCAACCAGCCACCCCCCTACGGCAAGCGGCACGACGATGCGACAGCCATCCACATCACCGGCCCCACGGCTTCCCGCCAGGCCTGATGGTCCGAGAGCAGCGGCGCGCGAGGGCTAGGCTCGCCCTCCTGCCGCACGATGGATCTGGCCTGCCGAGGCCGGGCCTGCCGGTCGCGCCGCGAAGTGTCCCAGCATCGATGAGGCTCACGCGCGAGCGCTCGCGCGGTGCCCGCTCCCACCGAGGGCGCGGTGTGGCTCCTTGCCGGGTCAGGGTCCCCAACCGCAGCGGTTGACCCGAGCGCTGTCTGCGTTCCGCTGATGCCAGTGGACTCACCTGGGTAAGCCGGTCGGGCTTGTACCCCTGCCAAACTGCGCCATGAGACCGCCGACCTTCGCTGCCTGCGGGCACGCCCAGGACACAAGATGCCGGCAATCGCGTAACCCGGCCGGGGCTGCTCCGCGCCGGGTCGTTAGTGTCACTTATGACATGACGTGCCGCAAATCACGCCCCTGAGTCCCCCTGAAGGCGGCTACGGCTGCGGCCCGATTAGCTACGATTCGCATTCGAGCACGCACGGCGAGCCCCGCGAGTCGTGACAGCCGACGGCCAGCCCGTTGCGTCAGTCGAACGAGCGTTCTAGAGTTGTTGAGAGGGAGGCGCAGTGGAGCGCGGGTTTACCGCCGAGGCAGACATGCTCGGCCTGATCGCCGCTGCGGTCCAGCAGTTCGCGGGGCCGGACGCGGTCGCCGTGTTCGAGGTAGAGTCCGCCGCCGGGATACCCGACGTCGTGGCCACGGTCTTCGACCGGACTGTCCTGGATGACCGCAGGGCGGACGGGTTCGTGACGGACCCGGCTGGCCTGGGAGCCTTGCTTGCGCTGTCAGACGCCCGGACGGCGGGGCAATCCCTAGATGCGAGGCAGGTGGCGGTGGCGACCGGCCTCACTCCCGCCTACGTCAGGTCGCGGGTGCTGCCGGGCCTGGGCGCCCGCGGGCTCGCGGTAATGACGGCCCGCGGCATGTGGACCGCAGCGAACCGGTACAGGTCTCCGGCGCGCACGCTGGTGACAGTCGAGGCCAAGCTCAGCGACTGGCGACGGGGCCTGGGCCAGGCGGCACGGCACGCCGCCGGCGCGGACGCCGCTTGGCTGGTCATGGATGGGGCTCGCACCCGGTCGGCGGTAAGCAAGGCGGACTGGTTCCGCGCGGCGGGCGTCGGCCTCGCGGGACTGGACCCCGACGGCACGCTGCGCACCCTGCTTCAGCCGGACGCGGCGAGCGTCCTCCACCTCCGGGCCCGCCGCGAACTCCTGGCGGAGCGGCTTGCAGAGCTGCACTGCTCCGGCGCGGTGTCAGGCCCGGTAGGCCGAGTGTTCGGCAGGACCCTGACCAGCTCTACAGGACCCGATCCCAGGTACGCAGGTGCGCGGGAGCGCTTTGCCCCGTGAGCCGCTTGTCGGCAGCAAACAGGGTCGCGGCCCGCACTGTGCCTGCGACGGCCTCATGAACCTCATGAGGCATGGCACCAGCGGGTGCTACTCCAGCGGTGAGCATGCCGACGCTGTGCACGTAGTGAAGCCCGGCGTGCTTCTTGGACCAGGCCGACCCGGCAAGCAACGGTCCGCAGTACGGGCACGTGCACTTCCTGTAGGCCTCCTGGTCCTTAGTCAACTCTGACCGCCCAGTGCGCTCGGCAAAGTGAAGCAGCTGTCGCTCGAAGTAGCGCTCAATCGTGCTGTTCTTGCGAGGACCTGAGTCGTCATCCTCCTCGAGGAAGGCCTGCCCGGTCCCGAAGAGGCCGGTGCCGAACCCTGCGGCGCCCCAGGCTAGCGTGAGCCATCCAGTGACTCCGGTCTGAGGGAGCAGGAGGCGCCTTTCCTCGTTTCGGGCCGTCTCGGCGAGCGCGCGGTACCCGGCGAGGAGTTCCTCGTCGACGGGCTGGTGCCAAGACTTTGCCGGCGGCGCCCACTGCACGCGGACGTGCCAGATGCGGAACTGCCGCTTCTCGATGAGCTCAGCCAGCAGGTCGTCGAGCAGCTCGGATCGGCGCAGCCATTCCGCGCTCATGGTGAGGTTGAGGGCAAGCCGTTCTCCTTGCTTGAGCGCGGCCATGGCCTCGTCGCCCTCGTCGCAGGCTTCGGCCAGCGAGCGGAGGGCAGCGGACGGATTCAGCGCTCGCCCAGACGTGAGTAGAAGGTTCGCGCCGCATTCCCGCTGAGCCTCCAGGAGGCTCGCGACAGGGAATGCCTCATCACGCAGATAGGGCGCGTGCTGCGCCGCCCGTGCCGACGGCTTCTTGACCCGAAGGTCCTGCCTGTCCGCCAGGTAGCCACGGGGGTCGACGATGCGGACATCCGCCGCCTCGCAGGCGAAGTTGAACTCACAGTGGGAGGTTGCTGCTCCCGATGGCAACCACGAGGAGACACCGAGCGCGACGCTGTCGCCGACATCTGCCTGCAGCCGCTCGAACAGGCGGGGAAGCTCATCGTGGTACTGATGGGGCTTGTGGACGATGAACAGCGGGCGTGTGCCGTCCAGGACGGAAGCCCCGTCAGCCGACCGCGTGGCGGGCCTTGTGCTCTCTTTCCTGGCGGCACGGCGAGGGCGCCTGAAAAGGGCTACCGGGAAGAGGCCGGAACCGGAGTCGCTGTCGCTCTTCGCGCGGGTCACGCTGCCACCTCTTTCCCGCTGAGCAACCTGAGGCAACTGGCCGCGCTGCCCCTGGAGGCCTTTCGGCTGCAGGTGAGGCGGTCGAGCAATTGCTCGACGCGGGCTGGGACTCCTGCCGGCAGCCGGTCGGGACCCTTATCGATCAGCCGAATCATCTCGGCAGGAGTCGGGTTAGTCCGGGGATCGCAGAACGGGTGTCGGCCGCTAAGGACCTCCCGCACCGTGACGCCTACGGCGAACAGGTCCGCCGCGTTTCGCTGCCCGTAGCCGGACAGCACTTCCGGCGCCATGTACATCATGGTCCCCACCGCCGTCCCGTTCATGGTGATGGTAGCCTCGCCTGCGCCTCGTGCCATCCCCAGGTCCAGAAGCACGGGTCGGGACCAATCGTCGTCTCGGAGCGCGATATTGGCGGGCTTAATGTCACGGTGCACGGTCACCCTCTCGTGCATGTGACCGACCCCGGTGAGCAGTCCCCGCAGGAACGCCTCCGCTTTCTCCACCGACGGCAGCCGACCGGCCGCGATCCGCTTGGCGACGTCGTCACCCGGGATGTACTCGAAGACTAGCGCCGGCCACTCCCACCCGCGGAGCATCACGGTTCTAGTCTCGATCAACTTGACGACGTAGGGGCTAGATACCCGACTGAGGCCGCCCACCTCCCGCTGCAATCGCCCAGGAGGGGACTCTCCGCAGATGATCTTGACGGCGTTGCTCCCATACCGCCAGGTGTCGCCGAACGTACCGGAGCCCAGGTACGAGACGGGACCTCCAAGCGCGGCGGTGACCTCGCCTTCCGTGAATCTCGGTTCTTGCTGCACTTTCCTGTTACCTCTTGACGCTGATCGTCGCGCTGGAGCGGTACGGGGCTAGCCGTCGGCTGTCATGCCGACGTCCCGCCGACCACTATGCGGGCGCAGTGCGCCCGCCTTCCGCGCGTGCCGGACTGAATGCAAGGACACGCCGCCGGGAACTACATCCTTGTAATCCGCCGCTTCACCGGTGTAGCGTCAGCGTCAGACACGCAGTAAGAACCTGCGGAGCCAACTGGTTATCGTCTCTCCGCAGGAACAGATCGTTCTCCAGCAAGGGCCCGGCGTACGGGGGGTCGCAACCTCCATGCACTGGGCCTTTCGCGCCTTTTCGCGACGCTACTGCTCTAGGGCGACGCGGCCAAGCACCTCGGCGTCATGCCTGTTCGCCGGCGTGTCGTGCCCCGGTCACAGCCCGGAGGGTGCCCCTTCGGGGGAGATCTGCCGGGCCGAACTGCGAGGCGAGAATCCAGGACATGGCAGGTGAGCACCTGTAGGCCGTGGCAGCGCCCGATGCGGTCCAAACACCGCGTGATGACCTCGATGCAACGGCGAGCCGGTGAAGACCGTGGCCTCTGAGATGTCCTTGACTCCGCATTCCGTCTACATGTAGAAGGCATACCGCGCTTCCGGCATGTAATCATCGGGCAGGTCTCGAAGGATGGTCCCTACCTCGTTCGCGAAGCGGACAGTAACTGGCAGCTTCTCGGCGAAGCGGGCCGAGTTCCAGTTCATCTTGGTCATCAGGAGCACTTCGGCGAGAAGCGCCTTGGCGGATGAGTCGCCGATCTGGTCGGTGATCTGTACTGGAGTCGGTACATGCCCGTGCGGATAGCGGCCGAGTGAGGGCACGTAGCCGGTCGTGTAGAGGTAGCGGCGGTCTCCCACGCTGAGGCACGCACCCCGGGGCGGCGGGTAGGCCCCGTGGCGCATTAGCCGCACGCCCGTTGACGGGGCGAGCGCGACAAGGTCGTACTCGTAGCCGACGAGCGCGTCCTGGAACCCGGTGAGTTCCTCAGCGAAGAACCGTGACTGCTTGTGCACGACGAGGCGCCTCGGTGGGCGCTTCATGGTCTGCGTGTACCGGCTGATGACGTCCGTGATCAGCCTGCTTGCTTCCTCGGCGGGCAGGTGGGGCCACTTCCCCTCCCATTCAAAGGGGTTGCCGCGCAGCACGAAGGCATCGCCGTTCTCTGCGAAGGCCGGGGCGACACTGGTTCTCATCGCTGACCGCTCGCCGTGGGGCCGGAAGAAGGTCACGCCGAGGTGGCACGTGCCCTCGGGGATGCCCACGGGCGCCCAGGGGAATCCGCCGGCCTTGAAGTACATCGCGGTGAACAGGTTCCACGCCAGGTCCGCCGGGTGGTCCAAGTCGGAAGTGTGCGACTCAAGGTCAGACTCGATGGTCTTCTGCATAAGCAACTGGGTCCGCAACCTGTGCTGCATGGCGCGGGCCTTGATGGCGGCGCGGAGGTTCCATACTGTCTCAACGCCCTGTTTCGTCTGGTGAACTGTCCCGTAGCGCTTGACGATGTCTGCAGGGAGCGTGATAAAGACAATCGTGGGCGGAGCGTCCAGGCTTGCCAGTTGCGCGAGCCTATCGTCGATCAGCCCGAGGAGAAGGTTGAAGCCGTCGAGCTTCTTGAGCTTGTCGGCGGACAGGTCGCGGACCTCGCTTGCGGTGACTTTCGCCTCCGGGCCGTTCGTCCGAAGCTGCGAGGCGAATGGCCCGGTGAGCTGGAAACCGCAGAACGGGTGGTGGTCGTCGTCTCCATCGACGCCCTCGGCGGCGCGGGAGAGCCACGCGCGGGCCTTGTCGATGCATTCTGCGGTGCCGATGAACCCGGCGGTCACGGATGCAGGGTGGTTCGCCTGGTCGCGGGACCACGGACCGGACGCGGGGATGCCGACCTTCGGGTCGATGTGGGTCACCTCGTCCGCGAAGGCCAGGTCGGGCTCGCCGAGCCACTCAACCGACGGGCGGGCGGGCTTAAGGAGAAGGGTCACTCGTCGTCCTCATCGTGCTCGGCGCCCCAGTCCCATTCATCCTCGTCATCGAAGGCAAGGGTCGCGACGAGGGCGTCAAGCACGTCGTCCTCGTCGTCGCTGTCGAGCATGGAGACCGGGTCGAACCGCTTGTCGGTGATCTGGGGCCACTTGGCGTCCACACTCGGGAAGTCACCCTCGACGACGATGGCCTGCTGCCCCACCTTCAAGGTGAAGCGCGCCTTTCCGTCGAGCAGGAAGTACCGGAAGAAATGGACGGCGTCGAAGTAGCCCTCGTTGTACATCCGGGACTTCCGCTTGGTAACCATGCGCCCGACCCGCCACGGCTCGAGAGGATCCCGCCCGTCCTTCGTCAGGTGGAACTCAGGCCGGATCGTCAGGCCCCATGAGCTGGCTGCGAACTCCTCGAAGCGGAGTTGAGCCGCTAGGTGCCACCAGATGTCCCGCGGGTGGTCAGTGCCAGCGCCGTCCTGCCGGACTACCTTCTTTGCCGACTGCGCTCGCCCCGTCTTGGTCCTGGCTTCTTCCCGGCGGGTGATCGTCTCATGATCCGGCAGGAAGTAGTACCGATTATGGCCACGGTCAAAGCGAACCCCGCGACGGATGAGCGACTGCCTCAGCGCGTTGTTCAGCAGCCATACGTAGATGTTCCTGTCATCCGACTTCAGCACTGTCGCAGCATCGAGCTGCTGAGCGGTTTTCGGATCCACTACCTGCTTGAACGGCCCATTGGCATTAGCGAGGTCGTGAAACGCCCATATCTCGCTCTTGAGGAGCACGAAGGGAAGTACCTGCTCGCCCTTTGACCGCGGCAAGTGCTCGCCGACCTCCGCGGCTGTCCGGAACTGCGACTTGGCTCTCCACAGAGCACCGGGTAGGTCTGAGACCGGCAGCAGCGACAGGTCGACCGTATCCGTCGCCAGGGGTGGACGCACCGGCTGGAGCTTCTTGGGCGCCATCTTGGCCTCATGGTCAGCCTTGTACTTGGCGAGAACCTCGACCGAGTAGATGCGAGGGTTATTATCAACGATCCGGTGATGCTCGCCACAGAGCAGCAGCAGATTCTCTACCGCGTCGATGTCGTCTGACAGCGGCACTGCTTTCGACCTGGGCCCCTGGCCGCCGACGCCCACAATGTGGGCACGCTGTGCAAGAGTCACGGGCTGTTCTCCAGGGGCAACCTGGTCGGTGACCGCGTTCGTGCAGTCGGGGAAGGCACACTGGTTACCGGAAAGAGCGAAAAGCCTGTTCGTGACCGGGTCTGGAATGTTCTTACGGGTGCTAGATCCCACGGGACCGCCAGACTCGCTTCCGCACCAGTACTCGCAACCCAGCGCGGACACTCGGCTGTCGACTCACCCTAATCACGCTCCCGTCATTAGATGACACGACCTGCAATCACATGACATTCATGTGACATCGAGATTGGGAATATGACATGGAAACCGGGATCCTACAAAAGCACCTGGATCAGCCGGGCGCCATGTCGACGAAGCGGCTGTAGTGGCCCTGGAAGGCCACGGTGACGGTGGCCGTCGGGCCGTTCCGGTGCTTCGCGACGATAAGGTCGGCTTCGCCTGCCCTGGGTGATTCCTTCTCATATGCGTCTTCTCGGTGCAAAAGTATAACAACGTCCGCATCCTGCTCAATGCTATTGTGGACGTTAGTTCCATTTGCCACGAAATTGTGCGTTTCCTTGATTGTCGCGTCATAGACCGGCTGTGCTCCGAGCGGCTCAATGCTTACGATCTTGTCCCAGAAGACATCGCTGCTGGCGATCTCGCGAAGAGGCTCGGAGTCGAGCACCTCGGCGCGGCGCAGCCCGATCGTGTCCACATTAGTGCTGGTGCGACGATCCGCCAGTTGGGCGGCGAGCTCCGCCACCAGTGCGCCGCGCCGCCCATGGACGCCCACCCGGTCACAGAAAGTCCGCAGGCTCGGGGTATCCCACAAGATCACGTGGTACGCGGGCTGGTGGCCGGCCTTCTCCACCTGGCGGATGCGAGCGACGATGCCCAGCCGGGCCAGGAGAAGCGCAACCCCGTCAGCGAGGTCCCTGCTGGAAGAGGCATAGTAAACCTTGGCGGGCGACGTGCCGCGTGCGGGCCAGACGCATCCGCCGGAGGCCCACAGGTGCCTCAAGAACAGGCAGACCTCGTCATCGCTCGCGGAGAACAGGGCTGTCGGGATGCGCTTGTCGCGGACACCGAGATACGCGATACCCAGTTCACTGAACCAGTCATCGATCGGGCTCCCCGCGCCATGGGTGCAGCCCTCCGGAGCCGGCAAGCTGGAATTCCACCATGTCTTCTGGGCAACCCTGCGGGGGGTAAGGCCAAACTCGCTCGCTGCGGCCGCTTCGACAAAGTCCAGGTTCTCTGGGTCGTCGGACGTGTAGTGCACCGGCTGCCTCTTGATGGCGCAACCGTCGCCGATCAGGTGAGCGAGCAGCCCGATACGGTCCTGCGACCAGCCAAGACCAGGTGACAGTGGCGCGGGAACGCGGCGCGGGATGGCCACCCTGCTCCCCGGCTCCAGGTCGCCAAGCGGAGTCCACCCTCCGAGGGTGAGGAACGGGTGGTTAGCGGTTGCCTTCACCTCGCGGCCTGAGGCCAGCCTGAGCCGGTACACGTCCTTCACGCCGGACTCAAAGACGCTGGTGACCGGTGCTGGGACAAGGCGCATTCGCTCATCGAGGGACCACGCAAGAACGCCATCCCAGCCGGTGCGCATCAGCTCGTCAAAGGTGACCTCGGCACCGGTATCGGCGCGCAGGATGCGGGTGTCACCGGTTAGGCAGCCGGACTCGCGCAGGTCAGAGAGCATGGGCTTCTTGTCCTGGCGCTGCTCGGGACCTCGGTTGAGCTGGGAGAGCGCTATCACAGGGACCTCGAGCTCCTTGGCCAGCAGCTTGAGGGACCGCGACATCTCGGAGACTTCCTGCTGCCGGTTCTCCACCCGCTTGGGTGAGGACATCAGCTGCAGGTAGTCGATGATCACCAGCTTCAGGTCGTGCCGCTGCCTGAGGCGGCGGCACTTGGCCCTGATCTCCATCAGCGACATGTTGGGTGAGTCGTCGATGAACAGCGGCGCGTCCACGACCTCGCTCATCCGCTTGGCCAGCCGGTTCCAGTCCTCGTCGCTGAGCTGGCCGGTGCGCATCAGGTTCATCGGCACCTTCGCCTCGGCGGCGAGCAGGCGCATCGTGATCTCGTTGCGCCCCATTTCCAGGCTGAACAGCACAGTCGGCTGACCGTGCCTAATGGTCGCCGACCGCGCGAAGTCGAGGGCGAGGGCCGAGTTGTGCGTGGGGATCAGGCTGCGCCCGGCCAGGTACAGGTGATCGTCGCTGTCCACCTGAACGCAGCGCACCGGCCGGGACAGCACGGGTCGTGCCGCGACGACATACCGCCACCGGGTGCCCACGGCCGACGGTGCGGCTCCTGGACGACCCGCAGCGGGGCGAGCAGATCCGTGGCCGGCCGGCGCTAGCTCGCGCTCGCTGAGTGCCACCGAGGGGACGGCGTGCCTTGTCCGCAGGTCGGGCGTGAGCCAGGACAGGTCGTGGGCGATCTCGCCGGTGGTCACCACCCGGGGAGGGACGAGTCGTCCCGGGGTCCAGGTCAGCCACTGGTGCTCCTCGTCGGCGACGATGACCTCGCCGTCGGAGAACTCGACCTCGTAGCAGGGGCGGCCAGCCATTACCTCGGTCGCGGCCACGACCCTCGTGGGGCTGCCGTCGGCGCCGAGCAGGTAGTCCCCCACGGCGACGGACCCCATCGTGGTCCATCCGGTGTCCGTCGGCAGCGGCGTGTCGAGGGCGAGTGCCTTGCCGACGGCGGGGCGCGCGGCGATGACGACCATCTGGCCGGGGTGAAGGCCATTGGTGAGCGCGTCGAGGTCGGCGAAGCCGGTCGGGACTCCGGTCATCTGGCCGCCGCGCGAGCCGATCGACTCGATCTCGTCCAGCGCGCCGGGCATGATCTCCGACAGCGAGTGGTAGTCCTCGGCGATCCGCCGGTCGGTGACCGCGTAGACCTCGGCCTGGGCGCGGTCGACGAGGTCGTCGGCGTCAGCGTCCCCCGTGTAGCCCATCTGGACGATCCGGGTGCCGGCCTCGACCAGCCGCCGCAGGATGGCCCGTTCCCTGACGATGCGGGCGTAGTACCCCGCGTTGGCCGCGGTGGGCACGGAGGCGATCAGCGTGTGCAGGTAGGGCGCACCGCCGATCCGCTGCAGGTCGCCACGGCGCGACAGCTCGTTGGCGACGGTGATCGCGTCGGCCGGCTCGCCCCGGGCGTACAGGTCGAGGACCGCTTCGTGGACGATCTGGTGCGCGGGGCGGTAGTGATCGCTCGGCCGGATTACCTCGATCACGTCCGAGATCGCGTCCTTGGACAGCAGCATGCCGCCGAGGACGCACTGCTCGGCCGCCACGTCGTGGGGCGGCATCCGCTCGAAGTCGTCCCGCTGCCCGATCTCGGCCACGCTCACCTGACGCACCTCCTCAATCGGACTCGGCTCAACCCCTCACCCAGTTGTATCGAGAGGGTCTGACATTCCTCGGACGGCAAGCAGGCTGGGTCTTGACATTCTGGCGGCAGGAGCCACCCACCGCCAACCCGGCACTGTGGATAACCTGTGCATGACCGGTGGCTAAGGTGTGCGCATCTTGGGGATAGTGGTGTGGACCATTGCCCTCCGACTGCTGCCAACAGGTTGCCTACCTGCGATAACCTCATCCACCGGATGTGTACAGAAAAAAGTTCGCGCTTTTCTCGAGGAGTTATCCACAGGAAGCTGTCCACAGGAAAATGTGGCTGACTTGTGGAAAACTCGTGCGAGTTATGGGATAGCGTTGTGGAAAAGCCCAGCATGAACCGAGTGCGCGGAGTACCCTGCGGCGGGCGCCAGGGTCGGCTAGTCTTCGCCTGTGTATTCGAGCACGGGGGCAGTAGCAAGGCACGAGGCGGCGGCAGGCACCGACGCGACCCTGGCCGCGATCGCGGTGGCGATTGACCAGCTCGCGGCCGAAGTCCGAGGGGATTCGGGCAGGCCAGAGCATACGAAGCGGATCGCGGAGATCTGGCACGTGGTTGCCGCGCTCGATCCCGAGCTGGCTCGGTCAATCGAGCGGTACTCCACGCCAGCACCCGTGACGCCAGGTTCGGCCACGGCAGGCACAGCCGATGGCGCAAGCTATCCCTAGCGAGGGCACCAGCGGCTGGCTGCCGCGCAAAGTCAGCCAAGCCCTGTGGACGCGGCTGTGAATAATTTCCAGCGGAGTTGTGGATAACCCTCTGGTGCAGCCCCGCCCTGTGGAGGGGCTACACCGGTCGGGTCAGCCTGCCTGGACCTCGACGTTGACCGACGCGCTTACCTCGGAGTGCAGGCGCACCTTGACGGTGTGCGAGCCGGTGGTCTTGATCGGGTCAGGAACCTCGATCCGGCGACGGTCAAGCTCCGGGCCGCCTGAGTCCTTCACGGCCGCGGCGATGTCGGCCGGGCCGACCGAGCCGAACAGGCGGCCGTTCTCGCCGGCGCGGCGCTTGATCCGGACCTTCAGCCGGCCGAGCTGCCCGGCGGCCGCCTTGGCGTCCTCGACCGAACGGATCTCGCGGACGGCGCGCGCCCGCTTGATCAGGTCGACTTCCTTCTCCGCGCCACGCGTCCAGCGGATCGCGTAGCCGCGCGGGATCAGGTAGTTGCGCCCGTAGCCCGCGGCGACATCCACGACGTCACCCGGCGTGCCCAGGCCGCTCACCTCGTGCGTGAGGATCAGCTTGATTGGGGTGCGAGACATCTGTGTCGTCCTCCCTATCGCGCGGTGCTGGTGTACGGGAGCAGCGCCATCTCGCGCGCGTTCTTGATCGCGGTCGCCACGTCGCGCTGGTGCCTGGTGCAGTTGCCGGTCACCCGGCGCGCGCGGATCTTGCCGCGGTCAGAGATGTACTTGCGGAGCAGGCCCGTGTCCTTGTAGTCGACGTAGGAGATCCGCTCCTGGCAGAACACGCAAACCTTCTTCTTGGGCTTGCGAACTGGTGGCTTCGCCATCATGGTGCTCCTTAGCAGAGCCCCGCTAATGCGGGGATGGTGTGTGGATAACTAGCTGGTCTAGAACGGTGGCTCGTCCGAGTAGCCGGCCGAGTCGGGAGAAGAAGCCCAGGGATCGGGGTCGGCGTTGCGGTTGCCGCCGGAGTTGCCGCCGCCGTTGCCGCTCCAGTTACCGCCAGAGCTACCGCTCCCGCGCTGGCTGCCACCGCCGGAGCTACCGCCGGAGTTGCCCCCGGAGGATGACCCGCCGCTGAAGCCGCCGTCGCCACCACTGCGCTGGGCGCGGGTGACCTTGGCCGAGGCCCGCAGCAGCGAGGGGCCGACATCGTCGACTTCAACCTCGAACACCGTGCGCTTCTCGCCCTGCTGGGTCTCGTAGCTGCGCTGCCTCAGCCGGCCGGAAACGATGACCCGCATGCCGCGCTGAAGGCTCTCGGCGACGTTCTCCGCCGCCTGCCGCCAGACGTTGCAGGTGAGGAAGAGGCTGTCGCCGTCCTTCCACTCTCCGGTGCTGTTGTCGCGGATCCGAGGCGTCGAGGCGACCCGGAAGCGGGCAACCGGCTGGCCTGACGGAGTGAAGCGAAGCTCCGGGTCGTCGACAAGGTTGCCAACGATCGTGATCTGCGTGTCGCCTGCCGCCATGAGATGCTCCAGTCGAGGGTAGGTCTGGGCTTGGCTTACCGGTGCTCGGGCCGCAGGACCTTGGTCCGCAGCACGGCCTCGTTGAGGTTGAGCTGACGGTCGAGCTCCTGGACGGTGGCCGGCTCGGCGGTCAGGTCAACGACGGCATAGATGCCCTCGGCCTTCTTCTCGATCTGGTAGGCGAGCCGGCGCTTCCCCCAGATGTCGAGCTTGGCGACCTTGCCGCCACCGCCCGTGACGACCTTGAGGAACCCCTCGAGCGACGGCTGGATCGCCCGCTCCTCGAGGTTCGGGTCGAGGATGATCATGATCTCGTAATGGCGCATGAGCGTCCTAAGCCTCCTCTGGACTAACGCGGCCACGGTCTCTCCGTGGCAGGAGGGAACGGACCCGCCCTCGGCCGCGATGCTCGCGGTGGGGCCAGAAGATCCGTAGCCACCAACAGTACCAGCGCTCTGGTGGGTTCAGGCCGTGAATGCGGGGGAACCAGACTTCTATGGCCGGGTCTTCTTCCACTCCTGCATCAGGCTCCCCCGGGTCTTCTCCCGCTCCTGCATCAGGGTCCCCAACTCCGCACTCGGGGCGCCTTCGCGCCACGCTGAGCTCGGACGGGGAGTCGCACAAGCTGCTCAACACGGCGTCGGTCCTCATCTTGATCGTCGGCCTGCTGTCCTTCGCCCTCGCCATCGTGATCCGCAACGACTCCGCGGCGCGTGGCGTCGGCTGGGCGGCTACCACCGCGTCCACTGGCCTGGTGTCCATGGTGGCCGGCCTTGGCTTCCAGATGGTCTCGGCCACGACCGAGCAGCGGGTCCTGCTCGTCACCGGGATCATCGCCGGCTTCGTGGGCTTCGCGCTCGGAATCGCCCACGGCGGGTTCGGCTAAGCCGGGGCTTCGCGGGTAGCGGAGGGTGGCCAACCGCCTAGACTCGCCCGTATGCGCATCGGTGGCCACTTTCACACGGACAACCCCCTCGCCGACGCTGTCGCCTGCGGCGCTGGCACGGCGCAGTTCTTCCTCGGCGACCCGCAAGGCTGGAAGGGCCCGGTGATTCCCGGCGGCGACCCGGCCGCCATCTCCGGCTCCTACGCCCAGGCCGGCGTGGACGTCTACATCCACGCGCCGTACGTGATCAACGTGGCCACCGCCAACAACCGCATTAGGATCCCCAGCCGCAAGCTCCTTGACCAGCAGCTCAAGGCGGCGGCCTCGATCGGCGCCAGGGGGCTGATCGTGCATGGCGGCCACGTGACGGCGGACGCGGACCCGGCTGGCGGCGTGGAGAACTGGGTGAAGGCGATCGAGCGGATCGAGCGGCCATTGCCGCTGCTCATCGAGAACACCGCGAGCGGGAACGGCGCGATGGCCAAGTCACTGGACTCCCTCGCCCGGCTGTGGGACGCGGTGGCCCAGGCCGCGGAGGGCGGCGGCGAGGTCGGGCTCTGCCTGGACACCTGCCACGCGAACTCGGCCGGCATCGACCTGGCCGACGCCGTCGACCGGGTCAAGGCCATCACCGGTCGCATCGACCTGGTGCACTGCAACAACTCCCGTGACCCGTTCGGCTCGGGCGCGGACCGGCACGCCAACTTCGACAGCGGGACGATCGACAAGACCCTGCTGCTTGACGTGGTCCGCGCCGCAGGCGCCCCGGTGGTCTGCGAGACACCCGAGGCCGGCCTGGCCGACGACATCGGCTGGCTCCAGGCCAGCCTCAGCGCCTGAGACCTGCCAGCACCCTCAACGGCAGCACCCTCAACGGCAGCACCCCCGCGAGGACACCGGCAGCGCCACGCGAAACGGGCAGCCTCCGCAATGACCGGGGGCTGCCCGTTATGCCGATCTAGGGGGTGGTTCTCGCCTTCTCGCGAGCCCTTCGCCGACGGCGGCGTGACGCCCTTGTCCACAGCAGGGACCCGGGTACCACCGACGCCACGCCACCTATCGCCAGCCCCGACTGCACCACCGGTGCCCCACCGGCCGGGACCGCGCCGGTGGTCAGGCCGACCGGCGTGCTGGCCGAGGGTGATGCGGAGGTGGTAGCGGACGTAGTCGGGCTTGGCGTCGTGCAGAACGGCCGGCCCGGCTTGCAGGTTGGCTGCTGTGTGACCGGTGATGTCACCGGAGCCGTCGGCTGGCCACCGCCAGGCCCGCCATTGCCGCGGCAGAACGGGTTGCCGTTCCGGCAGGCCGGCGGCGTGTTCGTCGGCTTCGGCTTGGGCTTCTTCTTCGGCTTGGGCGGCACCTGGATCCACTTGCTGCCGGGGAAGAAGGCCGGCTGGGTGAAGTTGGCCACCGGCAGGTTGGCGAACTCCTGGTCGGCGAACGTGTTCCAGATCTTGGCCGGCCAGTACCCACCGAAACCACCCTGGGCGGTGCCACCGAGGTTGGCCAGTGTCTGCGGGTTGTTGACGTCACCCTGGTTCTCGGTGAAGATGCCGACGGTCAGCGCATACTGCGGGATCGCGCCGATGAAGAACGCGGTCCTGTTGCTTGACGTCGTTCCTGTCTTGGCGATGACCTCGCGTGAGTGGGACAGGTCGACGATGCCGGCGGCGGTACCGTTCGTGACCACGGTCTGCATCGTCCACTGGACCAGCTGCGCCTGCTGCGGGGTCAGCACCTCGGTGGTCTGGTACTTGCCGAGGACCGGGTTCTGCCCGGGGGCGGTGATCGACTCGATCAGGTGCGCCTGGTGGTACGTGCCGCCGTTGTCGATCGTCGCGAGCATGGTGTCCTGCTCGTTGATCGTGAGCGAGGCGGTTCCAAGCGCCAGGCCGACCTGGTGCAGCATGTCGGTCAGGCCCGAGCCGCCGGCCTTGTAGGACGAGATGTTCACGCCCATCTTCTGCGCCAGCTGGATGATGCTGGCGGTACCGACGCGGTGCGCCAGGTCGGTGAACGCGGTGTTGGATGACTGCGCGAACGCGTTCTGCACCGACAGCGGCCCGAGGTTCTCGTCGCTGTCGTTGTTGACCTCGAACGAGGAGGGCATGGCCTGGGCCTTGTTCGAGCTCGACAGCGTCATCGGGGTGGTGTCAGGCGGCACCCACAGCGGGCTGTAGCCGTTCAGGATGCTGGTCTTGACGTTCATGCCCTGCATGACGGCGTCCGCGAGCACGTAGGGCTTGAACGAGGATCCGACCTGCTCCCGGGCGTAGATCGCGGTGTTCTCGTGGCAGTCCTTGACCGCGCACTGCTTGGCCGAGATGCCCACCTCGCCGACGCCCGGGTACATCGCGATGATCCGCCCGTTGCTCGGGTCCTGCAGCTCGGCTCCGACCAGGGCGTAGGAGGGCAGTGCCCCGCCGTCCGCCGCCATCGTCGCGATGTTGGTGTTGACCGCGCTGTAAAGGCCCTCCTCCATCGGCCTGCTGATCGAGGTGACGATCTTGTAGCCGCCGGTCTCAAGCTCCGACTCGGTGTACCCGTTGGCGGAGTCCTCGAGCTCGTTGGCGACCACGTTCATCACGTAAGGCGCCCAGACGTCATGCGGGTTGGCGATGCCGAATTGCTGGGCGACGGAGAAGTTGGGCGAGTCGGTCAGCAGCGTGGGGAACTTCATCGTGTCCGCCTGCTGCTGGGTTATCACGTTCATCTTGACCAGGCCGTCGAGCACAGAGTTCTTCCAGCGGTACTCGAGCTGCGGCCGGTACTGCTTGGACGGGTAGTTCGTCGGCTGCTGGATGATCGCCGCGATGACCGCGTCCTGGGCGATGGTCAGCTTGCTCACCGGAACCCCGAAGTACGTCTGGGCGGCGGCCGCGACGCCGTACGCGTCGTCGCCCAGGTAGATCGTGTTCATGTAGTTGGTGAGGATCCACTGCTTGCTCTCCGCCTTGGAGAGCTTCTCCGCCACGAAGATCTCCTTGACCTTGCGGCTCGCGGTCTGCTGGGTGCCGATGTCGGCGTAGCTGTAGTACTGCCGGACGAACTCCTGGGTGATCGTCGAGCCACCGGAGGTGTCGCCGCTTACGACGTCGTCGTAGGCCGCGCGCATGATGCCCTCGGGGGAGATCGCCCCGTCGGTCCAGTAGCCCCGCTCCTCGGCCGCGAGCACCGCGTCCTGCAGGTTCTTCGGGATCTGGCTGAAGGTCAGGTCGGTGCGGTTCTCCGCGCTGAACGTGCCGATCGGGGTCTTGCCGTCGCTGTAGTAGACGGTCGAGGTCTGGTCGGTGATGCCGCTGGCGAGCGCGCTCGGGATCGCGACGCTGCTCGACAGGTAGAAGTAGGCACCGACCATGAGCAGCACGAACACGCCGAAGGACGAGGCCACGACCACGGCTGCCTTCTTCCAGGTCCAGTGCCGCCACCAGTCGCCGCGGCGCTTAGCCCGCGGGCCGCCGGGCCGGCCAGGCCCGCCAGGACCACGGCCACCGGGACCGAAGGGGCCACGCCCGCCCGGGCCGCCGGGGCCGCCGGGATACCCGGGGCCGCCCGGTTCCGCCCGCGTCGGGTACGGGTCGGACATGCTGCCGACCCGGGTGGCGTAGGGGTCCGGTGGGCCGCCGTAGCCGCCCTGGGGGCTCTGGGCGCCGTAGCCCGGCCCGCCCCGCCCGGGGAACCGCTCGCCGACCGCGCGCAGCGGACCGCTCAGCTGCTCTCCAACGGACCGGAACGAGCCGGACAAGCGTCCAGTCGCCGCCTGGAAGCCGCCAGTAACGCGCTCGAGCCCGCGGCGGATCTCCTCGCGGTATCCGCCCCGGCCGCCGTCAGGGCCATCGCCGTGCCGCCCGCCGCGGGGCTGGTCCCAGCCGTTGCCGCCCCACTCGTTGCCGGCGCCACCGCGCCGGCCAGCGCCGTGCCGCCCCGTGTTGCCGCCGGAACCCAGGCCGCCGCGGGCGCCGGGCTGGGCCCGCGTCGCGTCGCCGGAGTCGCTCCACGCGCTTCCCGCGGGCTGCGTCCGGCCGCCCTGCTGGGCGTTACCGTAGCCGCCCCGGCCACGCTGCGGCCCGGTGCCGCCCTGGTATCCGCGGCCGCTTGACTGTCCGCGTCCGCCCTGAGAGCCCCGGCCGCCCGGCTGTCCGCCGTAAGGATCCTGCTGCCTGCCGCCCTGAGAGCCATCACCATGGCCACCACGTGGCCCGTTGTACCGGCCCGACTGCTGAGGGTATCCGCCCTGCTGGCTGGCGTGCTGCGGGCGGGGGCTCGCGCCGCCCTGCTGCCCGCGCCCTGACCCGCCGCGACCCTCTCTGTAGCCGTCGCCGGCACCGTCGTACGCTCCCCGCCCCCCAGCGGGCCAGTCCGGCCCATTAAAGTTTTCGCTACTCACAAGTCCTCGCTGTGGCTGTGAGCGAGCCCGTCGTCGCTCATTCCGGCTGGGATGACGAACCCACACGTTACCTGGTGCGCTCACCCGCTCCCGGGGTTCCGCGCACTCCTTATTACGTGATCTAGCTCCGAACGACCGCTGCGCCTCAGGCCAGCCCGCGTTACTGGCTGTCCCTCGTGCGGCTTCCGTGGCGCGCGAGGTGACTCACCAGGAACCAGGACGACGGCATAGCGGGGTGGTTCCAGCCTCAACTCTGGCAGACATCACCCAGATAGATGCCGAATTCGCCGTATTCCGTAGTCAATCCGTCCGATTTGGACCCCGCAGATGGCCGGTTTGGCTACTGTGCGTGCACTTGAGTGTGCTGGGGGTGTCATTATGTGACGTTGCTGACGAACGGTTGCCCCGGGAGAGCGGCTTACGTATGCTGAGTCCCGACATCGATATATCGAACCGAGATATCGACTTGAGATATCAAGCCGAGCTATCGGGTAGAGATATCGGCAAGATACACCCGAACCCTACCCACTGGGGGACGCCGTGGGCCGCAACCGGACTGCCGTGCTGGAGTTCGCCGTGCTCGGGCTGCTGCATCGGACGCCGATGCACGGCTATGAGCTGAGCAAGCAGCTGAACTCCCTGCTCGGCGCGTTCCGCGCGCTGTCTTACGGGACCCTCTACCCATGCCTGAACAAGCTGTATGAAGAGGGTCTCATCGCCAAGGAAGGCGACGGGACGGGGATACCCCGTGGCGTCGCTGCCCGTGGTGGTGTCGCCAAGGCCGGCGCCACCAAGGGCAGGTCGAAGATCGTCTACCGGCTGACCGCCGACGGCAAGGAGCGGCTGCAGGACCTGCTGACCGAGTCTGGCCCGGCTGCCTGGGAGGACGAAGAGTTCGGCGTGCACTTCGCGTTCTTCGGCCAGACCCGGGCGGACATCCGGCTGCGGATCCTGGAAGGTCGCCGTAGCCGGCTGGAAGAGCGCATGGAAGGGGTGCGGGTGGCCCTCGCCCGCACCGCTGAGCGGGTAGACACCTACACCCTTGAACTCCAGCGTCACGGCCTTGAGTCTGTGGAGCGCGAGGTGCGGTGGCTGAACGAACTGATCGCCTCCGAGCGACGTTCGGAGCAAAGCCGAACCGATAGTGATCCCTTGAGTGAGAAGGAGTAATCCGATGGGCAAGATACGCGTCGCCATCGTGGGGGTGGGCAACTGCGCGAGCTCGCTCGTCCAGGGCCTTGAGTACTACAAGGACGCCGCGGACGATGCCCGTGTGCCCGGCCTCATGCATGTCAGGTTTGGGGACTACCACGTCGGCGACGTGGAGGTCGTCGCCGCCTTCGACGTGGATGCCAAGAAGGTCGGCGTGGATGTCTCCGAGGCGATCTTCGCCAGCGAGAACAACACGATCAAGTTCGCCGAGGTACCGCCGCTCGGCGTGACCGTGCAGCGCGGCCCGACGCTCGACGGCCTGGGCCAGTACTACAGGGAGATCGTCGCCGAGTCCGACGAGCCGACCGTGGACGTGGTCGCGGCACTGCGCGAGGCCCAGGCCGACGTGCTGGTGTGCTACCTGCCGGTTGGCTCTGAGGAGGCGGACCGCTTCTATGCCCAGTGCGCCATCGACGCGCGGGTCGCCTTCGTCAACGCCCTTCCCGTGTTCATCGCCTCCGACCCGGTGTGGGCCAAGAAGTTCACCGACGCGGGCGTGCCGATCGTCGGCGACGACATCAAGTCGCAGGTCGGCGCGACCATCACGCACCGCGTAATGGCCAAGCTGTTCGAGGACCGTGGCGTCGAGCTGCTGCACACGTACCAGCTCAACGTCGGCGGCAACATGGACTTCATGAACATGCTGGAGCGCACCCGCCTGGAGTCCAAGAAGATCTCCAAGACCCAGTCGGTCACCTCCCAGATCCCCCACGAGATGGCCAAGGCCGACGTCCACATCGGCCCATCGGACCACGTGCCGTGGCTCACCGACCGTAAGTTCGCCTTCGTGCGGCTGGAGGGCAAGACGTTCGGTGACGTGCCGCTGAACCTGGAGTACAAGCTCGAGGTCTGGGACTCACCGAACTCGGCTGGCGTGATCATCGACGCCGTGCGCGCCGCCAAGATCGCCAAGGACCGTGGCATCGGCGGCCCGGTCATCTCGGCCAGCTCCTACTTCATGAAGTCGCCGCCTGAGCAGTTCGGTGACGACGTCTGCCACGCCCTGGTCGAGAAGTTCATCGCGGGGGAAGTGGAGCGCTAGCCGCCATCCGCTTCTCGCGCCGCACGGGCCGGAACTCCCTGCAGGGACTCCGGCCCGTGGCCTGTCCGGCCCCCGTGAGGTACCGCCAGTTCCGCCGGGCGTAACGGGCGGGTTAAGCTCAGGAAGTGTCCGCGCTGGCAGAGCCGTCCCCAGTAGGCCCCCCGCGGAGGTTGTCGTTCGTCTCCGACCTGCGGGTCGTGCTGGCCGAACGGGACTTCCGCAAGCTGTTCGCCGTCCGGCTCGTCGCCCAGGGCGGCGGTGGGGTGTTCAGCGCCGGCTTCGCGGCGTACGTCTTCTTCAGCGCCTCGACGTTCCCCGACGCCCTCGCGGCCGTCGAGGCGTTCGCGGTCCTCTACCTGCCCTACTCGCTGATCGGCCCTTTCGTCGGCGTGTTCATCGACCGCTGGTCCCGGCGCCAGATCATCGTCTGGAGCACGCTGGTCCAGGGCGCGCTCGTCGTGGTCGCCTCCCTGGTCGTGCTGGCCGGCCAGACGCGGGTCCCCTTCTTCATCTGCGTGCTCGTCACCCTGGGCGCGGGCCGCTTCTTCCTCGCGGCGCTCAGCGCGGCGACCCCGCACGTCGTGCGGCCGGACAAGCTGGTGATGGCCAACTCGGTCGCGCCGACCTGCGGCACCATCGTCGGCTTCGCCGGCGGCCTCATTGGCCTCGGCGTCCGGCTCACGGTGGGCGGCAGTAACGTGGGATCGGGGGCCACCTTGCTGGTCAGCGCGGTGTTCTACGTGCTGGCGGCGGCGCTGGGGCTGCGGATGAGCCCGGGCCTCCTCGGCCCGGACGCCATGCCCGCCGGCCAGTCGCGGGGCAGCATCACCGGGGAGGTCGGGGATATCGCCCAGGGCCTGGGGGCGGCCCTGCGCCACCTGTGGCAGCGCCGCAAGGCCGCCTATGCCCTCGGCTCGCTGGGAGTGCACCACGCGCTTTACGGCCTGATCACCGTCCAGGGCCTGCTGCTTTACCGCAATTACTTCTACCCGAGCGGCAACGGCAACGCCGCGCTCAAGCACGCGACCGCGCTGGTGGCCACCTCGGCGATCGGCTTCGGCCTCGCGGCCGTGATCACCCCGATGGCCACCAAGCGAGTCAGCATGGACAGCTGGATCACCGGGTGGCTCGCCATCGGGGGCTTGGCGACCGTCGGGCTTGGCGCGACGTTCAGCCAGGTGCCGTTCCTCGTCCTCGGCTTCCTCATGGGCCTGTCCGCCCAGTGCGTGCAGATCTGCGTCGACACCACGCTGCAGAGATGGGCCGATGACGCCTACCTGGGCCGCACGTTCGCCCTGCAGGACATGGTCTACAACGTCAGCTACGTGCTCGGCCCGGCGATCGCGCTGGCGTTCCTGCCGCCGGCGGGCAAGTCCTATGCCATCGTTTTCGCGATCGCCGCGTGCTACCTGGCCGCAGCCGTCGGCTACGGCGTGCTCACGCTTGGGCGGCCGGCGGAGGCTCAATCCCCTCAGACCGAGCCCACCGCAGCAGCTCGGCGATGACCCGCTCCCGGCCCAGCATCCCCTCTTCCATTCTGAGCTCAAGGACGAACCTGCGCGCCTGGCCCACAAGCGGCCCGGGCGGCAGGCCGAGCAGCTCCATGATCTCGTTGCCGTCGATCTCGGGCCGGATCGCGTCGATCTCCTCCTGCTTGCGCAGTTCGGAGATCCGCTCCTCCAGGCTGTCGTAGGCGGCGGCCAGCCTGGCCGCCTTGCGCGCGTTGCGCGTCGTGCAGTCGGCCCTGGTCAGGGCGTGCAGCCGGGTGAGCAGCGGGCCAGCATCGGTCACGTAGCGGCGCACCGCCGAGTCGGTCCACTCGCCGTCGCCGTACCCGTGGAAGCGCAAGTGCAGCTCGATGAGCCTGGATACGTCGGCCACCACGTCCCGCGGGAACCGCAGCTCGGTCAGGCGCTTGCGGGCCATCTTCGCCCCGACGACCTCGTGATGGTGGAACGCGACCTTCCCGCCGGGCAGCAGCGACCGGGTACGCGGCTTGCCGATGTCATGCAAGATCGCGGCCAGCCGCAGCACCAGGTCCCGCTCAAGGCCGTAGCGCGACTCAAGCTCGACTGCCTGCCGCAGCACGGTTAGCGAGTGGGTGTAGACGTCCTTGTGCCGGTGGTGCTCGTCGACCTCCATCCGCAGCGCGGGCAGCTCCGGCAGCACCTGCCCGGCCACGCCGGTCTCGACCAGCAGGTCCAGGCCGTAGGCCGGGTCGGCCGCGACCATCAGCTTGGTCAGCTCGTCGGTGACCCGCTCGGCCGACACGATCGACAGCCGGGGTGCCTGCTCCCCCATCGCGACCTTCACGTCGTCGGCGACGGTGAAGCCGAGCCGGGCCGCGAACCGCGCCGCGCGCAAGATACGCAGCGGGTCGTCGCTGAATGAGTCCTCCGGCCGCCCCGGCGTGCTGATCAGCTGCTCGCGCAGCGCGTCAAGTCCGCCGAACGGGTCAACGAGCTCATAGGACGGCAGCCGCGCGGCCATCGCGTTGATGGTGAAGTCCCGGCGCCGCAGGTCATCGACCAGCGATGTGCCGTACCTCACCTCCGGCTTGCGCGAGCCGCGGTCATAGGCCTCGCTGCGGTAGGTAGTGATCTCGAAGATCGCGTCCTTCTTGCGCAGCCCGACGGTTCCGAACTCGATCCCGATCGTCCACGTCCGGTCGGCCCAGCGGCTCGTGATCGCCAGCACCTGCTCGGGTGTCGCGTCCGTGGTCAGGTCCAGGTCACCGGGAATGCCGCCAAGGAACGCGTCCCGCACCGGGCCGCCGACCAGCGCCAGCTCGTGGCCTGCCAGCGCGAACAGCCCGCCCAGCTCCTCGGTCGCGGCCGGGGCAAGCGACCTGAGCACGGCACCAGCCGCCATACGCTGGTCATTGGTGACCATTGAACCCAATCCTTTCCGTGGTGCTTCCCACCCGGCCATAGGCCAAGCCGGACTCATCCGGCACCAGCCGCCTAACAGCACTAGCATGCCAATCGTGCGCACCGTTGTTCGTACCTTGATTGCCGGCGCCCTCGCCATTATCGGAATAGGCGCCGCCGGGGTGGTCCTGGCAGGGCCGGCTCTCGCCGGCCAGCCGGCCGCCGCGGCCCACTCAGCCATGCCTACCGGGAACGGCCAAGGCCAGGCCGCACCCGCGAGGGCCCAGACCACCGCGGCCGATGCGGCCAGCTCGAGCTCTTCCGGGCTGACGGTCAGCATCGACAAGGTAGGACCCACGAGGTACGCGACCCCTGGCTCCACAATCGTGGTCAACGGGACGGTTACCAACGATACAGGCGCGCCAGCCGATGACGTCCAAGTGGAACTTCAGGCCAGCAGCGTCGCCTTCAGCAGCCGGTCGGAGATGGAGGACTACTACGCCGGCCAGAGCGCGTTCTACGGGACGTACATCCCCGGCGCGACCTGGCAGGACAGCGTGGTGCTGCACAGCAACAGCACGGTGTCGTGGTCGATCTCCTTCGCGGCCGACGAGGGCGGGTTCAGCGGCTTCAACGTCTACCCGCTGGTGGCCGTGGCGTCGTCGGCCAACTCTGGCGGGAGCATCCTCGGCGCCGGGCGCACGCTGCTGCCCTATTACCCGGGGCCGGGTGCCGCCAACGGCGCACCGCAGAAGCTGGACATCGCCTGGGTCTGGCCGCTCGAGGACAAGCCACAGCAAGGCGCCTGCCCGCAGGACCTGGCCACCAACGACCTGGCTGCCAGCTTCCAGTCAGGCGGGCGGCTGAACGGCCTGCTGTCCGCGGGCCTGAGGTACGCCACGAGCACCCACCTGACCTGGGCGCTTGACCCGGCGCTGCTGTCCGATGCCAGCGTGATGAGCGGGCCGTACCACATCGGGGGCGACGCGCTGTGCACCGACACCACGGTCATGCCCGCCAGCCAGCAGGCCAGCTCCTGGCTGTCCGCCCTGCGCACGGGAACGGCCACCGATCCGATGTTCCTCACCGGGTACGCCGACCCGGACGTGTCCGCCCTCACGCACGCCGGCCTCGCCAGCCAGATCGCCAGCTCCTACAGCCTGGGCAATAGCGTGGCCGACAAGCTCCTCGGCAAGTCATTCGGCAACGGCGCCAAGATCGCCTGGCCAGACGGCGGCTTCGCCGACGCCAGCGTGCTGACCACGCTGGCCCGCCAGGCCGGGGTCAGCACGGCCGTGCTGAGCAGCACCGAGATGCCCGCGCCCGCCACCTCCTACGTCCCGGATGACGCCGTGGCCCACGCCACGACGAGCGGCAACACCTCGATGAACGTGCTGCTCGCCGACCAGCCAATCACCGCACTGCTCGGGACGGCGAGCGCCTCGTCCTCGGCGGGCGCCCAGTTCGCCCTCAGCCAGGACTTCCTCGCCGAGACCGCGATGATCGTCGCGGAGGCGCCAAGCTCGCAGCGCTCGGTCGTCGTCGCGCCGCCCAGCCGCTGGAACCCGTCGCCGGGCGAGGCGTCGACCCTGCTCAGCCTGACCAGCTCGCCCTGGCTCCAGCCGGTCACGCTTAGCAGCCTGACGAGCAGGAAGGCGACCACGACGAGCCGGGCGACCGTGCCGGCCAGCCAGGCGGCCCCGCTGGAGATGAACCGGAACTACATGGCCAGCATCTCCGCGGCGCTGCAGGCAACCAGCCAGTACAGCAACCTGCTTTACCGGCCAACCGCGCAGACCCTCCAGCAGCTGTCCATCGCCGTGGCGGTCACCGAGTCCACCGCCTGGCACGGCCGGGCAAGCCCAGGGGGACGGCTTGCCCTGGCCAGCCTCAAGGCATTCGTCAGCAAGCATGAGAACCTGGTCAGGATCATCAGCAGCGGAAAGGTCCTGCTCGCCGGCACGTCGGGTGATACCCCCGTCTCGGTGTCCAACGGCCTGCCTGACCCGGTCGAGGTCCAGGTGCACGTCTCGGTCCCGCCCGGCAGCCAGATAACCGTGAGCAACCTGTCGACGATCATCGTCCCCGCAGGCCAGATCAAGACCATCGGCATGAAGGTGCACTCGCCGGCACTCGGCTCCACCCTGGTGCAGCTACAGTTGGTGACCAAGGACGGAACACCACTGCCTGGGGCAACTCAGTCGCTCAACGTCGAGACGACCAGGTTCGGCCGCACGCTGCTCATCTTGATCGGCGTGGCGCTCGGGCTGCTCGTGCTGGCCTCGCTCGCCCGCTGGACACGGCGAGCGGTCCGCAGGCTTCGCGCTGGCGGCGGTGGGCACCATGTCAGGGGAAAGAACGTTAAGAGCGGTGATGCCGACCACCACGGCACCGCCCTCAGCAGTGCCAGGACGAGCAGTGCCAGGACGAGCAGTGCCAGCCCAGCTGGTAGCGGATCGGGAGGAACCGGATGACCAGGCCGACACGGCCAGCCGTTCCGCCCGAGGACGAGCCAGGCCCGCAGCAGCCCGGCTTCGGGCAGCCGGACGAGCCGCGCCCGTCGTTCACGCCGCGGACCGGGCCCCCCGCTGCCGGGGGAGCAGGTCACGGGACGGCAGGCCAGCACCCCTCGGGCCCGCAGGTGCTCGGCCAGTACGAGCCCGGCCTGTACCAGGCCGACCCGTGCGACCCCGACCCGCCACCGCGCGGAGCTCACCCGCCCCCCGACTCCTACGCGCAGCGGCTGTACCCGCAAGCGGGCCAGCACTCCAGTTATCCGCCCGGCCCGGTGCCGCCAGGCCCGCCGCCCCCGCCCATGTCCGCACCGCCCATGTCCGCACCGCGAGCGGACGCCGGACGGCCAGCCCCGGGACAGACCCGGCCGACCTTCACGCCGCGCGAGCGGGGCAACCCGGCCGGGCCCGACAGCCCAAGCGGCCCCCGGCACGGCCGGCGCCGCGACGACGAGCGCCCGCGCCCGTCGTTCACGCCGCGCGAGGGGTTCACCCCGCCTCCGCCGGACTCCCGCCGCCGGGCGGCCAACTACCCGCCTCCCTCTGCCTTCCTGCCGCCGCCGGGATTCCCGCAGCCCACCCAGGTCATCGACATGCCGCGGGACGGGGTGCCACCCGGCACGGTCCCGCCGCGTGCCCCGGACTCGGACACCAGCCCGAACCTGGCCCGCAACGCCAAGATCATGGCGCTGGGCACGCTGGTGTCCCGGGTCACCGGCTTCCTGCGGACGTTCGTGTTCGTCGTGGCCCTCGGCGTGACCCCGATCGCCGACTCCTACAACAACTCCAACACGCTGCCGAACACGGTCTACTACCTGATGCTCGGCGGCATCTTCACCAGCGTCATCGTGCCGATGCTGGTCTCCGCGGCCAAGAACGACCCGGACAAGGGCGAGGGCTACGCCGAGCGCATCTTCACCCTCGGCGTCATCGCCCTGCTGACCGTGACCGTGATCGCGACGGCGCTGGCTGGCCCGCTGGTCTCGCTGTACTCCTCGGTCAACGGCCCGCCCGGCAGCGAGGCCGGGGCCGAGCACCACCTGATGGTGCTGTTCGCCTACTTCTTCATACCGCAGATCTTCTTCTACGGCATGGACTCGCTGCTCGGCGCGATCCTGAACGTCCGCGGCCGGTTCGGCGCCAACATGTGGACACCGGTCATCAACAACGTGATCGTCATCCTCGTCGGCGCCCTGTTCTTCGTCATCTACGGCACCCACCTGAGCGACCCGCGCAAGCTGCCTGACTCCGCGATGCTGCTGCTCGGCATCGGCACCACGGCGGGCATCCTGGTTCAGTCGATCTGCCTGTTCCCCGTGCTGCGCAAGGCCGGGTTCAGCATGCGGCTGCGGTGGGATCTGCGCGGCTCGGAGGTCAGCGCCATCGGCCGTCAGGCCGGCTGGCTGCTCGGGTACGTCATCTCGCAGTCCGCGGGCAACCTGATCGTGCAGCGAGTGGCCAACGTCGCGGGCAAGTACTCGCCGGACCACGGCTACTCGGCCTATGCCTACGCCTGGTCGCTGTTCCAGCTCCCTTACGCGATCGTCGGCATATCGGTCATCAGCGCGCTGCTGCCCCGGATGAGCGGGCACGCAACCGACCGGCGCTACTCCAAGGTCAGGGAGGACTTCTCCACCGGGGTCCGGCTCGCGTCGGTCATCGTCGTCCCGGCGGCGGTCTTCCTGGCCGTGCTCGGCGCGCCGCTGTGCGAGCTGCTGTTCTCCTATGGCGCCGAGTCCGCGACCAACGCGCGGTTCATCGGCGAGGCCTTCGGCGTCTTCTCCCTCGGCCTGGTGCCGTTCATGCTCACGCAGCTCCAGCTGCGGGTGTTCTACTCGTTCCACCAGAACCGCACCCCCGCCCTCATCGGCATGGTCATGCTCGTCGTCGGCATCGTCGGTGACCTGATCGCGCTGAACGTGCTGCCCGCGGGGCAGGTCGTCATCGGCCTCGCCGCGGCTTACGGGCTGGTCACCCTGGTCGGCGCGGCCATCTCCTGGCCGCTGCTGCTGCGCCGGGTCGGCAGCCTTGACGGCTGGAAGATCACCCGCAGCCTGGTCCGGATGTTCCTGGCGACGCTGCCCGGCCTGGCGTTCATCTTGGTGGTGATGGCCATGTTCAGCTCGTTCCTGCACGCTGGCGCGGTCTACGGGCTGCTGACCACCGTTGTCGGCGGCGGCGGCGCGCTGTTCCTCTACGCGGTCTGTGCCCGGGTGCTCAAGGTCGAGGAGTTCACCCGGCTGACGGAGACGCTCGCCGGACGGATCCGCCGGTGACCGCGCCCGGCCAGGCGACCCGGCCGGGGCACCGGTTTAGCTGCAACGAAACTGAGCAGATGGCACGCGTGTGACAGGATCTCGAACACTACGACACGGATGGGCAATGTTGTGGCACACTGCGTGTGCTGCATGAGATAACAAGGGTATTGGCGTATAACGGTTAGACGGTCCCCGCTGGTTCGCGCGCCGGGAACTGCTTCGCGGTGGGCGCTTGGCACTAGCATTAAGACGTACCCGCGGCGAAGTCCGCACGGTAGGCATGGCATCCGGGGCTGGAAGGAGGCCGAGAGCCGGCCCCGCTCTTGGCGCTGACGATGAGCACGTACACCTCTGAACCCGGCACCCGGCTTGCCGGGCGGTATCGCCTCGTAGACCAGGTCAACGCCGGTAGTGGCTGGACCATGTGGAAGGCCATTGACGAGACGCTGGCCCGCCCGGTCACCGTGCTCACCTTCGCCCCGGGCTTTCCTCGCGTGGCAGAGGTCGTGACCGCGGCCCGGGCAGCGAGCCGCCTTAACGAGCCTCGGCTGGCCCAGGTATTCGACGTGGAGGAATCCACCGACGGGGCCTACGTCGTCATGGAGTGGGTCGCGGGCGACACGCTCAGCGATCTGCTGTCCAGCGGACCGCTCGACGCTGGGCGAGCGTGCATTCTGGCCGGCGACGCCGCGCGTGCCCTCGCTACCGCGCACGCGGCCGGCCTCGCGCACCTGCGGCTCACTCCCGCCTGCCTGCACTGGACTCGCACCGGTGGCGTCAAGATCACCGGGCTGGGAATCGACGCGGCGCTCGCCGGATCGGGAATCACCGGCACCGCGGCCCAGGACCCGGCGGTAACCGACACCCAGGGTCTCGCCTCCCTGCTGTACGCGGCGCTGACCGGCTACTGGCCGGGCGAGGAGGAAACGTCCCTCCCGGCCGCCCCGCTGGACGACGGGGCGCCCTGCACCCCCCGTCAGGTATCCCCCGACGTGTCGGCCGCCATCGACGCCGTTATCTGCCGTGCGCTGCTACAGCGGACAGCCCGCCACGATCCGCCCATCCTGACGCCGTCCACGTTGGCCGACGCGCTGGTCGCCGTGGCGCCACCGGTGCCCCTTCCCGAGCCGGCGCAGGCCGCATGGCCGGGCGGTGGTCCCGCGACCTCCGTTGGTGGCTATCCAGGCAACCCCAACGATCCGGGCAGCTGGACGCTGCCCGCACCTGGCCAGGGTGGCGGCCCTCGCTACCGGGGGCAGCCAGGTCCACGGCGCAGCCCGGCAGCCCGCGGCGTGATCGGGATCGTTGTCGCCCTCGTCCTCGTGGCGATCGCCGCGACCGCCTGGATGATCACCTCCAGCCTGCACAGCGGTACCGCGGCCTCGAACAGCAGTCAGTCGCCGTCGAGCACCGGCGGCTCCGTCACCTCAACCGCGCCAAGCGTCGTGCTCAAGCCGGTCAGCGACGGCACCTACAACGCGGACGAGCCGGGGAACAACGAGGACTCCTCCCGGGTCAAGAACGCCATCGACGGCAACCCGAGCACGTACTGGGCGACCGAGTGGTACGAGGGCAATCCGGTGTTCGGCGGCCTGAAGAAGGGCACCGGACTCATCCTCAACATGGGCAAGGCAGTCAAGCTGAGCCAGGTCCAGGTGACGTTCAGCTCCCAGTGCTGCACCAGCGCCGACATCTACATCGGGAACAGCAGCACGGTCTCCCAGGCGGCCTTCAGCACCTACACCAAGGTCGCCAGCGCGACCAACGTCTCCGGTGCGCACACGTACACGATCACCAGCCCAGTGCAGGGGCAGTACGTGGTCGTCTGGCTGACCAGCCTGCCGCCAGCGGACTCGTCCCTGACCGGAGCGCCGTCGGGCTCTTACCAGGCCCTGCTGTACGAGGTCACCGTGCGCGGCACTCCGGCCACGTCAGCCGGCTAGCGGGCGGACACGCCGATGGCGGGGCGGCGAAAGCAGAGTGAGATCTGGGCGGGCGAGTCCGACCTGGATTTCGCCCTGCCCGCACCGCCGGGTGCCCCGCCGGCAGGCGGGCCCGGGCCGGGCCATCCGGCCCTCGCCGCCAGCGACCTTGACCGGGAGTTGCTTCGGCACCATGTCGCGGGCGACCCCGAGGCATTCGGGAAGCTGTTCCTCCGGCACAGGGAGCGGCTGTGGGCGGTCGCCCTGCGCACCACGTGCGATCCCGATGACGCCGCGGACGCCCTGCAGGAGGCCATGGTGTCGGCCTTCAGGCGGGCGGGCGATTTTCGCGGCGAGTCGGCCGTCACGACCTGGCTGCACCGCATCGTGGTGAACGCGGCCGTTGACCGGCTGCGCCGAAGGCCAGCCAAGACGGTCGACTGGTCCGCCCAGGACGGCCCGCTCGAAGGCTCCGCCGCGACCCCGCCGACGGTGCCCGACCCGATGGACGCCACCGAGGTTAGGCTCGACGTCACCGCGGCCCTGCGTCATCTGCCTGATCAGCAGCGAATCGCGCTCGTGCTCGTTGACATGCTGGGGTATCCGGTCGCCGAGGCCAGCGAGATCCTCGGTGTCTCCGCCGGCACGATCAAGAGCCGCTGCGCCCGCGGCCGAGCGCGGCTGCTGCCCTATCTTTCGCACCTGCGCGCTAACCCTCAGGATGGAGGGAACCACCCAGTTACTTTCAGCGTCTCATCTGAGCCCGAGCGGGAAGGAGACGCATGAGCGAGCGTAGGAGCGCGGCGTCGAGCCGGCAGCTAGGCCATCCCGATCCAGCAGACCTCGCCAGCCTCCGCGCCGGGCTAGTCAGTGCCCGCCGGGGCGAGCGCCTGTCCGCGCACGCCGCGCGCTGCCCGCGTTGCGCCCGGGTGTGGACCGAGCTTGACGCGGTGAGCGGGATGCTCGCCGCAGCCCCGACGCCACCGTTCCCCGAGTCCGTCGAGCAGCGGGTCCTTGGTGCGCTGAGCCTGGAGTCCGTGTCGCGGATGCGGCAGCCCGGCCCGCTTCCCGGCCCGGCGAGCCAGCGTCACCGTCGCGGCGCCGTGCGGGCGCGCGGCCCGCAGGCCGCCCCGGTGTCCCCTTCCCGCCGGCCCGCTTCCCGGTCGGCCCGCCGACGGCTGGCGGGCACCGTGCCGCGCACGCTCGGGATACCGCAGATACTCCTCCCGGCGGTGGCGGGACTGCTCGTCCTCGGTGCCGGAGCCGGGTACCTGATGGACGCCTGGTCAGAGACGCCATCGGCCGCTCAGGAGCCCAAGGCGGCGCGGGTAGCGGAGTTCCTGGTCGCGGACTCAGGCACCAGGTACAAGAAGGCCACCCTGCGGACGCAGGTGCGGGAGATGCTCGCCGCCCGAGCGACGGTGCCAGCGGTGGGACCGCTCCAGCCGGGCCTGCCGTCATGGTCTCCCGCGCCCGCCCGGCCGGGCGCGGCTGCGCTCGGGCCGGCCACGCGCCCGTCCCTAGCCACCCTGCCCACCGAGGGGCAGCCCGTCGCGGCCACCCCCTCGCGGGCCCTCGTCGGCTGCGTGATGCACCTCACTGGCCACGTTCCCCCGATGCTCGTCGACCGGGCCACCTATCAGTCCGAGCCGGTCTACGTGATCGCCGTCCCGGACCGGGCCTGGGTCGTGGGCGTCGGCTGCACCTCCTCAGATCCACTGGTCATCACCTCGGTCCAGCTGACCATCTCCAGCTGACCTCCCGACCCGTGGCCGCATCGCCGGCCGGGCCATTGCCGACCCCGGATACGCCGCCGGTATCGCTGACCGGACCAAGCGGGAATCTAAGCGCCCTAGGATCGGTTTAGCCGGGTGCGACGCTTGAGAGAGGCGGCATGTAGTGACCGACGTAAGGGACGTCATCGTTATTGGTTCTGGGCCAGCGGGTTATACGGCTGCCATCTACGCCGCCAGGGCGAAGCTCAACCCACTTGTGTTTGAGGGGTCGGTTACGGCCGGCGGCGCGCTCATGAACACGACCGACGTGGAGAACTTCCCTGGGTTCCCCGATGGCATACTCGGGCCGGAGCTGATGGACGGGCTGCGCAAGCAGGCCGAGCGGTTCGGCGCCGAGCTCGTGACCGATGACGCCGTGGAAGTGGATCTTAAGGCGACGCCTAAGGTCGTGAAGACGGCGACCGACACCTACTACGCCAAGTCCGTGATCATCGCCACCGGATCGAAGTACCGCGAGCTCGGGGTCCCCGGTGAGAAGGAGCTTTCTGGCCACGGGGTCTCCTGGTGCGCCACCTGCGATGGCTTCTTCTTCCGCGAGCAGGACATTGCCGTCGTCGGCGGCGGCGACTCCGCCATCGAGGAAGCCACCTTCCTCACCCGGTTCGGCAAGTCGGTTACGGTCATCCATCGCCGTGGGGAGCTGCGCGCGTCCAAGATCATGCAGGACCGGGCCAAGGCGAACCCCAAGATCAAGTTCCTCTGGCACAGCGAGGTCGCCAGGGTCGTCGGCGACCAGAAGCTGACCGGCCTGGTCATCAGGGACACCCGCGACGGTGAGGAGCAGGTGGTTCCCGTTGGCGGACTGTTCGTGGCGATCGGGCATGAGCCCCGCAGCGAGCTGTTCGCCGGCCAGCTGGAGACCGACGCCGAGGGGTACCTTCTTGTCGAGGGCCGGTCTACCAGGACCGCCATCGAGGGCGTCTTCGCCTGCGGTGACGTCGTGGACCACACCTACCGGCAGGCCGTCACCGCGGCGGGCAGCGGCTGCTCCGCCGCGATCGACGCCGAGCGCTGGCTGGCCGCCCAGGAATCCTGACTACCAGCCTTCGCCATCAAGCTTCAAATTCCACGAGAAAGGTGTGATCACGATGGGCTCGACTAAGGCCGTGACCGACGCGACTTTCGATGCCGAGGTGCTGCAGAGCAGCAAGCCCGTCATCGTCGACTACTGGGCCGAGTGGTGTGGTCCGTGCCGTCAGGTGGCGCCCGTGCTTGAGGAGATCGCCTCCGAGTACGGTGACAAGATCGATGTGGTCAAGCTCAACATCGACGAGAACCCGACCGTCTCGACGCGGTACAAGATCATGGCGATCCCCACCCTGGGCGTGTTCCAGAACGGCGAGGTCGTCAAGCAGATCGTTGGCGCCAAGCCCAAGGCCGCCCTGCTGCGTGACCTGGCGGAGTTCATCTAGGCTCCCAGGCACGACCCCTCATTACCCAGGGATAACGAGGGTGGCCCCGGTCCGACCGGGGCCACCCTCGTTCTGTCCAGGTAAGGAAGCGGCCACCGGGCGCAGCACCCGGTCCGGTGTCATCGAGCCGAGCAGCCGCTCCAGGGCCACCTCGACATCCTCCCGCCAGGTGAGCGCGGTCCGCAGCTCCATCCGAAGCCGCGGGTGACGGTGGTGCGGCCGCACGGTCTTGAACCCGACGGCCAGCAGGTGATCCACGGGCAGGACGCAAGCCGGGGCGGTCCACTGCTTGTCGCCGAATGCCTCGATGGCCTTGACCCCCCGCCGCATGAGATCCTTGGCGACGCCCTGGATGAGCATCCGGCCGAGCCCGCCGCCCGAGAACTCGCTCATCACCCGCGCCGTCATCAGCAGGACGGCATCCGCGCTCACCGGGCTGGTAGGGAAGGCCGCCGACCGGGGCACGTAGTGCGGCGGAGCGAACAGCACGAACCCGGCCGGTGTGCCGTCCACGTAGACGATCTTGCCGCAGCTTCCCCACTCGAGAAGGACGGAGGAGATCCAGGACTCCTTCTCCAGGGCGGTGTCCGCCCCCTCGGCACGGGCCTTGCTCACCGGGTCGAGCTCCCAGAAAACGCACGAGCGGCACGTGGCCGGAAGGTCGCTCAGGTTATCTAGCGTGATGTTGACAAGACGACGTGACATCCACTTCCCCGGTGAGACATGAGCGGCGCTCCTGGTAAGTCGCTCCCATTGTCGCACGCCACCCACTGGCCCGCCTGAATTAGGCTCTAGAGCATGAGCACAGCAGCAATTCCCTTCCCAGATCGCAAGAGTTTCGGCAGCGACAACCACGCCCGGGTGCACCCCTCGATCATGTCCGCCGTCACGGAGGCCAACTCCGGTGACGCTCTCCCCTACGGGGCTGACCGCTGGACGACCGCGGCGAGCAGTGAGCTGAAGCGACTCAGCGGTGCCCAGGGAGAGGTCTACCTTGTCCTCAATGGCACGGGCGCGAACGTCCTCGGATTGTCCCTGCTGCTCGGCCGGCATGAGGCAGTGATCTGCGCGGAGTCGGCGCACATCAACACCGACGAGTGCGGCGCGCCCGAGCAGATCCTCGGATCCAAGCTGCTTACGGTCCCCGCCCCGGACGGGAAGCTAACGCCGGCCCTCATCGCCTCCCGGCTTGGCGGTCGCGGAGACGAGCACTTCCCCCAGCCCGCGGTCGTCTGCCTGACCCAGGCCACCGAGTTCGGCACGTGTTACTCCCTGGATGAACTTGCGGCCATCCATGAGTTCTGCGCAGACAATGGACTGCGGGTCTACCTCGATGGCGCCCGCCTCGCAAACGCCGCGGCCTATCTTGGCTGCGATCTCGCCGCCATCGCACGGCACGCGGACGTGCTCAGCTTCGGCGGCACCAAGAATGGCGCGATGGGCGTCGAGGCCCTGGTCGTGATGAGTCCGTCGGACGCAGTCAGCGCCGCCTATCTCCGCAAGCAGCAGATGCAACTGGTTTCCAAGATGCGCTACCTCGGCGCCCAGCTTGACGCCTTGCTCCGCGATGACCTATGGCTGCGTAACGCGCGGAACTCCAACGCGATGGCCGCCAGGCTTGCCGCGGGACTCGCCCCCATTCCCGGGGTAGAGGTGGTGTACCCGGTGCAGGCGGATGCGGTTTTCGCCCGGCTGTCCCCCGAGCACATCGCCGCGCTGCAAAAGGAGTGGACCTTCCACGTCTGGGACGAGGACGCTTCGGTGGTGCGCTGGATGGCGGCTTTCGACACCCAGGAATCCGACGTCGACGAGTTCCTCACATCCATCGCCGCAACCGCTTCCTGATTCGCCTCTCCGCCGCGGGGGGACCGGTTTCACGTGAAACCGGCCCACCCCTCGCGGCTGTCGTGTTGTCTGCACCCAGCGCCAGTCGCAGCGGCAGCGGGGTCGCAGCGGCAGCGGGGTCGCAGCGGCAGCGGGGTCGCAGCGGCAGCGGGGTCGCAGCCGGCACTGGTCGCAGCCGGCACTGGTCGCAGCCGGCACTGGTCGCAGCCGGCTCGCTCCCCGCGCCCGCGCCACCAACTCTCACCCCGCCCCGTGCGGCAGCGGTGCGCCACCACTGCTCCCGACGATTGCCCGCGCTGCGGCAGCACTGTCGCTATAGCAGCAGCTTCGCGTCACCGCGGACAAAAGACAACGACAGCAATGACGCACCACCTCCCCCACGGAGTCCTCGCCATAGAGCGGGCCACAGTAGCCGGACCCCGTAAGCGACTCTGCGAGGGCCGGGACTTCTCACCTTCGATCTGGTGAGCCAAGCCGCTCCAAACTCGTGCCCCTGTGAAGCGGGGAGAATAATATTCCCGGTCCAGGACCCGCTGCGGCTTCATGACAGCGATGGCCGCATGCACCAGAGCAGCTATGTGACACCGCGACTCCTCGGCCGCCCCACGCGCCCGCGCCACCAACGCTCACCCCGCCCCGTGCGGCAGCGGTGCGCCACCACTGCTCCCGACGATTGCCCGCGCTGCAGCAGCGCTGTCGCTATAGCAGCAGCTTCGCGTCACCGCGGACAAAAGACAACGACAGCAATGACGCACCACCTCCCCAAAGGGTCCTCCCTATGGGGAGCCGCGGCAGGCAGGCAGGCCGTGAGGATGACAACGCCAGAGCGGGGACTTCACTCCTCCGAGCCGGCAAGCCGCTCTGGCCCCCCAGCCAACCAGCTGGGGGGCCAACCTAGTCGGACCCCGGGGCACGGCGCTTCCTCGTTTCACGTGAAACCGCGTCGCGCGGCGTCCGTCCATTAGACTGACCTTCCCGGGTCAGGTAAGACGAACGCGAATCTAAATAGACGCACGCAGGGAGACGCAGTGGCACCGCAACGACGAGGTCTCGGCAAGGGACTTGGGGCACTCATTCCTGAAGCCCAGGGGCCGGCCACATCCCCCGTGGAGTCCTCGCCGACTGGCCGGCCGGCTCTCGCAGGCCCATCGGGGATGCCGGCTCGGGCAACGGGGGCCTTCGGCGCCGTACCCGCAGAGCCTGGTTACGAGCCTGGGCTGCGCCAGGTCGCCGGGGCGTACTTTGAGGAAGTCGCCATCGGGGCCATCTCTCCCAATTCGCGGCAGCCCCGCACCACCTTCGACGAAGACGCGCTCGACGAACTGGCCGCGTCCATCGCCGAAGTGGGACTCCTGCAGCCGGTGGTGGTCCGCAGCCTGGGCGGTGGGCAGTACGAGCTCATCATGGGCGAGCGCCGCTTGCGGGCATCCCAGCGGGCGGGCCTCGAGGTCATTCCCGCGATCGTCCGGGAGACCCAGGACACCGACATGCTCCGCGACGCGCTGATGGAGAACATCCACCGGCAGCAACTCGACCCGCTCGAAGAGGCGGCGGCCTATCAGCAGCTGCTCGATGATTTCGGGGCGACGCACGAGCAGCTCGCCAGGAAGATCGGCCGGTCCCGCCCGCACATCAGCAACACCCTCCGGCTGCTCAATCTCCCGCCAGCCGTCCAGAAGCGGGTCGCGGCCGGAGTCATCAGCGCGGGGCATGCCCGCACCCTGCTGTCCATCGATGACCCCCAGGCTCAGGAACGCCTCGCGCAGCGCATCGTCGCCGAGGGCCTGTCCGTTCGCGCGGTCGAGGAGATCGTCGCGCTCGGCGATGACGTTCCGGTGAAGCCGACCCGCAAGCCTCCGGCCAACCGCCCGGTCGCCCCGGCCCTACGGGTACTCGCGGACCGGCTCTCCGACCGGTTCGAGACTCGTGTGAAGGTTGAGCTCGGCCGCAGCAAGGGCAAGATCACGGTTGAGTTCGCCACGATCGATGACCTCGAGCGAATCGTCAAGACGATGGCTCCCGAGGATGCCTCGGCCAAGCCGACCGATGCCTAGACTTCGGCCGCCGCTGCCACTCCACCCCCGGCGGAGTCAGTCCTGCGGATCCTCGCCCGCAGGATCTCGCCCGCAGTGCCTCGGGTCCTCGCCCGCAGGACTCGGCCCAGCGGGGAACCTCGCCCCACAGTGTCTCGCCGGAAGTGCCTCGGGGTCTCGCCTTTAGTGCCTCGCCGGTGGGTCCCCAGTCCCGCGGCCCATCGCGCCGCCGCCACGGCGGGGGGTGGGCGCCGCGGATGAACTCTGCGCCCGGGTCAGCCGCAGCTCGCCCACCGCGAACGTGCGGCTCTGGCAGCGCTGCCACCGGCCACCAGGCAGGGCCGAGGCACCGCCGCACCGCCGCACCCACACCGCCGCACCCGCACCCGCACCGCCGCACCGAGCCACCGCCGCACAGCCGCACCCACACCGCCGCACCCGCACCCGCACCCGCACCGCCGCACCGAGCCACCGCCGCACAGCCGCACCCGCACAGCCGCACCGCCGCACCGAGCCACCGCGGCAGCCAAATGGCGCGGCACTAGGTAGCGGCACTAGGTAACAGGACTGTGACGGAAGGTGCGTAATGGCGGCCGCTAGGAGGCAGAACGTCCGTACGTGAGTCTCCCCGGCGCGCCCGATCGCGAGCGCAGGATGGCTCTGGAACAAGCCAAAAATATAGCGGTGGCGCCGGTATACGCCGGCGCCACCGCTCCAGAAATATAGAAGAGCTACATGGCCGCCGAGCGTATGGCGAGTTCACGAGCGGCCTCGGCATAAGCCAGGGCACCGCTGGATGCGGGGTCGTACGTGATAACCGACTGGCCGTAGCTCGGGGCCTCGGACACGCGAACGCTTCGGGGAATGATCGTCTGCAGAACGACCTCACCGAAGTGCGAGCGCACGTCGTCGGCCACCTGGGTCGCCAGACGAGTCCGCCCGTCGTACATGGTGAGCAGGATCGTGGAGATCCGCAGCTGGTTGTTCAGGTGGCCCCGGACCAGTTCAACCGTGCGAAGCAGTTGCTCGAGTCCCTCAAGCGCGTAGTACTCGCACTGGATCGGGATGAGCACTTCCTCCGCGGCCACGAGGGCGTTGACCGTCAGCAGGCCGAGTGACGGGGGGCAGTCGATCAGGACGTAGTCCAGGTTGGAGACGTCTAGCGACTGGATCGCCCGGGACAGTCGCTGCTCCCTCGCGACCAGCGGGACGAGCTCGATCTCCGCGCCGGCAAGGTCGATGGTGGCCGGCGCGCAGGACAGCCCGGGCATGTCCGGTACCGGAACCACGATCTCCGACAGCGGACGTTCCTCGACGAGCGCGTTGTAGACCGACTCGATGCCGACGTGGTGCTCCACATCCAAGGCGGTCGACGCGTTGCCCTGCGGGTCAAGGTCCACCACCAGCACACGGGAGCCATGCTGGGAGAGGCTGGCCGCCAGGTTGACGGCCGTCGTGGTCTTGCCGACGCCGCCCTTCTGGTTGGCGATCGTCATGATCCGGCACCGCTTAGGCCGGGGCCAGTCTTCCCGCCCCTTGACGGCACCACGTACTCCGACGGCTGCCTCGGCGGCCTGCCCTATGGGAGTATCCGCCGGGTTGGTCCGGACATCCGGCACGACCACCTCCGCATTTACTGAGACGAGGGGCGGGATGTTCTCTTCCGTCCCGCCAGGACCCGGTGTTCCATGTGAGATTGCGGCGGACAGCGCCTGCCGCACCCGCTCCGAACCCGGAATGGTCGACGTGTCCTGACTGTCCAACAGCATACCTCTCGACGACTCGCCCTCAGCGGAAGGCAAATACACCGGCTCTGTCGAGCCACGGAGGGGAGAAGTGGCCGCTTCCACTCGATGTCCGGGCCACCCGAGTCCGGCATCGCCTGCGAATGATGGCCCCACTGATCCCCCGTCAGGCCATCCCAGGCCGTCTGCGGTGGGCACGAGCCTGCTCCTCTCGACCGCGTCCTGACATGACAACGCGGACAACCGTGGTCTCAGGTAGCACCTTATCCTGACCGACGTGCCGGATCTCGGCTCTCCGCGCGCCAAGTCGCTTCAATACGGGCTGGGCGGCCACGAGTTCCTCCTCGGCGGACTGCCCCTTGATCGCCAGGAGCTCGCCGCCCGGCACGAGCAGCCCCGTCGCCCAGCCCGCCAGCTTGTCCAGCGGGGCGACGGCGCGCGCCGTCACGACATCTGCCCGGAGCCTTCCCGACAATTCCTCGGCTCGCCCCCGTACCACCGAGGTATTTTCCATGCGCAACGATTCGACGCACTCTTGCAGGAACGCCACTCGCCGCAGCATGGGCTCGAGCAGGACGACCTCCAGCTGCGGCCTGACCAGGGCCAGGGTGATGCCGGGGAGTCCGGCACCACTCCCGATGTCCACAACCCGGCCCTCGACCGGGAGCAACTCGGCCACAACCGCGCAGTTCAGTAGGTGGCGATCCCACAGGCGTGCTGTCTCCCGCGGGCCGATCAGGCCTCGGGTCACTCCCTCGGTGGCCAGCAGGAACGCGAACTCGCGCGCCTTGTCCAGGGCAGCGCCGAAGATCTCGGCCGCCGCCGGTGGGGGAGGCGGCACTGTCGCCACGGGCGACTGCCCCGCCTCAGTCATGACGACGTCCTCAGCCGACGGGGAAGACCACGACCCGGCGGTGCGGTTCCTCGCCCTCCGACTCGCTGCGCAGCCCGGCGACCGCCACGGCGTCGTGGATGATCTTGCGCTCGAACGGGGACATGGGGGCCAGCTTCTTCGGCTCCCCGGTCCTGGCGACCTCATCGGCGACCGAACGGCCAAGCTCAGCCAGCTCTGACCGGCGACGAGCACGGAAGCCACCCACGTCGAGCATCAGGCGGGCGCGCACACCCGTCTGTCGGTGCACCGCGAGACGGGTGAGCTCCTGAAGCGCCTCAAGGACGTCTCCCTCATCGCCGACGAGCTCATCGAGGGTCGCGCCAACCACTGAGACCACGGCACGGTCGCCTTCGACGTCCATGTCGATGTCTCCATCGAGGTCAGCGATGTCAAGCAGCCCCTCGATGTAGTCGGCCGCGATCTCGCCCTCCTGCTCAAGCAGGTTCAGCTCGTCCTCGTCGACCGGGCCGCCGTCTTCGTCCTCGTCGTCCTCGTCGTCTTCACCGTCCTCGTCGACCAGGCCGCCGTCGGCCTCCTCGGCGGCCTCGTCTTCGAGGTCTTCGTCAATGTCCTCTTCTTCGGCGTCCTCATCGAGGTCATCAAGCTCGTCGTCATCGTCCTCGAACTCGTCGTCGAGGTCCTCGTCGCGCGCCTTTAGGTCAGCGACGTCCGAAAGCCCGTCCTCGGTATCTACCACCGCGCCGAACCCCTCACCGGGAACATCCCCCACAGTCGCTCACCTCTTGCCCGAACGCTTGCTGCGTGTCTGTCGAACCGGCTGCTGCCGGACAGTTACCTTCTCCGGTTCCTCCGGCTCCGGGGCAGCTGGCTTGCTCCGGCCGAACAGTCGGCCGAGCCCAGCGCCCGGCGCTGAAGACGTCCCGTTGGCGGGGGCCGAGGAGCCGTTGCTGCCGGCCTCGCCGGCCTGGGCGGGCGGGCGCTTGGCCGCACCCGTCTTCGCTGTCCCACCGGACGTCCTCGGTGTAGCGGTGCTCCCCTTGGCCGCGGGACTCGCCTTGGCCGCCGTGCTCGTCCTGGCGGGGCTTGCCTTGGCCGTGCCTGCCTTGGCCGCGCCTGCCTTAGCGGTTCCTGCGGCCGTCGCGGGGACGTCCTCCGCGGTCTCCTCCTGGGCGGGCGCCGGTGCCGCCTGGCCTCGAGTGGCCTGCGCGGTCTTGGTCGCCTGCGCGGGCCTGGCCGACCGGGCGGCCTGAGCGGCGGGCTTGCCCGCACGAGTTGCGGCGGACGCCCCGGCAGCGCCACCCGGCGCGGCGGGGCGGCCAGCGGCGCTCTTGCTCGCGGTCGTGGCCTTGCCCTGGGCCGTCTTGCCTGCCGCCGCGCTCCTGCTGGCGCTCGTGCCCGTCTTGGCACCGGTGGCCGGCGCCGTGGCCCCGGCCGCGTTCGTGCTGCCGACGACCGGGAGGTTGCGGAAGAGGAAGTACTGCTGGCCGAATGTCCACAGGTTGTTGGAAACCCAGTAGATAACCAGGCCGAAGGCCCAGTAGAGGCCGGAAAGCGCGAACAGCGGGGCGATGTAGGCCATCAGCTTCTGCGACTGGGCCATCGGGTTGTCCGGGTCGACCGGCCCCTGCTGCATCATGCCGCGCTTCATGCTCTGCCGCATGGTCAGGAAGGTCGTGGCGGCGGAGATGAGCACGGAGACGAGGATCACGCCGCGCACCGACCACGACGTGTTGCTGTGCAGGAAGGTGTCCGACAGCCGGACGCCGAAGACCTTCGCGTCCAGCGCGTGCTGTACGAAGGATGTCGTCAGCCCGTACGAGGTCGGGGTGTTCTGCTTCCAGTCGGCGATCGCCCGCAGCACGCTGAACAGCGAGATGAAGACCGGGAACTGCGCCAGCAGCGGCAGGCAGCCGGAGAGCGGGTTGACCCCGTTCTCCTTGTAGTACTTCATCGTCTCTTCGTTGAGCTTTTGCTTGTCGTTCTTGTACTTCTTGCGAAGCTCCTGCAGTTGCGGCATGTGCTGCTGCATCCGCTGCTGGGCACGCACCTGCTTGACGAACAGGGGCAGCATGATCAGCCGCAGCAAGACCACGAGCAAGACAATGGACAGCGCCCAGGTGACACCGGAGGTCTGTCCGAACGGCACGGCGAGCACCGCCTGGATGCGCATGATGATCCATGCGATCGCGTCGTACAGCGGGTTGAGAATGCTCACCTGGTAACTCCTTGAGACCTCGCGAGGGGTGCGGCGAGCCGCCCCGGCACGGGGTCGTATCCGCCTGGGTTAAAGGGATGACACCGGGCCAGCCGGCGCACCGTCAGCCAGAGTCCGCGTGCGGCGCCGTGCACCCGCAGCGACTCTACGGCGTACTGGCTGCATGAGGGATAAAAACGGCAACGCGGGGGGATAAGGGGGCTGACAAACCGCTGGTAGCCAACGACCGCGATGATGAGCGCCCTGGCCACGACGCCGTTTTCCCGCTCTGAGGTAACCGGAGATGACCCCTCAGGCATTCCCGGGGTGCCCTGTTCACGTCCCTGGCCCTGCGGGACTCCCGGCACACCTTGCTCTGTCATCGTTGCCCCTGTTGCGCACGCCCTGGTTCATCGGCCGGCCGCCGTAGCAGCCGCCGGAGCACCTGGTCGACATCGGCGGCCAGGTCTGACTGGCGAGCCAGCGCGGCCGCCGGCTGGGCCCGAACCACGAGCATGCAACCGTCCGGGAGACTAGCGAGTTGTGCCCGCATGATCTCCCGAAGCCGTCGCCTTACCCGGTTGCGAACCACAGCGGAGCCAACCGCCCGGCTAACGATAAAGCCTACCTTCGCCGGCTCACCGCCGGGAACCAGAAGTAGATGAGCGGTAACCGTCCGCCCGCCGGCCCGTCGCCCCGTGCGCGTCACGAGGCGGAACTGCTGTGGCCGCCTTACCCGTGCCTGCTGCGGCAGCACGATGGCTCCTACGCAGCTGGATCGCCCGCGACGCTAGGCGGACAGCCGCTCGCGTCCCTTGCCGCGGCGCGCGGACAGGATCGCCCGGCCGGCGCGGGTACGCATCCGGAGCCGGAAGCCATGGGTCTTCGCCCGGCGGCGGTTGTTCGGCTGGAACGTACGCTTGCTCACTGGAGCTCCAGGGAATAGGTATCCGATACAAATCTGAGGGTCAGCCTGTTAACGGTAAGGGGCATCGCGGCGCAGGTCAAACTGACCGTCCCGCAACGGCTTCCAGGCCAACGCCCAGGTCACCTACCAGGTTACGCTCGGGGCTCCGCCGCCAGGCGCCCGGTGCCCTTTCTCCCGCTCGCTTGACGCCCAGGCCACGCCAGCCCGTGCGGTGCGCCCGCCAGCGCCGTACGATGTGCTGTTGCCCCCGCGAGCTGGCCGGGGCAAGCTGGCCAGGCGGGCCGGCCGCCTATAGATAGTCGTTCCAACACTGGCGTTTGGTGAGCGCGTCCCCGTCCGGCGACTTAGGCTGTGGAAAATCAAGCGACAGCTTGTGGACGGACCTGTGGACAACACAGCGGGGGAGCGCACTTGTGACAGACATTGACCTTGCGGATGTGTGGGCACGGTGCCTAGATGGCCTTGCTGAGCTGCACGTTCAGCCGAGTCAGCTCGCCTGGCTGAAGCTGTCAAGGCCGCTCGGGCTTGTGGAAAGCACCGCGCTCATCGCTACCCCCAACGCCTTCGTCAAGGACCAGCTCGAGACCAAGCTCCGCCCGCTGGTGACCCACGCCCTGTCGCGCGAGCTCGGGCGCGCCGTGCAGCTCGCGGTGACGGTGGACCCGAACCCCGGCGCTTCCGGCTCCCAGGCCGCCCCGCTCGACTCCGGCCAGCATCAGCTGAGCGTCCCGCCCAGCTTCTCCCCGCCGGGGCAGCACCCGCCAGCGGGACAGCATCCGGGAGCTCCCCTCGCCACCAGCGGGCAGTCCGGCAAGGAGCAGCATCAAGCGGCGGGCTTCCCGCGCCACGCGGCCGACTACACCGACGCGGCACCTGCGGGCGGCTACGCCGAAGACCGCTACAGCAGCGGCCAGTCGTCCTACGCCGAGCCAACGGCCTACCCGGACAGGAGCCCGTACGGGCCGCCCCAGGGATACAACGGCCAGAAGTACCAGGACTACAAGGACTACAACTCCCCGGGCTACGACGCTCCTGACTATGGCGCGAAGGAATACAACGGGCCGGGGCATTCCCCCGCGGCGCAGCAGGCCCACCAGCCCGGCTCCCCCGGCTCGGTTCCGCTCGTCGCGGCGCCGCATCTCACCGGCCCGCTTCCGGTCATTCCCGGGGCCACGGCTCCCCGGCCGGCCCCGCGGCTCAACCCGAAGTACACCTTCGAGACCTTCGTCATCGGCTCAAGCAACCGCTTCGCCCACGCGGCCGCGGTCGCCGTCGCCGAGGCCCCGGCCAAGGCCTACAACCCGCTGTTCATCTACGGGGACTCGGGGCTGGGGAAGACCCACCTGCTGCACGCGATCGGGCACTACGCCCAGACGCTCTACGCGGGCCTGCGGGTCAGGTACGTGAGCTCGGAGGAGTTCACCAACGAGTTCATCAACATGATCAGGGACGGCAAGCAGGACGGGTTTCGCCGCCGGTACCGGGACATCGACGTGCTGCTCGTAGACGACATCCAGTTCCTGGAGAACAAGGAAGGCACCCAGGAGGAGTTCTTCCACACGTTCAACACGCTCCATAACGCCAGCAAGCAGATCGTGATCTCCAGCGACCGGGCGCCCAAGCGGCTGGTCACCCTGGAGGACCGGCTGCGCCGCCGGTTCGAGTGGGGGCTGCTCACCGATGTCCAGCCGCCAGAGCTCGAGACCCGGATCGCGATCCTGCGCAAGAAGGCCGTGCAGGAGAACCTGAACGTCCCGCCGGAGGTGCTTGAGTACATCGCGTCCAGGATCTCCACCAACATCCGTGAGCTCGAGGGCGCGCTCATCCGGGTCACCGCCTTCGCGAGCCTCAACCGGCAGTCGGTCGACGTGCAGCTGGCCGAGATCGTGCTCAAGGACCTCATCCCCGAGACCCAGGGCCCGCAGATCACCGCGGCGACGATCATGGGGCAGACCGCGGCGTACTTCGGCCTGTCCGTCGAGGACTTGTGCGGCACGAGCAGGTCCCGGGTGCTGGTGACCGCCAGGCACATCGCGATGTACTTGTGCCGTGAGCTCACCGACATGTCGCTGCCGAAGATCGGGGCGCAGTTCGGCGGGCGTGACCACACCACGGTGATCAACGCGGACCGCAAGATCCGCTCCCTGATGGCCGAGCGCCGGTCGATCTACACCCAGGTCACCGAGCTCACCAACCGGATCAAGATGCAGGCGCGGACCTAGCTGATCGCCAACCAGGAAAACTGCATCCTCGCAGGTCACGGCGTTGACCTCGCGTTCAGAAGCCTCGTTTCTGACCAGGAGCAAATGGCATGGAAAAGCGAATTCTTGCGGGCCTAATGGTTGGCAACAGCGTGCACACCCTATCCACAGGCGTTATGCCCAACCTGTGGACACAGCCTGTGGATAACCTTGTGGACCGCCTAGGGATAACCTGGGGACGGGGAGTGGATAAGCGGGGGATACTCTCGGCGGCCCCCACAAGAGCTCACAGAACGCCGCTGGCACTGCACACGCACTGTGGACGGAAAATCGGCCCTGAGCTGGGCGAACGCGGTTTCCCACAGAATCCACAGGCCCTATTACTACGACGTTCCTATCTATCTAGAAAGCTCGAAACCAAGTAGTAGGTGCCCCGCGCGCGGCACGATCAAACCCACGAACACGGGGGCGCGGGACCAACAAGGCAGGAGGCAACCATCGTGAAGCTCCAAGTTGAGCGTGACCCACTCGCAGAAGCGGTCGCATGGGCCGCCCGCGCGCTCCCAGCGCGCCCGACGGCCCCCGTCCTCGCGGGCGTCCGCATCCAGGCGGGCGGTGAACTGACCCTGTCCACGTTCGACTACGAGGTGTCCGCCCGGGCGATCATCGCGGCGCCCGCCGACGAGCCTGGCACCGTCCTGGTCTCAGGCAAGCTGCTAGCCGAGATCGTCCGCAGCCTGCCCGCCCGGCCGGTTGACTTGTCCACCGACGGGACCAGGATGACCGTCCGCTGTGGCAGCGCCACCTTCACCCTCATGCTGCTGCCCGCCGACGAGTACCCCACGCTTCCCGAGATGCCGGACGTCACAGGGACCGTAGGGGCCGACACGTTCGCCTCCGCGATCGGCCAGGTCGGGATCGCCGCCGGGCGCGACGACACGCTGCCCGCACTGACCGGCATCCGGGTGGAGATCAAGGACGACGTCCTGACGCTGGTCGCGACCGACCGGTACCGGCTCGCTGTCCGCGAGTTGCGCTGGACCCCCGTCGTGCCCGGCCTGGACACCGCGGTCCTGGTCCCGGCCAAGGTGCTCAGCGACACCGCCAAGGCACTGACCTCAGGCGCCGAGGTGGCCATCGCGCTGGCCGCCGAGGCCGCCAGCGGCGCGAGCATGGACGGCATCATCGGCTTCGAGGGATCAGGGCGCCGCACCACCACCCGGCTGCTGTCGGGCGAGTACCCCAAGTACCAGGCGCTGCTGCCGAGCGAGTTCTCCGCCGTGTGCGAGCTGCCCGCCGCCCAGTTCTCCGACGCGGTCAAGCGAGTCGCCCTGGTCGCCGAGCGGAACACGCCAGTGCGGCTGACCTTCAACCCGGGCGAGGTCCTGCTCGAGGCGGGGACGGGCGACGAGGCGCAGGCCACCGAGGCGATCGAGGCCAGCTTCGAGGGCGAGCCGATGCAGATCGCGTTCAACCCGCAGTACCTGCTCGACGGCATCGGGGCGATCGACTCCGACGTCGCCCGCATCTCGTTCACCTCTGCCACCAGGCCCGCGGTGATCACCGGCAAGGGCGAGGCGCAGCCTGACTACCGGTACGTCCTCATGCCGATCCGAAATGCTGGCTAGCCCGAAGATCTTGCCCGGGGGTTTGGGAGGCCGGCTCGTACCCCCCAAAATGAACACATGCACCTGACCCGGCTGGCGCTGACCGACTTCCGCTCGTACGCGAGCGCGGACGTCACGCTGGCGCCCGGGGTCACGATCTTCAGCGGGCCGAACGGCGAGGGCAAGACGAACCTCGTCGAGGCGGTCGGCTACGCCGCGACCCTGGCCAGCCACCGGGTCTCTCAGGACGCTCCGCTGATCCGGCAGGGAGCCGAGCAGGCCATCATCCGGGCGGGCGTCACCGACGCCACACGGGACAGCCTGGTGGAGATCGAGGTCAACCCGCGGCGGGCCAACCGTGTCCGGCTCAACCGGGTGCCGCTCCCCCGGCCCCGGGAGGTGCTTGGCACCCTGCGCACCGTGCTGTTCGCGCCGGAGGACCTGGCCCTGGTCAAGGGAGATCCGGGCGAGCGCCGTCGATTCATGGACGACCTGCTGGTCGCGATGGCCCCCAGGTACGCGGGGGTCCGCGCCGATTACGACCGGGTGCTCAAGCAGCGCACCGCGCTGCTGAAGTCGGCCGGGCCCAAGGCGGTCAGGCCCGGCCGAGGCTCCAGGGAGTCGGTGATGGCGACGCTGGATGTGTGGGACGCGCAACTGGCCAGGCTCGGGGCGGAACTGCTGGTGGCCCGTGAGCACCTGGTGGACGCGGTCCGGCCGCACGTCGAGCACGCCTACCTCCAGGTCGCGGGCGCGGCCGCCGGATCTCCCGCCGCGATCAGCTACCGCCGGTCGTTCGCCTCCCCCGGCGAGCCGGGTCCCAGCGAGCCCGGTTCCTGTGAGCCCGGTTCCGGTGAGCCAAGTCCCGGTGAGCCGAGTCCCGCGGAGGCCAGCGCGAGCTCGGGAGGCTCCGGCCCGGGCGACTACGACGAGCGTGATGAGGGCGACGGGGAAACGGGGGGAAGTGCTCGTTCTGGCCACGGGGACAAGGTCAGGGCGGCAGAGGCTGGGCTGCGGGCGGCGCTGGCCGAAGTACGGGACGCCGAGCTCGACCGGGGCGTGTGCCTGGCGGGGCCGCACAGGGATGAGCTCGAGTTGTCGATCCGCGGGCTGCCGGCCCGCGGGTACGCCAGCCACGGCGAGTCGTGGTCGCTGGCGCTGGCGCTGCGGCTGGCGAGCTTCGAGCTGCTGCGGGCGGGCCGCGAGGACCCGGTCCTGATCCTGGACGACGTCTTCGCCGAGCTGGACGCCGGGCGCAGGGATCGGCTGGCCCGGCTGGTAGCGGGGGCCGAGCAGGTGCTCGTCACCGCGGCGGTCCCCGAGGACGTTCCCCAGGTGCTGGCGGGCGCGCGGTTCACGGTGTCCGGTGGCGGGCTGAGCAATGCCGGCTGACCCGGACCGGGTGCGGCTGGCCGCCGAGGCCCTGGCCCGGGCGCGCGCGGACGCCTGGGCGCGCGGAGACCGGCCGACCGCCGCCGGGCGGGGCGCACGCGGCGGCGACGGCCCGGCCGGTCAGGGATCCTCGCTGGCGATGCGCGGCGCCGCGTCCGCCTCCCGGCCGCGCCGCGATGACCCGCAGCCGCTGACCGCGGCCCTGGGAGGGCTGCTGTCGGCCCGGGGATGGCGGCAGCGGGCGGCAGTCGCGGCGGTGTTCGGCCGGTGGGCAGAGGTGGTCGGGCCGGACCTGGCCGCGCACACCCGGCCCGAGGCGTTCCAGGACGGGGAGCTCGTAGTAGCCGCGGATTCAGCCGCGTGGGCCACCCAGGTACGGCTCCTCGCACCCCAGCTGTTGCGGCGCCTAGGGGCCGAGCTGGGCGCGGGAACGGTACGTCGAGTCCGAGTTTCGGCTCCAGGCCAGCGGCGACACGTACGGTTAAGGCTGCCGCAGGAGTCCGTAACCACAGCTAAAATAAAAGGTAGTCACAGGCCGTACGCCCGGGGGAGCCGGTGACTTCCTGCTGCAGGGATGGAGTTTCAGTTTGTCGTACGATGCGACGTCTATCACGGTACTTGAAGGCCTCGAGGCCGTCCGCAAGCGCCCCGGCATGTACATCGGCTCGACGGGCGAGCGCGGCCTGCACCATCTTGTCCAAGAGATTGTGGATAACTCTGTGGACGAGGCGCTCGCCGGGTACGCGACCGACATTCAGGTGACGCTGCTCGCCGACGGCGGCGTCCGCGTGCGCGACAATGGCCGGGGCATCCCGGTGGACGAGCACCCGGTCGAGAAGCGGCCCGCGGTCGAGGTCGTCATGACCGTGCTGCACGCCGGAGGCAAGTTCGACCGAGGATCGTACGCGGTCTCCGGCGGCCTGCACGGCGTTGGCGCCGCGGTGGTGAACGCGCTGTCCACCCGGCTGGAGGTGGAGATCCGCCGGGAAGGCTTCGCCTGGCGGCAGGGCTACGCCCGGGGCGTGCCCGAGGGACCGGTGGCGCGCGGCGAGGCCACCGCGGAGACGGGATCGACCACGACGTTCTGGGCCGACCCGATGATCTTCGAGACGACCGAGTACTCCTTCGAGACGCTGTCGCGGCGCATGCAGGAGATGTGCTTCCTCAACGCGGGCCTGCGCATCTCGCTGACTGACGAGCGGCGCCCCAGCTCATCGGAGGATGACGACGCGGTCGACGCGACCGAGGTCGCGCCCCGCTCGGTCAGCTACCGCTACGACGAGGGCCTCGCGGACTTCGTCCGGTACCTGAACGCCTCCAAGGAGCCGGTTCACCCCTCGATCATCGACTTCAGCGACGAGCAGCCCGGCATGTCGGTTGAGATCGCGATGCAGTGGAACGGCAGCTACACCGAGTCGGTGCACACGTTCGCCAACGTGATCAACACCGCCGAGGGCGGCACCCACGAGGAAGGCTTCCGCGCCGCGCTGACCTCGATCGTCAACAAGTACGCGCGGGATCAGAAGTACCTCAAGGAGAAGGACCAGAACCTCACGGGCGAGGACGTCCGCGAGGGGCTGACCGCCATCGTCTCGATCAAGCTGGCCGAGCCGCAGTTCGAGGGCCAGACCAAGACCAAGCTGGGGAACACCGAGGCCAAGTCGTTCGTCCAGCGGGTCGCCAACGACCGGCTGCGCGACTGGTTCGACCGCAACCCCGGCGAGGCCAAGGACATCATCGACAAGGCCTCGCAGGCGGCCCGCGCCCGGATCGCCGCCCGGCAGGCCCGTGACCTGACCCGGCGCAAGTCGCTGCTTGAGACGTCGGCGCTGCCCGGCAAGCTGGCGGACTGCCAGTCCACCGACCCGTCGCGGTCGGAGATCTACGTCGTCGAGGGCGACTCCGCCGGCGGCTCGGCCAAGGGCGGCAGGGACCCGCACTTCCAGGCCATCCTGCCCATCCGGGGCAAGATCATCAACGTCGAGAAGTCACGCATCGACCGGGTCCTGAAGAACAACGAGGTCCAGGCGATGATCACCGCGCTCGGCGCGGGCATCCACGACGAGTTCGACATCACCAAGCTGCGGTACCACAAGATCATCCTGATGGCCGACGCCGACGTCGACGGCCAGCACATCAGGACGCTGCTGCTGACGCTGCTATTCCGCTTCATGAAGCCGCTGGTCGAGGCCGGGCACGTGTACCTGGCCAACCCGCCGCTTTACAAGATCAAGTGGACCGAGCGCGGCGTCGACGCCGATTACGCCTTTTCCGATTCAGAACGGGACCGCGTGATCGAGGCAGGCATGGCGCTCGGCCGCAAGGACCCCCGCCCGCGCGACGCCGTGCAGCGGTTCAAGGGCCTGGGCGAGATGAACGCCGAGGAGCTCTGGGAGACGACGATGAACCCGGCCCGCCGGGTGCTGCTCCAGGTCACCATGGACGACGCCGCCCAGGCGGACGAGCTGTTCAGCGTGCTGATGGGCGAGGACGTGGAGTCCCGCCGGTCCTTCATCACCCGCAATGCCAAGGACGTCCGCTTCCTGGACATCTGATGTCCTACCGCGGGCCGTACTTCTGGAATAGGGGACTGTAACTCTTGACGGAAATCACTGACCAGCCTGGACACGACCGGACCGAGCCGGTTGACATCCAGCTGGAGATGCAGCGCAGCTACATCGACTACGCGATGTCGGTCATCGTCGGCCGCGCCCTCCCGGACGTGCGGGACGGGCTGAAGCCGGTCCACACCCGCATCCTTTACGCGATGTATGACGGCGGCTACCGACCGGAGCGCGGCTTCTTCAAGTGCTCCCGCGTAGTCGGCGACGTCATGGGCAACTACCACCCGCACGGCGACAGCGCGATCTACGACGCGCTCGTGCGGATGGCCCAGCCGTGGTCGATGCGGATGCGGCTGATCGACGGGCAGGGGAACTTCGGCTCCCCCGGCAACGACCCGCCGGCCGCCATGCGGTACACCGAGTGCCGCCTGGCCCCGCTGGCGATGGAGATGCTGCGGGACATCAACGAGGAGACCGTTGACTTCCGCCCCAACTACGACGGGCGGTCGGCCGAGCCGGTCGTGCTCCCGGCCCGGTTCCCGAACCTCCTGATCAATGGCTCCGAGGGCATCGCCGTCGGCATGGCCACCAAGATCCCGCCGCACAACCTGCGTGAGGTAGCCGCCGGGGTCGCGTGGTACCTGGAGAACTACGAGCGGTTCGAGTCTCCCGCTCCCCCCGAGGCCGCCGAGGATGAGGACCACCCGCGGCGGCCCGCCTGGGAGGAAGTCCTCGAGGGCCTGATGGAGCGGATCCCGGGCCCGGACTTCCCCACCCGGGGGCTGATCGTCGGCCGTCGCGGCATCCGGGAGGCCTACCGCACCGGGCGTGGCTCCATCATCATGCGCGCGGTGGTCGACGTCGAGGAGGTCCAGGGCCGCACCTGCCTGGTGGCCAAGGAGCTTCCGTTCCAGGTCAACCCGGACAACCTCGCCACCAAGATCGCCGAGCTTGTGCGGGAGGGACGGCTCACCGGCATCGCCGACGTGCGCGATGAGTCCAGCGGGCGGACGGGCCAGCGGCTGGTGATCGTCCTCAAGCGGGACGCGGTCGCGAAGGTCGTGCTGAACAACCTGTACAAGCACACCCAGCTGCAGGACACGTTCGGCGTCAACATGCTGGCCCTGGTCGATGGCGTGCCCCGCACGCTGCGCCTGGACCAGATGATCAGGTACTGGGTGGCGCACCAGATCGAGGTCATCGTCCGGCGCACCCGGTTCCGGCTGCGCAAGGCGCAAGAGCGGCTGCACATCGTCGCCGCCCTGCTCAAGGCGATTGACCGGATCGACGAGGTCATCGCGCTGATCCGCCGCTCTGAGTCGGCGTCGGTGGCGCAGACCGGCCTGATGGGGCTGCTTGAGATCGACGAGATCCAGGCCCGCGCGATCCTGGACATGCAGCTGCGCAAGCTCGCCGCCCTGGAGCGGCAGGAGCTGGTAAACGAGCGGGACGAGCTCGAGGCCAAGATCGCTGACTTCAACGACATCCTCGCCTCCCCCACCAGGCAGCGCTCGATCATCGGCGATGAGCTGGCCGAGATCGTCGCCAAGTTCGGCGACGACCGGTGCACGCAGTTCATCGCGTCCGAGGGCGACGTTTCCGACGAGGACCTGATCGCCGAGTCCGACATCGTGGTGACGATCACCCACGGCGGCTACGCCAAGCGGACGAACACCGACCAGTACCGCGCGCAGCGGCGTGGCGGCAAGGGCGTGCGTGGCGCCCAGCTGCGCACCGACGACCTCATCGACCACTTCTTCGTTACGTCAACGCACCACTGGATCTTGTTCTTCACGAACAAGGGGCGGGTGTACCGGGCTAAGGGATACGAGCTGCCGGATGCCGGGCGCGACGCGCGCGGCCAGCACGTCGCGAACCTGCTGGCCTTCCAGCCGGACGAGACCATCGCCGAGGTGCTCGCGCTTCGGGACTACGAGGCGGCGCCTTACCTGGTGCTGGCCACTCGCTCGGGCCTGGTGAAGAAGTCCCGCCTGGCGGACTTCGACTCCACCCGCTCGGGCGGGCTGATCGCGATCAACCTGCGGGAAGACGATGAGGTGATCTCGGCCCGGCTGGTCTCACCCGACGAGGACCTGCTGCTGGTGAGCAGGGAGGCCCAGGCCATCCGGTTCACCGCGAGCGACGACTCCCTCCGCCCGATGGGCCGCGCCACCTCGGGCGTCATCGGCATGCGCTTCAACGAGGGCGATGAGCTTCTCGGCATGTACGTTGTCCGTGAAGGTGAAGATGTCCTAGTTGCGACCGAAGGCGGGTACGCTAAGCGCACGCCCGCCGATGAGTACCCGGTGCGCGGCCGAGGGGGCCTTGGCGTCATCACGGCACGCATCGTGGAGGATCGCGGTCGGCTGGTCGGCGCGCTGATGGTCCGGCCCGAGGATGAGATCTTCGCGATCACCTCCGCGGGCGGTGTCATCAGGACCCGCGCCAGCGAGGTCAAGCAGTCGGGACGGCAGACAATGGGGGTGCGGCTGATGAACCTTGCCTCCGGCCACACTGTCGTTGCGCTCGCTCGTAACGCCGAGTCCGTTGATGAGGCGGACGAAGGCAACGAACCAGGGGAGAACTCCGTCTGATAAGTGTGCGGGGATTTCCGGATTGTCGGCGAGGTCCGGATATTCCCCGCCCGTCAGATAGTCTCTGCCTGGAGCTATAAGGGAACAGCAGTGGGTACCGAGGAGGACGGCGTGGATGAGGCCGGACGATCTGCGAAGCCGCCCCTGATGACGGCGTCGGCAGCCGATGACGTCATCTCGGACGCCGAGGCGAAGCCGTCAGCGTCAAAGCCCGGTGGAAACGGATCGCCCGAGGCTTCGGGCACTCCGGCGGCGGCTTCGGGGACTTCGGGGACTTCCGGGACGGCTTCGGGGTCTGTGGCGGCGGCTTCGGAGACTCCTGGGACGAAGAAGAAGGCCGCGAGCGCCAGTCCGCCAGCCGATGACGCCACGTCCGATGACGATGATATGGCTGACGTCACCCCGGCCGATGACGCGGGCCGCCCGGCAGTCGCCGCCGAGACCGCTGACGATGACGCGGACTCGTTTTCCTGGGACACATCCACCTGGAGCGCCTCCGAGTGGGGGTCCGACTCTTCCTCCTCCTCTGCTGGGTCTTCGGCCGGCTCCGGCGGCCCTGCTGGGTCTTCGGCTGGCTCCGGCGACCCCGCTGGATCTTCGGCCGGCTCCGCTGGCTCTGCTGCTTCTTCCGCGCCTGCCGACCCGGCGCCGTTGCCCGCGTCCTCCCTGTCATCCTCGTCATCGCGCGCGAGCGTGCCGTACCCGGCGGACGAGATCGGCAAGCCCAAGCCGGACGCTGGTGCGCGGCCCGGCTCGCCCGTCACCAGTCCCGCGAGCGCGGGCAGCGCGGCGACGCGGGCCCAGGCCATAATCCCAGACGACGCTACCCCGGAGGCCGGGCCAGGCCAGTCGACGTCAGCCAGCGTCTTCGAGACGGCAAGCTCGGCCTTCGAGACAGCGAGCTCGGCCTTCAGCAGCACGCTTGACCGCGGCCGCCAGGCGTGGCGGCAGGCCCTGACCGGGCCGAACAACTGGCTGTCCGCCCGGACCTCTTCCTCCGCCTCGACGTCCTCGCCGGCTCCCGCTGGCTACACCGGATCGGCCACCGAGACCGGCAACGGCTACACCAGCGCAGGGTCCTACGGGAGCACCCAGGCGCCAGGAGCCCCCGCCGCCAGCCCCGATACTGCCAGCTCCGGGTACAACTCCACTGATTACTCGAGCTACTCAGGCGCAACCGGCTACTCTGCCCCAGCATCGAGTGGCGCCAGCTACGGCGGCCCGGCGGCAGCAACCGCCCCAGTGGGGACCTCAAGCGGGAGCGGTATCGGGTCAGGTAGCCCATGGGCCAGCGCGGGAGCCGCCGCCGCGGGAGCCGCCGCCGGTGCGGGAGCGGCCTACTCCGGTGCGACCCGGCCGTCCGCGGCGTCGCCCGCTACCGAGACCTCATGGCGGCCGCGGGCCACCGTGACCGCGACCAAGGGCAAGAATCGCAAGAACTCTCGCCGCCAGGCCCAGCTGACCCTGTCTCGGGTAGAGCCATGGTCGGTCATGAAGTTCAGCTTCGTGGTCTCGGTGGTGGCCTTCATCGTCTTGTTCGTCGCCGTCGCCGTGCTGTACATGGTGCTGTCGAGCCTCGGCGTCTTCGAGTCACTGCAGCACACGGTGAACAACCTGACGTCGGCCAAGAACCAGGCCGGCACGAACGTCTCGTCCTGGTTCTCGGCCTCGCGCATCCTCGGCTACACGGGCATGCTGGGCGCGCTCAACATCGTCTTGATCACCGCGATCTCCACGATCGGCGCAGTCATCTACAACCTGATCGCGCAGACCATTGGCGGGATCGAGGTCACCCTCCGCGAGACCGACTAACACGGCGAAGCGGCCGGACCAAGCGGTGCCGGGGATGCGATAGAGTAACCCCAGTCCGCTCCGCCCGGGGGTATAGCTCAGACGGTTAGAGCGCTTCCCTGATAAGGAAGAGGCCCCAGGTTCAAGTCCTGGTACCCCCACCTGGTAAAACGCCCAAAGCGGCCCTAAAAAGCGAAGGTTCTGGCCCTAGAGGTTGTAGGGCCAAGGCCCCTTGTGCGAGATCCCCGGAGGTCCGATCTCCGGGGATCTCTTCGTATCTGGCCTCTTCCTTATCAGGGATGAGGTGTGACGGTCAGGCCGCTTGCTCGCCGGACTCGTCGCTCTGGTCGTCCTCGACGTAGAGGCGAGTGACCGCCTGGTTCATCGCCTTGAGTATGTCGGCCTGGTCCTGGGCGAACAGGTGGCCATAGATGTTCTTGGTCGTCTCCACCTTGCTGTGCCCCATTTGTCGGCACACCTGCATGTCAGTGGCGCCCGAGGCGATCAGGAGCGACGCGCAGACGTGCCGCAGTTCGTGGGCCGTGTACTTGACGATGCCGTCAGTGTGGGCCGCCGTGTAGCCGTGGGCCAGCTTGAGGTACCGCCGCCACATCGAGTACCCGACGTACCCGCCCCGCTCGCCGTTGATCAGTCGCGAGTATCGCTGGCCGTCGCTGAGTTCGCGGCCCTTAGCGCCGCTCTCGACCAGTCGGCGTACCGCGGGCATCGCGGTGTCGGGGATGGCCGCAAGGCGTTCGGCCGCACCCGTCTTAAGGTCGTCGCGGATATCACGCTTTCCGCCTGACTCGCTCGCCGTCCGGTCGACGGTGATCCACTGCCCGTCGAGATCCACGTTCTCGATGGGGACAGCCACCGCCTCTTCCCAGCGCAGCCCGGTGAAGGCCAGCACCATGGCCACGTCACCGAGTCCCGGCTTGAAGAAGTCAAGGCGACGGCACTACGCGCCGCCGCGCCCGGACACGCCCGCGCCGGGCGTGCGGCCTGGCGGCCGGTCCCGCCGCAGCGCGCCGGGCAGTCAGGAGCCGTCCACGCGTCGCTTGAGCAAGAGGACTGGAATGTTTCTGGGTCGAAAGGATAGGCCGTAGGACGGGGTCACCTCGCCGACTGCCTCCCAGCCATCCAAGCCAGCTTGGGCAAGCTCGGCAATGAAGCCGGAGAGTCCGTTGGCGGTGTCCTCGCCTCGATAGAGATAAATGACTCGATACTCCCAGCGTGCCATATGCGTACCTTATCGTGATCGGAGGCTAAGGCACCTGCCGAGCCGCTTCTCTCGCTCGGACGCCGACTGTCCTGCGCTCCGGGGAACCGGGGTTGCTCGCCGTAGGCGGCCGGGATCGGTGGCGGAGGTGGTGCCGTCCCCTCGGTGCAACGATTGTCCTGGCCGCGTCCGCCGAGTCAAGGCCGAGCCGCTGCGCGGTCGCTGCGCGAGCCTGGACACGTCGGCCACGGCCTACGGATTTTGCACTTATCGAGGCGACGGGGGAGAAGCAGGGCACGGGGGAGAGTGATCCAGCGAAGTCCCCCTAGTAATAAGGCATCTCCGTGGCCCTAGTGCTGGCCCTACGTTGGCCCTAGGACACCAGGGTCAAAGGGGGTAAACCAGGGGGAGCGGCAAGGGTCACCCCGGAACCCGCCGCAGGTCAGACGTGCTTGGACGCCTCCAGAGCGACCAGGTCGACACCCTGATAAGGAAGAGGTCCCAGGTTCAAGTCCTGGTACCCCCACCAGTTCAGAGCACATGTGAGGCCACGGGAAACCGTGGCCTTTCGCGTGTGCAGGAACATCTCCCGGCGCCTCTAGCAGCAGGCTCAGACGCCGCGTCGCGGCTAGCTGCGACGGTCGCGGGTCGCGCGCGTGGCTGCGGCGGGTCGCGCCTGGAACAGTAATGGCGCATCGCCATCCAGCGCCATGAGCGGTTATGCCGCATAGGTGTGGTGGCCAATTGTCCGCGATGACGCCTCACTGTCGCCTGGACAGCAGCTATGGAGCAGCGCGGGCTAAATCGCCTGACAGCGCTGACGCATCACTGTCACGACAGTCCGGGGTCAGGTGGACGCATGAGCGTCGTGATTACTCGGTTGTCAGGTGATGTGCCAGCGGTGTCGCACTCGAGGGCAGTGCCCAAGCGATTAATGGCTGCCCAGCTGATTAAAGGTAGTGCTGCCGCGCCGCTTGTGCCTAGGAAGCGGGTTGGCGCCTTCCCGCAAAGCGCGGCGATCACGGGGCTGACCTGCAACCCACCGGTGCCCATGGTACTGGCGATCCAGCGCGGCCCTAGTACCCCGGCATCCTGGGGAGGGCCTGTGGGGATGAGGAGGGGTGCAGGACCTTCACCCAGTTGTTTTCGTAGGCGGTCCAGTCCCCTGGGCTGGCGGCGAAGTCGACGTAGAGGGCGACACCGACGCTGGCGGGGGTGCCGGAACCGAGGGCGAGGCGAACGCCGGTGATCGCGGCGGGGACGGTCTCGCCGGAGTCGTGGGTCGGCGGGTTCGGCGGGTAGGCGGGCAGGCCGATGAGAAGGTGGACGCCGGCTGGCATGGCACGCAGCGCGATCCGGGTCTCCATCCTGGTGTAGCCGGCGTAGGCGGGGCTGGTCGGGATCCAGGTGTCGTAGTCCATGAGGGCGACCTCATTGACGAGCCCGGCGATCTGGTGCAGGTAGCCCGCTGACCAGAAGTGCGCGTGCCCCGCGATCGCGTCGCCGAGGGCCATCATCCCGGCTGCCGGCTCGAGCTGCTCGGCCGAGATTGACAAGTACTTGTGCTGGTCGGCGGTGACGGAGTGCACCTGCTCAAGCAGTTGCACGTATCCCCAGTTGCCGCTCGGCACCGGCTCCATGTCGAAGTGGACGCCGTCGAATCCCTGCACGTCAAGCGCGTACTTCACGCTCGCGACAATCCGCGCCTGATTGGCCTTGTCGGCCAGGTTCAGCTGGCCTGAGCCGGTACCTACCTCCTGGCCAAGCCAGGCCTGCACCCGGACGCCTGGCGCGAGCTGGTGGAACGTCGCGACGAACCAGGCGGCCTTCGGGTCGAGTTGCACCGGGAGCGTGCCGTCGTCGTTGAGCGGCCCGTCGTGGACGAACACGTCCTTGATGCCGTCGGCCTTGACCGTCGCCGCGAGCTCCGCGACGTTGGACCCGTGCTCGCGGCCGTCCACCCACATGTGCCCGATCCAGAGTCCGTCCCCACCGGTTGCCGGGATCGTCGCCGGGGGCCGGCCAGATCCCGTCGCCGAGAGGTACCCCAGTGGCGCGAACACGATCACGGCCGCCACCAGAACCAGCACGCCAAGCACGGCCATGGTCCATCGCAGCGTCCGTCGTGACCTCGGTGCGGCCTTCCTGCCTGGTGCCAGCGCGACCGTCGCGGCCTGAGCCGCCTGCGCGTCCTGCTCTGGATCTGCCGGTGCATCAGCCGTGCCCGGGGTCCCAGCCTCACCCGCGGCCCCAGCCTCACCCGCGGCCCCAGCCTCACCCGCGGCCCTACCCTGATCCGCAGCCTCGGGCGTGGCAGGAACTTCGGCGGGGTCGGGGGCATCCATCACGCCGTGACATTACCGTTATTTTTGGCGAAACGCGCGAGAAAGTCGCGTTCTCTCAGCGGGCGCTCAAGGTACGCTCGGCGGGCCCGCCGAGGGTAGGCTAGCCGCGAGAGATACCGAGTGACTGGGTGGGCCGGCTCGGTTGGCGTCAGCAAGGTGGAGGGTTAGGCGCGGTGAAGAAACTACTGATTCTCGCTCTGCTTGTACTCGGGGGCTTCGCCATCTGGCGGAAGGTCCAGGCGCAGCGCGCTGACCTAGACCTGTGGAGCGAGGCCACCTCCTCAGACGACTTCTGACGCCGGTGGAGGGCGACACCCCGCACGTGTCGCTGGTCTGCTGTGACCTAGCGGACACCGTCGTCGAGAGCTCCGTGGTGGAGCGCGCCTTCGCGGAGGCGATCGCCGCCCAGGGAATTGTGGTGGGCACGCAGAGCTATACCCGCGCCATGGTCAAGCTTGACCGCGGGCGCGGGCGTCCGCCTGCCGAGGTCATGAATGACGTATTCGAGGGCAACGTGGCCCAGGCCGCGGTTGCCTCCTTCGCCTTCGATCAGGCCTTCAGGGATGCCGCGCACAGGTTCGGGGTTGCCGCCTCGCCTCTTGTCACCGATGTGCTGAAGCGGATCGCCCGGGCGGGGCTGAAGGTATGCCTGCTGACCGCCCTGAGCCGGAGTGCGGGCGGGCGACTGGTTGACCGTCTGCGCCGAGATGGCCTCGGGGACCTGGCGTTGTGCGCCGACGATGCACCCCGCGGGTTTCCCTGGCCCGACCCGGTTCTCACGGCCATCCTCCGGCTTGGTGGCGGTGACGTGCGCGAGGTGGCCGTGATCGGAACCACGGAAGGCTGCATGGAATCCGGTAGGCGGGCCGGTGCCGGGATGATCATCGGGCTGGCGGACGCCGCCCGAGCCGAGGCGCTGCGGCGAGCGGGCGCCACGCATGTCCTGCGTGGCCTTGACGGCGTTACCTCCCTGTTCGAAGTCGCAGCCTGACCATCTCTTGCCTGGTGAGACCGGCGGATTCGGGCCGGTACACTCGGTAACGTGCCAGAACTGCCAGAGGTAGAGGCGCTGGCCGCCTTCCTGCGCGAGCGAGCGTCTGGGCATGTCGTCGCCCGTGCTGAGGCCGCGTCGTTCGCCGTACTGAAGACCTTCGACCCGCCGCTGTCGGCCCTGGTGGGACTGCCCATCGGCGATGTCGGCCGCCACGGCAAGTTCCTTGACCTTGGCTGCGGCGACTTGCACCTGGTCATCCACCTCGCGCGGGCCGGATGGCTGCGGTGGCGCGACGAGCTGCCGTCCAAGCCGGCCAGGCCAGGCAAGAGCCCGCTGGCCTTCCGGCTCGTGCTTGACGATGGCTCCGGGTTTGACCTGACGGAAGCGGGAACCCAGAAGCGCCTCGCGGTGTACCTCGTCCGTGACCCGGCCGATGTGCCCGGCGTGGCCACCCTCGGCCCCGAGCCGATGGGCACCTCCTTTACAGTCGAGGCCCTCGCCGGGATCCTCGCTGGCCGGCGTACCCAGATCAAGGGGGTCCTGCGGGACCAGCACATCATCGCGGGGATAGGCAACGCCTACTCCGACGAGGTGCTGCACGTAGCCAAGATGTCCCCGTTCAAGCTGGCCGCGAGCTTCACGCCCGAGGAAGTCGCCGTGCTGCACGAGGCGATCGCGACCACGTTGCGCGACGCGGTGGGACGCTCAGCCGGCTTGGCGGCCGCGGACCTCAAGGGCGAGAAGAAGACCGGGCTGCGGGTGCATGGCAAGGCCGGCCAGCCATGCCCGGTCTGCGGCGACACGATCCGTGAGGTGTCGTTCGCCGACTCGGCGCTGCAGTATTGCCCAACCTGCCAGACCGGGGGCAAGCCGCTCGCGGATCGTCGCCTGTCCCGCCTGCTCAAATAGCAAGGCGGCGGCCGCCGCTCAAAGAGCACGGCGACGCCGGGTCCTAGGCAGGGTCGGCCGTCTAGGACCCGGCTTAAGGGCGGTGTCCGGTAACCCCCCAGAACCGGAACGGCCCCCCGTGCGACGGTCCCAGCAGCCCGGGGGGAAAGATCCGGGCTACTGTCCGTAGCGCCAGGAACACCATATCGCTACTCAGCGTGGTTGTCTACCCGGGATTGCAGCGAACTTAGTCGTGTCGTGAGCGGCGTGTGCCGCGCTGCCGGACCGCTCCGGCGTCCCTCGTGAGACAGGTATGCTTGAGGCAACATGGGGCTATAGCTCAGCTGGAAGAGCGATTGGTTTGCATCCAATAGGCCAGGGGTTCGAGTCCCCTTAGCTCCACCTCGCGATCGGTGGCCGTTACCTCCCTGCCCGGAGCCGCGGTGCTCCTCAGCCATCTATTGGTAACTCTCAGTAATCGACCTTGATCAGTCCGGCATGGGCTGTGCGGGCAGGCCAGGCGCCCGCCCCGGCCCTTGTGGCCGACCACAGTTGAACGAGTCGTTTTTAGGAGCAACTAAAAAAGACGATCAAACTTGGCTCGGCAATCTTGACTCGTTCCAGAAAACACGGAAGACTGCGGGCATGGCCACGGCCGTGGAGATCCAGCAGATGCTGCGCTTGGCCGGTCTGCGCGTCACCCGTCCCCGGGTGGCGGTGCTGACCGCGGTGCACGCTCATCCGCATGCCAGCACAGACTCGATCATCGGGTTCGTCCGCGAGGAGCTCCCGGACGTGTCACACCAGGCCGTGTACGACTCGCTGCACGCGTTGACGGCGGCTGGCCTGGTCCGGTGCATCCAGCCGGCTGGGTCGGTGGCCCGCTATGAGTCGCGGGTCGGGGACAACCACCATCACGTCGTGTGCCGGTCGTGCGGTGACATCGGCGACGTGGACTGCGCCCTCGGCGAGGCACCGTGCCTGATCGCGTCCGACGACCGTGGCTTCACGATCGATGAGGCCGAGGTCGTCTACTGGGGCCTGTGTCCCGACTGCTCCGCCCCCTCCAGTTCAACTATATGAAGTCCCAGATCAACGCTGATCGGTTAGCCGGAAGGATTCACATGTCTGAGAACCACGATCCCATCGACGTCGAAGGCGCTACCCCTGAGGCGGGAGCGGCCGGTTGCCCGGTGGTCCATGGCCTCACGCACCCCACCCGGGGTGACGCCAACTTCGACTGGTGGCCGAACAGGCTCAACCTGAAGATCCTCGCGAAGAACCCCGCCGTTGCCAACCCGATGGGCGAGGACTTCAGCTACAAGGAGGCCTTCCTCAGCCTCGACCTTGACGCGGTGAAGCGGGACATCGCCGACGTCCTGACGAGCTCCAAGGACTGGTGGCCCGCGGACTTCGGCACCTACGCCCCGCTGATGATCCGGATGGCCTGGCACAGCGCGGGCACCTACCGGATCACCGATGGTCGCGGTGGCGCTGGCGCGGGCCAGCAGCGGTTCGCCCCGCTCAACAGCTGGCCGGACAACGTCAGCCTGGACAAGGCCCGCCGGCTGCTTTGGCCGGTCAAGAAGAAGTACGGCAAGAACCTGTCCTGGGCCGACCTCATCGTCCTTACCGGCAACGTGGCCCTCGAGTCGATGGGCTTCAAGACCTTCGGGTTCGCCGGAGGCCGCGAGGACGTCTGGGAGCCGGAGGCCGACGTCTACTGGGGACCCGAGACGGTCTGGCTGGACGACCAGCGCTACAGCGGCGACCGTGAACTGGCCGAGCCGCTCGGCGCCGTGCAGATGGGCCTGATCTACGTCAACCCAGAGGGCCCGAACGGCAACCCCGACCCGCTGGCCGCGGGCCGTGACATCCGCGAGACGTTCCGCCGGATGGCGATGAACGACGAGGAGACGGTCGCGCTGATCGCCGGCGGTCACACCTTCGGCAAGACCCACGGCGCCGGCCCGGCGGAGAGCGTCGGCCCCGACCCCGAGGCCGCGCCGATCGAGCTGCAGGGCCTTGGCTGGAAGAGCAGCTACGGCTCCGGCGCGGGCGCCGACGCGATCACCAGCGGCCTGGAGGTCACCTGGACCTACCACCCGGCCCGGTGGGACAACGAGTTCTTCCACATCCTGTTCGCCTACGACTGGGAGCTGTTCCAGAGCCCGGCGGGCGCGAGCCAGTGGCGTCCCACCGGCGGCGCGGGCGCCGACATGGTGCCTGAGGCGCACGACGCGACGCGGCGTCGCGAGCCGCGGATGCTGACGACCGACCTCGCGCTCCGTTTCGACCCCGTCTACGAGCAGATCTCCCGGCGCTTCAAGGACGACCCCGAGGCGTTCGCGGACGCCTTCGCCCGTGCCTGGTACAAGCTCACCCACAGGGACATGGGTCCCATCGCCCGCTACCTCGGCTCGGAGGTCCCGTCTGAGGTGCTGATCTGGCAGGACCCGGTCCCGGCGGGCACCCAGCTCACGGCCGAGGACGTCGCCACCCTCAAGTCCGCGGTGCTGGGCTCGGGCCTGACCGTTTCGCAGCTTGTGTCCACCGCGTGGGCGTCGGCCTCGACGTTCCGTGGCAGCGACAAGCGCGGCGGGGCCAACGGAGCCCGCATCCGCCTCGAGCCGCAGAAGGACTGGGAGGTCAACAACCCGGCCGAGCTCGCGACTGTGCTGCGGGTCCTGGACGGGATCAAGGAGTCCTTCGGCAAGCCGGTCTCGCTCGCGGACCTGATCGTGATCGCCGGCGCGGCCGGCGTCGAGAAGGCAGCAGCCGACGCCGGGGTCAGCGTCGAGGTCCCGGTTACCACCGGGCGCGGCGACGCGGCGGCGGAGCAGACCGACGTGGAGTCGTTCACGGTGCTTGAGCCGCAGGCCGACGGGTTCCGCAACTACCTGGGCAAGGGCAGCAGGCTGCCGACCGAGTACCTGCTGCTCGACCGGGCCAACCTGCTGACCCTGAGCGCGCCGGAGATGACCGTACTGGTCGGCGGCCTGCGCGTCCTGGGCGCGAACTACAAGGGGGCGCCGGAGGGAGTCTTCACTGCCACCCCCGGGCTGCTGACGAACGACTTCTTCGCCAACCTGCTTGACTACGGCACCGAGTGGGTCCCGACCACGGACGAGGCGGAGACCTTCGAGGGCCGCGACCGGGCTACCGGTCAGGTCAAGTGGACCGCCAGCCGGGTGGACCTCATCTTCGGGTCGAACTCGGAACTGCGGGCGCTGGCCGAGGTCTACGGCAGCGACGACGCGAAGGACAAGTTCGTCGGGGACTTCGTCCGCGCCTGGGTCAAGGTCTCCAACCTCGACCGGTACGACATCGGGTAAGCAAGAAGGCAAGACCTCGAACGCCCCCGCCGGACGCATCCGGCGGGGGCGTTCTCACGGGCAGAGGACGCTGCCGTCAGCCAGCTAGGTTGTCGAGGATGTGGTCGAGCTCTTCCACGATCTGGTCTACTACGGACATGGTCTCCTCCTTGGTGATTGATCCTGTGCAGCGATGGCTGCTTCTACGGGCCACACTACAAGGTGACGCTACTTAGAGTAATCGTAAGATCACCTAAAGTCACCAACCAACCTAGGTCCTTACCTCCACCCAGCCCAGCGCGCCGAAGGAGAGACTCGCCCGCTGGCTGGCGCTGGCTTCCTCCGCTAACTGGTTACCAGTCCTGCAAGGCGCCTTTATGCTGGGTGAGAGATGACTGATCCTCGCATCTACCAGGCATATCTTGGGGATGAGGCCGACGCGAGCGCAGCGCTGGCGGTCGCGCGGCGCTTCCTGGCTGCCTGTGGAAAACCCCCGGCCGCCGTTAGCGTCTGGGCCAGCCTCGCCCCCCGCACCCTGGCCCGCGCGGCCGAACTGCTCCCCGACGAGATCCTCAGCGCGGACATCAGCCTTGAGCCGGACGCGCTGCCCATCCTGGCCAAGGTGCTGGGCGAGGAGCCCCAGACGCACAACTGGGTCCTGGCCCAGCGTGCGTCGGCCTTCGGCGGCGCCCTCGGCCTGGGGACCCCCCATCCGTCCCGGCACGCGATGCCCGGCGTGACGGTGTCGTTCGATTTCGGCGACGACCCGGTCCCCGAGGCGATCGAGAACGGCCGCTTCGGTTACTGGCTTGACCAGCTCGCCGCCACCGGGCTCATCCCCGCCGCCGTAGCCGGCCCTGGGCTCATGGACCGCTTCGCCGCCGCGTTCGGTCCTCGCCCGACAATCGCCGACCCCGCCTTCAGAACGGTCCCTCCCCCGGTTCAGCCGCCCCTGCATCTGGCGGGGATCCAGGTCGAGGCCCGCGGTGGCCGGATCATGCGCGGTGACCGCGAGTGGTACTGGCCGGGCTCGTGCCAGCTTGTCATCCCGCTTGACCCGGTAACCGCCCTTGACCGGGTCGCCCCGCTGTTCGCGACCGGTGGCCCGGTGGAGTTTCACGGGTACTACGGCTTCGCCGCCCTCGGGCGGACAGGGCTGGCCTACCGGCTGGCGGCCGTCGGGTCGGCGACGTTCGTGCTGCACACCGGGGACAGTGATGACAGCGGCATCGACGAGGCCACGCTGGAAGCGCTGCTCGGGATGACCGGCGATGACCTGGTCTGCGTCGACTGGCGCTGCGAGTGGCCGGACGCGCTACCGGGGTACAACGGCGTGCAGCTGACCGTGAACGGCGTAGGCAACCTCCACGACGACGACCCCGAGCACGTTCCGGGAACAACGGCGGTCTACCTGGCCGTCCACCCCCGCAGCGCACGAGACGCCGCCGCCTTCGCCGCCCGGATGAGCGCTGTCGGCGGCGTGCGCCTGCGCGCGGGCTGGGGATAACCTGTGGGTAATCCCGACTTGGCGGACGCTGGCCGCGTGGCGCCTGGCCAGGTCGCGGTAGGTCCGTGGATTGTTCTCTACCCAGAACCGCGCCCCCGGCGATAGCTCACCGATGACCTTGGCCGGGACGCCGGCCGCCTGCATCCCGTCCGGGATCTCCATCCCCGGTGGTACCGTCGCTCCGGCGGCGACCAGGGCGTGGCTGCCGATCCTGGCCCCGTCGAGTACCGTGGCCCCGTTGCCGATCAGTGCCTCCTTGCCGATAACCGCCGTGTGCAGCATGCACAGGTGCCCGATCGTGGCGCCCTCGCCGATCTCGCAGGACGGGTCACCCCCGCCATGCAGCACCGACCCGTCCTGGATGTTGGCCCCCCGGCGCACGTAGATCGGCCCGAAGTCGGCCCGCAGCACCGCGCCGTACCAGATCGAGGCCTCGTCTTCCACCCGCACGTCACCGATGAGGGTGGCGGTCGGGGCAATCCAGGCGGTGGGGCTAACGGACGGCTCACGACCGTCAAAGGAGAACAGGGGCATCAGCCCATAATGCACTACCAGGGCTTACCGGAGGGTGGTGCGTGTCCGGGAGAAGGGACCCCGCTGGAAGGCGGTGCTACTGCAAGGCGGTGCCTAGTGGAACACCACGGTCCGGTTGCCGTTCAGCAGGACGCGATGCTCGGCGTGCCAGGTGACCGCCCGGGCGAGCACCTGGGCCTCGACGTCCCGGCCGGCCTCGACCAGGCGGTCGGCCGAGAAGCGGTGGTCGACCCGCAGCAGGTCCTGCTCGATGATCGGTCCCTCGTCCAGGTCGGCCGTGACGTAGTGCCCGGTCGCGCCGACCAGCTTGACCCCCTTGGCCTGCGCCTGGTGGTACGGCTTGGCCCCCTTGAAGCTTGGCAGGAACGAGTGATGGATGTTGATGATCTGGCCCTCGAATCGCTTGCACAGGTCTGAGGAAAGCACCTGCATGTAGCGGGCCAGCACGATCAGCTCGGTCCGGGTCTCCTCCACCAGCGTGGCCAGCTCGGCCTCGGCCATTGGCTTGGTGGACACGGAAACCGGGATGTGGCGGAAGGGCAGGCCGTAAGAGGCCGCCAGGTCACGGAAGTCCTCGTGGTTGGACACCACCGCCGTGACGTCCACGGGCAGCGACCCGGTTCGCCAGCGGAACAGCAAGTCGTTCAGGCAGTGCCCCAGCCGGGAGACCATCAGCAGCGTCTTGATCCGCACTGCCTTATCGTGCAGGTGCCACGCCATGTGGAACGAGTCCGCGACCCAGGTGAAGTCACGCTCAAGCTCCGCCAGCGTGGCTCCGGCCGCCGGGATGGTGAAGTGGACCCGCATGAAGAACCGGCCCTCGTCCGGGTCCCCGTACTGCTGGCTGTCGATGATGTTCCCCGAGTGCTGCACCAGGAAGCTGGAGACACCGTAGACGATGCCGGGCTTGTCGGGGCAGGACAGCGTGAGGATGTACTCCGGTCCGGTTCCACTCATGTGGTTAAGCCTGTCGGTTGGGGAAGTTTCTACACAAGATGTTAATCGCCCAGCTCACGGCGTCGGCGAGTCACGAAGTCGTCGAGCTCAGCCCGGATGGCCTCGTCTAGTGGCGGGGCCACAAAGTCGTCGAGCCGGGCTTTCCACAGGTCGGATGCGCGGGCGGCGGTGTCCTTGCCACCCTGGCGCAGCCAGCGCTCGAAGTTGGACGTTGACGACAGCATGGGCCGGTAGAAGCAGTCCCTGAAGCGCCCCATCGTGTGCGCCGCGCCGAGGAAGTGCCCGCCGTGCCCCACTTCCTCGTGGGCACCGAACGCGAGCGATTCCTCGGTGATCTCAAGCGGGGTGAACTCGACCTGGAGTTGCCGGAGGATCTCGATGTCGATGATGAACTTCTCATAGCAGCTCACCAGGCCGCCCTCCAGCCAGCCGGCCGAGTGCATGACGAAGTTGGCGCCCGCGAGGAACGTCGGCAGCATGGTCATCAGCGACTCGTAGGCCGCCTGGGCATCGGGGACCTGGGAAGAGTTCAGCCCGCCACCGGTGCGGAACGGGAGCCCGTAGTGCCGGGCAAGCTGGCCGGTGCACAACAGCCCGATCGCGGACTCAGGCGTGCCGAAGGACGGCGATCCTGATTGCATGTCGATGTTGGAAAGGAACGAGCCGAAGATCACCGGGCAGCCCGGCCGGATGAGCTGCGCCAGGGTGATTCCCGACAGGGCCTCGGCCAGTTGCTGCACGAGGGCGGCGGGAATGGTGACCGGTGACATCGCGCCCATGAGCAAGAATGGCGTCAAGACCACTGGCTGGGCGGCCGCGCAGTACTCAAACTGGGCATCGAGCATGCGATCGTCCCAGCGCAGCGGCGAGTTGCAGTTGATCAGTGACACCACCGCGGGCGTCCGCTCGATCGACTCGCGCCCGCCGAACAAGATCTCCGTCATCTTGATCGTGTCGGCCGCATTGGGGCCGGAGACCACGTTGCCCATGTAGATCTTGTCGGTCAGCGTCTGCAGGGCGTACGTCATGTCGAGGTGCCTTGAGTCGAGCGGCGCGTCGTTGGGCTCGCAGATCACCCCGCCGGCCGAGTCGAGGTCGGGAAACGACTGCGACAATTTGGCCAGGTTGTGGAAGTCCTCAAGCGTCGCGTCCCTGCGCCGGTCAAGCTGGCGGACGAACGGCGAGCCGTACACCGCGCTGAACACCATGTGGTTCCCGCCAATGTGGACGTTGTTGGCGGGATTACGGGCCTGCATGCCGAACTCGCGCGGGGCCTTGGCGACCTGCTCAAGCACGAAGTCGGGGTCCAGGTAGACGACCTCGCCTTCGACCTTCTGGCCGGCCTTGGCGAACAGCTCAATGGCCTCGGGCTTAGCGAACTGCACGCCAATCTCGGAGACGATGCGCCGCCAGCCTCGATCCAGGACGGCCAGCGCGTCGGGCGAGAGGATCTCATACCTCGGCATCCGGTTGATGAACATGAGCCGCCTCTCGTCGCGCCGCCTGATGGGTGATTCGCGAGCCTTGACCGATCTTAAGCCAGCCCCGTACGATTCACATAGTAGGACTAAGTTCCATAAAGTGGAACTTATCGCGGCTCCTTATCTTCGGGTACCGAGTATTCACTTGTGGCTGGAGGGCGGTCTCGATGGTCAACCCGAGCGGCACCCAGGCCGTAGACCGGGCAGCCAGGCTGCTGGCGGAGGTCGTGCACTCGACGGTGCCGGTTACCTTCACCGAGCTGACGGCGGCCACCGGCCTGGCCAAGTCGACCACCTCCCGGCTGCTGCTCGCGCTCGAGCGCAACGGCCTTGTCCGCCGGGACGAGATCGGCCGCTTCCTGCCGGGCGAGATGTTCGTCAGCTTCGCCTGGCGCGGCGGCGCCGACACCAGCCTGGTCGCGGTGGCCCAGCCCTTCATGGACCAGCTGGGCAAGTCCACCGGCGAGACGATCAACCTGGGCATCGCCAGCAGCCCGCACGCCGACGGGCAGCAGGCGGCCGTTCAGGTGGCAGAGACGATCGCCCAGGTCGACTGCACCTACCTGATCGGCGGGACGAACTGGATCGGCCTGTCCGTGCCGCTGCACGCCTCGGCCCTTGGCAAGGTGCTGCTCGCCTACGGGGCCGCGCAGTTGCCCGCTGGCCCGCTGGCCAGGGTCACGGACAAGACGGTCACCAGCGAGGCGACACTGCGCGCCGACCTGGCGGGGGTGCGCGCCCGCGGTTACGCGGTCAGCGACGAGGAGCTCGAGCCGGGGTTGCTGGCGTTCGCCGCCCCGATCTTCCGCTACGACGGGACAGTGGTCGCCGCGCTGTCGGTGTCCGCTCCCACGTCCCGGATGAAGCGGGACACGGCGACGGCCGTCGCCCGCCGCTGCGTCGAGGAGGCAGCGGGGCTCTCGTCGGCCCTGGGCCACCGGGCCAGGCCGAAGGCTAACGGAAAAGTATCCCTGATGAGTGGTTAGTACGTGCTTTTCCATGAGAAGGGTAAACCGGGAAGAACAGATGAATAGAGAAGAACTGCTCAGCGAGCTTTACGACAAGACCCTGGTCGGGAACGGTCCCGCGGTCCTTGACCTGACCAGGCAGGGACTCGATGACGGCCTTGGCCCGGAAGCGCTACTTTACGAGGCCCTCATCCCGGCACTCGAGGAGGTCGGGGCGCGATTCGAGCGCGGTGACTTCTTCGTGCCCGAAATGCTGATCGCGGGCAAGGCAATGGCCGGGGCGCTGGAAATCCTGCGCCCGCTCCTGGCGGAAACCGGGGCCGAGACCATTGGCAAGATCGTCATGGGAACGGTCAAGGGCGACGTGCATGACATCGGCAAGAACCTGGTGAACATCATGTTCGAGGGCGCGGGCTTCGAGGTGATCGACCTGGGCGTGCAGGTCTCACCGGAGAAGTTCGTCGCCGCCGTCCAGCAGCACAAGCCGGACATCGTCGGATTCTCTGCCTTCCTGACCACGACGATGCCAATGTTCAAGGCCAACATGAACGCGCTGACCAAGGCGGGATTGCGTGACGAGATCATCGTCATGGTCGGCGGCGCTCCGGTCACCCAGGAGTACGCCGACGTGGTCGGGGCCGACGGGTACGCGGCGGACGCCTCCGCCGCCGTCGTCAAGGCCAAGGAACTGCTGCGCGGCCGTCACGCCCTCACCACGGCCTGAGCGCCCATGCACACCACCATCTCCTCGTTCGGCCAGACCCTCAGCATCGGCCGCGACCAGCCGTTCGCGATCATCGGCGAGCGGATCAACCCGACCGGTCGCAAGATCTTCCAGCAGCAACTGCGTGATGGCGACCTGTCCCGCATCGCGATCGACGTGGAGCAGCAGGTCGCGGGCGGAGCGATGGCCCTGGACGTCAACATGGGCGCGCCGCTGGCCGACGAGGCCGACCTGATGGTCAAGGCGGTCAGGCTCATCCAGCAGCTCACCGACCTGCCCCTGGTCATCGACTCCTCGATCCCCGAGGTCCTCGAGGCGGGCCTGGCGACCTACCGGGGCAAGGCCCTGGTGAACTCGGTGACGGCCGAGGACGATCGACTGCACACCATCCTGCCGCTGGTGGCCAGGCACAAGGCGGCCGTCATCGGACTGCCCAACGATGAGGAGCAGATTCCCGAGGAGCCGGCCGACCGACTCAAGCTCACCAGGAAGCTCATCCACGTCGCCACCGAGACCTACAAGATCCCGATCGAGGACATCGTGATCGACCCGCTGGCGATGCCGGCCGGCGCCGACACGCAGCACACCCTGAGGACGCTTGAGACCATCGCCCTGATCTCCGCCGAGTTCGGCGTCAATATGACGCTGGGAGCCTCCAACGTGTCGTTCGGCCTGCCGGACAGGGAGGCCATCACCGCGGCCTTCCTCCCGCTGGCGGCGCGGGCCGGGTTGACCAGCGCGATCATGGACGCCCGCTCGCCCCGCGCGGTGACCGCGGTCAAGGCGGCCGACCTGCTGCTCGGTCACGACGACTGGAGCGCGGCGTGGATCAGCTTCTACCGCGCCCGCCAGTGAGGGAAGGTGCCGCCATCAGGGCGCCCAGAAGCGAGCGGGAGGCACAGTGACGGAGGCGAGCTATCCTCCGGCGCAACCCCAGCGGGTTGACCTGAGGTTCAACGACCGGCCGGTGCGGGTCCCGCGCGGCGTGACGCTGTTTGACGCGGCGAGCTGGAACGGCATCGCGATCGACTCGACCTGTGGCGGGCATGGCACCTGCAAGAAGTGCCGCGTCCGCTTCAAGTCCAGCCCGCCCGCCCCCGCGAGCCTGGACATCAGGGCGTACTCGGCCGAGGAGATCGCCGGCGGCTGGCGGCTCGCCTGCCGGACCCCGGTCAGCGACGACGCCGACATCGAGGTGCCGCCGCTGGTCACCCGGCCCAAGGCCGCGATGGTCGGGGTCGGCCGCCAGGTCATCTTGCGGCCCGCGGTGCGCAAGCGGTACCTGGAGCTGGCCGAGCCGACGCTGATCGACCAGCGCACCGACCTGGAGCGGGTGCTTGACGAGCTCGAGGACCTGGCCCCGGTGGCGGACCTTGACCTGCTGCGAGAGCTCGGCCGCACCCTGCGCGACGCCGACTTCAGGGTCACCGCGGTCGTCGCGGCGCTGCCGGGCGAGGGCGACGTGCTCATCGGGGTCGAGGCAGGCGACACGACCGGCAGGTCCTTCGGCCTCGCCTTCGACCTCGGCACCACCACCGTGGTCGCGACGCTGCTCGACCTCACCAAGGGAACCCCGGTCGCCGTCGACTCGATGCTGAACCGACAGCAGCCGTTCGGCGCCGACGTCATCACCCGGATCAGCGCCACCATGCTCGACCCCGGCGCGCGGGACAAGCTGCGCGAACTGGCCTGCGAGACGCTGGCCGAGCTGGCCTGCGGCGTCTGCGAACAGGGCGGCGTCCAGGCGGGCGAGGTGTACGAGGTCGCGCTGGCGGGCAACGCGACCATGGTCCACCTGGCGCTCGGCATCGACCCCGAGCCGCTCGGCGTCGCCCCGTTCATCATGTCCGCCCGGCTGCTGCCCGAGGTCATGGCCAGGGACCTGGGCGTTCCCGCGCACCCGCGGGCGCGGGCGGTCGTGTTCCCGGCTTTCGGCGCGTACGTCGGCGGCGACATCACCTCAGGGCTGCTGGCCGCGGGCATGGACCGAGACCCGAGGGTGCGGCTGTTCATCGACATCGGCACCAACTGCGAGATCGTCCTGGGCGGACGGGACTGGCTGCTGGCCACGGCCGCGCCGGCCGGCCCGGCGTTCGAGGGGGCCGCGATCCGCTGCGGCATGCGCGCCGCTGACGGCGCGATCGAGGCGGTCACGATCACCAGGGAAGGCGACCTTGAGCTCACGGTAATCGGCGGCCCGCGGACCCCCAAGGGCCTGTGCGGATCCGGGCTGGTCGACGCCGTGACCGCCCTGGTCAGCGTGGGCCTGCTCGACGGCTCCGGCCGGTTCATCCCTGACTCGGCTGCCGCCACGGTCGCCCCCCTGCTGGCCAGCAGGCTCACCATCGTCGGGCAGGAGCGCGTCTTCGTGCTGCACTGGAGCGGCCCGGATCACGACCCGGCCACCAGCGTCTACCTGTCCCAGCGTGACGTGCGCGAGCTGCAGTTCGCCAAGGCGGCGATCGCCACCGGCTGGCGCATCCTGCTCGAGCAGGCCGGCCTGGACTCCGGCGACGTCAAGCAGGTCCTGCTGGCCGGCTCGTTCGGCAGCTACCTCAACCCGGCGAGCGCGATCCGCATTGGCCTCGTCCCCAGCGTCCCCGTCCGCCGGGTCATCGCCGCGGGCAACGTCGCGGGGGAGGGAGCCAAGATGGCCCTGCTCTCGGTGCGCGAGCGCGCCGCCGCCCTGGCCCTGCTCGGGGAGGTGAGGTATGTCGAGCTCTCGGACAGGTCCGACTTCAACGACAGGTTCGTTGACCAGCTCGGCTTCTAGCAGCGGATCGGACGAGGCGTCCCGCCCGCAGGAAGTGACCTCGACCAGTCCCGGCCTCAACGTCGTGACCTGCGGGGCACTGGCCGGCCACATCCGCGACATCGCCGCCAGGCGCGGCTGGCCGGTCACCGTGCGGGCGCTGCCCGCCCGGCTGCACAACCATCCCGGCCAGATCCCGGTCGAGGTGCGCAAGTCCGTCGACGGCCTGCCCGCCGCGGCCGGCTCTCCCACGGTGGTGGCCTACGCCGACTGCGGCACCTACGGCCAGCTTGACCAGGCCTGCCGGCAGATCGGCGCTACCCGCCTGGCTGGCCTGCACTGTTACGACTTGTTTGCTGGTCCGGACACGGTGCGTGAATTGTTTCACATGGAACCAGGCACGTACCTGCTCACCGACTACCTGGTCAGGACCTTTGACCGTACGGTCGTCGCGTCGCTCGGCCTGGACCGGTACCCGGAACTGTGGCCTGACTACTTCGGCCACTACACGAGGGTCGCCTGGCTCGCCCAGGAGCCGACCCCTGAGCTGGAGGCCGAGGCCGCGCGGATCGCCGCCCGCTTCGGCCTGCCCCTCACCACGATCCGCACTGGCCTGAGCCGCCTGGAGGCCGCGCTGACGGCACTCATCGAAGGAGAAGCATGAACGGGCTACCCAGCCGCGCCAGCGCGGTGATCATCGGCGCGGGAATCGTCGGCAACAGCCTGGTGCACCACCTGGCCCTGCTCGGCTGGAAGGACCTCGTGCTGGTGGACAAGGGGCCGCTGCCGAACCCGGGCGGCTCCACCGGGCACGCGTCCAACTTCATCTTCCCCATCGAGTACTCGAAGATGATGTTCGAGCTGACCAGGGACTCCACTGAGCAGTACAAGGAGCTCGGCGTGTTCACCACCAGCGGCGGCATCGAGGTGGCCAGGACCGCGGAGCGGATGACCGAGCTCAAGCGGCGGATCACCCAGGCCAAGTCGTGGGGCATACCCGCCGAGCACCTGACCCCCGACGGCGTCCAGGAGCTCGTGCCCTACCTGGACCCGTCGGTCATCCTCGGTGGCGGCTACTTCCCCACCGTCGGGGTCGTCGACTCGCTGCGCGCCGGGACCCTGATGCGGGAGCGGGCCCAGGCGGCGGGCGCGCTCACCGTCGCCAGCGGTGCCGAGGTCCTCGACATCACCACGGCTCCCGACAGCGCCGGCCATGAGCGGGTCAGGTCGGTGGTCACCTCGGGCGGCGAGATCAGCTGCGACAACGTCGTGATCTGCTGCGGAGTCTGGTCGGCCCGGGTCGGCAGGCTGGCAGGCGCCCGGCTCGCGCTCACCCCGATCGTGCACCAGATGATCAGCGTCGGCCCGATTGGGCTGTTCGCCGGGACGACCGGGGAGATCTCCTACCCGATCGTCAGGGACGTGGACAACGGCATGTACGAGCGGCAGCACGGTGGCGACATGGAGGTCGGCTCCTACGCCCACCGGCCGATCCTCATCTGGCCGGACGACATCCCGTCCAACGAGGCCGCCGTGCTCTCGCCGACCGAGCTACCGTTCACCTCCGACGACTTCGACCCGCAACTCGAGCAGGCCCTGGAGCTGATGCCCGAGCTGCTCGGTGACGAGAAGGCAGGCACCAGGTACGCCATCAACGGCCTGATCTCCATGACCCCGGACGGCCACCCGCTGCTCGGCGAGGTTCCCGAGGTCAGGGGCCTGTGGGCGGCCGCCGCTAGCTGGATCAAGGAGGGGCCAGGCTGCGGCCGCGCGGTCGCCGAGCTCATGTCGGGCGAGGTCACCACCGTGGACGTGCACGAGGCCGACGCGGCGCGCTTCTACCCGGCGTCGCGGACCGCCGCCAACGTGCGGGACCGGGCCGCCGAGGCCTTCAACAAGATGTACGGCATCGTCCACCCGCGCGAGCAGTACGAGTCGACCCGGCCGATGCGGGTCAGCCCGGTGCGCGAGCGGACCAGCGCCCTGGGCGCGGTATACTTCGAGACCGCACGCTGGGAGCGGCCGCAGTGGTACGCGAGCAATGCGCCGCTGCTCGACAGGTACGCGGGCCAGCTGATGGAGCGCCCGGCCGAGTGGGATTCCCGCTGGTGGTCTCCCATCATCAACGCCGAGCACCTGGCGCTGCGCGAGCGCGCCGGGCTGGTCGACCTGTCCGCGTTCACCGTCCTCGACGTGACCGGCCCGAGCGCGCTGGCCGGCCTGCAGTCCATCGCCGTGGCGCAACTCGACGTGCCGGCCGGGAAGGTCGTCTACACGTCGTTCCTCAACGCGCGGGGCAGGATCGTCGCCGACCTGACGATCATGCGGCTCGCGAGCCGGCACTTCCGCGTGGTGACCGGCGCCGCCGATGGCGCGCGTGACGCCAAGTGGATCAGCGATCACCTTCCGGCGGGCGCCACGGTCAGCGACGTCACCTCCGCCTGGTCGACGCTCGGCCTGTGGGGGCCGCGAGCCGGACAGGTCCTGGCCGCGGCGCTCGATGAGGCGGAGGGCTGGACTGAGGGGACGGGCCCGTTCGGATCGGTGAGGTCAGTGGAGATCGGCGGGTCAGTCGTGCTGGCCTCCCGTATCAGCTATGTCGGCGAGTTCGGCTGGGAACTGCACGTGCCCGCGGACCAGGCCGGGCCGCTGTGGGACCGGCTGTGGGCGGCGGGCCGGCCGGCGGGGCTGGTGCCGGTCGGCATCGGCGTGTACGGCGCGACGGGACGGCTCGAGAAGGGCTACCGGGCGTTCGGCGCCGAGCTGACGCCGGAGTACAACCTGGTCGAGGCGGGCATGACCCGGCCACGGGTCAAGGCCGATTCGTTCATCGGCAAGGAGGCCTACCTGGCCCAGCGGTCCGCGCCTCCGGCCGCCGTCCTGGCGACGCTCACGGTGGACTCGCCGGCCTCCGCTGACGGCACGCCGCGCTACCCGCAAGGCGGCGAGCCGATCCTGGCGGCCGACGGGTCACGGCTGGTGGACGCGCTGGGGCGACCGTCCTACGTGACCTCGGCCGGCTCGGGGCCGTCGGTCGGCAAGCACCTGGTGATGGCCTACCTGCCGCCCGCGGCGTCCGCGGTGGGGACGAGGCTGCTGGTTGAGTACATGGGCGAGCCGTACCAGGTAACCGTCGCCACCCACAGCGCGATCTTCGACCCGTCCGGCGCCCGGATGCGCGGGTAGCCCGGCATGGACATCCTGGTCTGCGTCAAGCGGGTGCCCACCGTCGGGGGCGCGATCACGCTCACCCCCGACGGGCAGGCGGTGGACACCCGGATGTCGGGGTTCACGATCAGCCCGCACGAGGAGTGCGCGGTCGAGGAAGCCGTGCGGCTGGTGTCCGCGCACGGCGGGTCGGTTACCGTCGTCACGCTCGGGCCGGCCGAGGCGCAGGAGCAGTTGCGGGCCTGCCTCGCGCTCGGTGCCGCCAGGGCGGTGCTGCTCGAGCAGGCCGCCCCGGCCGATCTCGGGCCGATCGCCACCGCCGCCGCGCTTGCCTCGGTGGCCGCGGCCGGGACCTACGACCTGGTGCTGCTGGGCAACGAGGCCTCCGACACCGGCGACTACCAGGTGGGAATCCGGCTGGCGCACCTGCTCGGCCGGCCGGTCGCGACCGGGATCAAGCAGCTCGCCGTCTCCGCCGGCTGGCTTGAGGCGCGACGGGAGTACCGGGGGGTGGCCGAGACGTTCCGGCTTCCGCTGCCCGCCGTGGTCACCGTCAGGGAAGGCATCAACCTGCCCCGCTACCCGTCGCTGCCCGGCCGGCTGCGGGCCAAGCGGGCGGTGATCGAGCGGGCGGAAGTGCCGCACGTGCCGCAAGGCCTGCGGCTGCGGACGCTGCGGGTGCCAGCCGCCGCGAGGCAGTCGGCCACCGTGCTCGGCCGCGGGGTGGAGGCGGTCCCCGAACTGGTTCGAGTCCTGGCGGAACTGGGGGTGCTGGAGTGACCGAGCGCACCCGGATGCGAGTGGGAGGCACAGCGTGACGGTCTACTGCCTGGTCGAGCTGGAGAGCGCCGGCGCAGCGGCCACGGTGCCGGACGCCTCGCTGCGAGCCCTGTCGTTCGCGCGAGCGCTTGCCCGGTCGACGGCCTCCACAGTCGCGGCGGTGGTCTTCGCCGACGCCACGCAAGTGCCAGCGGCGGAACTGGCCGCCCACGGTGTCACCGAGGTCCACGCGGTCCGGCTGGCTGGCTACGCCCCGCGGGCCTGGGCGCGAGCACTCGCGGACCTGGTGGCTGCCCCTGAGCATGACGGCCGGGCTGTGATCGCGGCCGGGACGGACCACGGCAACGAGGTGCTCGCGCACCTCGGGGCGATCACCGGGCTGCCGATGGCGGCTAACTGCGTCTCGGCGCTGGCCGCCGCCGACGGTGGCCTCGAGCTGGTGCGGCAGCGGTGGGCGGGCCTGCTGCTTGAGGAAGCGGTCCTTGACGCGCCAGTGGCCCTGCTGACCGTCGCGACCGACGCGGTATCGCCGGAGTCCCTGGCCGAGCCGGCCACGATCACCATCCACGAGGTCCTGCACTCGCCGCACGATGACGACCTGGTCATCCGGGCCGAGGAGGAGCCCGCGGGAGCGGGCGGCGTGTCGCTGGCCACCGCGCGGGTGGTCGTCGGCGGCGGGCGGGGAGTCGGCGGAGCCGAGGGCTTCGCCCCGCTGGAGGAGCTCGCCCGACTGCTCGGCGGGGTGGTGGGCGTCTCCCGCGTGGTGACCTCGGAGGGCTGGCGACCGCACGCCCAGCAGGTCGGCCAGACCGGCACGAAGATCACCCCGGATCTCTACCTCGCCTGCGGCATCAGCGGTGCCATCCAGCACATCGCCGGCTGCTCGGGGGCCAGGCACATCATCGCGATCAACACCGACCCGGCCGCCCCGATGATGTCCCGCGCCGACTACGCGATCATCGGCGATCTCCACGAGGTGATCCCGGCCCTGATCGCCGCGCTGCGCGACCGCTGAGTCAGCGGAACGACTGTCCTTCGCCGCGGTAGGTGGGGACCGGCTGGACCTCAAGGCCCCCCGGCTCAAGGACGTAGTACTGAGCGAAGCGCTCGGCCAGCTCGCCGCCCTTGGCGTGCCTCATCCACACCCGGTCGCCCAGCCGCAGCCGGTCCGCCGCGCTTCCCACCACCGGGGTCTGGACCTCACCGGCCCCTTCCGTTCTGGTCAATTTCAGGCCTTCCGGGCAGAACGGGCCAGGCAGCCTGTCCCTCGTCCCCGTACCTGAGGCGACGTAGCCGCCGCTGAAGAGCGTCACCGAGCCGGGTCCTGGACGGCGGACGACCGGCAGCGCGTACAGCAGGGCCGGACGCGGCCGGAACCGGCGGTAGCTGTCGAAAAGCGTCGGCCCCACCAGGCCGGATCCGGCCGCCAGCTCGGTGACGGAGGTATCGGCTGCCGTGGACTCGAGCGACCCTGTTCCCCCGCCGTTGACGAACTCAAGGCTGGTCAGCTCCCGGATCAGGCGGACCGCCTCGGCCCTGCGGGCGTTGAGCTCGACGGCCGACCGGGACTGGGCCAGGCGGAGCACAGCCGCCTTGAGCGGTGCGCCGTGCGGTGAGTCGCCCAGGCCGGCGATCTGTCCCTCGTAGCCCATGACCCCGACGAGCGTGAATCCCGGCCGGGCGACAATGGCCTTCGCGAACGCGGCCGCGTCCTGCGGGGTGCGCAGCGGCGAGCGCAGCGTGCCCACTCGCGGGCCACCGCCGTGCCGGGAATGCTCAAGCGGCAGCCAGGCCACGTCAAGCTCCAGGCAGACCCGGATCGGCGGGTGTCCCTGGCCGAGCGTGGCGTCGATGAAGTCCAGGTGCTCCGTCGAGTCGACCACGACCGTGACCTGCTCGCGGGCCGACTGGCTCGCGGCCAGCGCGCGCAGCGCGGCCCGGTCGACGGTCGGGTAGGCGACCAGGATGTCGGCGTCAAGCCCCCGGCCCAGGTCTCGCCGGCCGCCGTCACCGTGCAGCCAGAGCGCCTCAGCCAGCGAGTAGCTCATCACTCCCTGGAAGCCCGGCTTCTCCAGCGCGCGATCGAGCAGGAACCGGCAGCGCAGCGACTTGCTGACCACCCGGATGGGCACACCGCCCGCCCGTCGCAGCAGGTCACCGGCGTTGGCGTCGAACGCCTCCAGGTCCACCAGGGCCAGCGGCGGGTCCAGGTCGGCGGTGACACGGTTATAGAGGTCAATACGGCTGGTGTCGGCGAGCGAGCGCGGGATAATGCCGGGCATGCTGGCACACTAGACCGATTAAGGGAAAAGTGCATCTTTGGCGGGAAATATCTACGAGGGACATTCTGTGATGTCGCAGGGTCGGCTCTCAATCCTGCCCGCCGACTGATCCTTGACCCCGAGGAGACCCATGACCTGGCAGAACTGGGCTGGAACGGCCACGGCGACTCCGGCCCGCCGGTACTGGCCGCGGACGGCGGAGGCGATCGCCGAGGCGGTGCGGGACGCCGCGTCGGCCGGCCTGGTGGTTCGCGCCCTCGGCAGCGGCCACTCCTTCACCCCGGCCGCCGCCACCGACGGCGCCGCGATCGACCTGTCGTCATGGACGGGCGTCGTCGCCGCTGACGTCGCAGCCGGCCTGGTCACGGTGCGGTCGGGAACCACGCTGCGCGACCTCAACGCGGCCCTGGACGCGCTTGGCCTGGCCATGCCGAACATGGGGGACATCGACGCGCAGACGATCTCCGGGGCGATCTGCACCGGCACGCATGGCACCGGCGCCGGGCTGGGCGGCATCGCGACCCAGGTCGAGGCGCTCGAGATTGTCACCGGGGACGGCGAGCTGCTTTCCGTGTCGGCCATGTCGCACCCGGAGCTGCTGCCGGCCGCGCGAGTCAGCCTCGGCGCGCTCGGCGTGCTCTCCACCGTGACGCTGCGGTGCGTGCCCGCCTTCCGGCTGGCCGCCGATGAGCGCCCCATGCCGGTCGAGGAGGTCCTCGGCCGGTTCGAGGAGTTCGCCGCGGACAACGACCACTTCGAGTTCTACTGGTTTCCCTACGGCCGCAACGCCCTGGTCAAGCGGAACAATCGCGTCACGGCTCCCAGTGACGGCGGCCCGGGCGCGCCCCGGCCTCCGGCCGGGCGCCCGGCGTTCCTCGCCTCCCAGCCGATGCCAGGGTGGCGCCGGTTCTACGAGTACGAGGTCATGGAGAACGCTGCTTTCGGTGCGCTGTGCCGGACAGGCCGGGCGGTGCCGTCGCTCGTCCGGCCGCTGGGCAAGCTGGCCGCGTCCACGCTGTCGGCCCGCTCCTACGCGGCAGGCTCGCACCAGGTCTTCGTGACCCCGCGCCGGATCCGCTTCGTCGAGTCGGAGTATGCCGTGCCGCGCGACTCGGTCCTCGACGTGCTGGCCGAGCTTCGCCGGACTGTGCCCCGCCTGAGCCAGCCGGTGATGTTCCCTGTCGAGGTCAGGGTGGCCGCCGCCGACGACGCCTGGCTGTCCACCGCCTATGGTCGCCAGACCGCCTACATCGCCATCCACCAGTACACCGGGATGCCGTACGCCGATTACTTCGCCGCGTTCGAGTCGATCACGGCGTCCGCGGGCGGCCGCCCGCACTGGGGCAAGATGCACACGCTGGACGCGTCCAGGCTGGGCGAGCTCTACCCCAGGCTCGCCGACTTCCTTCAGGTCCGTGACCAGGCAGACCCGGAGCGGCGGTTCGCCAACCCTTACCTGGACCAGGTGCTCGGCCGCTGAACATAACGCACTTATGGCCCATGTAACGTCATCTGCCGCCAGAAGGACTAAGGGTAAGCCTCAGCTTTTGTGTCTTGTCCAGATACTCGTCGTGATATGACAATCACTGAGGAACGTGGGCGATCCGGGGGGGACGTAATGCCATGACTACTCGACCGCTGCCTGCAGCTGGGAATTTTCCGCGCCTAGCAGGCATACCGATCACTCGGCCGCGAATCGGCATTTCTGGTTCAGTGGTCACTGGGCCCAGGTCAGGCAAGGGGGACGAGGCACTGGTCAAGCTTTACGACGACCACTCGAGGTCGCTGCTAGGCCTGGCCGCCCTGCTGATCTGGGGAGCCGTGCGGGCGCCTGCCCCGGCGATAACTGAAGCCGCCACGAACGAGCCATTCCCGGAATTTGTGCACAACGCCACGGGGCGAACCGGAGAATTTTCCGCCGTGGGACTGATAACGGTTCCCGACGCGGCCCCCGGCCTTGCCGAGGAGATCGTGGAGGACGCATTCGCGGCCATGCGCCTGCAGTGGCGCAGGCTACGCAGTCCCGATCGGTGCGTAGCTTTCCTGCGGCGCTTCGTGGTGGACGCGACCAGGTGCCTGGAAGGCCGGCCGGCGACCGGTCGCGGCGGCCTGCCCTCCCTGGGCGGCCGGACGCTCGCCGCCCTGCGGCAGCTGCCTGGCAGGCAGCGTGAGGCGCTCGTCCTGCGGTACTACGCCGACCTGCCCGAAGGTCAGGCGGCGGCAGCCATGGGCGTGACGCGGGCGGCCTTTCGGTGGCACGTCATGCGGGGCATGGACGCGCTGCGCCAGCGGCTGAACGCGCAGGCTTCGATGGGCCTGGCCTGAATGCACCCGGCCTGAACGGGCACGGCGTTGCGAGTTATCCACAGCTCAATGCACAGTCGTCCACAACTAGCCGGACGGCTGTGCATAGGGCACCCGGCTTCATGCACAGCAACTCACAGCGCTATGCACAAGGCCTGCACAGGGTTATCCACAGACGATGGTCGTTACCAGGTCGTTACCAGGCAGAAGTGGACCTGGGCGCCGCGGATCCATCGCCTGACGGCGGCTCGGTCGGCAGCGCTTCCTGCCCTGGCGGGGTGACCCCGGGGCCTGACACGGCGTCGGCCAGCACGTCGCGCGGGTCCTCGGCCGCGTAAACGACGACGTCAGCCTCGGTGTCAGCCGCCATCGCCGTGCGGTACCTGCGCCAGACCAGCGTCCCGGCGGCGCCCGCGCCGGCCAGGATCGCGGCGGTCAGCGCCGTCCACCGTAGTGCCCGCCGCAGCGACGAGCGCGAGTCCGGTGGGCTAACCTGCCGCGCGGTGCTCTTCAGGGTCGAGGAGACCTTGGGCGCGACGGTCTTAACCAGCGCCTTCGAGACGGCGGGCGTCATGGTTGACGTGGTGTAATCGGCCGCGTCCTCGAGCTGGGAGGCCATCCAGCGCCGAACGCCGAAGGCGCCATCACGCAGTTGCGGGCGCAGGCGGCTAGAGGCCTGCTGTGCCCCCTGCTGCGCCACCCTGGCCGCGGACACGGCCGCCATCTGGGTAGCGGACTGGACGGCGGAGCTGGCATCGGAAAGCATCTGCCAGCTCTCCGTCTGGAGTTTCGACGCCCCCTGATGAGGTTGAACCTTGGTGTGAACCACGCTTCGCCTCCGTTGATTGTGGTTTCACTACCACAAGCTTCCCAGCACCGTAGGAAGGTAACCTCGCCGCCACGGCGGCCCGTGCCGAAAGCCACGCGCCCGCCCGCGCGCCCCTGTCGATCCATGCCCCGCAGCTGTGCGCTTTTGCCGGTACCGTGAAGCAAGGAAAACAAGTTGCGTGGTCGCGGAACTAGCGGCCACCAAGCGAACCGGAGTCCATGGCATGACGGAAACCCTGACCGCGACGCTGACGACCAGCCAGGGGACGATCACCATCCGGCTGTTCCCGGATCACGCACCCAAGACCGTGCGGAACTTCGTCGAGCTGGCCGAGGGTGGCAGGGAGTGGACCGACCCGCGTACCGGGCAGGTCACCAAGGACAAGCTCTACGACGGCACCATCTTCCACCGGGTGATCTCGCAGTTCATGATCCAGGGTGGCGACCCCCTCGGCACCGGGACTGGCGGCCCTGGCTACCAGTTCGACGATGAGATCCACCCGGACCTCACCTTCGACCGGCCGTACCTGCTCGCCATGGCGAACGCGGGCATCCGCGGCGGCCGCGGCACCAACGGGTCACAGTTCTTCATCACGGTCGTTCCCACCTACTGGCTTAACGGCAAGCACACGATCTTCGGCGAGGTCATCTCGGGCAAGGAGGTCGCGGACGCGATCATCAACTCGCCGACCCGGCCAGGAGACCGCCCCGTCAACGACATCGTGCTTCAGTCCGTCACCATCAACCGCGGTTAGCCGAGAAACGCAGGACCCCCATGACCGCCCCCATTGAGCAGCCTGGTGCTGGCGACGGCAGTGCTCCCGACAGCACCGTCCGGACCTTCTGTTTCCGGCATCCGGACCGGGAGACCTATGTCTCCTGCGTCCGCTGTGGCAGGCATGCCTGTCCTGACTGCCTGCGCTCGGCGGCCGTGGGCCAGCAGTGCGTCGAGTGCGTGCGAGAGGGACACCGAGGTACCCGGCCTGCGGCGGCCGTCTTCGGCGGCAGTCCCTCTCGCTCGGCCATCGTCACCTGGAGCCTGATCGCGATCAACGTGATCGTGTTCCTCGCCGAGATCGCCAAGCCGGGCCTGCTCTACGACTGGGGCATGCTCGGAACGATCGGAGTGGCCCCGGGTAACGCGGTGCAGCCCGGGGTCGTCAACGGCCAGTGGTACCGGCTGATCACGTCGGCCTTCACCGCGCCGGGAACGAGCCTCGGCGGCCTGGGCCTGCTGGACATCGGGTTCAACATGTGGGCGCTTTACGTCGTCGGGCCGCCCCTGGAGCGACTGCTCGGGCCCGCACGCTTCCTCGCGGTGTACCTCCTCAGCGCCGTCGGCGGCGGCGTGGTGTACTACTACCTGCAGCCATCGGTCCTGGCCGCGGGAGCGTCCGGCGCGGTCTTCGGCCTGTTCGGTGCCTGGTTCGTGGTCTCGAGGCGGCTGCACCTCGACATCCGGTGGATCGTGACGCTGATCGTGATCAACCTGGTACTCGGCTTCACCGTGCCTAACATCGCCTGGCAAGACCACCTGGGCGGCATCATCGCGGGCGCGGCCATCACCGCTGCCTATGCCTACGCGCCGCGCAGGAACCGTGCCGTCATTCAGGTCGCGGCGACGCTGGCGCTGCTGGCGATTCTCATCATCGCGGTCATCATCCGCAACGGCCAGCTCAGTTAGCGATTACGGGTAGCGCCGGCGAGTCCCCGGCGCTACACCGTTTCCTGGCTCGGTCAGCGCCAGTTCGTCGCGAGGATCACGCCGAACACGATCAGGACGAACCCGCCGACCAGGTTGTACGCGCCCAGGGTGCGCAGGCCAACCATCTCACCGCCGGTGACGTAGTAAAGCGCGATCCAGGCCAGGCCCACCAGGAGGCAGCCGACCATGGTCGGCGCGAGCCAAGGGGGACTTACCTTCCGCTTGGCCGACTTGGTCGGCGGCGGCGTGTAGACCGGCTTCTTCTTCTTGCGGACGCGGGACTCGGGCACCGCGCACCTCCTGCTCGCAGCGCCCGGTGCACTCGCCCGCCGTCGGGCGCGCACCGGGGGTTACGGGGGTCGCCCCCCGAGTGGAACTGGTTAGGCATAAGGCTATCGGTCCGGGCACGCGTTTTCGCCCTTGATCCGCACGCCAATCAGTTACTCTTCGCTTATGCGTTCAGCCATTCGCGTAACCGGCGAGGTGTGCCTGACCTTCGGGGTCGTCATCTCGCTCTTCCTGGCCTACCTGATGTGGGGATCGGGACAGCGCGCGGCCCAGGCGCAGGATCAGTTCACCGCCCAGCTCAACCGGGAGTGGCACGCGAGCCCGATGACGGTTGGGGTCATGCCTGCCCGGCCCGACCGGATCAGGCTCGAGACCGGTGAGCCGTTCGCGTTCCTGCGCATCCCGGTCTTCGGGCCGCACTGGCGATTCACCATCGTCGAGGGCACTCAGCTCGCGCAGCTCAACCTGAGCCCGGGCCACGTGCCCGGGACCCAGCTACCGGGCGAGGTCGGGAACTTCGCCGTGGCCGGCCACCGGGTCACGGCGGGCAACCCGTTCTGGGGGCTACCGAGCCTGCAGGTGGGCGACATGGTGTACGTCGACACCCGCTACGACACCTACGCCTACCGGGTGACGGGCGGGCCCAGCTGGGTTGGGCCGGGCGACCTCGCCGTGCTTGACCCCGTTCCCGGCCACCCGGGCCGACGGCCAACCCGTCGGCTGATCACGCTCGTGACCTGCGACCCGCCCTGGACAGGCACCCACCGGGTCATCGTCACCGGAGTGCTCGTCGTGGTCACCGGTCGCGGCGCCGGCGCGTCGATTCCCCGGCTTCAGGTGCTCAGCCCAGGCACGAGCAGCGGAAAGCCGGGGTTCTAGGTGTACGCGTGGCTGTGGCGCGTCCTGCCTGGCAGCCGCGGTGCCCGGGCCTTTCAGCTGCTCATCCTCGCGCTCGCGCTGCTCGTCTTGCTGTGGTTCTGGATCTTCCCCTGGCTCAGCGACACCTACTCGGCTTACTCGGTGCCGATGTAAGGACCGCTACCGCCAGGACGCCGAGGGCCCGGCCCCGCCTCGCGGCGGGCCGGGCCCTCGGTTCTGCGTGGCCGGCTAGAAGCCGGGAAGCCCGCCGGTTGAGCTAGCCGACGGGCTGACCGTCGGGGACGGGGTCGTCGAGGCACTGGGCGTGCCCGACGGCGTCACGCTCGGGGTGGGGCTGGCCGTGGCCTGCGGCTGGTAGAAGATCGTGATCTTCGTCCCCGCGGGCTGCAGGGTGCCGCCGCCGGGGTTCTCTGACCAGACCACGCCCGGGTTGACCGGCTGGTCCGCGGGCGCGGCCATCGGCTGGGCCTGGACCTGGAAGCCCGCGTTCTGCAGGGTCTGCTCGGCGTTCAGGTAACTGGTGTCGCCGATGACCGAGGGGACCTTGGCGCCACCACCCGACACCCAGAGGGTGACGGTAGTCCCCGGGTTGACCGAGGTGCCTCCGGGCGGGTTCTGCCTGGTGACCGTGCCCTGTGGCAGGGTCGAGTTGTTGTCCGCCTTGATGTTCGGGGTGAGGCCGAGCTTGGTCAGCTGGCTGTCCGCGTCGTTCTCGCTCGTCTGGGTGGAGGTGAAGTCCGGCACGTTCACCTTGCCGACGCCGGTGGAGAAGTAGATCGTCACCTGGGCGCCCGAGGAAATGCTGCTGCCGTTCGCCGGGTTCGTGGTGATGACCTGGTTCTTGGGGACCGTCTGGCTGCCCTGCCCGACCGCCTTGTAGGTCAGCCCGGCCTGGGTGATCTGCGCCTCGGCCTGCTGTAGCGTCTCGCCGTTGACCGAAGGGACGTAGTTCGTCTTGCCGTTGCTCGACAACAGCGTGGCCGCCACGGCGACCGCCGCGATGATCACCAGGAGCGGGATCAGCCAGGGCAGCCAGCGGCGTGCCCAGCTCTTTTGCGGCGGGTAGCCGCCACCGTCGCCGTACCGGTCGAAGCCGCCGGTACGGGGCGGGTACGCCCCGGTGGGCGCCGCGCCCACCGCGGTCTGGCCCATCCGCTGGGTGCGGTCGCCGTAGCCGCCCCGGTAGTCGTCATAGTCGCCGAAGTACTCAGCGCGGGTCGGCGGGGCCGACATGGCGGCCACCTGCATGCCCGACTGGGCGCGCTGGAGGTCGGCCTGCATCTCGGCCGCTGACTGGTAGCGGTCGCCTGCCGCCTTGGCCATCGCCTTGAGCACGATCGCGTCGGCCCACGGCGGGAGGTCCGGGTCCAGGCGCGACGGCGGGATCGGGTTCTCCCGCACGTGCTGGTAGGCGATCGCCACCGGGGAGTCGCCGGTGAACGGCGGCCGGCCGGTCAGCAGTTCGTACATGAGGCAGCCGGTGGAGTACAGGTCGCTACGGGCGTCCACCCGCTCGCCCCGGGCCTGCTCAGGCGACAGGTACTGCGCGGTCCCTATGACCTGGGCGGTCTGCGTCATCGTGGCCTGGGCGTCGCTCATCGCGCGGGCGATGCCGAAGTCCATGACCTTGATGTCGCCGTTGCGGGTCACCATCACGTTGCCTGGCTTGATGTCCCGGTGCACGATCCCGGCCTGGTGGGAGTACTCCAGGGCGCGCAGCACGCCCCCGACGATCTCCAGGGTGCGCTCCGGCAGCAACCGGTGACCCTCGATGAGCAGGTCACGGACCGTGCGGCCGTCGACGTACTCCATCACGATGTAGGGCACGGGCACGCCGGTTGACATGTCCTCCCCGGTGTCGTAGACGGCCACGATCGACGGGTGGTTCAGGGAGGCGGCCGATTGCGCCTCACGGCGGAACCGTGCCTGGAAGGTCTGGTCCCGCGCGAGGTCGGGGCGCAGCGTCTTGATCGCCACCACGCGGTCAAGCCGGAGGTCCCTGGCCCGGTACACCTCGGCCATGCCGCCACGGCCGATGACACCCTCGAGTTCGTAGCGGTCACCAAGCAACCTGGGCTGAGTCATGTCTCGCACTTTTCCAAACCGCCCTGCAATCTAGGTGTCATGCCGCCCCGCCCGTTGCTCCTGTTGTTGTTGGACTCGCCGACGAAGTTGGAGGTGTCGCCGAGCTTGAGGCCGGAGGCGTCGCCGACGATTTAGTCGGCGGAGGTGTGGTGGTGGGAGCCTTCTTGGTCGTCGGTGCCGGGGTTGGTGGTACCTGAGTCGTCGCCGGAGCCGTCGTAGGCTGCGTCGGCATCGTCGTCGACGGAGGCACTGTACTTACACTAGTGCCTGTCGGGCTTGCGCTCGCCGGACTTGGGCTCACCGATGCCGTGGCTGGTCCGGTGGCCTGGGTGACGGCGGAGGAACTATGGACGTTGTCACCGGTAAGCCTCGGCGGACTACCAGAAGTCAGTACAAGGGCAATTATAGCGATGACGCCGCAGGCCGCGACCCCGGCGCCAGCCGCTATGAGCCGCTTCCTGGTGAACGGTGAAGCCGGGGCCGCCTCGGGCTCGTCTCCCGATTCCGCATCCGGATTACCCGGGTAATCCGGATAATCCGGGTAATAGGCCTGGGTGGCGGTGGGGTAGTCGGGGACGCGGGGCAGGTCGGATGTCATGGTGAGGTTCATGCCGCCGCTCCCGTGCCGCAGCGCGCGCATGATCACCTCCGCCCGATCGGCCACGTGCAGCGCCGACTCGGGCCGCTCCTCGGATGTCTTGGCCAGCATGGCCAGGACAAGGTCGGCCACCGGGCGCGGGACGTCCTCGGGCAGGGGCGGCACAGGGTCATGCTTGTGCATGATCGCGATCGCCAGTGGTTGCTCGGCCACGAACGGCGGCTCGCCCGCGAGGCACTCGTAGGCGACCACGCCGAGGGAGTAGATGTCCGACGAGCCGGTCACGACCGCGCCGGTGGCCTGCTCCGGCGACACGTACATCGCCGTCCCCATGACGATCCCGGTAGCGGTGAGCTGAGGGTCGCCCCACTCGCGGGCCTTGGCGATGCCGAAGTCGGTGATCTTCGTAGTGCCATCGCCCATGATGAGCAGGTTGCCTGGCTTGATGTCCCGGTGCACGATGCCGGCCGCGTGGGCCGTGTCGAGCGCACGGGCCGCCTGGGCGACGACGTCCATCGTGTTGTAGGCCGACAGCCGCCCGACCCGCTCAAGGATGGCCGACAGCGGCTCGCCGTTCACCAGTTCCATGACCAGGTAGGGACCGCCGAGCGGGCTGTTCTCGCCGTAGGTGTAGACGCTCGTGATGCCCGGGTGCGACAGCGAGGCGGCGTACCTGGCCTCGGCCCGGAACCGGGCACGGAACTGCTCGTCGCCCGAGTGCTGCGCGGACAGCATCTTCACCGCGACGGCACGATTCAGCCGCAGGTCAGTACCCGCCCACACTTCGCCCATGCCACCGGATGCGATCCGGTAGTCGAGCTGGTAGCGGCCATCGAGGACGTAATCGGTCACCTTTACCCCAGCATTGCCTTTATGACTGCGATCGCGATCGGCGCGGCCGTGGCGGCGCCGTAGCCCCCGCCTTGAACTATGACGCCGACGGCGATCGTCGGGTTGTTAGCCGGGGCAAAAGCAGTGAAAACGGCGTCGCTGGCGGAGGCGCTGTCGACCCCGTTCTGCGCGGTTCCGGTCTTGGCCGCGATGTCCAGGCCCTGCGCGCCCGCGCTGGTGACCGCGCCTGCCGCGGTCCCGCTGGCGACTACCTGGAGCATCATCTGCTTTTCGTTGGAGGCGACGGCCGGCGTGATCGGCTGGCTCATCACCGTCGGCGAGGTCGAGCTGAGGATGGACAAGTCCGAGGCGGTGACCTGCTGGATCAGGTACGGCTTCATGAGGGTGCCGTTGTCGGCGACGGTAGCGGCCATCATCGCCTCCTCCAGCGGGGAGGCGAGGGTGTCGTGCTGGCCGATCGCGTCGTAGGCGGTGAACGAGGGGTCGGACTCCGCGGTGAAGTTGCTGTTCGCCACGTTGACCCCGGTGATGCCCAGGTTCTCGTTGTAGCCGAAGCCGTCGGCCGTGTTCTTGAGCGTCTGGCCGCCGAGCTGCACGCCCAGCTCGGCGAACGGCGTGTTGCAGGACTGGGCGAACGCCACGATGGCCGAGGTCTGGCCGGTGCCGTTGCCGCAGGTCTCGTTGTTGTCGTTGTTGAGGAAGTTGCCGTTCGGCAGCTTGAGAGGCTGTGGCGAGGCCAGGAGCGTCTGCGGGGTATGCGTGGCGCTCTGGGTGAACCAGGCGGAGGTGGTGACGATCTTGAACGTCGAGCCAGGCGGGTACAGCGAGTCGGTCGCGTAGTCGATGAGCGGGCTCGGGGTCGTGTTGAGCAGGGCCTGGTCGGCCTGGTTGAGCTGCTGGCCATCGTGGGTGGCCAGCGAGTTGGCGTTGTAGCTCGGCCAGGACGCGTCCGCCAGGATCGCGCCGGTCTTGGGGTTGATGGCCACCACGCCGCCGGTGTTCTTGGTGTTGGCCAGGACGCTCGCCAGTCCCTGGTAGGCCGCCGTCTGGGCCTTGGAGTTGACCGTGAGCGCGACGGTCGCGCCCTTGCGCGGCTTGCCGGTGATCTCGTCCACGAAGTTGCGGAAGCTGAGCGAGGAACTGGTCCCGGCGAGCAGCCCGTTCTCCGCCTGCTCGACGCCGGTCGCGCTGTAGATGGTGTCGTAGCCAGTGACCGGGGAGTAGACGAGCGGGTTGTTGTAGACCCGCTTGAACTTGTAGATGTCGTTGCTAGGCTTGGTGGTCGCGATGACCTGCCCGTCCGAGGTGACGATGTCGCCCCGCTGGTACTGGTACTGCGCCTCAAGGCCACGGACGTTGTCCGGCCGGGAGGCCAGGCTGGCCGGCTCGAAGCCTTGCAGGTAGTTGGCGTTGATCAGCAGGGCGAGGAACATCACCAGGATGGCGATCGAGATCCTCTTGAGCGCGCGGTTCACTTGATCGGCACCACCTGAGTCAGTCCCTCATCTTGGATCGGGCGCGGGGCCGGCCTGCGGGCGGTGTCGCTGATCCGCGCGAAGATGCCGATCAGCGCCCAGTTCGCGATGAGGCTCGACCCGCCCTGGGACAGGAAGGGGGTCGTGATGCCGGTCAGCGGGATCAGCCGGGTGACGCCGCCGACGATGACGAAGACCTGCAAGGCGAACATGAACGACAGGCCGCCCGCAAGCAGCTTGGAGAACGGGTCCTTGACCATGATCGCCGTCCGCAGCCCACGCTGCACCAGCAGCCCGTACATCAGCAGGATCGCCATCACCCCGGCCAGGCCAAGCTCCTCGCCGAAGCCGGTGAAGATGAGGTCGCTTTGCACCAGCGGCGTCCAGTAAGGCTGGCCAGCACCCAGGCCCGTGCCGAACAGCCCGCCATTGCCCATCCCGTACAGGCCCTGGACGAGCTGATAGGAGTTGCCGTTGACGTTCGCCGCCGTGAACGGGTGCAGCCAGATGTCGAACCGCTCGCCGACGTGGGAGAACAGCGCGCCCGCTATCACCGCTCCGACGAGGAACAACAGGAAGCCGATGATCAGCCAGCTCGTCCTGGACGTCGCGATGTAGAGCATCGCGACGAACAGGCCCATGAACACGGCGCTCATCCCGACGTCGCTCTCGAAGATCAGCAGCAGGAGGTTGATGCCCGCGATGACGAGGATCGGGCCAAGATCCCGGCCGCGCGGCAGGTCAATGCCGAGGATGCGCTTGCCCGCCAGGGACAGCACGTCCCGCTTCTTGATCAGGTAGCCGGCGAAGAACGCCGCCAGGGCCAGTCGCCCGAACTCACCGGGCTGCAGGCTGAAGCCGCCGATGCTGATCTGGATCTTTGCCCCGGTGTTGGCCACGCCACTGATGCTCGACGGCAGGAAGGCGGGCAGCGCGATGAGGAACACCCCGACCGTGCCGAGGATGTAGGTGTAGCGCTGCAGGACCCGGGGCTCGCTGATGAACTTCAGGATGGCGATGAAGCAGGCGATGCCGATCAGCGTGTAGATGATCTGCGTCATCGTGGTCGACAGGCTCATCGGCACGGCAAGCCCGGACTTCGTGTTCGAGTTGCCGGGGTTGCCGAACTTGCCCACCAGCGTCAGGCGGTAGATGAAGACGAGGCCCAGGCCGTTGAGGATGGTGGCGATGGGCAGCAGCAGCGGGTCGGCGTAGGGTGCCCAGCGGCGCATGGCCAGGTGCGCGAGCAGGGTGATGACGATGAAGGCGATCAGGTACTCGAAGATGGTCGTTACCGGCTGGCCCTTGAGCGTCGCGCCCACGTTGAGGAAGGCGAACGCGACCACGCCGAAGGCGAACGCGAGCAGGTAGAACTCGCTGTTCCTGCGCGGTTCCCCGACCAGGTCGGGGTCGTTAAGCGCCGGGGACGGCATCGTGAGACTGCTCATCGCGTTACGACCTCGTGGCGCTGCTCGATGGCGATGGCTTGGCCGCCTTGGTGGTCGGTCCGCTCGACGGGCTGACCGAGGCGGTCGGCGTCGCCACCGGGGTGGCGGACTGCGTCTGGGTCACGTTGGGCGTGCCGGTCGGCAACTGTGCCGACGTGATGCCGAACGCGCTCGCCGAGGCGCAACTGCTCGAGGCCGGGGCGGTCGGCTCGGCGCCCGCCTTGTTGACCGGCTTCCGCGCGGCCCTCCTCGCCTGGGGGGTCAGGTGCGTGTAGTGGGTGAGGTCAGCCTGGTACGCCGTGGTCTTCGTCTGCCAGCTGACCAGCGTCTCCCAGGACTCCGAGCAGGTGGACTCCTCGTCCCGCAGCCGGGCGACGATCTGCTGGGCGGCGGACAGGCTCCCGTAGGCGACGGTCGCGGTGATGGCGGTCTGCTCCGCCGTCCGCAGCTTGGACGTGGGAATCCCGGTGTTCTGGTACAGGCTGGACAGCCCGATGCCAAGAACGCTGGTGTTGACGCCCTGGTAGACCGCGACGGTGCCGTTGGTGGCGCCGAGATAGTACTGCGAATGCACGTACTGCCAGCCGGCGAACGCCCCGCCGCCGAGGGCGAGGACAAGGACCGCGAGCGCGCCGGTGACGATGGGCCAGCGGCGGCGCCCGCCCCGGCCAGCCGGCAAGTAGTCCTCGTCGTCCTCGTCGTCCTGCCCGGTGTGCCGGCCGCCCTTCCTCGCCTTGGCCAGGGAATCGGCCGACCCGCCGTCTGGACGGCGGTACGGGTTCCCGGTAGGCCGGGCGGGCATGCCGCCGTGATAGGTCATCTCCGGGTCGTCGTAGTCATCCTGGCCGCCCGACCAGCGCGGGTCATCATCGTCGGGCACTACGGCCTGCGGGTTGGTCCGGCGCAACTGCCGTGCCCGGCCAGCAGGCGAGTTCTGTCGTGCCGCCGAGCGCATCTGCTGAGGGGGGCCGTTGGAGGCCGCGCCCGCCAGGACGGGAGACAGTGGCGGCAGCGCCGTGTAGTCGGTGTCGACGACGTCGGCCACGATGCAGGTGATGTTGTCGGGGCCACCGCCCTTGAGCGCGAGCTCGACCAGCTGGAGTGCCGCCTTGTCCGGGTCCCTGACCGAGCTGAGCGCCTGGTGCAGGGTCTGCTCGGTCACCACGCCTGACAGCCCGTCAGAGCAGATCAGGTAGCGGTCGCCGGGCATCGTCTCGTGGCTGGACAGGTCCGGGTCGGCCAGCGTCCGCCCGTCGAGGGCACGCAGCAGCAGCGAGCGCTGCGGGTGCGTGGCGACGTCATCCTCGGTGATGCGCCCCTCGTCCACCAGCGACTGCACGAGCGTGTGATCGTGCGTGATCTGGTAGAACTTGCCGTCCCTGAGCAGGTAGGCGCGGGAGTCACCGATATGGCAGAGGGCCGCGTGGCCGTCGGACCACAGCAGGGCGGTCAGCGTGGTGCCCATGCCTTCCGTGGCCGGGTCCGCCATGATCATTTCCTGTAGCCGCATGTTGGCCGTGGCTACGGCGTTGGCCAGGGCGGGGAGCAGGTCCGGGGCCGACTGGTCAGAGTCAAGGGAGGCGATCGTGGCGATGGTCGCGGCGCTCGCGACCTCGCCGGCCGCGTGGCCTCCCATGCCGTCAGCGACCGCGAGCAAGTGCGGGCCAGCGTACGCCGAGTCCTCGTTGCCTTCCCGCAGGAGGCCGACGTCGGAGCGTACCGCGTAGCGAAGTGCAAGTGTCATCTGCGCAGTTCCAGAACGGTCTTGCCGATTTGGATCGGCACGCCGATGGGCACCGGAGAAGGCCGTGTCACCTTCTGACGGTCCAGGTAGGTGCCGTTGGTCGATCCAAGATCCTCAACGATCCACTGTCCGTCCTGAGGAAAAATCCGGGCATGTCGGCTTGAAGCGTAGTCGTCATTCAGGATGAGCGTAGCGTCATTCGCCCGCCCCATCGTGATTTGTTGATCAGTTAGGTCAATGGTGGTGCCGCTCAGCGGGCCGCCGGTCACAACAAGGATGCGCGGCACGCCCCGCGACGGCTTGGTCGGGCGCTGTGGCTGCCTGGGGGGTTGCCGGGGCGGTGGCGCTGGCCGGCTCCTCCTGAGCTTTGCCGCGGTGGCCCCGAACATGTCCGTGCGCACGACGCCCACGGCAACGATGACGAAGAGCCACAGGACGGCCAAGAAGGCCACCCTGATCAGGGTGAGGGTTAGGGCGTTCATCCCAGTGCGCTGTCCTGCGTCCTTCGTCGTTTTCGGCTGTTGGGGGTCAAGAGTAGTCGTCGGGTCAGTACCTATCGTCCTGTCTGAACACGAGCGTAGTCCGGCCCAGCGTTACGTTCGTGCCATCTGTCAAGGCAACCCTGCGCACAGGCTGCCCGTTGACGAAGGTTCCATTCGTCGAACCTAGGTCCACCAGCACCACCTGGGTGTCCTCCACCCGCAGTTCCGCGTGGTGACGTGACACTCCAGTGTCAACCAGTCGCAGATCGCAGTCCGTTCCCCGGCCAAGCAGCGTAACCGGCGTTTGCAACTCGTAAGTATTACCGGCGGTCAGGCCCGTGCCGGGGCCGGAGGAGGCGATGACTAGCCGCGGCCTGCCGTAGAACTGCACTCCCTGCGACCGGGGCAGGTCGCTGAACGGCTGCCTCACCTCGCCCGCCTCAACGGTGTGGCCGCGGATCACGCCGGACCTGATGCGGAACATCCCGGTGCCAAGGTCGGGCAGCGCCTCGAACCGCATGCGCACCGGCCCGACAAACGAGTACCCCTGCTCCTTGGCGTACTCGCGGGCAAGCGTCGACAACTCCACGCCGAGGCTCTCGGCATAGACATCGAGCCGCTCGAAGTCGGTCGCGGACACCTCCACCACGAAGTCGTTGGGTACCAGCGTGCGGCCCTGGGCCACGATCGCGGCACGGTCGTCCATCTCCCGCTGTACAGCGCTGGCAACCTCAACGGGCTGCAGTTCGGACTTGAAGGCACGGGCGAAAGCCCCCTCCACCATGCCCTCCAGCCGACGCTCAAACCGCTGCAGAACTCCCATCCTGCGGCCTCCCTTCGCCGGTCATACACATCGATGCTATCCGTGGTACGAGAGGTCCCGAAGTCGTGCTAATCTAACGTGTCGCTTGAAGGGCGAGTGGCGGAACGGCAGACGCGCACGGTTCAGGTCCGTGTGCCCGAGAGGGTGTGAGGGTTCAAATCCCTCCTCGCCCACACTGGCCGGTGAAATCTCACCGAATCGTACGGGACTTGAACCCGCTCCGGTGGTTCTCCACTATCTGGGGAGATCTCACCGGGCGGCGGATTCAAGCCCTGGGCTCCGAGCCAGCGGGAAATCCCGCACGTACTCGTTCACATTCACTGCACGTGCTTGCAGGCGGCCATTATGCCGCCCGCATTCAGGCGTCCGGCCCTGTTCCCCTCCCCGTGGGGAGGCTGCGATGACCGCCCGGCCGCTTGCTCCCGTCATCCCCTCTTCCGCCGTCCCGGCTGCCCGGCAGCGTGCCAGGTCCGCCGCGAGACGCCGGCTGCCCCTGGCTGAGCCGGCGCCTGTGCCGTCGCTGCCGGAGGACGTGGTGTACGGGATAGGTCGTATCGACGCCTCCGGCCGGGTCGCGGACCAGGGCGTCGTCACCGCGCTGGGCTGGGCCGGCGGCGACCGGCTGACCCTGACGGCCGAGGCCGGCGTGGTCACCGCTCGCCGCGATCCCGGCGGCATGGTGACCGTTCCCGGGCGCGCCTACCTCGTGATTCCCGCCGCGCTGCGCCGCCGCTGCGGCCTGGAGCCCGGCGACCGGGTGCTGCTGGCCGGGGCGCCCGCCGATGAAACCCTCACCGCCTACTCTCTCGCCGTAGTGCACGAGGCTATCCGCGCCCGTGGCGTGTTCCCGCATGCGCTTGGAGGACAACCGTGACTACCACTCCCACCTCTCCGGCCGCGTCGCAGCAGGCCGCCGTGGACGCGGCGCTGCTGGTCCTGAAGTCGATGGGCCTGTCCCCGGCCGACCTGACCGCCGCGCACGTGAGCCGGCCGACCGTGCCGACCTTCGCCGAGTACGTCCCGGTCGTGGCCGCCACGGTTACCCCCGGCACCTTGCGGGCGTACCGCCCCTATTGGAAGCGGACCGTCGAGCAGTGGGGGGAGCGGCGCATGGACGAGCCGACGCCGTCGGAGATCAAGGGCCTCGTGACCTACGTCAAGGCGAATGCCGTGCCGCGCCGCAACAGCCGGGGCGGGCGCAACGCCGCCGAGAACCTGATCTCGGCGCTTCGCTGCCTGTATAACCGCGCCGTGGACGACGGGCTGATCGAGGAGAAGGACAACCCGGCTCGCAAGGTCGCCAAGCCCCGCAGGATGCCGTCCACCCGCCGGGCGCTGACCGACAAGGAGCTAGCGGAGATTAACCAGGTCACCGCTACTACAGGCGATGACCCCGAAATCGACGTGCTCATCCTGCGGCTGCACACCGAGACCGCCTGCCGTCGCGCCGGCGCGCTCGCGATCCGTCCCCAGGACCTGAACCGTCAGCAATGCCTGGTCATGCTCCGGGAGAAGGGCGAGACGTTCCGATGGCAGCCGGTCTCCCCAACCCTGATGGCCGGGCTGGTGCAGCACGCCGAGGACCGGCACGCCCCGCCGGACGGGCGACTGCTGCGCTACCGGGACGGGCACCAGATCACCGAGCGCCGATACGACCACCTGTGGGTCCGCCTCGGCAGGGAACTGCCCTGGGTCCGCACCCAGGACGTCAGCACGCACTGGATTCGGCACACCACGCTGACGTGGGTGGAGCGCAACTTCGGCCTAGCGGTCGCCCACGCCTACGCCGGCCACACCGACGGCAAGGGGGACGCGGGCACCGTCACGATGACGTACGTGCGCGCCACGCCCGCCGAGGTCGCCACCGCCCTGTCCGCGCTGACCGGCGAGCCGCACCCGCTCGCACAGCCGGGGGGTGGCCGGTATGACAGCGCTGGCTGACCTTCCCGTGGCGCAGGCCGGTCCGCATGTCTATCGCGAGCCCACTAATCGCGGTCCTGGTCCGGCAGCGGTCCCTGGTCCGGTCCCCGGTGTCGGCCGGTCCGGGGCGGTCCGGGACCGGGCGAAGGCCATACGGTCCTGGCCGCTGCTGGTCCTCGCGGTCCCGGCCGCCGCCGAGGTGTGGTCCGGCTGGGTCGGGATCGCGCGGTTGACCGGCTTTGGCGTGGTCCCCCTCCTGCCTGGCATCTGGCCCTCGCTCCACCTGGACACAGCCGTCACGCTGCCGGTCGGGGTCGAGTGCTACGCGGCCTACGCGCTGCGCGCCTGGCTGGCTGGCGGGCACGCGGTCAGCGACCGGACCCGGCGGTTCGCCCGGTGGTCAGCGATCTGCTCGTTCGCGCTCGGCATGGCCGGGCAGGTCGCGTTCCACCTGATGGACCAGGACCACGTCACCCGGGCGCCGTGGGGCGTCACCACCCTCGTGTCCTGCCTCCCGGTCCTGGTCCTGGGCATGGGGACCGCCCTGGCTCACATGCTGCGCGAGGACGCCGCAGCGGCGGACCAGCCGGACGGCCAGCCCGGCGGACCAGCCGAGGTGCGGTCCCCGAGGCGGTCCGCCGAGGATCAGCTCGCGGACCATGCGGACTGGCATCGGGATCAGGACCACGGTCCGGATGTGGACCAGCGTACGGACCAGGACCAGCTGGAGCAGGTCCGGGACCAGCGGGCCAGAACCAGGATCAGAGTGCAGCCCAGTTCGTCTCCGAGGACCAGCGCCTCCACGCCCCTGGCGGGCTCGGCAGTAGCGCCCTCTGCCGCCGCGCACGTCGTTTCCCGTCCCCTCGGCCAGGGAGAAGTGCAGGCATCCTTGATTGCCCTCAAGCTAGTCACAGCAGGGAAACCTGTGTCCCGGCGGGCACTGCGCAACGGCGGGGTTAAAGGGTCCAACGCGAGCCTCAACGCACTCGCCCGCCAGCTTAATGGCGAATTCGCCAGCGAGCAGGCCGCTGTCCCGTAGGAAGCCACGGGGCCGGGCAGCCCAGCAGTTGCTGCCCCGCCCCGAGGCCTTACTTCGGGGAATTGCCGTTCCTGACTCATTTCGCGGGTCGGTCGGCCGCCGGAACTAGAGACGTTTTAGCCTCCTCACGGCTGGCCCGCTTCTGTTCCGTGCCGGTCGCAGGGCACCAGACCGCCTCCGGCGGCCGCGCCCTGGCGTACGGTGGGCATCGGCTTCACCTCGCTCGGTACCCTGATCGGCATCGCCGTCGCCGATCGCCCATGCATTTATTGAATGTCTGGCATATCGGAATCGTCATGGGATACGGGCCGTAACCACACCAGACTGCCATTGAGGCCGTGCCGAGCACGGGCAGGCAGGCGGATGGCCAGCCGCGCCGTGCACGCAGATTTGCGGTCATCTTGCTGTCAATGGTCGAAGGAGAAGCATGGACATCACGTCTCCGCGCTTGGGAGGCGGATTGGGCCGGCCTGCGCCACGGGACCAGATGCTAGGCATCGAGGCCGTATCGGCGGTGTACTCGACTCCGCTGGGCTTCACCCGGCGCATCAGCGGGCGAGGCGAGGACGCGCCGGACTCTCTGTCGTGGCCCCGGTTGCCGACCTCGCCACGCTGCCTCTTGCGGGCACGGCGTGCGCAATCGGGCAGCCAGCCCAGGCGCCGCGTCAGCGGCCCGAGCGGCCGACTCCTGGACCTAGCCGCCTGCGCCCGGGGCGATGTCCGCGCCTAATCCGCCAGGGCACGGGCACCGCCCGCCGAGCAGCCTGATGCCATGCGCGCCATGAGGAAGAAAGGACCAGTGTCATGCCAACCCGCGACGGCGCGCATTGCTGGCCGTTTAGATACTGTTACCTAGCGCCGCGCGGTGATGGAATACGGCCATGCTTACAGGCTGCTCATCACCTGACACGCGGAAGTGCACCGTGCTTCAGGTGGACGGTCCGGCCATCCGCCGCGGCCCCAGACGCGGCGTGTGCGCGACGGCGAGGCCACGAGATGAGCAGGTCGTCGAGTCACCCGTCGTCCTGGAATGCGAATTCACTGATCCCGGCCTCGTCTGCCCGGATCGCGGCAACCTGGCGTCCGGCCAGGACGCCGGCATCGGAGGCGAGCAGGAGCTCGTCATCCTCGGGAGAATGAAGCGCCCGGTCTATGGCGGGCAGCGCATCAACCGGCAGGGCGGTTCCCAGTTCCTCCCGTACCTCTCGGAGCAGGCCGGCCGCCACTCGCCGGGCTCGACGGAGCCGCCTGGTCCGCCCTCGCGCAACTGCTCCCAAAGGAACCAGTGCGCCGGGTGGCGCACGCGGACCGGGTCCCCGTGAGCCAGGCATCCGGGATGCCGGGCATCCTCAAGCCCCAGGAGCTGCAGTGAGACGGCCACCTGTAACCAGCGCTAGTGACTACGCCGATACCAGCGGAGGCGACGTCCTGGTACGAGGCGGCGTAGTCGCGGACGGCAGGGGGCGCATGCTTACCGCGGATGTACGTGTGCGTCATGGCATGATCGCGGAGGTGGGTGCACGGTTGGCGCCGGAAGGGGAAGCTGTCCTCGACGCACGCGGCGCGGTGGTGGCGCCGGGGTTCATCGATACGCACACGCACCTGGACCCGTCGGTGTTCTGGGATCCGGCGTGTGACCCGCTCCCGCAGCACGGGGTGACCACTGTCGTCACCGGCAACTGCTCCTTGTCCCTGGCCCCTATTCCTCCAGGGCGCGAAGGGGAACTGGCGTCGCTGTTCTCCTACATTGAGGACCTGCCGCCTGGCTTGCTGGCAGGCTCGGTGCCATGGGAAGCCTGGGCAGGGTGGGCTGAGTACCAGGACGCCCTGCGAGGGCACCGGTTCGGGGTGAATGTCGCCTGCCTGGTGGGGCACACACCGCTGCGCTGGTCCGTCATGGGAGACGCGGCATGGGAGCGGCCGGCCACCCCTGGCGAGAGGACGCGGATAGCCGAGTCACTGGATGGGTGCCTCCGGGCAGGCGCATTCGGCATGTCCACGTCACTGTTCGATGATGATCCTCGCGGACGCCCGGTTCCGAGCAAGGTAGCTGACGGCGCTGAGCTGGAGGCGCTCGTCGCAGTGCTCGGGACTGCCGGGCGGGTCATGGCGTTCATCCCGGACGTCTCCAGCCATGCGCGCATGATCGACGACGTGGAACGGCTCGCGATGGCGTGCCGCCGGCAGGAGGTGACCGCGGCGTGGAACGGGTTGTTCTTCGATGAGCGTAAGCCCGGGCGAAGCGCGGAGTTGGTCGCCCAGGCTGCGCGCCTTCAGGCCCTCGGCGCCCGGGTCTTCCCGCAGGTGTCCCCCAGGAGGGTCGACATCCACGTGAACTGGGATGGCGGCATGGCCTTCTACTCTCTGCCGCCCTGGCATGAAGTCTTGCAGGCATCCGGCCCGGCGCGGGCCGCCCTGCTGGCGGACCCACAGTGGCGGGACAGTGCGAGGCGAGCGTGGGACGCGATGCCGAGGACCCTGCTACGGCACAAGGAGTTGGATCGCGTCTGCCTGACGTCGGTTACCCGGCCGGAGAATGCCCGATGGGTGGGGCGCACCCTCCGGGACCTGGTCGCCGCGAGGAACGGCCACCCATCGGACGTGCTCGCGGACTGGGCGCTGGACAATGACGGCCACCCCGGGATCGTGGGCACAGGGGTGGAGAATGCCGACCCTGACGGGGTCGCCACGCTGCTGGAGCACCCGGCCACCCTGATCTCCAACAGCGACGCGGGAGCGCATGTCCAGATGATGTGCACCAGCGGGGACACCACGCTGTTGCTAGCCCGGCACGCACGTGACCGCGCCGACATGTCCCTGGGCCGAGCCGTCTGGGAGCTGACCGGCCGCCAGGCCGAGGCGTTCGGCATCCCTGACCGCGGCGTCGTTGCCCCTGGCTTTGTAGCGGACCTGGTGATCTTCGATCCGGCCGCCTTGTCATGGAAGGACGAGGAACTAGTGACCGACCTGCCCGGAGGTGCCGCGCGCCTGCGCCGGCCGCCCGGCGGGTTCCGGTACACGCTGGTCAGCGGCCAGGTAGTCCAGGAAGGCGGGTCGCTTGCCGGGCCGCTGCCCGGAACGGTCCTCGCCCCGGCCGGCTGCTCGCCAGGCGCGAGGGGATGACGCATGGCTAGCGATACCGTGCCGACGGAGTTCGTTCACCAGTTGGCCGTCACAGCTCGTGGGTGCGCCGGTACGCTCTCCGATACGGGCGCGCTAACCGCTGCGTGCGCGACTGCGGCGCGGGCTGCTGGGCTGCAGGTGGTCGCGGAAGCCAGCCACGGGTTCGTGCCGCATGGGGCGACAGTGGCGCTCGTCCTCGCGCAGTCTCACCTGGTCCTGTCCACGTGGCCGGAACACGGCCTGGCGCTCATCGACCTGGCCACCTGCGGCCCTGAGGAAGGCGCTCAGGCCCTGTGGGAAACACTGCGAGCCGTCCTCAGGCCGTCGGCTTTCGAGCTGCGGAGCACCCGCGTGGAGATCGCCACGCCGAGATTAAGGAGGGGAGACACGGGTGACTGGTCCCACTCGCCAAGGCGGGACACGTGATGACGCCAGCGCATTTCCAGCGATCAAGTTCCTCAAGCAGACGGTCCCGGAGATCCTGGACGGGAGCAAGACCCTGGAGGCAAGGCCGCGCAGCGCGCCATGGATCCAGCGGATCCAGAATGCTCAGCGGGCGAGGCTAACTTACGGGCCGATGATCGGCTCCCCCACCGTTTTCAGTGTCGCGCGGATCCGCTCCGTGGAGATCCGCGGGTTCGGGACAGCGACGCAAGAGGACCTCGGCAGGATCGGCCCCGACTGGGCCGGGCGCGCCCCAGCGGACTTCGCTGCCGCGTACGGAGACTGGTACGCCAAGGAACTGGCGAGGGGATACTCCGTCGCCTGGATCTCCTTCGAGGTAGATCCGGAGTGGTCTCCGTGAGCGCCTCAGTTTTCGAGCCGCGGTTCTACGAGCGGCGCGCCCAGCGGCAGTTGGCCGCCCTGGCCGGGATCCCCGTCTGGATCAACGTGCCCTGGGGCCTGACTGGCAACCCCGCCTCGCGCCCGGAGGTCGACGCGATCTGGGTCCGGTCCGGAAGGGCGGTCGCCGCCGAGGTCAAGGCCCATCAGGTGGACGCGGCTGAGGCAGGGGAGATCACGGAGAAGTACCGCCACCTCGGCTTCCGCGAACTGATGATCATGGCACCCGGATTCACCCCGTCGGCCAGCCGCTCGCTGGCACTCACCCGGTACCCGGCGGTAGAGCAGGTGCCGTTCAGCCCGGACCCGTCAGAAATCGCCGGGTTCTACCAGGGAGGCTGGCAGGAGGGAGTGCCAGCGTGGGTACATGATGCCCTGGCCACCGGGCTGCACCATGTCAGGTTCGTCCTCACGCAGCCCACGGCCAAGGGCCGGTTCGTCATCGGCTTGCCCCGTACCCGCATCTACCACGCAGGGACGATCACCCGGGCGATTGGCACGCTGCCCTCGCCCCCGGCGCGGGTTCTGTGGACGCCCCAGCGGTTCACCATCCCCAGGGACGCCATCGCGCGTGGCAGCCGACTCACCGCGCTCGGCGGGTACGTCGCGGTCGACATTGACGGCGACCGGATGCACCGCGCGGACCACGCGTGCCAGCTGAAGCCGGGGGCAGGCGGATGCCCGCACTGCCTGCCGCGAGCCGAGCGGGAGCTGCGCCGGCTCGACGCGCAGATCGCCCACCCGCCGTGGACGGACGTCCTGCTCTCGGGAGGCAGGGGGATTCACGCCTACCTTCCCGACGATGGCGAGGTCCGCGGACTCGTGGTCGCCGCCGCCGAGGCCGGTGCGCGGATCGATGTATCCGTGACCGCCTCCCTCAGGACGACGATAGCCCTGCCCGGAACGCTGCATGCTGCAAACGGGCAGCCAGTCGCCAGCCGCGTACGCCCGGCACCCGGTGAACGTCCGCTGGCGGCGGCATGCTGACGTCAGCCGAGTCCCCGGTTGTCCGCCACAGGCTCGCCTGGAGCGCGCCGCCAGGCGCCTCCCGCCGTGCCGCCCAGGTACGCGCGGGAACTCTCGCGCTCCTGTCATCGGACGGGGAGCCCCCGCCACCGGCAGCGCAGGTCTGCGCGTCGTGCGGCGGAGCGGGATTCACCACCTCAAGGGCCAGGGAGCTCGCCGCCGTAATGGCGCTCCGCCCGCCCGCAGCGACGCAGATCGACCAGTGCCACCTCGACGCCGAATCGCTCGGCCGCCGACTGTCCGCCATCACCGCCCTGCGGCCCGCCGCTAGCTCCCGCATCGCGTTCGTCGGAGACGACGACCTCGCATCCGTCGCCCTCCTGCGGACAGACCGGCCAGCCGCACTCCTGGTAGCCGACATCGACCAGCGTGTCCTCACCGTCATCGCCGCGGAGTTCGCCCGCCTCGGCGCCCCGGGCGCGGCAGTGCTGGAACAGGTGAACCTCACCCGCCCGGACGACCTGTCCGGGCTGATAGACCGGCACGGCGAATCCTACGATGTTGTCGTCACCGACCCCCCGTATGCCGAGGACGGCATGCGCACGTTCATGCAGTCAGCGATGGCCCTGACCGGCATAGGAGGCGAGCTGCATGCCGCGGTCCCGGCCTTGCTGGCAGAGGCCTGGAGCGATGAGCTCCTCTGGCAGGTCCAGCAGCAACTGAACGCCGGCGGGTTCGTAATCGAGCGGGTCGTCCCCGGCTTCTTTACCTACCACGGCTCGGACGTCATCTCCTCGCTTGTCGTCGCGCGCCGCATGTCCGGAAGCATCCTCCCCGTAGTCGCGGCCGACCGCGGGCAGACCAGCCGCTTCTACACGACCCGGGTCGCCCCCGAGCAGCTCGGCCTTGACGTCCCCCTGCCCGACACCCGCAACCGTGAGGAGTAAGGCCATGGCCCCGATAGTCATCACGTTCGTCACCGGCAACGCCGGAAAGCTGAGGACAGCCCGTGAGCACCTCTCGCCACTCGGCATCAAAGTCGAGCAGGCACGGCTGGACCTCGATGAAATCCAGTCGCTTGACGTGCAGTCCGTGGCCATGCACAAGGCGTGGCAGGCGTACCGCGTCCTCGGCCGCCCGCTGATCATCGAGGACTCGGGATTCGGCATTGACGAGCTCGACGGCTTCCCTGGTCCGATGGTCAAGCACACCCTGTCGGCAATCGGCGCGCGGGGCATCGCCCGGCTGGCCGACCTGACATCCAGCCGGACATGCCGCTTCACGTCCTTCCTCGTTTACATCGACAGCCATGGCGTGCCGCGCGTCTTCACGAGCCCCGCCGGGACGTGTACGGTCGCGGCAGAGCCTGTGGTGCCTGTCACGGACGGCGCATGGTCCGAACTGTGGAACGTGGTCATCCCCGACGACTGCTCCGCCCCCCTGTCCGCCCTGCCACGCGACGAGGCCAGCCGGCTCGCCGAGCAATGGAAACAGGAATCGGTCTTCCGGCAGTTCGGCGACTGGCTCCGCGCCCGCTCGCCCCGGTCGCAGCACGCTGAACCGGACCGCCTGCGCAGCCGTGAGCTGACCTTCGACTTCCCCGCCGACCGGATCGCGGATCGCCCCCGCCCGGCAGGAACCGACAGGCTCCTCGTCATTGACCGGCATTCCGGCAGCATCAGCCACCGGATGTTCGCAGACCTGCCCGGCATCCTGCCACCCGGTGCGCTGCTGGTCGTCAACAACTCCGCCGTCGTCCGCGCGGCCCTCCGCCGCGCCCCCGACGACGGGACGTACCTGCATGTCACCGCCCCGTTCCGGGACGACCTGTCTGACGTGGAGGTGCTGTGCCCGTGGAAGCCCAAGCCCGGAACGACGATCACGATCCGCGGCGGGCGCTTCCACGTCGAGGATGCGCCCGAGCCAGGCCGCGATCTGCGCCGCGGGCAGATCATCCCCGACGACCCGGGCATCACCATGCTCGGCGCCTTCTTGCAGCACCACGGCGAGGTCCCGATCCCTATCTACGTCAACGCCAAGCGTGACCCCGACGCCGCCGACGCCATCGACTACCAGAACGTCTATGCATCCGTCCCTGGGTCGGTTGCGTGCGCCACCGCAGGCCTTCACCTAACCGACCCCGTCCTCAAGGCGCTCGGCGAGGCAGGGCACGACCTCGCCGAGGTGACCCTGCACATCGGCTACGGAACCTGGAAGTCGCTCTCGGCCGAGTTCGTCGACCAGCACGACATGGACGCCGAGGAATGCGAGATCCCACGCGATGCCCTAGCCCGGATACGCGCCGCCAAGCGCACCGGGCAGCCCATCGTGGCGGTCGGCACCAGCTCCGTGCGCACCCTCGAAACCTTCGCCGACGAGATCCTTACCGGGGCCGACGATGAGGCACTGCGCCAGGCGACACGGCTCTACATCTCCCCCGGCTACCAGTTCCGCGTCGTGGACCACATGATCACCAACTTCGCCTACCCCCAGACTCCCATCATGGCAATGACCACAGCCTTCACTGGCTCCTTCGGCCTGCTGCGCACCGCCTACGAGACCGCAGTCGAGCACGGCGGGTACCAGTTCCTCACCTACGGCGACGCGATGCTCCTGCGCTAGCCCCTGGCCTAGCCGGCCCGCGCGGGACCCGCGCAGCCCTCCCCCGACAGACACCCCCCCTCAGGACCTGCCATGCACAGCATCCTCATCACCGGCGTCTCCGCGTCGGGCAAGACCACGCTCGCCCGTCAGGCAGCCACCCTCCTTGGCCTGGCGTGCCACGACTACGCCGACCTCATGCTCAAGGCCGATCCAGCCCTACTCGGCAAGGACGCGATCCAGGCACTCAGCCCTGCCGAGCGCCAGGGCATCTACGACAAGGTCACCGCCAAGCTCCCCTCATGGTTCGGCCCCTCCAGCAGCGACCACGCAACCATCCTGTTCGAGAACCACTTGTCCGTCATCCAGGATGGTCACGTCATCACCTTCCAGACAGTCGACTACCGGCGCTACAACGCATGCGGACTCGCCGTGATCAACGCCGACCCGCCAGCCATCCACCACCGCAGGGCCACCGATCCCGCGCGCCGTCGCAGCCTCGGGACGGTGGACCAGATCGCCTGGCAGCAGACGGTCAACGAGTCCCAGGCCGCGATCGTCAGCGATTACCTCGAAATCCCCCTAGCGACCATCAGGAACGACGACATGGAACAGGCGGCCGGAGAACTCGCCCACTGGGCAGGAGGATGGCTGCGATGAATGACCGCGCTCTTCACCACGTCCTTCGCCTAATCGAGGTAACGCCACTGAGTCCCGGGAGTAGCCAGGAGGGGCTGCGGGGCATCCTGGCCGCCATCCGCGACCCGCGGCTGGCCGTGCTCCCGCCCGACGGAGGCCCGTGGCTGCTCGTCAGCACCAGGGACCTTGATCCTAGCGAACTGCTCGCGCTCCTTCCCAGCGACGAGCAGTCGGTGGCAGTGGCGGAGCTGCGCACACGGGTCAACCTGGTCGATCCCGTGGCCGACTCGCTGGCTGGCCTGATCTCATCCGCGAGGGCAACCCAACGACTCGCCCTGGGCCGAGCCGCCATGGAGCGCGCAGCACAGCGCAGACGGCTTGAGATCGTCGTCATCGCCGCCGATATTGACCCTGACTACGCCCGCTCGATCGAGCGCATCCTCATCTCAGCTTCCCCTGAGATCCAAGTAATTGCCGCCCCCCAGACGGCACGCGAAATCGGGGAGCTTAGCGGGGCCAAGCGCGCGGGGGTGATCGGGCTAACCCGGGGCCATGCAGCCCTCCAGCTAGTAGGCCAGGCACGTCAATTCACGGCCGCAGTGTCTCATCCGAACCCGGCTGCACCTCATCGGCGCTCGCGCGCCTCAACGGCCAACGGAAACGTTAGCACCGGGATCCTGAGGA